>Ga0265328_10000044_pt1 | contig 84452 bp, 76 predicted proteins | sample 41624metaG_FD_202086 | JGI IMG/M metagenome (GOLD analysis project Ga0265328, IMG submission 202086) | Rhizosphere microbial communities from Carex aquatilis grown in University of Washington, Seatle, WA, United States - 4-16-24 metaG | ecosystem: Host-associated > Plants > Roots > Rhizosphere...
CCGATCATCGACGACAAGCTCGCCTATCGCGTGGCGTTTTATCTCGACAAGGGAGATGGCTGGATTAACGACGCGGTCACGGGCGCGGGTCTGCTCAACAACAACCGTTGGGGCGTTCGCACCCAGTTCCTGTATACCGGCGACGAAATCACCGACCGTTTGATCTTCAATTTCGGAACATCGCACGAAACCAACAACAGCACCACCGGCATCTTCGGCAACTCCTTTCTTTTGTATGCCAATGGCACCGTGGCGACGACCTTTGCCCAGACCCTCAAACAGCGTCTGGGCCTGCCGATGCTCAGCATCGACCCGTATACTCAGACTTTGACCAATCTCCGAAACCTCGACGAGCGCCAACAGGAGATTTCGAACGAGCTGAACTGGCAGATCGGGCCGAACACGCTTACGTCGATTTCGGCCTTTGGCTCCTATGTGTTGCATCCCCAGAACTCGCAGGGCTCGTCGATCGAACAAGAAGCGGCAATCCTGGACAGCCACGTCAACACTTACGCCAATCAATATTCTCAGGAGTTTCGTTTCGCCTCTCCGAAAGACCAGAAGCTCGAATGGCTCGGCGGAATTTTCGGTTTTTACGACGACATCATGTCCTATAACCAGCAACAGTACGGGCCGAATTCCACGCAGTGGTATGCCGCGAGCGGGACGCCCGCCGCCTTGCTCAATCCCATGCTGCTCAACGGCGTCAACTATAATCTGTCCGGCAAGCAAAGAGACTTCACCATCGCCGGCTATGGTCAGGCGACCTATCACGTGGACGAGAAGCTGGCGCTGGCGCTCGGTCTGCGCAATAGCTACGAGGTAAAGGAAGGCTCCAACGTCGGTTGGATCGGCGACTACAGCAAGGGGTTCACGCCGCAGCAGGTCACGGCCGCCGTCGCCGGCGCCAACGGCAATGTCGCCTATTTCGACACCGGCGGCCAAAGCAAGTCCCGCAACATGTTCACCGGGCAGTTCAACCCATCGTACAAATATAACGACAATATTCTGTTTTACACGTTGGTCGGCCGCGGCGAGAAGGCCGGCGCGGTGAACGTCAGCGCTCTGCCGATCTTCAACAGCGCCAGCCAGTTCCAGGGATTCCAGCCTGTTATCACCAAGGCGGAAACCAGCTGGGACTATGAAATCGGCGCGAAGACCACCTGGCTGGACGAGAAACTCATCTTCACGACCAACTTTTACTGGACCGACATCTTCAACTTCCAGGCCAATATCGTCAACGCCGGCTACACCAACGCCAACGGAACGCCTCTAAGCACGACCTATCTGGGCAGCGTTCCACATGTTCGGCTGCGCGGGTGGGAATTCGCGGGACGTTATAGTCCGATCGAAAACTTGTGGCTCAGCTTCAACGGCGCCTATACCGACGCCCGCTATATCGACTATCCCAACGCGGCGGTTCCCAACGACTGGAACTGGACGACGAACGTCGCGACGCCGCTGGGCGTCGTATCGAAGCCCCTGTCGCTTTCTCTCTCGAATACCCGATTCACCGGACTGCCCAAATGGGCGTTCAACCTGGGCGCCAATTACGAGCATAAGGTCGGCAAGGTGCTGGAAAGCGTCGGCGGGTTTTGGGGCGATCAGACCTACACAGCCTACGGCTATGCGAATCTCGCTTTTTGGGACAGAATCACGTTCACCAATCCCTGGTCTCTGATCCAGTATCAACAGCCGCCATACACAATCGTGAACGCCGGTCTTGGTCTGCGCACCGACGACAAACGATACTCATTGGAAGTGTGGGTGAAAAACCTGTTCGACACGCGCTATATCGCGCCGAACGGAAGTTGGTCGCAGGGCAACGCCACCGCGCCGGCCTCCTCCACCATTCAGGCGCAACCCCGCTACTTCGGCGTCACCTTCCGCGCGCAACTCGACGGCGAAACATTCGCCGGCTCCAAAGGCGGAGCGGGGGATCTTCCGAACACGAAATCGCCCTCTTCGGCGGGGCAACTCCCGTGGACCGGCATTTATGCGGGCCTCAATCTCGGCTACGGCTGGGGCGATCCCTATAGTCTCAGCGGCGTCGCCGGCGGCGGCCAGGTCGGCTACAATTACCAGTTCTCGCCGCTGTTCGTCGCGGGCGCCGAAGCCGACATCGACGGAACGAGTCTTTCCACCAATGGAAACGGCAATGCGCAACCTGGCCGCGCCATCGACTATGACGTCTCGGCTCGGGCGCGCCTGGGCGTGACGCCTTTCGATTCCAGACTGCTCGTGTTCGGCACGGCCGGCGTCGCGGACGCGGAAGTGCGCTACAACGGCGCGATCAACAACCAACACCGGCCCGGCTGGGTCGCCGGCGGCGGCGTGGAATGGGCTGTGACGCCCGCCTGGTCGGTGAAGGTGGAATATCTTCACACCACTATATCTAGCGACGATCTGGGAGCTTGGCCGTACGCGAAACTCGGCAAGACCCAGTTCAGCACGATCCGCCCGGGCGTGAATTATCACTTCGACATTTTCCCGCCTGCGCCCGTGTTGGCGAGGCAGTGACATGGTTGGCGGCGCGAACGGCTGGCCTCGAAAGCGAAAAGGCGACTATGTGGGCGCGATAGCATAGTCGCTTTCCTCGAAGACGGGAGCGTCGCAAGCAATTCTGTTTGCGACGCTCCTAGCCAAACCCTATGGGACGACTGCTCGCAATGTCGCCGATGCGGGTCCGAAGAGCTCATTTTCGGACCCAATTCTCCAAAAAAGGCCTTCTATTTCCGGCGAGAGAAGCGGCCTATGGGGGAAAACTTTTAGCGCGCCATTTTCCTATTGCATCTATAGGAATTATGGTGTTAACAAGAAGGGCAATCAAGTTCAAGAAAGGCGTCTTCATGGCCTTCGCAACATCTTCCGCGGTCGCAATCGCGAGCGCCGATTCCACCTTGTCAGATCGTCGCGCATCTGGCGCTCAAATTCTATTGAGCGTTAAGCCGCCGAAGCAGAACTACCCGGCGCAAGCGGTTGCGCTGGCTCTTTACGTCCTGTTGCTCGGGGCCGCCGTGACGACGGCTTTCAAGCCGGCGCAGGTGGTCACGGAAGAAGAGCAGACCGTCGAGCTGGCTCCGATGCCCGTCGACGAACAGCCGCCGCCGCCTGACCAGCCCCAAATCGAGCAGCCCGATGTCGACGACACGCCGCCGCCGCCCATGGCGATGGACCCCATCGCGCCGATCGAAGAGGTGAAGCCCGTCGCGAAGGTTGAGAAGAAAATCGAAAAGCCGATCGAGAGGAAGCAACAAGTCGTCGCGCCGCGCGTCGCCGCTCCCGTGGTTCGCGCTCCCGCGGCGCCGCCAGGCGTGCAGGTCTCGGAAATCGCCAATCATTTCCACTCCTGCATGCAGCGTGCGGCGGCCAACGCCTATCCGGAATCGCAAGCGCCGCGCACCGCGCGGATCTCCTATCGCGCGACCTTCAGCGCGACAGGCTCGCTCACCTCCTATTCGATCTCGGGCTCTGGCAACGGCGCCTTCGATGCGGTGGCGCAGCGGCTCGGCTCCCGCTGTGGCTCCGTCCCGGCGCCCGGCAAGCCGGTGTCGCTCTCCGGCTCGCTGACCTTCAGCCCCTGACCACCCTAGAAAACCTCTTCCGACACGAAAGGCCACTATGATGAATGATCCGATTTCAGCCACGGCGTCCGCAGCCTTGGCGCACACGCTGTCGCCGGTGGAGTTGTTCCTTCAAGCGGACTCCATCGTCAAAACGGTGATCGTCCTGTTGCTGCTCGCCTCCGCTTGGGCCTGGACGGTGATTGCCGAGAAGCTCGTTCGTCTGGGCGTCCTGCAGTCGCGGGCGAGCAAGCTTTTCGAGAGCATCAAGGCGGGCCTGCCTGTGACGAATATCGCCGAGAGTTTCGCCAAGACATCCGCGAACGATCCACTGGTGCAGGTCTATCAGGCCATGATCGACGAACAATCGCGCTCCGCCGATCTCATTTACACCGATGCGCAGAGGGACCAGCTTCAGGATCGCGTGCATCGCGTCGCCTTGCTGGCTAGTTCGAGCGCGATCGATCACTTGCAGGCGCGTCTTCCGGGGCTGGCGACGATCGGCGCCGTCTCTCCTTTCGTCGGCCTGTTCGGGACCGTCTGGGGCATTATGAATTCCTTCCAGGGCATCGCCGCCTCCAACAACACCAGCCTCGCCGTGGTCGCCCCCGGCATCGCCGAGGCGCTGTTCGCGACGGCGCTCGGTCTCGTCGCGGCCATTCCGGCCGTCATTTTTTATAACCGCATCAGCGGCGATATCGGCGCCTATGGCAAACGGCTCAACGCGTTCATCGGCGTGTTCGAAGTCGAACTGTCCCGCCAGCTTTCCAAGAAAGGAGATCGCAATGGCCTTCGCGTTGCGTAAGCACGATTCGGAGTTCGAATCGCAACCCATCGCCGACATCAACGTCACGCCGCTCGTCGACGTCATGCTGGTTCTGCTCATCGTCTTCATGGTCGCCGCTCCTTTGATGACTTCGGGAATTCCCGTCGATCTTCCCAAAACGCAGGCCAAGCAGCTCAACGACCAGAAGCCGCCGATCGTGGTCAGCGTCGACGCCAATGGCGGATTCTTCGTCGACAAAAAGGAAGTCATCGGCGCCGACGGACTCTTGGCCAGTCTCAACGAGAACAGCGAAAGCAACAAGGACCGCCGGATTCACGTTCGCGGCGACAAGAGCGTCGCCTACGGCAAGATTGTCGAAGCCATGGGCATCATCAACGCCGCCGGCTACGCCAAGGTCGCCCTCGTTTCCGAAACGCCGGCGACGAAGGCGCGCTGACGCGGCAAGAACCGTCCCCGGGCCAAAGCGCGTTGTCCTCCCCGCGCGCGCTAGCGGACCAATGGTCCGGGGACATCCGCCGCAGGCGGCGGCGAATATGGACCAAACGAGATTTAATCGGTTGATTTTGATGAATTCACGGTTTTTCGGACCGAGGCGAAGCGAAACCATCTCGCCTCGGCCACAATCCTTGTGGTTCTGCTATTCTGCCGTGATCCGATATGATAACTATCGGAATAGGGCGGGCGAGCAGGGCGACGTTTAAATCAAATGCTGTCGAACAAAGCCAAATATGGACTGAAGGCGCTCATTCATTTGGCGGGCGCGGAGGGGCAGTGCCTTGCCGGAGACATGGCGTCGGCGAACAATATTCCGCGCAAATTTCTCGACGCGATACTGGTGGAATTGCGCAACGCCGGCATTCTCAACAGCCGCAAGGGCAAAGGCGGCGGCTATCTTCTGGCGCGGCCCGCCGAAAAAATCACTGTCGGGCAAATCATTCGCATTCTCGACGGACCGCTCGCTCCCATCGCCTGCGCGAGCAAAACCGCTTACCAACGCTGCGCCGATTGCCCCGACGAAGGCGCCTGCGCGATCCGAGACATCATGCTCGACGTGCGGGACTCGATCGCGATGATTCTGGATCGAACCAGCATCGCCTCGCTGCGCGAGCGCGGCAATAGGGAACAGCAGCTCTTACGCTGAGACGCTTGGCGAGAGAGAGTGGCGCGGTCGCTGACCGCCGCCCCACGTCGTCGTGGCGAAATCCCGGGCGGGAAGCGATGGGCCAAAGCGCCGCGCGCGGCCGGTCGTGTTTTTCCCGGCGTTCGGACTGGGCGAGATCAAGAGGACGGCGAGATTCTTCGTGAACCGGTTCTGGACGGTGGCGAATGGCGGGAGCTCCTCGGGACGAATCCAGGAGGCCACAGTGGATTCTTCCCGGAGTCCCCGCACGTCCGATCGGTTGACGGCGGCGAAGTCCAAATACGATTGACGCTTTCTTAACATCTGCAGGCCGAACATTCGCCCAGATGCGGGGCAAGACTTCACCCAGTCATCATTGAACGGGAGTCTGCGCCATGAAACTTCGGATCATGAAAAAATCGCATTATCTTTCCGCTCTTTCGTCGCTCGCCCTGCTCGCCGGCGCTTTTTATTTCGGCGGCTCCGCCCACGCTTTGGAGGCCAATGATCCGCGCGGGCTTTGGCTGCGCCCGGACGGCGGCGTGCGCTTTAGTTTTTACGATTGCGGCGATGCGCTATGCGCAAAGGTGGTTGGCGCGCAACGGGCCGAGGATCAGGCCGGCGTCGGCACGGTGATCTTGCGCGGCGCTAAGAAGACGGGCGCGAACGAGTGGCGGGGCAAGCTCTATAACTCCGACGACGGCAAGACCTACGACGGCTACATCACAGTCAAGGCCAATGGCGAGCTGAGCGTGAAAGGCTGCATTCTCGGCGTGCTGTGCGGCGGCGAGACATGGACCCGCATCGCTCCTCCGGTCGCCGCCGTCTCGACCAAGGCGCGTTCGCTGGACCCCGCTCCGGCGGCGCGGCCGGGCCACGCTGTGGCGGCGACGGAGCAATAAAGCAATAATTAGCGTCGCGGCCGCCGCTTTACGTTCCTAAATCAGGCGCTGCGCGTCTATTCTCGAAGTGTCGAATCAACAGGCGACATCTTCGGGGAAAAACGCGGCGCGGAACACTTAGGGAATGGTCGGCTCGTTTCAATGGGAGTCCTATCGCGAGGCGTTGCTGTTTCTGGCGACCGCCAGCATCGTCGTGCCGTTGTTTCATCGGTTGCGCGTCAGCCCGGTGTTGGGATTTTTGCTCGCGGGCGCGTGCCTTGGCCCCTTCGGTCTCGGGCGCCTTGCTCAAAAATTCGCGTTTTTGGCCCCACTCGCCATTTCCGATGTCGACAGGGTCGCGCGCATCGCCGAATTCGGGCTGGTCTTCCTGCTGTTCATGATCGGCTTGGAGCTGTCGTGGGAGCGCCTTGTGCGCATGCGCCGCCTGGCGTTCGGTCTTGGTCTCGCCCAAGTGGTCGTCTCCACCGCCGCATTGGCGGCGGTCGGCCACTTCCTGTTTGGCCTCGAGCTTGCGCCGGCGATCCTGATGGGCGCCGCCTTGGCCATGTCCTCGACGGCAATCGTGATCGCGGTGCTGGCGGAGACGCGCCACCTCAATAAGACGCCCGGACGCGCCGCCTTCGCGGTTTTGCTGACCCAGGATCTGATGGTGGCGCCGCTGCTGTTTTTCGTCACCGTGTTGGCAGACGCCAAGGCTGGCCTGACGGGCGTCGCCATTTTCTGGACTTTTTTGCCGGCGCTGGTGGTGCTGGGCGGTCTGATCCTTGGCGGGCGGCTGCTGCTGCGGCCGCTGTTTCGATTGGTGGCGGCTGCGCAATCCACCGAACTATTCATGGCCGCCTGCCTTCTGGTGGTGGTCGGCTCGGGCGTCGCCAGCGCTGCGGCGGGGTTTTCGATGGGCCTCGGGGCCTTCATCGCCGGCCTGCTGCTTGCCGAAACCGAATTCCGCCGCGAGATCGAAATCACGATCGAGCCCTTCAAGGGGCTGTTGCTCGGCTTGTTTTTCGTTTCGATCGGGGCTGGACTCGATATCGGCGTGGTGCTGCGCGACCCGATCCCGATTACGCTGAACGCCTGCGGACTCGTGGCTGTCAAAGCTCTGGCGATTCTCACGCTGGCGCGGCTGTTTCGTCTGCCCGTCCCGGTCGCCGGCGAGATAGCTCTGCTGCTGGCTCCAGGCGGCGAATTCGCTTTCGTGTTGCTCACGTCGGCGATCGGCGTGGGCGTGCTGCCCGGCGGCCAAGGCGCCGATGCAATGATCGTCGTGACTCTGTCCATGTTCGCGATTCCCGCATTGGGGCGGCTCGGCGCGCGCTTCGCGCGGGAGAAGACGCCAGCGGAGCTACAGGCCGAATTCAAGCATCTGGGGCCCGAAGGCGATGTGGCGTCCGGTCGCGTCGTCATCATCGGCTATGGCCGGGTCGGCGCGCTCGTCGGCGACATGCTCAAGCGTCACGACATTCCCTTCGTCGCCATCGACAACGCCGTTGAGATCGTCGCGGCGCGACGCGACGAGGGCGTCGAAATCTATTGGGGCAGCGCCTCGCGGCGCGAGTTTTTGCTGGCTTGCGGCGTCGCGCAGGCGCGCGCGCTGGTCGTCACCGTGCATAATCCGCGCGCCGCCGAGGAGATCGTGCGCCTTGCCCATGAAGCCCGCGCCGACATGACCATCGTCGCCAGAGCGCGCGACGCGGGTCATGCGACGAGGCTCTACGAAGTGGGCGCCAGCGACGTGATACCCGAAACAATCGAGGCGAGCCTGCAGCTCGCCGAAACCGTGCTCGTCGACATTGGCGTGCCGATGGGCTTCGTCATCGCCTCTATCCACGAAAAGCGCGACGAATATCGCGAACTCTTAAAACCCAAATCGGAGACCGCGCGCCAGCGTCACGTTGCGCGCGCCGCGATGCGCAATCGGCTGATGGCGCGCCGCCGCCCTGGCTCGTCTGTCGATACGGGCAAGAGCGTCACAGGCGAGGAGGACAGGCCCGAATGAGGCGCGAGGCGAAATCAAGTGGGCTTTGCACGACGGACGATGGACAGAAGGCGCTCGAAGACGCCGCCATCGACGCGGCGGTCGCGAATGATCCCGATTGGGCCGAAATCGAGCCCATCGATTGGAGTGCGGCAGAAGTAGTCGTTCCGCCAAAGAAGCAGGCGATCTCCATCCGCCTCGACGAAGACCTGATCGGCTTTTTCAAGGCCGAAGGCCCGGGCTATCAGCGGCGGATCAACGCCGTCCTGCGCGGCTATGTGAAGCAACGCCAAAGGCGCTGACTACGCCTCCGTCGCCGCCTTCAGCCCGCGCTCCAGATCGGCGAGAATGTCGTCGATATGCTCCAACCCGACGGAGAGTCGCACATAGCCCTCGGTCACGCCGGCGGCGAGCTGCGCTTTCAACGAAAGCTGCGAATGTGTCGTCGTCGCGGGATGGATGGCGAGGCTGCGCGCGTCGCCGATATTGGCGACGTGATAGAACATCGTCAGCGCGTCGATGAAGCGGCGCCCGGCGTCCAGCCCGTCCTTCAGCTCGAATCCGACCAGAGCGCCATACCCGCCCTTGAGATATTTGTCGGCGCGCGCGCGCGCCTCGCCGCTCTGCTGCGACGGGTGAATGACTTTTGCGACCTCGGCGCGCTTCGCCAGAAACTGCGCGACGGCCTGCGCATTTTGCACATGCCGCTCCATGCGCAGCGTCAGCGTCTCGATCCCCTGCAAGGTCAAGAAAGCGTTGAAGGGCGAGAGCGCGGAGCCAAGATCGCGCAGCAGCGTCGTGCGCGCCTTGATGATGTAGGCGATAGGCCCCAGGGGCTTCACCGCCTCGACCCAAACGGCGCCGTGATAGGAAGGGTCCGGCGTGTTCAGCGCCGGCTGGCGGAGGGGAAATTTCTCCCAGTCGAAATTTCCGCCGTCGACGATCGCGCCGCCAATCGACGTGCCATGGCCGCCAATATACTTGGTGGTCGAATAGACCACCGCCGCCGCGCCGTGATCAAGCGGACGGCACAGAATCGGCGCCGCCGTATTGTCGACGATCAAAGGCACGCCGATTTCGCGTCCTATGGCCGCGACCTCGGCGATCGGGAACACGGCGAGCTTGGGGTTCGGCAGCGTCTCGGCGTAATAGGCGCGGGTGCGGTCGTCCGTCGCACGGCGGAAGTTTTCGGGGTCGGCGGGATCGACGAAGCGCACCTCCAGCCCTTGATCCTTCAGCGTATTGGCGAAGAGATTGTATGTGCCGCCGTAAAGATCCGTCGAGGAGACAATATTGTCGCCGGCGCGCGCGAGATTTTGCACTGCGAAAGCCGAGGCCGCCTGCCCCGAGGCGACCGCCAGCGCTGCGACGCCGCCCTCGAGCGCGGCGAGACGGGACTCCAGCACCCCCGTCGTCGGATTGCCGATGCGCGTGTATATCTGGCCCATTTCCTTCAGCGCGAAGAGATTGGCCGCATGTTCCGTGTCGTGGAACTGATAGCTGGTCGTCTGGTAGATCGGCACGGCGACGGCGCCATTGGTCGCGTCGGCGCGCCAGCCGGCATGCAGCGACAATGTTTCGGGATGTTTGGATTCGATGGCCATGGCGGGCTCTTTCTCGGCGGGATGGGACGGCCCAGCTTAGCCGGGCGCGACGGGGGGATAAAGGCCCAACCAAGCGCCTGCGGCGAAGCTGCGTCCTTGCGAAGAGCGACGTGAGGCGGAGCGTTTGAGAAGCGCGCCATCCTCGCGGATTGTTTCGCTCGCAACGACAGGGCGGGGGTTATGGCGGCAATTGCGATAAAGCTGCGTCCTCCGCGCAAGATTTTATGAGGCCCTGCGCAATCTCCCGTCCCATACAAAGTCCGGCGGAGCGCCACGGGCGGCCGCTGCTGTTCGTCGCCGGTCGCCGAGCAGGCCAGGGGAATTTCACGCGGAGCCTCTCACAGCTAGGGTCGGGAACTCGCGCGCCGGTAATTGGTGTCGGCTCGCGGCCAAACTGCCCTGCCCGCTCCCCTTTCATTTTCCGAAGCTGGGCATTTCTTGCTTGGCGTAGCCGGCCGGAAGTTCAAATGTGTCGGCCGGGAGCGAGAGGTGCTGGACCGACTTCACGATTGAGGTCATTTGCGTCACGCCCTGCGCGGACGTGACGGTTTCCACGGGGAAGCCCTCAAAGCCGATTTCCTGCGCCTGTGCGTCCAAACTCATGCTGTTCAGATCGCCAGACTTAGGCAGCGTTTTCCGCATCTGCTCCATGAGACTCTTGAGGGCGGCCAGATCGTCATGGGTCAACCCGACAGCGCTCAGAGGCGCGAAGCAGGATTCGATCGTCGTGCCGCCGGCCAGCGACTTACGGAAGACCTGGCAGGACCAGGAGCCCACCGTCTTGGTTTTGCCGGTCTTCTCAAAGGGGGAGCTCGGCTTTGACTCCTGCGTCCCAGTCTTGCCGAGGGCCGCCTCCATTTGCTTGCGCTGAGCCTCCGGCATAGACTGCATCCGCTGCCGCATCTGATCCTGCATCGCGGACATCATCGCCGCCATGCGCTGCTGCGTAGCCGGATCAAACGCAATATATTTGTGTTGGTCCTTCATCACATTGAAAACCGTGCCGGTGTCTCCGCGATAGATGATCGCGACTTTGTCCAAGTCCATTTTCAATCGGTCTACGCCAAAATACATGGTTGTGGGCCTGGTCTTCCCGTTGGCGACGGTGACGGTTTCCGCGGAAATTTGCACGTCCGCGCGCGCGCCGCCGGTCGCAACCACGCATCCCAAAACCAACGCCGAGAGCAAATTCAACGCGCGCATCAGCATCCTCCGGTCATGTTTTTTCGCCTCACTTGGCGCATCAGTATGCTTGGGCGGAGAGCCGCAAGCAACCCGAGGCAATCGAGCAGAGGAACCGCCTCAGGAAGACGTGTTTCCCGACGCCATCCGCCGCGCTGCTGATTTCTTCGAAGGGAGGGCGTGACAATGGATGACCAATCCAAGCCCGCCGCGCCGGCCGTCGACCACGGGCCGCAAGATCGCCTCGAAAGAATCGCTGCGAAAGTCATATTTCTCAAGTGCATCCTGCCGGAAGACGCCTTGGGCGACCAAGCACTCTTCGGCTTCGGCCATATCCTTGGCGACATTGCCGACGAAATCAGCGCGGCCTCGCGCCAGGAAGGCGAGGCGTGACGACGGCGACGAATATCTCTCGCCTCGACTTGGGCGCGCTCATTGTTCGCACGTTTCGCGTCAAGCTTGCGCGCATCGTCACGAACGCGGCGGGCAGTTTGATGACGGTCGCAGAGAATCTCGCGCCGCCGGATTTGTAGGGCTGATGGTTGCGCCAGAGAGTCACCCCGCCCATGCTTTGAGCAAGCGAACGGTTGCACGACCAGACGCCACGAAGCGACCCGCCCGGATGTGCGGCGGGCCGTTTTTGCGTTTTTCGGAACGTCAAGCGCCGCTCAAATAGTCACCGCTTTTCGGATCGAAATCTCGGCTCTCGCCCGTGGAGACAAGGCTCCAATATTGGGCGAACCCTTCTGGAACCAGAAGATCGGCTTTGTCGCTCGATGGCAGGCGATGCAGATCGCAGCGACATTCTTCAACAAACAGCAGCCACGCTGCGCATTCTCTCGTCGGAGCAACGGCGTGACTATAGCCCTCCATCATGCGCGTCAGCGCAGTGAGTGTCGTCATACCTCCCTCCATTTTTGCGGAACCTATAGGAACAACTTTCGAGCATCAAAGGTTGCATCGGCGGGCGCGGCGGAGATGGTGACAAATCGTCGCGCCTCAGTGGCGCAGGTACCAAATGACGCCGAGCGCGCGCGGGATCGTGGCGACGCGAGCGGCCGTGTCGGTCGGCATGATGTTACCGCGTTGCCGATTACGTCGGGCGGGGCGGACTTAGGCGTCCGCGGACACCTCGCGAAGCGTATGCCCCACCTGATCCTTAATTACGCAGATGCTGGCCTTTCGATCGCGAAAGAGGACATTGCGCATCATCGACACCCCATAGGCGTCTGCTAGAACACGGCTTTTGGCGCGATGTTTCGCGGTATCCAGAAGTAGGCGATCGCCGGTGGATTCGAGCGCGAAAAACTCGAAGACATAAACCATGGACACCTCCTGCTTTGCGTCAAGCATATTACGGAGATGTAACCGGCCTGTGACCTTTTGTGCGCCCGGGCCGGCGCCTTGGGATTGCAAGGCTGTGATTGCGGTCGGGGCGAACCCGGCGATAAAGTGTCGCAGCGCTTCGCTCGGAACGTGTCTTGGCGGCTCAGGCGTTGCGTCGAGGCCATTATCAGCAGAGAGAGTTTACATCATGCGCTCACACATTTCGCTCGCGCTCGCCCTGCTGTTTTTGGTCCCGGTCGCGCCAACTTCCGCAAAGACGCTCGTCAGCAGCGGCAGGGAGATCGCCGACACGTTTTGCAGCCGTTGCCACGCGATCGGCGCCCATGGGAAGAGCCCTAACCCCAAGTCACCGCCGTTTCGGCTGCTGGGGAAAAAATATCCGCTGTCCAATCTCGAAGAGGCGCTCAGCGAGGGTATTGTCGTCGGGCATGAGGGCGAGGAAATGCCGCCCTTCGCCTTCTCTGCGCAGCAGATTGAAGCGCTACTCGCCTATCTCGCCTCAGTGCAAAGGAAGTAGCGCACGCTCCCAAGTCACTAACGCGCCAGCGGCGCCTTCGGATTGAAGATCGGCGAACGTCGGCGGGGACGGGCATTGGCCGAGGCCACCCCGGAACTTGCGAATCGTTTGTCGCAGATTCGGCGTCAGTCGGGCAGGGAAGTCTTTTTCGTTTGGACAACGAAATGTCTCGAATGTTGCCCCGGCGACCAACTTGTCGCCAGGCCGATCCTGTAACCTCTTGATTTAATGGTGCCCGGGGGCGGAATCGAACCACCGACACTGCGATTTTCAGTCGCATGCTCTACCAACTGAGCTACCCGGGCGCGCTGTTCGCGCGACAAGCCCGGCTTATAGAAAGCGCCCGCCGGCTTGTCCAGAGCCGCCGCGCATTCTTTTGCGCGCGCCTTGGCTTGCCCGCCGGCTGGCCTTCGCCTAAACCGCCTTCAAGCCAACAGGGGGAGCTTAAATGTCCAAGATCAAGCGCATCGGCGCCGGGCCGCGCATGAGCAAGGCCGTCGTCTGCGGCGGCACTGTTTACACCGCCGGCCAGGTCGCCGAGAAGACAAAGGGCGGCTCGGTCGCCGAGCAGACGCGGGAAATTCTGGGCTTCATCGACGCCATCCTGGCCGAGGCCGGCGGCGACAAAAGCAAAATCCTCTTCGCGACGATCTATCTTTCCGACATCGCCAGTTTCGGCGAGATGAACGGCGTCTGGGACGAATGGGTGGATAAGGGCAATCCGCCGGCCCGGGCCACTGTCGAAGCCAAACTCGTCGCGCCCGACTACAAGGTCGAAATCGCGGTGATCGCCGCGGTTTAGCGGGCTCTATCGCGGCGGTTCGGCGCTCCACAGAGGATTATCCGGGTCATAGGCATAGCGGATCGTCTCGAAGCGCATCGCGCGGGAGTCGATCAACAGCAGTCGCCCCACGAGACCCTCGCCAAAGCCGACGATCTCGCGCAGCACCTCCAGCGCCATCATCGCGCCGACGATTCCGGTCAACGCGCCCAGGACGCCCGCTTCCTCGCAGGCGGGGACGCTTCCCGGCGGCGGCGGGGCCGGGAAAAGGCAACGATAACTGGGATTTGGGCGCCCGTCTGGGCCGGTCTCGAACGGCCGCAGCGTCGTCAGCGAGGCGTCGAAGCCGCCGACCGCCGCGCTCACCAGCGGACGCCTGGCGTAGAAGCAGGCGTCCGAGACGAGGTAGCGCGTTGCGAAATTATCCGAGCCGTCCGCGACGATATCGTAAGCGGAAACAAGGTCTTGGGCATTGCTCGCGTCGAGCCGCAGCCGATGCGGCTCGACGCGGACGTGCGGGTTTAGCCGCGCGATGGACTCTTGCGCGCTCTCGACTTTCGCGCGGCCGACATCGGTAACCCCATGAATTACCTGGCGTTGCAAATTCGACAGCGCCACGACGTCGTCGTCCACGACCCCAAGCGCGCCGACGCCCGCCGCCGCGAGATATTGCAGCAGCGGCGCCCCGAGACCGCCGGCGCCCACCACTAACACACGGGATTTGCGCAGCTTTTGCTGGCCGGGACCGCCCACTTCGCGCAGCACCAGATGGCGCGCGTAGCGTTCGATTTCGTCGTCGGAGAGGTTCATGGGGCGCCGTTTTAGCGCATTTTCGCGCATCGTCGCGCATTATTCGACGCGCGACGCGCATCCTCGCTCCCGCTTTTGGGCTGCGACCGAGAGATGTAACTCCAACACATCCCTCGGTCCGCGAGTGTTAGAACTTGAACTTCATGCCAACCGAAAACGCCCTCGGCGAGCCCGGGATGTCGGTGAGCTGGCTGAGCAGATTGACCGAGGGCGCCTGCAACAGCGTGCCCGTGAGGATCGAGTCGGAAATGACGGCCCCGGACGCGAAATAGGTCCGGTTGAAGATGTTCTTCACGTCGAAGTAGATCGTGAACTTCTTCAAGTAGGAGTTCTCGATGTCGTGGTTGTAGTGGATGTCCAGATTGAATATTCCGTAACCCGGCGCCCAAGCGATATTGGCGTTGTCGATGGGATAGTCGCTGCGGTACTGATATTCGATGAAACCCCCGAGCCCCTTGAAGTCGCCGTAGGGCTGATCGTAGCCGATGCGTCCCGTGAACTGGTGCTTCGGAACGGCCGGCAGTTTGTCGCCGGCCCGCTGAACGCCGACGACCTTGCCGAAGGCGCTCAGCGTGTCGGTCAGGTCGGTGAAGAACTGGTCCGTGTACGAGTAGTTGCCGACGAGGCGCCAGCCGTCATACGGCTTCCACTCAAAATTCGCCTCCACGCCGCGATGGATCGACGAGGGAATATTTGATGAATAGGAGACCAGATTGGGAGCCAGCATCGACAGGAACTGATTGCGCCACCATTCGTTGTAGATGGTCACGCTGCCGGTGAAATGCTGGCCAGCCGGAGTCCAGTCCACGCCGAGATCGGCGCCCTGGCTGGTCTGCGCTTTCAGGGAGGTGTTGTCGCCCGGATTGCCCGTGCTGTCGGTGAAGAGAGCCGACGCCGCCGGCGCTGCATAGGCTGTTTCGTAACGGGCGCGAATCTGCCATTCCGGGCTGTAGCGATAAGTCAGCGTCGCTTCCGGCGCATAGTTCCAATAGGCGTGCGCTGCGCTGATGAGCTTGGGCTGGCTCTGAAGGACCGGCGAGGTGTAGTTGATGCTGTCCGAGAAGCCGTAGATTTTAGTCCAGGTCGAACTGAAGCCGACGACGCCGGTGAGCTGTTTCGAGAAGGCGATTTCCTCGCGCGCTTTCAAACCCATGTCGGACTGGAAGTTGCTTTGCGCGGTCTGCAACGCCCCGATCGCGCCCCAGTTGAAGTTGAAGGGCACGGTCGAATAGGCGTTATTCGTGAAATGCGCGTTGTTATAGAAGACATTGAGGAAATGCGTCGCCTGGTAGCCGAAGATCGGCGCGTGGCTTGTTATGTCCGATTGGAAGTCGGTGGCGACAGTCGGGCCGCGCACCTGTTGGGTGGGTTGGTTCGGCTGTTCGACGTCGAGCAAATCCCAAATCGCCTGGGTGCGCCAGGTCGTCTGGTTGTCGAAATCGTGCTCGTAACGCAATCCGACGACATCGCGCGTGTTATGCCGGTGCATGCCGATTTCCGAGGCGCTTTGGGCGTAGCCCGGATAGGCGGGGGCCTTGGTCAGGATGCCGTTGCCCGGCACCGTGCCGGCGGAGTAGCAGAAGGGCGCGTTAAGCGTCGTCAGATAGGCGCAGCCATAGCCTTTCTGGAATGTGTTGAGATTGAACATCGTCCAGTTTTCACGACCGCTCATTTGGGCGAGCATGTCGTTCTGGATAACCTTCAACACCACGCGGTCGGTCGGCGTAGGCGACCATGTGCCGAGGACGTTGAACGTCTGCGTTTCGAAGCCGTTATGCAGGATGTAGCTGTTGCTGCGCACGTCGGAGGCGAACAAGGATATATCGAAATCCCCGACCTTCTTGCCCGCGATAAGCCAGTTTTGCAACGTGGAGAAACTGCCATATTCGCTGCCGACTTCGGCGCCGTCGATCTGCGCGCCGGTCCTCTGACGGAAATTGACCGCGCCCTCCATCGCGTAATTACCGAACAGGGCGGAGGAGCCGCCACGATAGACGTCGACGGCGCCATAGCTGTGCGGGTCCATGCTGTTGGTCGTCGCGACGCTGGTGCCGCCGCCGTTCGCCGGCGTCAGCGAGAAGCCGTCTTCCAGGACAACGATATTGGCGAGGCCGGTCGAGGAGCGGGCGCCCGCGCCGCGGATCGAAATCACCATGTCGCGCACGCTGTTGCCTTGGTAAAGCGTGACGCCGGGGCTGTAGTCGAGCAGATCGCCGACGGTGGTGACCGATTCGTTTTCGAACATCTTGGTGTCGACGGTGGTCACCGTCTGGCCGGGCGGGTCGCGATAGATGGGCAGTTTTTGGCGCTCGGGGGAGAAGCCAGGCGCGGCGACCGGAGCGGGCGCCGCCGTAGCTGGTTGCGGCTGAGCCGCGCCGACATCGATGGCGGGCAGGGCCTCCTGGGCGCTGGCGGGCATAGAAGCAAGCGCAAGCATGAGCGCCGTCGCGGACACGCCGCGTGAGAAGTGTTTGTTGATCATGGACCGGATTCCCTCGACGCGCCGTGAAGGCGCGATTTTCCGTGAGCGCGCGGGTCAAAAGGGGCCAGGCCGCCTCGACGTCGCGTGCGATGCAGGTTCGCCGGGCGCTAAAGGCGCGCGCGGCCGATGCGTTCACATCTTCAGGAAAGAGAGGGAGGGGCGGTGGGCGGCGCGTTGAGATCTATGCGAACGCCAGATCGCGTTTCGAAATCATCCGCTTGAAGCGGAGGGGGTGAAATTTTCGCGACGACGATCGCGACGGCGATCGCCGCCGGCGCCGGAAGCGACGCGCTTGTCGCGCAAGGAAGGCACTCGTTGCGCCAGTGTTTCCTTGCATGGTTCGCGTCGTCGACGTCCTTCCGCGCGTCGGCGGCGACGTTAAGCGCAATTTGGCCGCGAACGCATTCGGTTAGCCGGTCCGGCGTTTGCGGTTTGAACGCATGCGTCGACATCGTCGCCTGCAACAGCAGGGCGGCTATGGCGAGGAGTGCGTAAATCGCGCGGCGGCGCATGAGGGAACCGCTATTGGGATTTGGGTGAGGACCGATGGGCTTTTCCGCCGCGGTTCAAGGCGCACGGCGCAAAATTCGCCAAACCAGCAAGTTATTTGCGCAGGCTCGGCGATCGTTGATGAATGCTTAGCTAGCGGCGGACAACAAGAAAAGCCTCAAAAACGCGGCATTGCGACGCCGCGCAAAGAATTTTGCGATCTGTGCCATTTTTGCCACAGATCGTTGATTTTCTTGTATTGGATTTTGACAGTCTTACTGCCCGATCCCGTTCAACGCCGTGGCGGCGCGCAAAAAGCGCGACGGATCTACCGCCTCGCCGTCGATGCGCACTTCGTAATGCAAATGCGGACCGGTGGAGCGCCCGGTCGAGCCGACGCGGCCCAGAACGGCGCCCGGCAAAACCTGCTGGCCCGGCGTGACGGAAATCGCGGAGAGATGCCCGTAGCGGGTCGCGAGCCCGCCGCCGTGATCCAACTCGACCATATTGCCGTAGCCGCCGCTCCGACCGGCGACGACGACGACGCCCGCCGCCGTGGCGTGGACGGACTCGCCCCATTCCTCGCGCAGATCGACGCCGCTGTGCAGCGCCGGCCGCCCCAGGAACGGATCGGTGCGATAGCCGAAGGTCGAGGTCATCTGCAATTCGCCGTGCAGTGGTTTGCGCAATGGGACGCTAGGCAGCGCGTGGCGCAGGCCGTCGAGCGTGGCCACGGCGTCCTGCGCGACGACGAGTTCGCGCTCGAAGGACGTCGTTCCGGCTTTCAGGTCCGCCGGCACGAAGGGCCCACCGACCGCTGAAGCCGCGCCCCGCGTCTTGGCCTTGGCGAGGTAGCGCTCCACCGGCAGGCCGGCGACATCGAAGGCGCGGCGCAATTTGCCGGCGGCGTCGAGCGCCGGCTTGACTATGCCGGAAAGCCGCGTCGCCTGATCGCGCTCGATATGATCGAGCGATAGGGCGAGGCTGTCGAGCCTTGCCGGCAGGGGCAGGCCGGGGTCGGCCGCATTGGCCAGCGCCGGGCTGGGCTGGGCCGGGTCGGCGGAAGCGTGATCCTCGCCTTTGCGGTTTGGGGCGGATTTGGCGGGCGCGTTGTCGCTCGTCGTGGGCGACGGGTTATGGCCGGGCCGCAAATCCAGGCCCTCGGGCCGCGGCTTGCCGTCGAGCGGCAGAAGGCTGTCGTCGATCGCGCCTTGAGGCGCCTTTGGCTGGGTTGTCAGCATCGCCGTGGCGGGCTTGGGAGCTGGCGCTGACGAGATGCGCGCGGCGCCGACGGAGCCCGTGGCGTCCTGCACTGTGCGCTCCAGAAGACGCGCCACGACGGCGGCGCGGGTCTCCAGCATGGCCTGACGGATGACAAGGCTCTGCACCTTGCCCTCGACCCCGTCGGAATCGATGAATTGCCGGCTGGCTACTTGATCGAGGCGCAGCCGCGCCGCCGCGAGGCGGTCTTCGTAGGCGTATTGCATCTGCGTCTGGCGTTCGATAAGTCCGGCCAACAAGTCGTCGCGGAATATCAGATAGCCCGCGGCGCCAACCACCGATGCGCCGATGAGCGACAGCAGCGCGACTCCGCCCAACAAAACGAGGCGCGAAATTTCGAAACGGCGGCGCTTATGACCGCACGTCACGTGCACGACGTAATTCGAGGTGTCTTCGACAAACTGAAAAGACCGTTCACGCAGGGACATGTCGCGCTTCCTGACCGGCTCCGCCGGCGTCGCTGTGCTCGAAAGATTGCGACGCCGGGCAAATCGCGACCTCGCCCTATGAGGAAACATTATTAAGGTTAATGCTTCCCAAAGCCGAATATGTTGACGCGACAGCGGCGCTAAAATGCCGCAGGCTGGCGCGGGTTTTAGCCAGAGGAGAGGCCGCATGGGGCTCGAAATTCACCAGTTCATCTGCCTTGAGGACAATTTCGGGCTGCTCGTCCATGACGCGGAGAGCGGCGCTACGGCGTCGGTCGATGCGCCGGACGGCGAGGCCATCGCCAGGGAGGTCCAGCGTCTCGGCTGGCGGCTGACCCATGTGCTGCTGACCCATCATCACCTCGACCATGTGCAGGGAGTTCCGCAGCTGCGCCAGGCGTTCCCTGGCCTTTGCGTGGTTGGGGCGCGCAAGGACGCGGCGAGGATCGACGGGCTCGACATGACCGTCGGCGAGGGAGACGAGGTCGCCATCGGCGGCGGCCTGGCGCGGGTGCTCGAAACGCCCGGCCACACCACAGGACATCTCGCCTATTACTTCCTCGAGGACGAAGCCGTGTTCGTCGGCGACACGCTGTTTTCGCTGGGCTGCGGGCGGGTCTTCGAGGGAACGATGGAGACGATGTACGATTCGCTGGAAAGGCTCGCCGAGCTGCCGGACGAGACTCGCGTCTACTGCGGCCACGAATATACTCAGGCCAACGCCCGTTTCGCGCTCACGGTCGACCCGGAAAATCCGATGCTGCTGGAGCGCGCGCGCGAGGTCGACGCGCTGCGCGCCGCCGGCCAATACACGCTTCCCACGACGATAAGCCTGGAACGCGCCACGAACCCGTTTCTGCGGACCGAAGACCCGTTGGTGCAGCGCGCCATGGGCATGAGCGACGCCGATCCGGTCGAGGTTTTCGCCAAAATGCGCGAGCGCAAGGACAGTTTTCGCGCATGAGCGGCGCAGCCTCGCAGAGCGGCCTCGAAGCGCGGCGGCTGATCGAGACGCTGGACCTCGCCCCGCATCCCGAGGGCGGGTTTTATCGCGAGACTTTTCGCGACGCCCGCCAAGTCGCGCCGGGGCGCGCCGCCTCGACCGCGATTTACTTTCTGCTCGAAGCGGGCCCGGGCTCCGCCTGGCATCGGATCGACGCAACCGAGATCTGGCTTTTTCACGCAGGCGCGCCTCTGCTGCTCTCGCTCTGCGCCGACGGCCGGACGGCGGCCAGCCAGCGGCTCGGCTCCGATTTTCTTGCGGGAGAGCGTCCGCAGGGCGTCGTGCCGCCGCACTGCTGGCAGGCGGCGCGCACGCTCGGGGCCTGGACCCTGGTGAGCTGTTTGGTCGCGCCGGGATTCGATTTTGCGAATTTCGAACTCGCGCCGCCGGATTTCTCGCCGCAAGAGGGCCGCGCTGAGCGTCCCGGCGTCGACGCGAGAATTATTGATGAAAAACCAATTGTATAGCGCTTAACTAACGTCGAATTTACCTATCGACGGCAAAATGAGCCATAAGTGCTTCGGTCAAGTCAATTCTCAGGGCGCGTCCATGCAATTGCGACACCTTGCCGCCAGGATGGTCTCCGCGTCCATTCCGGAGACTCCCGTCCCGGCGGACGCGCCCGACGTGGTGCAGAAGTTCGATCCTCGGCCAGACACGGCGACGCAAAATCTCGATCCGCGCGCCATTCTCAACTCGATCGGCGAGGTGATCTACGAGTGGGATTTGATAACCGATCATCTGCGCTGGGGCGACAATCTGGCGCAGGCGTTGCCATGCCTGGCGGATGCGGATTTGTCGTCGGGAATGGCCTTCGGAGCGCGGCTTTCCCCCGAGAGTGCGAGTTCCCGCTACGACGCGATCGTCAAATCAGAGCGCGCGGACGAGGGCGCAGGCGTGCCCTATCAGGTCATCTATGCGCTCCTCCCGCCGCGCGAGTCCGGCGGCGCCGGCTCGATCTGGCTCGAAGACACCGGCTGCTGGTTCAAGGGCGCGGACGGGCGACCGGCGCGCGCGCACGGCGTCGTACGAGTGGTCACCGAGCGGCATAAGAAAGAACGCCAGCTGGCGCAGCAATCGCAATTCGATGCGCTGACCGGCGTCTCGAACCGCTCCCATCTAACGGAACAGATGCAGCGGATTCTGGACCCCGCCGAACGCAATGGAAAATCCTTCGCGGTGATGCTGGTTGCGCTGGAGAATCTCTTCGCTCTCAACCGCACCTATGGCTACGACGCCGGCGACGAGGTCATCGCCGGTCTGGCCGCGCGGCTCACCGAGAATATTCGCGCCGCCGACTTCGTGGCGCGCTACGCCGGCAATAAATTCGCGCTGGTGTTGCCGGACTGCGGCGCCGAGGACGCCAAATCCGCCGCGCGGCGGCTGCTGGAGACGGTCACGGCCGCGCCGTTCGAAACTTCGGCCGGCGCTATTCCCGCGACGATCCGGATCGGCGTGGTCGTCGGGCCGCGCGACGGACGAACCGTCCAAGTGCTGTTCCAGCACGCGGAGGAGGCGCTCGATGTCGCGCGCCAACGCGCCGGCGCCCGCTTCGTCGCCTATAGCCCGTCGCTGGCGCGCGAGGACTCGCGGCTGCATGCGCTGCAGATCGCCGACAATATCGTCTCGGCCCTCAACGAGCGGCGAGTCGAGCTGGCGTTCCAGCCAATCGTCGACGCCATCGACGGTCGAACCGCTTTTTACGAAGCGTTGCTGCGCGTGCGGCTGGCGGACGGCTCAATGGTGACCCCGGCCTCGATCCTGCCCGTCGCCGAAAAAGGGGGACTGGTGCGATTGCTGGATCGGCGCGTGCTGGAGCTGGCCCTCGCTTGCCTCGTCGCGAACGCGGATCTGAGGCTCTCGGTCAACGCGTCGCTGCCCACCATTTTAGACCCGGAATGGCCGGATCGCCTGTCGTCGAGCGTGCTGGCCTATCCCGGCGTGGCGGAGCGGCTGACCATCGAAATCACCGAAACCAGCATGATCGAGGACATAGAAGCGACAGGCCACGTCATCGCCCATTGCAAAAAACTCGGCATGAAGGTCGCGATGGATGACTTCGGCGCCGGCCACACCTCATTCCGCAATCTGCGCGCGCTCGCCTTCGACCTCGTGAAAATCGACGGCGTTTTCATCCAGAACGTCGTCAATTCAGCCGACGACCGGTTCTTCGTGCGCACGCTGATCGACCTCGCGCGGCACCTGGAGCTCAAGATCGTCGCCGAGTGGGTCGAGGATGCGGACACAGCCGCCTTGCTGTGCGAATGGGGCGTCGACTTTTTCCAGGGCTCGCTGTTCGGCAGCGCGGGCCCGGAGAACGCCCAAGCCTTTCTCGCCCACACGTGACCCTGCCGCCACAAAGGGTCCGAGCGAAGCCCGGGTGCGCGCTCAGCTCTCGCCGGAAAGCTTGTCGATCCGCTTGTTGAGCGCCTCGAGCTGGCGCTTGAGGTCGTCCACGTCGGACTGCTGCTTGGAGCTCGCGCCCTCAAGCTCCTCGCCCGGCGCGTTCGTGACGCCGCCCTCGGCGGCGACGCCGAACGGATTGAACATGGTCAGCGCCTGACGGAACACCGCCATATTCTTGCGCGCCTGCTCCTCCATCGCGACGAAAGCCGCGCGGGTCGGCTCGCCGAAGGGCGCGACGCCCAGCGCCGAGGTGAACTGGTCGCGGAATTTCTGCTGGTCGCGGGTGAGCTTGTCGATTGAAAATTCGAGATAACTCGGCACCAGCATCTGTATCGAGTCGCCGTAAAAGCGGATCAATTGCCGCAGGAAAGAGATCGGCAGCAGGCTCTGGCCGTCCTTGCCCTCCTGTTCGAAGATGATCTGGGCCAGCACGGGACGGGTGATGTCCTCGCCGCTCTTGGCGTCGCTGACCACAAAGTCCTCGCCGCGCTTCACCATAGCGGCAAGATCCTCCAACGTCACGTAAGTGCTTGTTCCCGTGTCGTACAGGCGGCGGTTTGCATATTTTTTGATCGTGGTCGGTTTTTTTTCGTTGGTCATGTGCGCGCCGCTATGCCTCCCCGTGACGGCCGAAGCGCCAATGCGCTCCCGCAAACACTCATTCCGGCGCTTGACGATAGTCTCAAAAGCGCCTCTGCGGCAATATTTTCGTCGCGGATGGCTTTCTCTTCGCGCCAATCCGTGCATAACGACGCTGACCCTAGACGCGGGATCGGCGCAGGGCGCTCGAAAGTTCGCCTCTCGCGCGAGCGGGCGCCGCCGGGCTCGACCAATTTTAAGGAGATCGACATGACGACCGATATCGTGATCGTTTCCGCCGCGCGCACCGCCGTTGGATCGTTCAACGGAGCTCTCGGCGCCGTTCCCGCCCACGACCTCGGCGCGGCCGTCGTTAAGGCCGCTCTCGCCCGCGCTGGCGTCGCCGCCGACGAGGTCTGCGAGGTGATCCTCGGCCAGGTGCTGACCGCCGGTCATGGCCAAAACCCTGCCCGCCAGGCGGCCATCAAGGCCGGCGTCCCAGACAGCGCGACGGCTTTCGGCATTAACCAGGTTTGCGGTTCGGGCCTGCGCGCCGTGGCGCTCGCCGCCCAGCAGATCCAGGCGGGCGACGCTCGGATCGTCGTCGCCGGCGGCCAGGAGAGCATGTCGCTGGCGGCTCACGCCGCGCATCTGCGCAACGGCACGAAAATGGGCGACGTGAAATTCGCCGACACGATGATCGTCGACGGCCTCACCGACGTCTTCAACAACTATCATATGGGCATCACCGCCGAGAACGTCGCCGCCAAATGGCAGATCAGCCGCGCCGAGCAGGACGCCTTCTCGGTCGCCTCGCAGAACAAGGCCGAGGCCGCGCAAAAGGCCGGGAAGTTCAAGGACGAGATCGTCCCTTACGTGATTTCGACAAAAAAGGGCGACGTGACCGTCGATCAGGACGAATATATCAAGCACGGCGTGACGCTGGAGGGCGTCTCGAAGCTGCGTCCGGCCTTCACCAAGGACGGGACAGTGACCGCTGCCAACGCCTCCGGCCTTAACGACGGCGCCGCCGCGTTGCTGGTGATGAGCGCGGACGAGGCCAAGCGTCGCGGCCTGACGCCGCTGGCGCGCATCGCCTCCTGGGCGACCGCCGGCGTCGATCCGGCGGTGATGGGCTCCGGCCCGATCCCCGCCTCGCGCAAGGCGCTGGAAAAGGCCGGCTGGAAAATCTCCGATCTCACGCTGATCGAGGCCAACGAGGCCTTTGCCGCGCAAGCTTTGGCGGTGAACAAAGATCTCGGCTGGGATCCGGCCATCGTCAACGTCAATGGCGGAGCCATCGCCATCGGCCATCCGATCGGCGCCTCGGGCGCGCGCATCCTGACGACGCTGCTGCATGAGCTGATCCGTCGCGGCGGCGGCAAGGGCCTCGCGACGCTGTGCATCGGCGGCGGCATGGGCATCGCGCTGACGGTCGAGCGATAATTAAAGAGCGATTGGCGAATGGCGAATAGCGAATTGAGTCCGTCTCCACTCGCTATGCCCTACTCGCTACTCGCCTCTTCAAAAACAATTCGCAACCAAATAAGGGAGAGGACGCATGGCGAGAACAGCAGTTGTGACCGGCGGGACGCGCGGCATCGGCGAGGCGATTTCCAAGGCGCTCAAGGCCGCCGGTTATAATGTCGCGGCGACCTACGCCGGCAATGACGAAGCCGCCAACAAATTTAAGGCCGAGACCGGCATCAACGTCTACAAGTTCGACGTGTCCGACTATGACGCCTGCGCCGCCGGCATCGCGGCGATCGAGAAAGACCTTGGCCCGGTCGAGGTGCTGGTGAACAACGCCGGCATCACCAAGGACCGCCTGTTCCACAAGATGGAGCTGGCGCAGTGGAACGCCGTCATCAACACCAATCTGAGCTCGCTGTTCAATGTGACGCGCCAAGTCATCAACGGCATGCGCGACCGCGGCTTTGGCCGCATCATCGTGATCTCGTCGATCAACGGCCAGAAGGGCCAGGCCGGCCAGACCAATTACTCGGCCGCCAAGGCCGGCGACATCGGCTTTGTCAAGGCGCTGGCGCAGGAGAGCGCTTCGAAGGGCATCACCGTCAACGCGATCGCGCCGGGCTATATCGCCACCGAAATGGTGAAGGCCGTTCCTCAGGACGTGCTCGACAAGCACATCCTCCCCTATATCGCCGTCGGCCGCCTCGGCGAGCCGGAGGAAATCGCCCGCGCGGTGGTGTTTTTGGCGGCGGACGACGCCGGCTTTATCACGGGCTCGACGCTGACGATTAATGGTGGGCAGTATCTGACGTAAGGGCGGATGCGAGACGCGAAATTACGCCGGCGGCTGGAGACACAGCCGCCGGATTTTTTTTGTGCGCGCAGCCAATTTGCCGCGGCGCGACCCGTTAAAACGGCAGATTAAACACCCGCGAAGGCGCCAGCGCGCCCTCGATGACTTCGCCGAAGGCGACGGGAACGCCGCCGCAGGCCGCATAGATTACGCCCCCCGCCGGCGCGTCGCGACCGCGCAAAATGAGCGAGCCGCCGCGCCGCAGGCGCGCCGCCGCGTCTCGGTCGACAACCACGCAGGGCAGTTCGGTCAGCCCCGCTTCGACCGATTGCAGAGCCGCCGCCGCGCCGCCCTCCGCTTCGATCTCCTCGAACGTAAAACTGTCCTGTTCGACGAAAGGTCCGACGCGCGTGCGCCGCAGCGCCGTCACATGGCCGAAGCAGCCGAGCAGACGCCCGACGTCGCGCGCGATGGCGCGGACATAAGCGCCCTTGCCGCAGTCCATCACGAGCCTGGTCTCGTCGCCCGCAGACTCCAGAATTTCGAGCCGGTGAATGGTGACGGGGCGCGGTTGCAATTCGACGTGTTCGCCCTCGCGGGCGAGGTCATAGGCGCGTTCGCCGGCGATCTTGATCGCCGAGAATTGCGGCGGCGTTTGCAGAATGTCGCCGACAAAGCGCGGCAATAGCGCGGCTATCGCGGCGGGCTCGGGCCGCGCGTCGCTGGTTTGGACGATCTTGCCGTCGGAGTCGTCGGTGTCGGTCTCGGCGCCCCAGCGGACGGTGAAGAGATAGGTCTTTTCGCCGTCCTGCACGAAGGGCACGGTCTTGGTGGCCTCGCCGAAGGCGACCGGCAGAATCCCCGAGGCCAATGGGTCGAGCGTGCCGGCGTGGCCGGCCTTCTTGCCGTTGTAAATGCGCTTGAGGCGCGTGACGGCCTGCGTCGAGGTCATGCCGACAGGCTTGTCGAGCACCACCCAACCGTCGACGACGGCGCGGTTCGATCTGCGTTGATTCATCAGGCTGCGCCGTCTTCCCTGGCTTCCTCGTCGCCATCGGCGCGCGGCTGCAAATCGCGCCGCACCTTGTCGGAGTTGAGCAAGGCGTCGATGCGCGAGACATTGTCGAATGTGTCGTCGATGCGGAAGCGCACCTCCGGCGCGAATTTCAGATTGATTTTATGCGCCAGTTCGCCGCGCAAGAATTTCTTGTGCTTGTCGAGCGCAGCCAGAACTTCGGGCTCGTCGGCGCCGCCGAGCGGCATCACATAGATCGTGGCGAGCTTGAGGTCCGGGCTCATTTTCACGCGAGACACCGTGACCACGTGTTTTTCCAGCACGGGATCAACGATCTCGCCGCGCGCAAAAACCTGCGCCGAGGCGTGGCGGATAAGCTCGGCGACGCGCAGCATCCGCTGCGACGGCTCCGCGCCGGATTGGTGATGGGTTCTGGACATGATGACGCCAAGGATTTGGAAAGTTCGGCAAGACGCCGATGCGAGTCAGTGGCGCTTCAGCGCCGCCAAAAGCCGCGCTGGTCTCGCGGCTTTTGGCTGTAATGCAAATAAGATCGGCCGCCCGCCATTACAGCGAGCGCTTGATCTCTTCGATGCGATAGCACTCGATCACGTCGCCGGCGCGCATGTCCTGGTAGTTCTCGAAAGCCATGCCGCATTCCTGGCCGGCTTGAACTTCCTTGACCTCGTCCTTGAAGCGCTTGAGCGTCGACAGCTTGCCCTCGTGCACGACGACATTGTCGCGGATGAGCCGCACATTGGCGCCGCGCTCGACCTGGCCGTCGGTGACACGGCAGCCCGCGACCTTGCCGACCTTGGAGATGTCGAACACTTCGAGGATTTGCGCATTGCCGAGCATGGTTTCGCGCAAGGTCGGCGCGAGCAGGCCGGACATCGCCGCTTTCACATCGTCCACGAGATTGTAGATGATGTTGTAGTAGCGGATCTCGATCCCAGAGCGCTCGGAAGCCTCGCGCGCCTCCTTATGCGCGCGGACGTTGAACCCGATTACCGCCGCGCCGGAAGCCTCCGCGAGCGAGATGTCGGACTCCGAAATGCCGCCGACGCCGGCGTGGACGACGCGCGCCGCGACTTCGTCGGTGTTGAGCTTCTCCAGCGCCGCGATGATCGCCTCGACCGAGCCCTGCACGTCGCCCTTGACGACCAGCGGGAACTCCTTGCGGCCGGCGGTCTTGAGCTGGCTCATCATGTCGGTCAGCGAGGAGCGCGCCGAGCCGCCGCGCACGGCGAGCTTCTCGCGCTTCTGGCGTTCGCGATATTCGGTGACTTCGCGCGCGCGGGCTTCGTTTTCGACGACGGCCACGCGGTCGCCGGCCTCCGGCGTACCGGAAAAGCCTAAAATCTCGACCGGGAAGGACGGCCCCGCGCTTTGACGCACGGCGCCCTTGTCGTCGAGCAGCGCGCGCACGCGGCCCCATTGCGAGCCGGCGACGACGAGATCGCCGACATGCAGCGTGCCACGCTGCACCAGCACCGTGGCGACCGGGCCGCGCCCCTTGTCGAGCCGCGCCTCGATGACCGTGCCCTCGGCCGAGCGGGTGGCGTTGGCCTTGAGATCGAGCACTTCGGCCTGCAGCGCGATCAATTCGAGCAATTTGTCGAGGTTGAGCTTCTGCTTGGCCGACACTTCGACTTCGAGCGTGTCGCCGCCGAGGCTCTCGACCTGAACTTCGTGTTGCAGCAGCTCCGTGCGCACGCGCTCGGGCTTGGCGTCGGGCTTATCGATCTTGTTGATCGCCACGATCAGCGGCACGTGCGCGGCTCTCGCGTGATGGATCGCCTCGACCGTCTGCGGCATGACGCCGTCGTCGGCGGCCACGACCAGCACGACGATGTCGGTGACCTTGGCGCCGCGGGCGCGCATCGCCGTGAAGGCGGCGTGGCCAGGCGTGTCGATGAAGGTGACCTTGGCGCCGTTGGGCGCGGTCACCTGATAGGCGCCGATGTGCTGGGTGATGCCGCCGGCCTCGCCGGAGACGACATTGGCGTGGCGAATAGCGTCCAGCAAGGAGGTCTTGCCGTGATCGACATGGCCCATGATGGTGACCACCGCCGGGCGCGGCGACAGATCGTGGTCCACGTCGGGCGTGTCGAACAGGCCCTCCTCGACGTCGGATTCTGCGACGCGCTTGACGGTGTGGCCCATTTCTTCGGCCACCAGCTGCGCTGTGTCGGCGTCGATCACATCGGTGATCTTGTGCATGTCTCCCTGCTTCATCAGCAGGCGAATGACGTCGACGGCCCGCTCCGACATGCGGTTGGCGAGTTCCTGAATGGTGATCGTCTCGGGAAGGATGACTTCGCGGGCGATCTTCTCCTTGGGCTCGGCGACTCGGCCCTTCAGACGCTGGTTGCGGCGGACATAGGACGCATGAGAGCGGACGCGCTCCTCGTCGCCGCCCGCGGTGGCGGTGGTGACGGTGAGACGGCCTCTATCCTTGGCGCCGCCGCGCGACGTCGGGCGCGGCGGAACGGGCGCCGGCGCGACGACGGCGCGGCGCGGCGGCGCGGCGACGACGCGCTTCGTTTCCGTGCTCGGCACAGCTTCGACAGGACGCAGCGGCGTGCGGCGCGCGGCGGCGGCGTCAATCACAGGGGCATGCACCGGCGGTCCTTCGCCAGCGAGCCTGCGACGCGCTTCTTCCTCGGATTTGCGTTTGAAATCGGCCTCGCGCGCGAGACGCGCTTCCTCCTCGCGCTTGCGCAGGTCGGCGGCGGCGCGTTCTTCCCTCTCGCGAGCTTCGCGCTCGGCTCTGGCTTTGGCCTCGGCTTCGGCGCGGCGGCGATCCTCTTCCTCGCGGCCACGGGCGTCGACCAGCGCGCGGGCGCGGGCTTCCCGCTCGTCCTCTGTGAGGGCGCGCAAAATCATGCCTGCCGCGCTGCGTTGTGGGCGCGGCTCCGGCTTGCTGGCCGGCGGCGTAGACGGCGCGGCGGCTGGCGGCGGCGGGGCGACAGGCGCCTGTGGCTTCGTCTCGACCTTTCCGCGCACATGGCGCTTCACCGTCTCGACCACGACCGTTTTGGTTCGGCCATGAGAGAAGCTCTGGCGCACCATGCCCGGCTCGGTCGGGCGCTGCTTAAGATGCAGCGTTTTCGACGGAGCCGCGGTCAAGGTTTTGTCGCCGCTGTTCTCGGTTTCGCTCATTCACTTTCCGATCTGGGATCTGCGTGACCCATTGACGTCAAATTTTCTAACGCATCCGCGCTTTCGATCGGCGCCGCTTGGCTTTCAGGCCGCTCGCCCGCCGAAAAATCCGCCATATCTCCGCCCCGGTAAAGGGCCAATCGCGCGCAACGCGAGAGGAAGGCCGTCGAAGACCCTCCCGCCGCAAGCGCTGCATGTATCACATTTGTGCGGCCCAACGCCAAATCCAATTGGCTTGACGTAAATATTGTGACGATTTTCGCAGCGGCCCCCGTCGCCGCTGCGCCGCGGCGGACGCATTGCGCGAGTTTGCGCCGCCCGTCCTCGCCGCCGTTGACCGCTTCGACGAGTATGGCGATCTCACCTTTTTCGAGCGCGGTGGCGACCTTGCCAAAACCCGTGACGACCAGCCCCGCCTTATTGGCGAGAGCGAGCATTTGCAGGCAATCGGCTTCGAGCAGGGCGTCGACGTCCCGCGCCAGCGTCGGCGAGGCTTCGGACTTCGCTTTGAGCGTGCGCGAAAACGCCTGCTTGCGCGCCGCCTCGGCGACCAACTCGGCCCTGGCGGTCACCCAGACGCCGCGCCCCGGCAGACGCGATCTGATGTCCGGCGTCACCCCGCCGTCCGGCGCGCGCACAAAACGGATCATCCCCTCCGGTGCGTCTTGCCGGCGGGTGACGATGCAGGTGCGCTCGTGGGGCTGGGCTTCTCGCACGGACCGACGCTCTCCTTTATTGCGGCGCTTGTTCGGCGGCGTCCGCCGCTTCGGCCTCGGGCGCCGGCGCCTCGATCCAGCCGACGCGCACGCGCGCCGCCATGATCATCGCTTCGGCTTCTTCGCGCGACAGATCGAGGCCGGTGAGGAAGCCGTCGTGCTTGGTCGTCTCGCCGTCCTTTTTCTCGCTCCAGCCGACGAGATCGTCGGGCACGCAGCCCGCGAAATCCTCCATCGTCTTAACGTCGTTCTCGCCGAGCCTGACGAGCATCTGCGAGGTGATCCCGTCGATCTCCTTCAACTCGTCGGCGACGCCAAGCTCCTTGCGTCGCGCTTCGTTTTCCAACTCGACGCGCTCGAGGTAGTTTTTCGCGCGAGTCTGTATTTCCAGAGCCGTGTCTTCGTCGAAGCCTTCGATCGACGCGAGCTCGGAAGGCTCGACAAAGGCCAAATCCTCGACCGAACGGAAACCCTCCGAGGCGAGCAGGCGTCCCACGACTTCGTCGACGTCGATGGCCTTCATGAACACGCGCGTGCGCTCGTCGAATTCCTTCTGGCGGCGCTCCGATTCCTCGGCCTCTGTCAAAATGTCGATGTCCCAGCCGGTGAGCTGCGAGCCGAGCCGCACATTCTGGCCGCGTCGGCCGATCGCCAGCGACAGCTGATCGTCGGGCACCACGACTTCGATGCGGTTGGAGTCTTCGTCCAGCACCACCTTGACGACTTCCGCCGGCTGCAGCGCATTGACGATGAAGGTGGCGGCGTCCGCCGACCAGGGAATGATGTCGATGCGCTCGCCTTGCAGTTCGCCCACCACGGCCTGCACGCGCGAGCCGCGCATGCCGACGCAGGCGCCGACCGGATCAATCGACGAGTCGCGCGACACCACGGCGATTTTCGCGCGGGACCCGGGATCGCGCGCAACCGCCTTTACCTCGATCACGCCGTCGTAGATTTCCGGCACTTCCTGCTTGAACAACTTGGCCATGAACTGCGGATGCGTGCGCGAGAGAAAAATCTGCGGGCCGCGCTGCTCCCGCCGCACGTCGTAGACATAGGCGCGCACGCGGTCGCCCGGGCGAAACGTCTCGCGCGGGATCATTTCGTCCCGGCGAACGATGCCCTCGCCGCGTCCAAGGTCAATGATGACATTGCCATATTCGACTCGCTTGACGACGCCGTTGACGATCTCGCCGATGCGGTCCTTGAACTCTTCGTATTGACGGTCGCGCTCGGCTTCGCGCACCTTCTGCACGATGATCTGCTTGGCCGATTGCGCGGCGATGCGGCCAAAGTCGAACGGGGGCAGAGTCTCGGAAATCCAGTCGCCGGCCTGCGCCGCCGGATTGCGCTTGCGCGCCTCGGCGACGGAGATTTGCGTCGCGTCGTTCTCCACGGCGTCGACGACCAGCATCAAGCGCGAAAAGCGCACTTCGCCGGTGCGCGGATTTATTTCCGCGCGCACTTCGGTCTCCTGGCCGTAACGCGAGCGGGCCGCCTTTTGCAGCGCGTCCTCCATCGAGGCGATGACGATCGATCGGTCGATCGATTTCTCGCGCGCGACGGCGTCGGCGATCTGCAAAATCTCCAGTCGATTGGCGCTGACGGCCATTGTTTCGTCTCCTTACGGCGAAGGGATTATCTTGCGCCCGGCCTCAACCGCGCGAAGAACCCGATTCGCTTCCCTTCTTCTTGAAATGGGTCTGCACGCCGGCCGGAACCAGCGGCTTGGGTTTTTGTTTCGCCTTTGCCGCGAAACGCCCGGGCCCTCGGCGCGGGGGCTCGTCCTGCGACGTTTCGGCGTCTTGCTCTTCGCCGGCGGCGCCGGTCGTTGCCGAGCCCGCCTTGGCCGCGCGCAGCGAGGCGCGGATCAGCGCCTCGGTCAGCATCAGCTTGCCCTCTTCGAGATCGCGCAGCGACAGGCGCACGGTCTTTTCCTCGTCGGCGCGGGCGTCATTGCGCTCCAGCGTCAGGACGGCGTCGCGGCCCTCGCCATCGACGCCGCTAATCACGCCGCGAAAGCGCTTGCGGCCGTCCGAGTGCGGCTGCGTCAATTCGAACCTGGCCTCGTGTCCGATCGCGCGTCGCAAATCGGAAACCCGCACCAAGGGGCGGTCGATGCCCGGCGAAGAAATCTCCAGGCGATATTCGCCGGCGATGGGGTCGGCGACGTCGAGCTCCGGCGATAGCGCCTGACTCGCGGCTTCGCAGTCAGCGACCGTCATGCTTCCGTCGGGCCGTTCGGCCATGATCTGCAGGGTCTGGCCATTTTGCGCCAGCAGGCGAACCCGCACCAGCCGCAGTCCAAGCTGCTCCAGCACGGGAATGGCGATCGCGGCGACGCGCGCAGCGACGCCGGTCTCGGAAACGAGGCGCGGCTCGTCGAGTGGTGCGAGAACGGGGTCGGCGTTATGCGTCAAGCCTTGCCTCTCCAGGCGCCTTGTTGGACCCTTCCAAACGAAAAAGAGCGGGTCCGGGCTGGACCCACTCTCAATCGGCGATCATTCAAGAATGATCGTTATGAGATGGAATGAATGTCTCTATACACCGGTCAGCGCCTCTGGCGCAAGTAAATCCGAAGCGCGCGGAGGGGCCGGACGCTTCCCCCGCGCCTTTATCCCGAAGCTTAAGGATAAAGGCGCGGTCGTCGCGCGGATTTTAGATCACCAGGACCGGCGTGCCGATCTTCACCCGGTTATAGAGATCGATCGCGTCGATGTCGCGCATGCGGATGCAGCCCGAGGACACGCCCTGGCCGATCTTCTCCGGCTCGTTGGTGCCGTGGATGCGATACAGCGAATCCTTGCCGTTCTGCCAAAGGTAGAGCGCGCGCGAGCCCAGCGGATTGTCCGGACCGCCGGGCAGGCCGCCGGCGTCGGCGGTCGGCTGCAGATGCGGCCAGCGCTCAAGCATATCCTTGGGCGGCATCCAGCGCGGCCATTCCTGCATCGAGCCGACATAGGCGCGCCCGCTCCAGCCCATAGCGTCCTGTCCGGTGGCGACGCCGTAGCGAATCGCCTTGCCCCCCGGCTGAATGAAATAGAGGAAGTGGTTGTGCGAATCGACGATGATCGATCCCACCGGTTCGCTGGTCTTATACTCAACCTGATAGCGCTCGAAGTCGTTGGGGACTTCGGCTTTGGGAGCCAGCGCCAGGAATTCCGCGTCGCGACCGCTGACCTTCGGGTCGGGCAGCCGAACCCCGTTGCAGCCAGCCAGGCAAGCAGCCGCCAGCGCCATGGCGACAAGTGATCTCATTCGCATAAAAATGCTCCTCTCCGCCGCAAAAGATTATTAGACTCGTGGTTACCATAATTTCGCGTCTATCGGAGCGTCATCAGAAGAATTTTGCTCTACTGTGTCTTTGGCGCCACAGTGACCTGCGTCTATGCTGTGAGATTCAATTCGAAAGTCGTGCAAACATGCGCTATTGGCGTTTGGACAACGATAGACGCCGCGCGTCGCCAGTCTCGGCGCGTCTGTCCTTAACGTGGTGCTGAAACTTTGCGCACGCTGATCGTCACCCATCCGAGTTCGCTCGATCACGATATGGGCCCAGGCCATCCCGAGCGGGCGGACAGACTGCGCGCTATCGAGGCGGCGCTGGCGGATGAAAAATTCAAGCGCCTGGAGCGGCTCGTCGCGCCTTTCCCGACGCGCGAGGCGCTCTGTCGGGCGCATCCCGAACATTATCTGCGCGCGCTGGAGGAAGCCTCGCCGAAAGAGGGGCTCGCCGCGCTCGACGCCGACACGGCCATGAACCCCAAAACGCTCGAGGCGGCACAATTCGCCGCCGGCGGCGGCGTCGCTGCGGTCGACGCGGTGATGTCCGGCGCCGCCGACACCGCCTTTATCGCGATGCGGCCGCCCGGTCATCACGCCGGCGTCGCCACGCCGATGGGCTTCTGCTTTCTCAACAATATCGCCATCGCCGCTCGTCACGCCCAGGCGGCCCAGGGCGCCGAGCGCGTGGCCATCGTCGATTTCGACGTGCATCACGGCAATGGCACGCAGGAGATTTTCTGGGCCGACAAGAGCGTGCTGTTTTGCTCGACCCATCAGGCGCCCTTTTATCCCGGCACCGGCGGGCGCAACGAGACGGGCGAGTTCAATACGATCGTCAATGCGCCGCTGTTCGCCGGTTCGACCGGCGACGCCTTCCTCGAGGCCTTCCTCGATACAATATTGCCGCGGGTAAACGCCTTTGGGCCGGACATAATTTTGATTTCGGCGGGCTTTGACGCGCATGAGCGCGACCCGCTGGGAGGGCTGTCGCTGCGCGAACAGGATTTCGCGGAGGTGACCAAGCGGCTGCTCGACATCGCCGACCGGCGCTGCCTCGGGCGGATCGTCTCTTTTCTGGAGGGGGGCTACGATCTCGACGCGCTCGCCGCCTGCGCCGCCGCTCACGTCGAAGCGCTGATGGGCGCGTGACGGCTCAAAAAGCAAAATCCGCAAACCCTTTGGGCTTGCGGATCGAAACAGGGCGCCGCGAGAGGCGTAAAGCTCAGCCTTGGCGGGCTTTGTAGCGCTTCTGCACCTTGTTGATGATGTAGACGCGCCCCCTGCGGCGCACCAGCTGGTTGGCGCGGTGACGGTTGCGCAGGGATTTCAGGGAGTTGCGGACTTTCATCGCTGTTCCTCGGCAAAAAGACATCGGCCGGGATGAACGCCCAGCGGCTCGTGAGGGCGGTCTATGCCCCAAATCGCGCTGGCGATCAAGGCAAAAGCGTTAGCGACTTGATTTCAGGTTCGGGACTCTCTCGTCGAAATTCAAATTTCGCGCGGAAAGCACCCATACGCGGGCCGCGCGCCGCTAGGACGACTGTCTAGCCAAGCAGAAATGTATAAAAGCACACAATGAGTAATGTCGTTTTTGGTGATTTCCGTCCTGTTATCCAACAATCTATTTGGAGCTATTCCGAAGAACAGGCTGGAAGATTTCTAACGTATCCGCAATGCTATTGAAAGCAGTTACGAGAAGGCGTCTATTAGCTCCATCTTCACACCTCACTAAGCGGGAAGGGGATACAAAATGCTGATTGCGCCGCCGCGCCCGCTATATTGCGAATCCATAATCGTCCTCGTCGCCGGGGCCATAATTTGTTCCGTTCCGTCGCACGCATATGCGCAAGACAGCAAGCCGGCAAATTTTCCTCTGTCTCTTGACGGCGTCTACCACGAGATCGAGACCAAATATATTTTTGGCTTCACCGAGGGTTCGGACATTGGGGCGGAGGGCGAGACGGCGCTCGAATCCGAGACCAACGCCCAGATTCGCAGACGTCACGGCGGATACAGCGTCGTTGAACAGGAGTTCGAATTCGAGGGCGTCGCGTCACAGTTCTTCGCCTATGAACTTAGCGCGCATGGAACGGCTCACGCGATCAGCGGCGTCGATGGCGTCGACGACCTCCACCGCGTCAACGCCGGCGGCCTCTCGACCAACTTGCGCTATCTGCTGTTGGGACGGGGGCCCGAATCGCCTGTTGGGCTGACCGTGACGGCTGAACCGGAATGGGCGCGCGTCGATGGGGCGGCCGGCGTGCGTACGCAGAGCTTCGCTTCAACCTTCAAAATCCTGGCCGACACCGAACTGATCGAAAATCGCCTGTTCGCCGCAGTCAACCTAAGCTATGCGCCGGAAGTTGCAAAAGCCGCTGGAGATCTTGAGTGGTCGCGCTCCTCCACTTTTGGCGCGAGCACCGCGCTTGCTTGGCGCGTTTCGCCCAAAGTCGCGCTAGGCGGCGAGATCGAGTATTACCAGGCCTACGGGAGCGCCGGCTTCGGTAATTTCCAGGGGCGGGCGTTGTATGTGGGACCGACGCTGCATGTGCAGGCGACACACAAAATCATGTTCGCGGCAGCTTTCTCGACACAGGTCGCAGGTCATGACGTGGGGGACGACGGCCGGCTCGATCTGGTGAATTTCACGCGCTATCGCGCAAGATTGAAGCTCGAATACGAATTTTGAGCAGCCTCGAGGGAGCGCGGTTTCACCCCCCGCTCTTCTCGCGCAAAAACTTCTCCCAGCCGGCCGCGCGCAGCTTGCAGGCGGGGCAGGCGCCGCAGCCGTACCCCCAGTCGAAGCGCTTGCCGCGCTCGCCGAGATAGCAGGTGTGCGTCTCTTCGACGATCAAGCGGATCAGGCTTCCGCCGCCGAGCTCCTCGGCAAGACGCCAGGTCGCGGCTTTATCCAGCCACATCAGCGGGGTGAGGATCGTGAACGCCCTGTCCATGCCCAGCGAAAGCGCGGTCTGGGTCGCGCGGATCGTCTGATCGCGGCAATCGGGATAGCCGGAATAGTCGGTTTCGCACATGCCGCCGACGAGCGTGGCGATTCCGCGCCGATAGGCTAAGGCCGCGGCGAAGATCAGGAACAGAATATTGCGCCCCGGCACGAAGGTGTTGGGGAGGCCCGAAGCGCTGAAGGCGATCTCAGTCTCCCGCGTGAGCGCGGTTTGAGAAATTTCGCCGAGCGCGGGAATAGCTATGGTGTGGTCTTCACCGAGCCGCGAGCGCCACAGCGGCGACATTTCCGCCAGCCTCGCGCGCAAAACGGCGCGCTGAGCGAGTTCGACGACATGGCGCTGGCCGTAGTCGAAACCGATGGTTTCGACGCGCGCGAAGCGCGCCAAAGCGAAGGCGAGACAGACAGTCGAATCCTGCCCGCCGGAGAACAGCACCAGCGCGGCGGCGTGGGGAGGGTTGTTCGGCGTCTTATCGCTCATGGCGTCGCGGGGCAGGAGAATGAGGCGCCTGTCCTACGCCGGCGCGCGGGCGGACGCCAGCGGCGCGCGCCTCACGCCGAGGCGAAACGCGGGACGGGCTTGGCTTCTTCGGCGCCCGTCTCCATTTTGGGCAAAGCGTTCATCACCCGTTGCGGCGGCAGCACGACGATAGCGTCCGTGCCTTCGCGCACCCTGGACTTCAACAAGAACTGGCCGCCGTGCAGTTCGATGAGCCCCTTGACGATGGGGAGTCCCAGACCCGAGCCTTCGTCCGCGTTCTTTTGCGCCAGCGCGCCGCGTCCAAAGGCTGACATGACCGTGGCGATTTCGTTGTCGGGAATGCCGGGGCCGGTGTCCTTGACGGCGAGATACTGGCCGCCGGCGCTGGTCCATCCGACCTTGATCGTGACCTGGCCGCCCTGAGGCGTAAATTTGATCGCGTTGGTGAGCAGGTTGAGCACGATCTGGCGGATGGCGCGCTCGTCCGCCCAGATGCGCGGCAGGTCGGGCTCCATCATCTCCATCACCTTGATGTCGCGCTTTTCCGCGCGTATGGCGAGCAGATGGCGACAGTCCTGCGCGATCGTCGACAGCGACACGCTCTCTTCCTTCAAATCGTAACGACCGGCCTCGACGCGCGACAAATCGAGGATTTCGTTGATGAGCGCCAAAAGATGCTGCCCGCTGGAGTGAATGTCGTTCGCGTAATCCTTGTAGGCCGCATTGGAGTGCGGGCCGAACAGTTCGCCCTTCAGCACCTCCGAAAAGCCCAAAATAGCGTTGAGCGGCGTGCGCAATTCATGGCTCATCGTGGCCAGAAAACGCGATTTGGCGAGGTTGGCCTCCTCCGCGCGCCGGCGCGCTTCGTCGGAATTGGCCTTCGCCTGCTCCAGTTCGGCGATCAGTTCGCTCTTCTCCGCGCGATAAAACGCGCTCTCGAAAGACAGTTGGTGAAAGCGCTTGGCCAGGACGAAAAAGAACAGTTGCGCGGAGCCGACAATCGTCAGCAACGCCGTCGACGTGTCGGAGAAAGTGTGAAAACCGATCGCGAATAGCGTCGCCAGAGAGATCGGCAGAATGGTCGCATAGACCGCGACCGGTATCGTCGCCGTGATCATGCAATTGAAGGCGGCGACCATCAAAAGCATCACGATCATAAAGATTTTGGCGTTTGCGTCGGCGACCGGGCCAAGCAGCGTCACGAGACTGGCCCATGCGAGTCCGTGAAAGAATTCCGCCAGAACGAATCGCGTGCTCCACAGTTTGACGGTGACGCGCGCGTCTTCGACGCGGCCGAGATTCTTGGCGACGCCGTAACAGAGAATGAGGCTTGAGAAAGTCAGAACGGCCCAGATCACGATGACATTGGACTTGATCCAATAGAAGGCCAGCAGCGACACCATCGCGATCAAAGAGAAGCCGGAAATCGCCGAACTCTCGCGCGCCGCGGCGTAAGCGCGCAGCAAAGCCAGATCGCTGCCCCGATGACCGGTGTCCGAAGTGGTGAGCCGTTCTCTCGCGCGCTGCACCTTGACGCCGCGTTGCCGGCGCGCCGTGACGGCCTTGGGATCGAGCCCACGCCCGCGCTCGATCATCTCGGCGGTGACTTCACTCATGAGTGGATACGCTTACAAATGGAGAGCTACTCCGCCGTCGCCGGACGGTCGGGGCTGACAATAGGCGCGGAGCCTTGCGGCTTCGCGCCCGTGGCGACGCGGGATCGAACGCTTTCACAATGCCGCGCAAACGTTAACGCGGGCCTCACAAACTGGCGCCGATTTTCTTCAATATTTAGCAAACAGCGAGCTATCGCGCGGGCGCGCGTCAGATTCCCGCGTCGATTACGTCATGCACCTGGTCCATGGCGCTGGCAGGTTCGGCGGCGCCCACCTCGCCGACGATGCGCGCCGGCACGCCGGCGACGGTTTTGTGCGCCGGCACATTGTCGAGCACCACCGATCCCGCCGCGATCAGCGCGCAGGCGCCGATCTCGATATTGCCGAGGATTTGCGCGCCAGCGCCGATCAGCACGCCGTGCCGCACCTTGGGGTGGCGCTCGCCGGCGGTCTTGCCGCTGCCCCCGAGCGTCACGCCATGCAGCATGGAGACCTCGTCCTCGACCACGGCCGTCGCGCCGATCACCACGCCGGTAGCGTGGTCGAGAAAAAAGCCGCGCCCGATCTTAGCTGCGGGATGGATGTCGGTTTGAAAAATCTGGGCGGACAGCGATTGCAGGCACAGCGCGAAGTCGCTGCGTCCGCTGCGCCACAGCGCATGCGCCAGACGATAGGTCTGGATCGCATGGAAGCCCTTGAAATAGAGGGCCGGCTCCAGCAGCCGATTACAGGCGGGGTCGCGGTCGAGCACGGCGAGCAAATCGGCGCGAATCGCCGCGCCTATCGCCGGGTCGCGGGCCGCATGCTCGGCGAAAGCCTGGCGAATAACCGAATAGGGCGCTTCAGGGCGCTCGAGGCGCTGCGCGATGCGATGGCCGACGACGCTCTCCAAACTGTCCTGGGTCAGCACGGCGCCATAGATTAGTCCGCCAAGATCGGGTTCGCGCCGCAGCGCCTCTTCGGCCTCGGCGCGCAAGCGCGCGAACATCGCGTCGGCGGCGGCTGGTTCTGCGGCGGCCATTTGGTCCCTCGTGTCGCCGGAATTATAAGGCTGGGAAGGCGCAAGCGCATCCGCGACGCGCGGGCCTTCGCCTTGACGGGATTCTTACGGAAAACCGCACGATGATTTTCCTGAAATCCTGCTTATGGGCGCGCCGCGAGAAACTCCAGCACGGCCTGCTTGTATACGCGGTCCCCAACGGCGCGGTTGTGGTCGCGCCCCGGAATATCGACGATCCGCACCTTCTGGAACAGCGGCGCCAGCGGATGCGGGTCGCCGGCCACGTCGTCGCGCGTGCCGGCGCAAACCAGGACCGGAGCGGTGATTCGCGCGAGAACCGCCGGATCGAGACCTCTGCCGGCGCCGCGGGCGCAAGCGGCGAGGGCTTTTAGATCGCTGCGCGTCGATTCGGCGAAGCCGCGAAAGATCTTCAGGCCGGGGTCGTCGATGTCTTCGATCCGCTCGATCTCCATCGCCTCCGCCATTCCCGACTGCAGCGCCTCCGGCTCGATCAGACTGACGCCGACGCCGCCGAGCAGCAAGGATCGCGTGCGCTCTGGATTGGCCAGCGCGAAATAGGTCGCGATGCGGGCGCCCATCGAATAGCCCATGATATCCGCCCGCTCGATCGACAGATGGTCCATCAGCCGCGCCACATCCCCCGCCATCGCCTCGTAGCTATAGGCGGCCGGATCATAAAGTTTTTGCGAACGCCCGTGCCCGCGATTATCGAACAGCACAACGCGGCGCCCGTCTTCCGTCAGCGTCTTGACCCACTGCGTGAAGAGCCAGTTCACCGCATGGGTGGAGGCGAATCCATGAATGAGCACGATCGGCTCATGCCGATCCGCAGTCAGCGGCTCGAAGTCCAGATACGATATTCCGACGCCATCCGAGAGAAAATCTTCCATTGCGATTCCTTGTTACAATACCAGTATTTAACTTAGATCCCCGACTATGCAAGCGCGGTCCGCCGACAAAGTCGCATGCGTTAAAAATTAGTCAAACCACCACTCGAACCTACAAACGTAGGTCACCCCGCTCTAATCGCCGTCCGCTCTATGCGTGTTATATGTGTCCTTTCCCGCCATCTTGCAATGACAGGGAGCGAAGCGCAATGAACGTGATCCGTCGCCGACCGAGCCGCGCCTCTTCGGGAGCGGCGCGCAGCGATTCGCCGCCGTTTTTCCGCGCTTGTGGGCGTTGGTGACGGCGCGTGTTCGCTGCATTTGCCGCGCTCGGCGGCGCCGCGCTTTTGCTTGCGGCGATAGTGGGTGTTTTCGCGCTCGCCAATCGCGGGCCACGCCAGGCGCTCTCGCTCGCGCTGGCGCAAAATCAGCGCTGGATCGCGCCGCGAGTCATCGTCGTCGGCGATAGTCTTGCAGCCTGCTGCCCGTTCGAAAAACTGTCGCGGCGTCCTCTCGGCGTGCTGATGCTCGCCAAGGGAGGCGCGACGCTCAAGGAGATCGCAGGGCAGATCTTCCAGGCGCGCGAGATCGCGGCGCGCTGTGTGATCATCGACGGCGGCCTCAACGACATTCTCTTCGACGATGCGCCGCTGGAGCGAATCGAGCATGATTTTCGCGGCTTGTTGCGCCGTCTGGGAGACGGCGCGGCGGCGATATTCACCCTTATGCCCTATGTGGCCGACCCGGCTTACGCCGCGCGAATCGAGGCGGCCAATTGTCGGATGGCGGCGCTGTGCGAGGAGCATGGCGTCGCCGTAATCGATCTTAACCCGGAACTCTCGTTGGGCGGCGTGCGCAGACCGGAGATGACCGACGACGGCCTGCATTTTTCCGCGCGCGCCAATGCGGTCTGGATCGCGGCGGTGCGGCGGTCGATAGCTTGACGCCCGTGTTCTAATCCGCCCGAGGATGCGCCAGTCGATAAGCCTCAAACAGGCGGGTCTTGTCGACGGCGGTGTAAATCTGCGTCGTGGAAAGCGAGGCGTGGCCGAGCAATTCCTGAATCGTTCGCAGATCGCCGCCGCGGCCCAAAAGATGCGTCGCGAAGGAGTGGCGCAGCGCATGCGGCGTGGCGCTATCGGGAAGGCCGAGGGCGCCGCGCATCCGCTGCACCGCGAGCTGCACGATACGCGGCGACAGCGGTCCGCCGCGCGTCCCGACGAACAAAGGCCCTCCGGAAAGCTCAAACGGGCAAAGATCGAGATAGGTCTCGATCAATCGTCGCACGGGCTCGATCACCGGCACGGTGCGGGTCTTGCCGCCTTTGCCCAGAATCGTCACGCGGTCGATCGCGCCGATCGGCGCGCGCGCGCGCTCGATCGACAGCGCCTCGGAAATGCGCAGCCCAGCGCCATAGAGCAGCGCCAGCACGGCGGCGTCTCGCGCCAACACCCAAGGCTCGCGGGCTTCGCCGGCGCGCGACTCCTGATCGATCAGATCGCGCGCGTCGGCGATGGCGAGCGCCTTGGGCAGGCTGTGCGGACGCTTGGGCGCGCGCACGGCGCCGAACAGATCGGTCTTGGCGAGACCTTTCTTTTCCAGAAAGCGCAAAAAACAGCGTATGGCGGCGAGCGCGCGCAGCAGAGAGCGGCTCTCCAGCCCATCATTGCGGCGCTTGGCCAAAAAGGCGCGCAGATCCGCCGGCTCTAGCGCCTTCAGCGTGGCGAATTTCGCCGGCGCGCCGCGATATTCCGCGAGAAAGGCCAGAAAGAACCGCAGGTCGCGGCCATAGGCGTCGATGGTATGGCGCGACGAGCGCCGCTCGCCGGCCAGAAAGCCGAGCCAGCGCACCGCCTCCTCGCCGATCTCCGCACTGGCGAGAAAGGCGTCGGCCGCGGGGAGCTTGACAGTTCTTGATTCGCTCATGCGCCTCAAGATTACGCCAGAGCGTAAACAAAGGCTCGCGCTTAGGGGCGGCCGGGCCGGCGAAATTATTTGCCCGACTTGATCTCGGCGTTGGCGGCGATCAGCAATTCGTCCATGGTGCGGCGAATCTGGTGCTCGGACTGGTCGACGCCGGCGGCGACGAAATCCTTGAGCACGCGGGCAAGCACGACGTCGGCGGCCTGAGGCGCGGTCTCGGCGGCGACCAGCTCGTCGGCGTAGACCTGCGCCTCCGCCTCGGTCTTGCCGAGCTTTTGGGCCGCCCAAAGCCCGAGCAATTTGTTGCGGCGCGCCTCGGCGCGGAAATGCAACTCCTCCTCGTGGACGAAACTTTTTTCAAACGATTCCTCGCGTTTGTCGAAGGTGCTCATAGTCCGTCCTCGGTTATGCATGTCTTTGCGGGGCGCGGCTCTTCGCCGACGGCGCGTCATCCGAGCGGATATACGTTGATCCGCCGGAAAATCCAATGGCGAAGGTGAAACGCTTACGCCTGGACGGGAATGATCGCCCGCCTCAAAAAAGAAAACCCGGCCGCGAGGGCCGGGTTTAATGTCATCCGCGAGCTTCGCGATCAGTATTTGGCGACGATCGGAGCCGGCGCGAAGGGGTTGAAGTGCCAGTTCAGGCCAGCGCGGATCGTGTGGAAGCGGGTCGGCGAGTTGTAGGTCGCGCCGAACAGCGGAGCGCCGCTCAGGCTGCTGGTCGAGATCGTGGTGTTTCCGAGATCGACATAGAGATATTCGACCTTGACCGAGAAAGCCGGGAAAGACAACGGCGCCCACTCGATGCCGCCGCCGGCGGCCCAGCCGGTCGCGGTGTCGTCATACTGGCCGTGGCCCGCAGCCGAGAGGCCGACAAAACCACCACCGAAATTGCTGGCGAAGCCGATGTTGTGGCTGACCTGGCCATAGGCGAAGCCGCCGGTGCCGTAGATCAGCAGGTTAGGCGCAAAGGGCGTAACGCCGATGCGACCGCGCACCGTGCCATACCAGTCGACGGTCTTGGTTGAGTTGGCGGAGAAGCCGTGCACGCCGAAGGCGTCCTGAACAGCGCCGGAGGAGAGCACGTTGTCATTCACGTCGGCGGCCTGGATGTCCGCCTCGAGGCCGAGAACCAGCCAAGGCGAGAACTGCCAGTTGTAGCCAGCCTGGCCGCCACCCAGAACGCCGCTCAGATTGGACGAGCCCGCCAAGCCCGCGCCGCCTGGGAACACCACGCCGTTAGGCACCGCCGCCGGAGTGATATAGCCGATCCCGCCCGTCTCCTGGCTGCCATCGCCGAAGCCATAGCCGATGTTGATACCGCCATAGAGGCCAGCCCAGCTAAACGCCGGCGGCGGCGGAACGTAAACCGGAGGGCCCTTGCGCGAGGGAAGATCGGCGGCGAAAGCCGAACCGGCGACGAGAGCCAGAGCGACGCTGGCGACGGCTGTCAGTTTAGTCATTTTATTCGCCTCGTTATTTGAGCTTGGCGGAGACGGAGAGCGAAGCTTCCTCGCGACCCGAACCTGCAATCAATGGCGGCAAGTCGATATGACAGCGCCGATGCTTAAATTTACGCCTTGTGCTCCCAGACGGTCAATTCAAACCAAGCCATTTGCGCCGTCGCAGCTTCGATTGTTGGCCAGCGTGACAAATAGGTCACAGCTGCGAGATCGTTGATCTATATCAAACGCTTGAAATTACAGGCTCTTCTCATGATTTGCTGCGCTCCTTGCGCAATTTGCTCCAATAATCGAGACGCTTGCCGAGCTCGCGTTCGAAGCCGCGTTCTACCGGCGCGTAGAGCTTTTGCCGTCCAAGCGATTCGGGCCAGTAGTTCTGACCCGAAAAACCGTCCGGCGAATCGTGGTCGTATTCGTAGCCTTCGCCGTACCCCTCGCTCTGCATAAGCTTGGTCGGGGCGTTGAGGATGATTTTCGGCGGCGCCAGCGAGCCGTGGGTCTGCGCCAGCCGCCGCGCGGCCTTATAGGCGACATAGGCGGCGTTGGATTTTGGCGCGCTCGCGACATAGATCACCGCCTCGGCGAGCGCCAGTTCTCCTTCAGGACTGCCCAGGAAATCGTAAGCGTCCTTAGCGGCGTTGGCGACGACGAGCGCTTGCGGATCGGCGAGTCCCACGTCCTCTACGGCCATCCGCACGATGCGCCGCGCCAAAAACAGCGGGTCTTCCCCGGCGTCCAGCATCCGCGCCAGATAGTAGAGCGCCGCGTCGGGATCGGAGCCGCGCACGCATTTATGCAGCGCGCTGATAAGATTATAGTGGCCTTCCTGCGCCTTGTCGTAGATCGGCGAGCGCCGCTGCACGACCTCGACGAGCTTGCGGCGGTCGAAGATTTCCCCCTCCGCCGCAGCGCGCCAGATTTCCTCGGCGAGCGTCAAGGCCGCACGGCCGTCGCCGTCCGCCATGGCGATCAGGGCGAGGCGCGCATCCGCGTCGAGCGGTAAAACCTTGCCTTCCGCCTCTTCCGCGCGCGCCAGCAGTTTGCCGATGGCTTCTTCGTCCAGGGGGCGAAAAACCATCACCCGCGCCCGGGATAACAGCGCGGCGTTGAGCTCGAAGGAGGGATTTTCGGTTGTGGCGCCGATCAGCGTCACCGACCCGTCTTCGACGACGGGCAGGAAACTGTCCTGCTGCGCGCGGTTAAAGCGATGAATCTCGTCCACAAACAACAGCGTGCCCTGGCCGGCGGCGCGGCGCGCCCGCGCCCCTTCGAAGACCTTTTTCAGCTCCGCGACGCCGGTGAAAATTGCCGAAATCTGGACGAAGGCGAAAGTCGTCTCTTGCGCCAGGAGGCGCGCCACCGTGGTCTTGCCCGAGCCGGGCGGCCCCCAAAAAATCAGCGAACCGATCGCCTTGGCGCGCAGCATTCGCGTCAACGCGCCGTCCGGTCCGAGCAGATGGTCCTGGCCCGCGACCTCGCAAAGACGCCGCGGGCGCAACCGGTCGGCGAGCGGGCGAGGCGCGTCCTTTTCCAGCCCGGCCGCTTGGAACAGGTCGCTCACCCTCGCCCCCGCCAAAAACGTCGCGCGCGACTGTCACGCACGAGCGGGCGAGGCGTGCCGCCGCACTCAAGCGTTGCGCAAGCCGCGTGCGAAAAAATTAGGCGCGCGTTTACCATTTGCCGTCTGTATTAACCAAGAATTAACCCCCTCACAACTATTACGATATTGTGAACGCCGATCCAGAATTTTCGCCAAGTTGAAATTTCGTCGGCTTTTCAATGTGCATTCAGCGTGGAGTTCGGCACGGCGTCAACAGCAAACCTCCAACACGGATCAACGAACATGCGCACAATCGCATTCGTCACGCAAAAGGGCGGAGCCGGCAAAAGCACACTAGCAAGCAACATTTCCATCGCGGCGGAACTGGCCGGCGAACGTGTATTCATTATCGATCTCGATCCGTTGCAGTCTCTCGTCAAATGGTCGAAGCTGAGGGGCCAGAGCGACATCGCGGTCGAGCATATTCCGGCGGCCAAGGTCGCCAAGGCGCTCGAAGCGCTGGAAAAGAAGGGCGTCACGCTGGTGGTGATCGACGCCCCGGGCGAAGATAGCGAAATTGTCACGGCCGCCGTGCGCGCCGCCGATCTATGCATCATTCCGGCGCGCCCGAATGTCTTCGATCTGTGGGCGAGCGAAGTCACGCGCGTGAAGGTCAAGGAATCCGGCAAGGAATACGCCTTCCTGCTCAACCAATGCCCGCCGGCCCAGCAGAGCATTCGCGTCGACCAGGGCGCCAAGGCGTTGCAGGCGATGGGCGCATTGCTCGCTCCTCTGGTGTCCGCGCGCGTCGACTATCAAGAAGCCGCCCGCCATGGGCTCGGCGTCGGCGAATTGCATCCGAGCGGCGTCGCCGCGCAAGAGATGCGCGAATTATGGGCGAGCGTGAAGCGTCGGCTCAAGAAGGGCGCGACGACCGCCAAGGTCGAGACCAAACAGGTTGCTAAGGCGGAAGCCAAGGTCGAGGCGAAACAGGTCGTCAAGACGGACGCCAAGGTCGAGACGAAGCATGTCGCGAAAGCGGACGCCAAGACCGCTATCAAGGTTGCGGTCAGCGCTGAACCCAAAGCGGTCGAGCCAAAACCCGCGCCCGTCTCGGCTGTCAAGCCGGCGGCCAAACCCGTGCGCAAAGCCGCCTAAAATATGCCGGCGGCGGCGCTAGCGGATATGGCTCGATAAGGTCGAATCCCGAAGAGCCGCTCAGGGGCGCCACCGCCGCCGTGTTCTAATTTTCATCGACCGCCTGGAAGCGCAACGAGCGACGCAACTCCATAATCGGAATGGGCGCCGCCTGCGCCTTCGCGTCTTCGCCGACGAAGGCGACGCCGCATTCGTCCCCGTTTTGCCACACGCGGCGCGCACGACGGACTGATCCATCGCGCGGGATCCGAAGATCGAAGACGCTCGGCGCGGCCGTTTGCAAACGCAGGCGGGCGCCCGAGGCGGAAATATTGCGGATCACGCAGGTCGTGTCGCCATCGCCCTGCAGGCCGAAGATTTCGCCGGCAAGATAGGCGCGGCGGCGAGGCGCCGAGCGTTGCTCCTGGACAGTGGCCATGCGACCTGCTCCTTAACCTCTCTCGCCAACGCGCCGCACATCGGGCGAGGCTTTCGTGTTTTAAGGTAAACAACATCTTAACGGCGGTCTCAACGATTCGAGCGAAACAGGGTTAATTTGACGGATCATTCGGGACGCCGCCACGTTGGAGACTTGGAGGCAAGGTTCTGGTCGAAAACCAGGCTATCGCCCGTCGACGCATTTGCGCCAGTGTCACGCGGCGCTTCCAAACGCCGCCGCAACCCTCTAAACAAACCGGCATGATCTGGCTCATCTTCGCTTTTCTCACCGGCGCCGCCATGCTGGCCGTCCTCGCGCCGCTCGCCGGCGCAAGCGCGCCCGACGCCGCTGCGGCGACCGACAAGGCGTTTTTCGGCGAGCAACTCGCCGAAATCGAGCGCGAACGCGCAGAGGGACTGCTCGACGCGAGCGACGCTGAAGCCGCGAGGGTCGAGGCCGCCCGCCGGTTGCTCCGCGCCAGCGAGACGGAGGCTGCAGCCGTCCAGCCCGCCACGCGCAAGGCGAGAGCAGTCGTGGCTCTGGCGACGCTGCTGCTCGTGCCGGCGTTCGCCATTCCGCTGTATCTTTCGGTCGGCGCCGCCGGCCTGGCCGATATGCCGCTCGCCGCGCGACTCGCCGCGACGCCGCCGCATTCCGATCTCTCCGGCGCCGTCGCCCAGATCGAGGCGCATCTCGCCGAGCATCCGGAAGACGGGCGCGGGTTTGAGGTGATTGCGCCCTTTTATTTGCGGAGCGGCCGCTTTGACGACGCCTTGCACGCCTATAGCGAAGCGCTGCGCCTGCTGGGACCGACGCCGACCCGCCACGCCGCTCTGGGCGAGGCCTATGTGATGGCGGCGCAAGGCGAGGTGACGCCTGACGCGCGCCGCAATTTCGACGCCGCGCTGGCGTCGGACGCGACGCATCCGATGTCCCGCTATTATCTGGCGCTGGGCGCCGCGCAGGACGGCGACCTCGCCAAGGCGAGCGAAATCTGGTCGAAACTGCTCGCCGAGGCGCCCGCCAACGCCGGCTACCGCGACCTCGTGCGCAGCCAGCTTGAGAAGCTTCAAAGCGAATCGGGCCAAACGACGCCAGCCGGCGAAGCGGGGAAATCGGATGGCGCGGGGCCGGCCAGCGAACAGGGAAGGGCCGTCGCCGCCCTGCCCAAAAACGACCAGCAGGCGTTTATCCGCTCAATGGTGGAGCGCTTGGCGGGGCGGCTTGCGCAAAACGGCGACGATGTCGAAGGCTGGCTGAAGCTCATTCGCGCCTATAGCGTGGTGTCGGAGCCGGAAAAGGCCAAAGCGGCGCTGGAGGGCGCGCGCAAGGCGCTTGCCGGCAAACCCGCCGACGTCGCGCGCGTCGACGCGTTGGCGAGCGAACTGAATATCGAGAGGTAGCGGGATCATGACGCGCAAGGCGAAACGGTTGACGCTGATTTTCGGCGCGCTGGTGGTTCTGGGCCTGGCGGCGGGCCTGATCATGTTCGCGTTGCGCGACAATATCGTTTTCTTCTACACGCCGACGCAGCTCGCCGAAAAACACCCCGCGCCCGGCGCCCGCCTGCGAATCGGCGGACTGGTGAAGCAGGGCTCGCTGGTCAAGGGAGAGGGCCGCGACGTGAGCTTCGTCGTCACGGACAATGAGAAGGAGCTCGCGGCCACATACAGCGGCCTGTTGCCCGATCTCTTCCGCGAAGGCCAGGGCGTCGTCGCGGACGGCGTGCTTGGAAGCGACGGAAAATTCCACGCCGACAGCGTGTTGGCCAAGCACGACGAGCGCTACATGCCGCGCGACGTCGCGGAGGCGCTCAAGAAACAGGGCGTGTGGCAGGGCGATAAGAAATGAGGCGCATATGATCGTCGAAACCGGACACTTCGCTCTCATTCTGGCCTTCGTCCTGGCGCTGGCGCAGGCCATCATCCCTTTCGCCGGCGCAAGGCTCGGCGACAGCGCGCTGTTGCGTGTCGCGCGCCCGACCGCCATCGCCCAATTCTTGCTCGTCGCGCTGGCCTATGGGGCGCTGACCTATGCGCATGTCGTTTCGGATTTCTCGCTCATCAACGTCATCGAGAACTCCCATTCCAGCAAGCCGCTGATTTATAAAATCTCGGGCGTCTGGGGCAATCACGAAGGCTCGATGCTGCTGTGGGTGCTGGTGCTGTCGCTTTGCGGCGCCTTGATCGCCCTGCTCTCGTCCGCCATGCCGGCAAAACTGCGCGCCGACACGCTCAGCGTGCAAGGGCTTTTGGGCGCGGCTTTCCTGCTCTTCATCCTGCTCACCTCCAACCCCTTTGCGCGCGTGTCGCCTGTTCCCTGGCAGGGCCGCGACCTCAATCCGATCTTGCAAGACCCCGGCCTCGCGATCCATCCGCCGCTGCTTTATTTGGGCTATGTCGGCTTCTCCATCGTGTTCTCCTTCGCCGCCGCCGCTTTGATCGGCGGGCGCATCGACGCCGCCTGGGCGCGCTTCGCCAGGCCATGGACGCTGTTCGCCTGGATCAGCCTGACGCTCGGCATCGCCATGGGCTCCTATTGGGCCTATTACACGCTCGGCTGGGGCGGCTTCTGGTTCTGGGACCCGGTTGAAAACGCGTCATTAATGCCCTGGATCGCCGGCACGGCGCTGCTGCACAGCGCGGCGGTGATGGAGAAGCGCGAGGCGCTGAAAGTCTGGACGATTTTCCTGTCGATCCTGGCCTTTTCGCTCTCTCTGCTCGGCACGTTTCTGGTGCGCTCGGGCGTGCTCACCTCGGTTCACGCCTTCGCCAGCGATCCTGAGCGCGGCGTGTTCATTCTGGCGATTCTGGTGTTTTTCATCGGCGGCGCGCTGGCCCTGTTCGCGCTGCGGGCCGGCGCCTTGCCGGTCGGCGGGCTGTTCGCGCCGATCTCGCGCGAGGGCGCGTTGGTGCTCAACAATCTTCTGCTCACCACTTGCTGCGCCACGGTGGTCATCGGCACGCTCTACCCGCTGGCGCTGGAGGCGATCACCGGGGACAAAATTTCGGTCGGCGCGCCCTTCTTCAATACGGTGCTGATTCCCATCGCGCTGCCGCTGGCCTTACTGATGCCGATCGGGCAGATGCTGGCCTGGAAGCGCGGCGATCTGCCGGCCGCTTTGGCGCGGCTGGGCGCGGCCTTCGCGGTCGGCGTGCTGGCGCTGGCGGCTTTCGGCGCGCTTTACGGCGCGCCCTATCTCTCCGTCGTCGTCGCCGCCGTCGCTGTCTATCTCGTCGTCGGCTCTTTGAGCGATCTCGCGCAGCGCGCCAGCGCCCGCGCCGCCGGTCCGCGCGCCGTGCTGGCGCGTTTCCTCGGGCTGCCGCTGTCGGTGTTTGGAACCGCCATCGCCCACGCCGGCATGGGGCTTACGCTACTCGGCCTCGCCGCCACCGGCTGGGGCGTCGAGAACATCACAACGATGCGCGTCGCCGATTACGCCGATGTCGGCCCCTACAGAATCGGCATCGAAGAGATGGCTGTTCGCAGCGGGCCGAATTACTCCGAATCATATGCTGTCATGGCGGTGCGCTCCAATGGCCAGACGCTTGCGCGGATCGAGCCGGCCAAGCGCTTTTATCCCGCCCGCAAGACGGCGCGCACCGAGGCCGGCATCGTGACGCTTGGCCTCGGCCAGGTCTATGCGGCGCTCGGCGAGTCGCATGGCGACGGAAGCATCGACGCGCGCCTCTATTATAAGCCGCTGGTCACGCTGATCTGGATCGGCGCCTTGTTCATGGCGCTTGGCGGCGCCTTCTCGCTCGCCGACCGGCGGCTGCGCATCGGCGTGGCGCGACGCGCGGCGGCCCCCGCTTTGCCGCAGGCCGCCGAATGAAGCGCGCGCTCAAAATTTTCGCGCTTGCAAGCGCGCTGCTGGCGCCTCTTGGCGCTTTCGCGGTCGAACCCGGCGAAAAGCTCGCCGATCCCGCGCAGGAGGCGCGGGCGCGCGCCATCGCGAGCGAATTGCGCTGCCTCGTGTGCCAAAACCAGTCGATCGACGATTCCGACGCGCCCTTGGCGAAGGATTTGCGCGTGCTGCTGCGCGAGCAAATACAGAAGGGCGCCAGCGACCAGCAGGTGCGGGACTACGTCGTGGCGCGCTACGGCGATTTCGTGCTGCTGCGCCCGCCGTTTAAACCTGAGACCCTGCTTCTGTGGGGCGCGCCGCTGATCGCGCTGGCCGGCGGCGCCCTCGCGCTGTGGAGCGGCTATCGGCGGCGGAGGGTTGCTCTGGCGCCGGCGGCGTTGAGCGAGGCGGAGCGGGCGAAGCTGCGGGCGTTGGGGGTTGAGCGGCCGGGCGAGGGCGCGGAATAACGCTTTTTCGCATTTGCGAGGCGCTTTCCCTTGCGCCCTACCATCGCTTAAAACTTCGGCCTCACCTCTTTAAAGAAACGGTCCTCCCCATGTCCGACCCAATCGACCTCCTGCCCGGTTTCGCCTCGCACTGGATCGACACCGAAGCCGGCAAGATTTTCGTCCGCTCGCATGGCGCCGGGCCGCCGGTGCTGCTGTTGCATGGCTTTGGCGAGACCAATGTCGCCTGGCGCAGAATAGCGCCCACGCTGGCGCGGCGCTTCACCGTCGTGGCGATGGATTTGCGCGGCTATGGCTGGTCCGCCGTCCCGGACAGCAAGAACGGCGAGGCCTACACCAAACGCCAGATGGCCGCCGACGCCGTGACGGTGATGGAAAAGCTCGGCTTCATTCAATTCGCGCTTGTCGGCCATGATCGCGGGGCGCGCGTCGGGCTGCGGTTGGCGCTCGATCATCCCGGGCGGCTGACCAGGCTCGCTATGCTCGACATCGCGCCGCTGGAAGAGGGCTTCGGCGACGCCAATCTGCAACGGGTCGGCCGCGCCAAGTTCTTGAGCTACGAGGCGCCGCGTCCAGAAAATCTGATCGCCCTCGATCCCGTAGGCTTTCTAAACGACGCGCTGCAAAGCGGGACCAAATCGAAGACGCTCGGGCTGTTCGGGCAAGCGGCGCTCGAGGCCTACGCCCAAGCCTTCAACGATCCGACGCGCATTCACGCCTTTTGCGAGGATTTTCGCGCCGGCGAAGGCGCGGACAAAGAGCAGCTTTTGGCCGACAAGGCGGCTGGCAAAAAGATCATCGTCCCGACGCTGGTTTTATGGAGCGCCGCGCATTTTCCAGCATCGCCGTCGCTGCTCGACGTTTGGCGCGACTGGGCGGACGATCTGCGCGGCGAGGCCGTCGACAGCGGCCATTATCTTGCCGAAGAGGCGCCGGAAGCTGTGTTGAAGGCGCTGGAAGAATTTCTGTAACGGGGACCCGCGCGTGAGTTTTGAGGCGATCCGCATCGACAAGGACGACGCCGGCTATCGCGCGGGCTATGTCACGCTCGGCGACGCCGATCTCATGCCGGGCGATGTCGACATCTTCGTCACCCATTCGACCGTCAACTATAAAGACGGGCTGGCGATCACCGGCAAGGGCCCGATTGTGCGCCGCTTTCCGATGATTCCCGGCGTCGATTTCGCGGGCCGGGTCACGCGCTCGACGCACAAGGATTTCGCGCCGGGCGATCTTGTCGTCGCGGGCGGCTGCGGGCTCGGCGAGGCGCATTTCGGCGGGTTTGCGCAAAAGGCGCGGGTGAGCGGCGACTGGCTGGTCCCGCTGCCGCCGGGGCTGTCGCCCGAAGAGGCCATGGCCATCGGCACCGCGGGGCTGACCGCGATGCTCTGCGTGCTCGCGCTGGAGGGCATTGGAATGACGCCGGAAAGCGGGACGATGGTGGTGACCGGCGCCTCGGGCGGCGTCGGCTCGGTGGCGGTCGAACTGCTGGCGCGGCTCGGCTGGCGTGTCGCCGCCGTCACGGGCCGGCCGGAAGAGGCGGAATACCTCAAAAGCCTCGGCGCTCACGAGATCATCGACCGCGCGGAGCTGGCGCAGCCCGGCAAACCGCTACAGAGCCAGCGCTTTGCGGCGGGCGTCGATACTGTGGGCTCGGTGACGCTGGCCAATGTGCTGGCGCAGACGCAATTCGACGGGGCGGTCGCCGCCTGCGGCAATGCGCGGGGCATGGACCTGCCGGCCAGCGTCGCGCCGTTCATTCTACGCGGCGTGAGCCTGCTCGGCGTCGAGGCCGTGCGGCCGCGCCTCGCCTTGCGGCGCGAGGCCTGGGCGCGACTCGCCCGCGATCTCAACAAGCAGGCGCTCAATCGTATGAGCGAGACCATTCCATTCAGCCAGGCGCTGGAGCGCGCCAAAAAAATCGTCGAAGGGCAGGTGCGCGGCAGGACCGTTGTGGCTATCGGCTGAAACCGGCGCTGATTTTGCGTCGCGGCGGGAAGCGGCTATTAACGCCGCGAGCTCCACCATCCCGGAGGCGAGACGGCGTGACACATATTCGCGGAGGCGATGACAAGCTTTATGGCGCGGCGGTGGCGATCTTTGTGCTCTGCGCCTTCGCGCTCGCCTTTCCCTTTCTCTCCGGCGCCTACACTGTTCCCTGGGACGCCAAGGCGCATTTCCAGCCGCAATTCGCCTTTTTGGCTCACGCGTTGCACTCCGGCCAATCGCCCTTTTGGACCCCCAATGTCTTCGCCGGCATGCCGCAGATCGCCGATCCGCAGTCGCTGATTTTTTCGCCGTTTTTTCTTCTCGCCGCCTGGGTTTCGCCCGAGCCGTCGTTCCAGTTGGAGGACGGCGTCGTCTTCGCGATGCTGGCGATGGGCGGCCTCGCGTTGATGCTGTATTTTCGTGATCGTGGCTGGCGTTCGGGAGGAGCGCTGCTCGCGGCGCTGGCTTTCGCGTTCGGCGGCTCGGCGAGTTGGCGCATCCAACATACCGGGCAGGTGATGAGTCTTTCCTGGTTTCCGGTGACCTTGTGGCTGCTGGCGCGCGCGCTCGACCGGCGCTCTGCGGCCTATGGCGCCGCCGCCGGCGCCGTCGCCGCATTTCTTGTGCTGGGGCGGGATCAGGTCGCGTATTTATCGGTGCTGCTGCTCACGGCCTATGCGCTGTTTCGCGTCGCGACCGATGAAGAAGACATGCTGAGCGCCTGGAAGCCTTTGCTCTCCGGCGCTCTCACCGGAACGGCGATCATCGCGCTTCCTCTTCTGTGGACGCTCGATCTCGCCGCCAGCTCCAACCGGCCGGCGATTGACCTCGATAGCGCCTACATCGGCTCGTTGCCGCCCGGTTCGTTTTTGACGCTGATCTGCGCCAATCTTTTCGGCACGGACGGGCCGCTCAAGGATTTTTGGGGACCGCCGTCGCAGGTCTTCGGCACGAGCAAAATTTATCTCGCGCGCAATATGACGGCGATCTACATGGGCGCGCTGCCGATGCTGGCCTTGCTGGCGGCGGGCAAACGTCTGTTCGAGGAACGGGAAGTCCGGTTTTTCGCCGCCGCCGCCGCGTTGCTGGCAATTTACGCCTTAGGGCGCTACACGCCGGGTTTCTCACTGCTGTTTCACATTCCCGGCGTCGATCTGTGGCGCCGGCCGGCGGATGCGACCTTCCTGCTCTGCGCGGTGCTGGCGATTCTTGGCGGCTACGCGCTGAATCTGCTGCTGCGCGGCGAAGCGCGGCCCAATTTATGGGCGCTTGCGGGCGCGGCGCTGGCGCTGCTGGCGCTTTGCGCCGGCGTCGCCTTCTCCAAAGACCGCTTGGCGCAGGCCAGCGCCCCGCTGCTGGCGGGCGCCGGCTTTTGGGCGCTGGCTTTCGCCGTGGTCGTCTTCGCGCCGCGTCTCGCGCAAAGGAGCGGCCTGGCTGCATTGGCGTTGGTTGGCGCGGTCGCGACGCTCGATCTTTCCGTCGGAAACAAGCCCAATGAATCTACGGCGGCGCCGCCCGAAAAGTTCGACGTGTTGCGCGCCGACACGAAGAATGACACCATCGCGCTGTTGCGCGAAAAACTGAGCCATCCCGCGCCAGATCAGCGCGACCGCGTCGAACTCGCGGCGATAGATTTCCATTGGCCGAACGCCAGCCTTGTGCACGGCTTCGACCACGATCTCGGCTACAATCCAATTCGCCTGAAACTGTTCGAGAACGCGACCGGCGCCGGCGATCATGTGGCGCTGCCCGAACAACGGCAATTCTCCAAGCTCTACCCGTCCTACCGCTCGCCGATGTCGGATTTGCTGGGCCTGCGCTACATCGCGACCGGCGTTCCGATCGAGGAGATCGACAAAAACATCGAGCCGGGCGACGTGAATTTCATCGCGCGCACGAAGGACGCCTATGTTTACGAATATCCCAATGCGCTGCCGCGCGTGCTGCTGCCGGTCTGCGCATTGCGCGCCGATTTTGCGAAGATGATCGCGGACGGCGAATGGCCGAACGTCGATTTTCGCGAGGCCGTGCTGCTGGAGGAATCGCCGATCTGCCACAGGCAAGCCGCCGAGCAAACGCCGGCAACCGTGCGCATCGTCTCCTACGAGAATACCAAGGTGGCGATCGAGGCCGAGGCGCCCCCTGGCGGCGGTTGGGTCGTGCTGAACGACGTCTGGCATCCCTATTGGTTCGCGCAAGTGGACGGCGCCTCGGCCCCGGTCTTGCGCGCGAATGTGCTGTTCCGCGCGGTGGCGGTTCCCGAGGGGCGGCATCAGGTGGAGTTCCGCTTCGAGCCGCTGAAAGGTTTGTGGCGGCAAATGGCGCCGGGAAGCGGCAAGGATTCGTGACGGGCGCGAAGCGGGCGCCGGTTTGCGGACGACCGCCCGCGCCGGATCGAGAGCGCCGGCCGCCGCCGGGAAGCCGTTACGTTACATTTAACCGAATTTTGAGGCGGCGGCGCTAGCATCTGGCTCCGCGACTCTTGCAAGGCTAGAGCGCCGGCCGAACTTTCACTGGAGCGCGAGCAGTTTTGCGACAGATTGACTCGGGACGTGTCCCGCGGAGCGCGCGCCTCGAGTTGAGAGACGGCGCGCGGTGACGAAAAACCTTTCCAAAATTGCGATCGTCGGCTGCGGATACGTCGCCGATTCCTATCGGCAATGCCTGCGCCTCCATCCGCATCTGCGTCTTGTCGGCGTATTCGATCGCGATCCGCAACGGCTTTCTGCTTACGAGGCGTGTTGGGGGGATAAGACCTATCGTTCGCTGGACGATCTCCTGGCGGACCGCGAGATCGAGATCGTCGTGAACCTCACCAATCCCGAGAGTCACGCCGAGGTCACTCTTGCGGCGCTCGGCGCCGGCAAACACGTCTACACGGAAAAGCCGCTCGCCATGAACGCCGGCGAGGCGATTGAACTGCGGGACTGCGCTCGGCGGGCGGGGCTTCGGCTTGCCGGGGCGCCCTGCAATCTGCTTGGCGAGAGCGTGCAAACCGCTTGGGCGGCTGTGCGCGCCGGGCGCATCGGGCGGGCGGTTCTCGCTTACGCCGAGCTCGACGACGGCATGGTGCACAGGGCGAATTACCGGCAATGGCTGAGCCGCAGCGGGCGAGCCTGGCCGGCGCGCGACGAATTCCACACCGGCTGCACTTTCGAACACGCCGGCTACGCCATCACCGTGTTCGCCGCTCTGTTCGGACCGGTTCGAAGGGTCACGGCTTTTTCAGCCCTGCTCATTCCCGACAAGCAAACAGATCCGCCGCTCCATGATCCGGCGCCCGACTTTTCCGTCGGCGTTCTCGAGTTTGACGGCGGCGTCGCGGCGCGTCTCACCAACTCCATCGTCGCGCCCTATGACCACCGGATGCGGATCGTCGGCGAGGAGGGAACGATCGAGATTAAAGAGGCATGGGAATATGCATCCCCGGTGCTGATCCGCCATCCCGCGAAAACAAGGCTGGCTCGATTTCTGGAGCGTCGCTGGGGCGGATTTGGAGCGGCGCGCTTGAAGCCGGCGCGGCCGACGCCCTTTAAGGGCGGCCGAGGGCGGCCGACCATGGATTTCATGCGGGGAGTCGCCGAACTCGCGCAATCGATCCGCAACGACAGGCCGTGTCGGCTGGACGAGGATTTCGCCGTGCATGTGACGGAAGTGACGGAAATGCTCCAATATCCGGAACGCTTCGATAGACCCGCGCTGGTGCGGTCGAGTTTCTCGCCCATCGAACCGATGGACTGGGCGCGATGACCGGCGCTCCCTCCGCGGCGGATGGCCCGTCGCAACCGGCGCTCACGACGAGCCTTGTCACCTGTTCGTTTCGCGGCGACTTCGAGGTCTGCCGTCTCCTGTGTGAAAGCATCGATCGCTTCGTTCCGGAGTCGATCGAGCACATTATTTATGTTCCCGCCAAGGACATGGCTCTGTTCGGCGATTTCGCCTCGGCGCGGCGGACGATCGTCGCGGAAGAAACATTGCTGCCGCGATGGTTCTGGAAGCTGCCGATGCCCGCGCCGCGCTGGCGCGCTTTGTTGCGGCTGCCGCGCCGGAACATATATCTGACGCCGTTCAGCCCGCCGGTGCGCGGGTGGATCGTGCAACAGATGATGAAGATCGCGGCGACGGCAGCCGCCAGGACGGACATTGTCGCGCATGTCGACAGCGACAACGCCCTCGTTCGTCCGCTAACTCTCGATCGCTTCGTCCGCGACGGGAAGGTTCGCCTCTATCGCGATCCCGAAAAAGTCGAGCTGAACTCGCACCGCCTTTGGCACGCCGCCGCCGGACGCCTGCTTGGCCTGCCGCCAAGCGACTTTTACGACGCGGAATATATAGATTCGTTCGTTGTGTGGCGTCGCTCGGTTCTCCTCGGCCTGATCGCTCGACTCGAATCCGTGGCGGGGCGCGACTGGAGAACGGCGCTGGCGCGCACGCCGCATTTCGCCGAATATATTCTGTACGGCGCCTATGCCGACAAGGTGCTCGGTCTCGACGCGGCCGGGCTCTTCGCCGCGACCCAATCCTTGTGCCATTCCCGCTGGCTTGGCCGTTTCGACGACGCCGATCAGGAACGCTCATTCGTCGAAGCGCTCCGCCCGGAGCATGTCTCTTGTTTGATACAATCGACGATACCGATGTCTCTGGAGGCGCGCAGACAGATCTTCGAGCGCATCACCGCCTTCGCCGCGGAGCAGGATCGAGACGGCGGCGGTGACCGATAACGCATTCGGCGGGCCGGACTAGCGTATGACTGTCTGGTAGTTTCCGAACTTTCTTTTCGCGATGATCAGAAACTGCGACAGGACAAACGCAAGCTCCGATCTTGCGGCGAGGCTCGCTGCGCGAAGCAGTTCAAACTGCTTTAAATGCTGCTTGACCTCTCGCCATTCCTTCTCGCGCTCAAGGCGCCCGCGATGCTCTTTCAATGCGGCGAACAACTCTGGATCGCCCGTTGGCGTTCGAGCGATGCGGGTTGCGACCAGATCATTGGCCCTTTCCATACTGACCAAGCCGTCGCAGCCGTAATCGGTGCGCGAACCGACGGCCGGCTGGCCCGAGACCACGCTGTAAGGAAGAGTGTAGAGGTATCCGACGCGATTGAGGAGCACGGCGTTCTTTGTCTTTTCCAGCAGGAAAAACAAGAAGCAAAAATCCTCGCCGAGCCTGATCTCCTCGGGGTACGAGACTCCGGATTCGCTCCAGAAACTCCTGCGTATGAAAGGTTTTAGATGGCCGAGGCCGGCGAGGCGCGGCGGGCCGTCGTTGTCGACGAGGCGTCGGGCGGTCAGCGGCAATGTCTCGCCGGAAAAGCAAAAAGCCCGGCAAATGATCTTGCCGGCAGTCTCGTCGTAGAGGCCAAGATTATCGGCGACAATGTCAGCCCGATGAAACGTCGCTTGTTCGAGCAGAGCGCGCAATCTGTCGGGCTCGTATTGGTCGTCGCTATCGAGAACCGTGATCCACTCGCCGCGCGCCAGAGCGAACCCCAAATTGCGCGCGGCGGCCGGACCTTTGTTCTCCGGCATCCTTCGGTAAACGATACGCGCATCCTTTTCTTGGAAGGATTGGACGATTTCGCGGGTATTGTCGCGAGAGCAGTCATCGACGATTACAAGCTCCCATTCGCGTAAGCTTTGGCGCTCAAGGCTCTCGATAGCCTTGCCGATATGGTCGGCGGCATTGTAGGCGGCCATCACAACCGAAACGCGGGGCGCAGCCGCCATTCGAAATCCTCATTATTCGCGGGCGCAGCCACGCCGAAGCGCATCCACACAGGAAGGCGCAACATTTCGGCCCTTGCCATCCCGCCTTCTTCGGCTAGAAATGTCAATTCTTAGCTAACATACGAGACGCCTTTGGCGCCCGCTAAAGCTTGCCGCGCGTCGCGGGCCTTTGCGCGCTCCGGGCGTCGAGCCATAAGCAGAGATGGTTCCGCACTCTCGCGATTTTGCGCGACTTCCCTACTCTTTGGGCAGCGTTGACTTAACTATTTTTCGAAAAAATCGCCACCGCGCGTCTTCGACGAAGCCAATGTAGACGAGACGCTTATCGAAATATTTGCGGCGCCCGGCGCGGCGCGGCGCGGCGATGTGTCGCGAAACTGTCGTATTTCTCGCCCAATTTAGGGCGCAATCCTTCGGCCTTTGATTTTCCGAGGGCTTTTTGTCATGCGGCAGGAGCAGCAAATGAGTAAGTCGAAAGTCGACGCGCACTCGGACGAACTCGAGAACGCCCACGCCGTGGTCGAGAACGAGCAGGACGACGACGACGAGTTGAGCGAGGAAGAAACCAATATCGTGGCGACTGTCGCGACGGTCGGCGTGATTGGCGTCGGCGTCGCTGTGTTCGAAGCGGCTTTGCTGCCCGGACTCGTGCTTGGCGTCGCTGCGGTGCTGGCTCCCAAAATCGCGCCCAAGTTCGGCTCCGCTTTGAGCCCGATGTTCAAGTCGACGGTGCGCGGCATCTATAAATTTGGCCAGAAGACCAAGGAATTCGTCGCCGAGACCAATGAGCACGTGCAGGACATCGTGGCCGAGGTCGACGCCGAAACGAAGGGCAAGCCCGCTCCTGCCAAGGAAACGGCGCCGGCAGCCTGACGATCATGCAAAACGCCTCGATGGAAGATCGCGTGGCGTCCTCGGGCGCGCCGCCGCCCGCGGCGGGCCATGACTCTCGGCATGAGTTTCAAGCGACGGAGGGAGGCGCGGACAATGCGTCCGCGCCCGACGCGCCAAAGGGCAAAGGCAAAGGCAAAGGCAAAAAAAAGAAAAAGAAAGCCAAGCACGCTCTGCGCATGGAGCACCAGACTCTGGGCCGCGTCCGGATGAAATTCGCTTCGGCGAAGGGCGATCCAGAGTTGCTGGATGAGATCGGCAGGAGGTTCGCCAGCATCGCGGGAGTCCAGAGTTGCGAGGTCAACCCGATCACCGGGAGCGTCGTGCTGGTTTACGACACGCAGCGGCATAACGATTTCCACGATCATCTGCGCCGCCATTGCGAGGAGCACCACGGCGCCGCGCCGCCGCGTCCGCCGGGCACGGAACTCGACGAAATCACTAGGAAGATCGAGGACGAGGCCGAATTTCTCGCCGAACATTCCCATGCCGCCAAAAGCGTCGTGCATATCTGCAAATATCTCGACCGCCACATCAAGCTGGCGACCAGCAACACGGTCGATCTCAAGATCGGCCTCGCGGGCGGGATCGTCGCGCTGTCGCTTCTCGAAATGGGGGCCTTCGCCGCAACGCCGGTGTGGCTCACCCTTGGCGTGTTCTCGCTCAATCATTTCGTCGAGTTGCAGCAGCATCATGTGCTCGTCGGAAAAATAAGTGCGCAGGCTTCCAAGGGCGCCAAATCCGCGACAAACGCCTAAGCGACAGGATCGTCCCGAATGCAATTTGCGATCCGCCATTTCATCCCGGGACGCGTTCGCCTGTGGATCCCCGCGCTGTGTTACGACAGGGATCTGGCCGAGGAGACGCTCGCCTGGTTGCGCGGCCAGAGCGTAGTGCGCGGCGCGCGAATCAATTACGCCTGCTCCAGTCTCGTCGTGGAATATGAAATCGCGTCCGAGCCGATGTTTCGGCTGCTCGTCGGGCGGCTCCGACTGATGACGCTGGGCGATCTGCGCGAGCTTACGCAACTTGCGCCGCCGCTCGGGGACACCGGCCAGCATCTCGCCAAGGAGCTGATCGACGCGGCCAAACCCGCCGAGGCGGCCAAGCGCTATCCCCTGGTTCTGCCGACGATCTCGCTGGCGCTGGCCTTCGCCGCCGGCCCGATCGCCCGCGCGATAAATATTCCGCTGATGCTGTGGAACGGCTATCCCATCGCCGCCAGAGCCTATCGCGTCCTGCGCGACGAGCGCCGGCTCAACGTGGATTTTCTCGACACATTGGCGATCCTCGCCTCGCTCGCGCAGGGCAATCACGTCGCCGGCGCCCTGATCACCTGGCTCATAAAACTCGGCGATTGGATCAGGGATCTGACAGCGGCCGGGTCGAAGCGCGCGATCGGCGATTTGCTCGAATTCGAGTCGAAGACCGCGTGGATCGTGCGCGACGGCAGCGTGGTTTCAATCCCGGCGCGCGACGTGTTGGTCGGCGACGAGGTCGTGGTCTATCCCGGAGAGATGATTCCGGTCGACGGCGAGATCATCGAGGGCAGCGCGTCGATCGACCAGAAAACCATCACCGGCGAGGGCCTGCCGGTGATGCGCGGCGTCGGCGAGGCGGCCTTCGCCGCCACGGTGACGCGCGAAGGACAAGTGACGATCCGCGCGACGCGCGTCGGCTCGAACACCACGGCCGGCCAGATCGTGCGGCTGATCGATTCGGCGCCGGTCGGCGACACGCGCATGCAGAACCATGCCGAAAAGCTCGCGGACCGTCTGGTGTTGCCGACGCTGGGCGTCGCAGCGGCGACGGCCGCCGCCACTTTAGATTTCGACCGCTTCCTGTCGCTGGTCATCGTCGATTACGGCACCGGCATTCGCGTCGCGGCGCCGACCGCCGTCCTGTCGTCGATGACTCTGGCGGCGCGGCGTGGCATCGTCATCAAGAGCGGACGCCACATGGAGCGCCTCGCCGAAGTCGATACTATCATTTTCGATAAGACCGGCACGCTGACGCGAGGCCATCCGGAAGTCGCCGAACTGATCACTTATCGGCGGAGCCTCGCGGCTCCGCGTCTGCTTGGGCTGGCGGCGGCGGCGGAAAGCCGCCTCACCCACCCCGTCGCCGAAGCTCTTCGCCGCAAGGCCGTTGAGATGGGCGCGGAGATCCCGCCCTGCGAAGAGACGCAATATCGTCTCGGCCTAGGCGTCGAAGGCCTTGTCGAGGGCCAATACGTCCATGTCGGCAACGAGCGTTTCATGCGTCAAAGCGGCATTAAAGTCGGCGCGGCGGCCAACGACCGCGCGCGACTCGAAGAGCAAGGCTATTCCTGCCTCTACGTCGCGACGGACGGTCGATTGGCGGCGCTCGCGCCCTATGCCGATCAAATCCGTCCCGAGGCGCCGAGCATCGTCGAGCGGCTGTACGCCCTCGGCGTCAAGGACGCCATAATGCTCACCGGCGACAACGCCGTGGTCGCGCGCGCGGTCGGCGAGCGGCTCGGCCTCACGCGCCAATACGCCGACATGCTGCCCGCCGACAAAGCCGGCGTCGTGCAGCAGTTGCAGCGCGAGGGCCATGTCGTCGCGATGGTCGGCGACGGCATCAACGACTCGCCGGCGCTCAGTTTCGCCGATGTCGGCGTCGCAATGAAGCACGGCGCCGAAGTGACGCAGGAATCCGCCGATGTCGTGCTGATGGAGGATTCGCTCTGGAAGCTGGTCGAGGCGGTGGAGATTTCGCGCGACGCCATGAAGCTTATCAAGCAAAATTACGGCATCGTCGTGGTTCTCAACACGCTGGCGCTCGGCCTCGCCGTGCCGGGCGGACTGATCAGTCCCGCGCTGACCGCCCTGCTCAGCAATGGTTCGGCCATTCTCGCCAGCGTCAATGGCGTGCGGCCTCTGCTGCGGCGGCGATGAGCGGGCCGGAGCCAGAGCTCTCCCCGCAGCACAGACAGGAACTCGCGCGCGCCCACAAGCTGCTGGAGTCGGCCAATATCGCGACGCGCCTCTCGGACTACGCCGGCAAGCCGATCCACGGCGTCTTGCAGCAAATGCCCAAGCCCTTGCGCCGCGCGGTGGATCGCGCCGCCGAGCGGGCCATTCAGGAATGTCTCACAGTCGCGCTCAAATCGCTCAAGTCCGCGCCCAAAAAGCGGCCGTCGATGCGGCTCGCCTCGGCTCTCGCCGGCGTCGCTGGCGGCTTTGGCGGGCTTCTCGGCGCGGCGTCCTTGCCGGTCGAACTGCCGGTGACGACAATATTGATGCTGCGAGCCATCGCCGCCATCGCGCGCCGCAACGGCGAGAATCTGTCGACGATCGAGGGGCGGCTCGCCTGCGTCGAGGTCTTCGCCTATGGTTCGGGCGGGAGCGCCAACGGCTCCTCGCGCCGCGCCGATGTCGGCTATTACGCGTCGCGCGCCATGCTCGGCAGGCTCGCCAATGAGGCGTCGGCGCTGCTGCTCGAGCGCGGCGCGGCCAGACTCGCCGCGCCAGCGGTGGCGGCGCTGACCGGCGAGGTCGCCTCGCGCTTTGGCGTCGTGGTCTGGGAGAAGGTCGTGGCCAGCGCTATTCCGCTCGCCGGCGCGGCCGGCGCCGCGACGATCAACGTGGTGTTCATGAACCACTTTCAGTCGATCGCGCGCGGACATTTCATGCTGCGGCGGCTGGAGCGCATCTACGGCGAAGAGGCGATCCGCAGCCATTATCGGCTGCTGGAGAAAGCGGAGGATTGAGGCGAGGAGGCGCCGACGACCGGGCCTCAAAAGGAGGGCGGACTGTTTCGGTTCGCCCTCCGGCGTCGCTTTATTTTGCGGCGGCTTCCAGATGCGTCAAGGCCTCTTCGGCGTGCTTGGTCGCGACGTCGGCGTGTTTCAACTTGCCATGCTCGATTGCGGCCTTCAAATGCGTAATGCCTTCCGCCGTATGAGGATTCGCCTTCTCCTTCTCGGCCGCCTCGGCGTGCGCCAGCGCGGCTTCGGCGTGGGTCACGAGCAGATCGGCGTGACCCTTTTTTCCATGCTCTATGGCTTCCTTGGTGTGACTGATAGCTTCGGCCAGATGATCCTCGGCTAGGGCGAGGCTCGGCGCGAGGGCGAAAGCGGCTCCAAGACCAAGAACCAACGAAAATGTCCTGCGATCCATGATGTTATTCCTCCCGTTCTGTCGCTTCCCCGCCGCCTCGGGAGGCCAATAGTTGGGGCGGTCGGGGGGGCGCGGCAAGGCTTGACCCCGACCCCCGCGTTTTCGGGGCGCTTGACCATTCTTTACAATCGCGCGCATTTTCGCGCATAAACCGCCGATCTGAGTGCGCCTGCGCGCATTTTCACGCAACACCAACACCCTGCGTTTTCGCGCCCAAGGATCCTGGATTTCGGCTGCGGGGCGCCAGCGCCAAAAAAAGGCGACGCGATTTGGAAGCTTCAGTCTCGAAGCCGCATCCTGCGGCCACGCCGCTTTGCGCGCTGCGCTCCAGCGGTCTTCGCGGACGCTTGCGTCCGCCGGGCGACAAATCCGTCTCGCATCGCGCGCTGATCCTCGGCCTGCTTTGCGTCGGCGAGACGACGATCGAGGGCCTGCTGGAAGGCGACGACGTATTGCATACGGCAAGCGCCTGCCGCCAGCTTGGCGCGACGGCGACGCGGCGCGGCGAGGGAGTTTGGAGCGTCTTCGGCGCCGGGCTCGGCTCCCTGCTTAAGCCCCGCGAGACGCTCGACTTCGGCAACGCCGGCACCGGCTCGCGGCTGATGATGGGGGTCGTCGGCGGCCATGCGATCACCGCGCGTTTCGACGGCGACGCCTCGCTGCGCAAGCGGCCGATGCGGCGCATTCTCGATCCGCTGCTGCTCCAGGGCGCACGGGTGCTGGAGCAGCAGGAAGGCGGGCGTTTCCCGATCCTGCTGCAGGGAACCAGCGAGCCGCTGCCTATCGAATACACAACCCCCGTCGCCTCAGCGCAGATCAAATCGGCAGTGCTGTTCGCCGGCCTCAACTCGCCGGGCCGCACGGTGGTGATCGAGCTTGAGGCCTCGCGCGACCACACCGAGAAAATGCTGCTGCATTTTGGCGCGGAGCTAAAGGTCGAGCTCCATGGCGAACATGGCCGCAAGATTACGCTCGAAGGCCGCCCGGAATTGCGTGCGCAAAACGTTCGCGTGCCGGCGGACCCGTCCTCGGCGGCCTTTCCGCTGGCGGCGGCGCTGATCGTCGAAGCTTCCGACATTGTGGTCGAGGGCGTGATGACCAACCCGCTGCGCAGCGGCCTGCTGACGACGCTGCTGGAGATGGGCGCCGACATTGCATTGGAGAACCGCCGTATCGAGGGCGGCGAGGAGGTCGCCGACATTCGCGCGCGCTATTCGCCGAATCTCCGCGGCGTCGAGGCTCCGCCGCAACGCGCGCCGTCGATGATCGACGAATATCCGATTCTCGCGGTCGTCGCGGCCTTTGCTTCCGGCGAAACGCGGATGCGCGGGCTTTCCGAATTGCGGGTCAAGGAATCCGACCGCCTTGCGGCGATTGCGGCGGGACTTAAGGCCAATGGCGTCGATTGCGCGATTGAAGGCGACGACCTCTTCGTGCGCGGCGGGGCGGTTCCGGGCGGCGGATTTGTCGAAACGCATCTCGACCACCGCATCGCCATGAGTTTTCTGGTCATGGGCCTCGCCGCTCAAAACGCGGTGACGGTCGACGATCAGGCCATGATCGCGACGAGCTTTCCCTCGTTCCGCGCGCTGATGGAAAATCTCGGGGCGCGATTCGCGTGAGCGGGCTCGTCATCGCCATCGACGGTCCGGCGGCCTCGGGCAAGGGCACGCTGGCGCGTCGTCTCGCGGCGCATTTCAGGCTGCCGCATCTCGACACTGGCCTGCTGTATCGCGCCACCGCCTGCGCGCTGCTCGACGAGGGGCTGCCGCTGGAGGACGTGGAGGCCGCCACCGCCGCCGCGCGCGGCCTGTCGCTGACCGATTTCGACGACGCGCGCCTGCGTTCGCGCGAAATGGGCGAGGCCGCGTCGGTCGTCGCGGCGCTTCCGCAAGTGCGCGCAGAACTGGTCGATTTGCAACGCCGCTTCGCCGCGCGCGAAGAGGGCGCGGTGCTCGACGGGCGCGACATCGGCACTGTGATCTGTCCCGATGCGCGCGTAAAAATCTTCGTCACCGCCAGCCCGGAGACGCGGGCGCAAAGGCGCGCGCTGGAACTCGCCGGGCGCGGCGAAGAAGTCGACTATCCGACGATTCTTGCGGATGTGAAAAAGCGCGACGAGCGCGACAGCGCCCGCGCCGTCGCGCCGCTCAAACCCGCCGCCGACGCGGCGACGCTCGACACCAGCGACCTCGACATAGACGCGGCGTTTCGCGCGGCGCTGGCCATCGTCGAAAAGGCGCGGGGATGAACGCTGCGCGCCGAGTGTTTCGCTTCGCGCCCTCGCCGAACGGTTTTCTGCATCTTGGCCACGCCTTTTCGGCGCTGCTGAATTTCGAGCTGGCGCGCGAGTGCGGCGGGCGCCTTCTGCTGCGCATCGAGGACATCGACGTTTTGCGGGCGAGACCCGAGTTCGAGGCGGCGATTTATGAGGATTTGGCCTGGCTGGGGCTCGATTGGGAGCGCCCCGTGCGAAAACAGTCCGAGCATTTTGGCGATTATCTCGCCGCGCTGGAGCGGCTGGAGGCGCTGGGGCTGCTTTATCCCTGCAATTGCAGGCGCGCCGACATTGCCCGCGCGGCGCCGAAAGACGGCCCGCGCGATCCCGACGGCGCGCAACTGTATCCGGGAACCTGCCGGGATAGGGCTCGCCCGCCGATCCGCGAGGTCTTGCGCAAAGGCGGCGTCGCGTTGCGGCTGGATATGGCGCGGGCGCTGACGATGACACAGCCGTCATTGCGAGCGGAGCGAAGCAATCCAGGGGCCGCGTGTGATCCCTGGATTGCTTCGCCTACGGCTCGCAATGACGGTGTTGGAGCCCCGCCTCTGACTTGGCGGGAATTTGGCGTCGGCGACGTTGCGGCGCGGCCGGAGCAATGGGGCGACGTCGTGCTGGCGCGCAAGGATACGCCGACGAGCTACCATCTTGCGGTCGTCGTCGACGACGCGCTGCAGGGCGTCACCGATGTCGTGCGCGGCGAGGATCTTTTTCACGCGACGAGCCTGCATCGGTTGTTGCAGCGCTTGCTCGGACTCCCCGCGCCGAATTATCGCCATCACGAGCTGCTGCTGGACGCGCGCGGCGAAAAACTGTCAAAGAGCCGAGGATGCAAGACCCTGCGCGAGTTGCGCGCCGAGGGCGTGACGCCGCGGGAGGCGCGCGCGCTGGCGGGCTACGTCGCGGGGTGATCGCCGCTCCTGCGCGCCCTCGCGCAGTTGCTGCGCGAGTTTGAAATTTCGGCTTCGCGCCATAACCGGAAGTTCGCTATTGATCGCGCCGGATTTAGCTTCGGGTAGAAACCGGTCATCCATGCAATTAAGGGCCTTCGCGCAACCGAGCCGATAAAAACACGCATGCCGGCAGAGCTTTGGATCGCCCAAAGGCGCAAAGTGGGACGCCATCGTTCCTGACCTAATTCTTATTCATGACGGCTGAGGTTGAGGCTGGCGAAAGTGGCGCAATTCGTTGACGCAGCGTAGGATTCGGTTAGCCAAAAAAATTCCGACCAAATCATTGACCTCGCCGCATGAGCCTATAATTAGACTCTGCAGCATGAGCTGACAATTAGACTTTCTGGAGAACGCGTTAAGCCAATTCCAACATAAAGGTCTACAACAGGTTCTAGCGGGCTGCTTGTCATCAGACGATCGTGAAGACGTTAAAGCTAACAGCGCGAGGCTTGGCAAGGAGATTGGTCACAACAACGTCCAGAGTGACGATGAAATGCAAGCCAATATTGTTAGTCCGATGGACGCCTTGAATAGTAGTCGCCATTCAGGACTCACTACTGTGATCATTTTCAAGGCTGACAAAGGAACGGATCATCGTAAGCGGCTTATTCGCATATAGGAGCAAATCATGCGTTCCATCTTTCTCGGCTCGGCTATCTTGATTGTTTCCGTTTTCGCTGCCTCTGCGCAGGTGATCAATGCGCCAGAGGTTGGCGGTCCGGGTGGCGGCCCGTTCGACGACCCTTGCCGGCCTGGCGGCGTGCTGGTTGGTTACAACGTGACTTCCGGCAAAGCCATGAATCAATTTGCGGCTGTTTGCCAGACGCAGAACAATGGTGTGCTGGAAGGGGAGGTCTACGGTCTCCGCACGTGGGGTAAGAACGACGATAATGGTGCTGACCACACGGTTGTAGCGCCGCGCTGTCCGTTAGGCACGGCGATTAGGGCGATGCAGATCTGGGTCAACAAATTCAACGAGATCGACAGTGTGGAGGCTACCTGTTACGCGCTGCTGCCTAACACCGCCGGAGTGGCTTCCCTGCCGCGAACGACCACCCACGGCGGCCAAGCTTTTTCCAACGCCGAGAGCGGCTGTCCTCCGGGCACGGTTGCAATTGGCATAACCGGCCGCTCGGGCGCCTTGGTGGACGCTTTGGGACTCAAATGTTCGAGATTTCCTTGGCATGTAAATTAAGTTGCGACGCTTCCGCCGCCAATGTGACTCTCGGTCAGGAGAAGGGCCTGCCGGTTGATATAAATTGAACTGGCCCGGTAGCCCCGCAAGTGATGGTTGGGTCTATAGTGGCGCGGACTATGAGTCCCTTGATCCAGCCACCTTGGGGCTACAGCGGGCCGCACGAGTTTTTCTTCGCTTATGGTGATTTCAGTCTGTCAATGGCGGCGACCCTGCGAATGCCGCTTTGAGATCGTGAGCGAAGTGCTTGCCAACTATGACGAACGGCTGCTCCGGGTCTTGGTTGTGTGAAGACGCTTCGTCGACAGTCGTGACAGGTCTCGACCACGGCGATGCGCCCCGGGGCGGTTGTTTTGCCGAATTTCCGATATTTTCTGGCTGACGGCGCTCCTGACGCTTCGATGGACCGCTCTGGGCGCCTCGGAGAGAGGCTCATAAAGCCGCGATTATCCCAGCATCGCCGCCATCAGCAGCCTGGCGCCCATGATATTCAACACGCGCGTGAGGTTATAAGCGAGCACGTGCAGCGCCATCTCAGTGGCGACGCGCGGCATGGTCTTCATCAGGAAGTGGGTTGCTCCCATCCGCGCCTTGATCGTGCCGAAAGGGTGTTCAACCGTCTCGCGACGCACGCGCATCTTCCCGGGGTCCGCATCAAGTCGGCGCTGCACGTCTTCGAGGAGATGCTCGTGCTCCCAGCGGGTGACGCGCCGCTGGGCGCTCGGCGTGCACTGACGCTTGATCGCGCAGGCGCCTCAGACGTTGGTCCAGTAGCGGCGCAGATTTAGCCCGTTTTCCTCGCGCGTGAAGCGATACTTCAGGCGTTCGCCGGCAGGGCAAACATAGACGTCCTGCTCCGTGTCGTAGCGGAAGTCCTGCTTGCCAAAGCGTCCCTCGGACTTTGCCCCCGAGGTCATTGGTTTGGGCAAGGTGACCGTGACGCCCGCCCGCTTGCACGCCAAAATCTCCGCGCTGTTGAAGTAGCCGCGATCGGCGACAACGTCGAGGCTCTCCGTCTCCAGCGTCGCCTTTGCTTGCTTGGCCATGTTGGCGAGCTGAGACCGGTCGGAGCCGACGTTGGTCACTTCATGCGCGACGATCAAATGGTGCGTCGTATCTACAGCGGTTTGCACATTGTAGCCGACCACTCCAGAGCCTCGCCCGCTCGTCGCCATCGAGCGCGCATCGGGGTCCGTCAGCGAAATCTACTGGTCCGGCGTCGCGAGCATTTGCGTCTTGAGAGTATCGAGACGCTGCATCTCTTCCTTCAGCTTCTCGATCTTCTCCTTCAGGCGGCCCGCTTTGATCTTGAGCGCCTCGGACGGCTCCTGCCGGTCGGCGCTGTCGAGTTGCTGCAAATAGCGCGCGACGCTCTCCTCGATCTGCGCCATGCGCCGCTCCATCTTGGCGCGCGTAAAGTTCTTGTCCCGATTGTTCACCGCCTTGAACTTGCTGCCGTCGATCGCCACGCTGGCTTGCGTGAGCAGGCCCATCGTGCGGCACAGCGCGACGAAACGGGCGCAAACCTGGCGGATGGCGAGACCGTTGTTCTTGCGGAAATCGGCAATCGTCTTGTGGTCGGGAGAGAGGCGACGCGTCAGCCACATCACCTCGACATTGCGTCCGGCTTCGCGCTCCAGCCGACGGCTCGATTGAACCCGGTTGAGATAGCCGCAGATGTAAAGCTTCAGCAGACAGGACGAATGATAGGAAGGCCGGCCCGTCGCCTTGGGATCGACCCCGCTGAACCCGAGCGTCCCGAGATTTAGCTCATCGACGAAAACGTCAATGACACGAATGGGATTATCCTCGCCAATCCAGTCATCAAGGCATTCCGGAAAAAGCGCGCCCTGACTACGATCGACCCCCTCAACAAAGCGCTTCATCCGATCCCCCGAAAATCGCCAGAGAATCATAGCAGCAACGGCCTTTTCACTCAGCCAGGGTCGAAAACAGAAGTTCAAACCGCTCCACTACCCTCGCGTCCAACGACTCGCGCGACTCCGGCTATTCATGGCACAATGGCGCGAGGAGCCGTCATGCCGCAGGATGTCCCGACCTTCGCCGCGCCCTATTCGCCGCCCGACGAGGCGCTTGCGCAAGATTTGCTCGCGACCAAACCTAGCGCAGAAGTTGCCGCCGCAACGCAAGCTTTGGCGCAAAAGCTTCTCGCGGCGATGCGCGCGCGGCGCGGCGGGATCGGCGGCGTCGAGGAGTTCTTGCACGAATTCGCGCTCTCTTCGCACGAGGGGCTCGCCGTCATGGCGCTCGCGGAATCACTGCTGCGCGTGCCGGACGATCCGACGCTCGACCAGCTGCTCGCCGATCAGCTCAAAGCCGGCGATTTCGCGCATCATCATACCGTGTCCGACGCGTTGCTGGCGCAGGCCTGCGCCTTTGCGCTCGGGCTCTCGGCGCGGGTGATCGCGGCGGAGGAGTCGCCGCGCGTCATCGTCGCCGATCTCGCGCGCCGGCTTGGCGCTCCCGCGCTGCGCGCCGCCGCCAAGCGGGCGATGCGGCTGATGGGCGCGCATTTCGTGTTCGGCGAAACGATTCAAGCGGCGCTTGCGCGCGCAAGGAGCGACGGCGGCCGCCATTCTTTCGATATGCTGGGCGAAGCGGCGCGTAGCGCGCTGGACGCCGAGCGTTATTTCAACGCCTACGCCGGCGCGATCAAAGCCATTGGCGCGGAGGTGGGGGAGGCCAAGCACCGCCCGGGGATCTCGGTAAAGCTCTCGGCGCTGCATCCGCGCTACGAGGCGATTTCGCGCGTGCGCGTGCTCGCCGAACTCGCGCCGCGCCTGCTCGAACTCGCCCGTCTCGCCAAGGCGCATGATCTCGTTCTCACCGTCGACGCGGAGGAGGCCGACCGACTCGAACTCTCGCTCGACGTTTTCGCGCGCACGTTGGCCGATCCGTCGCTCAAAGGCTGGGACGGTTTTGGGCTCGCCGTGCAGGCCTATCAGAAGCGCGCGCTCGCGGTGATCGATCATCTCGCGGCGCAGGCGCGCTCCTATGATCGCCGGCTCGCCGCGCGGCTGGTGAAGGGCGCCTACTGGGACAGCGAGATCAAGCGCGCGCAGGAGCGCGGCCTTGCCGATTATCCGGTGTTCACGCGCAAGGCGATGACCGACATAAATTACCTCGCCTGTGCGCGGCGGCTGCTGGCGAGCGAGCGCCTTTACCCGCAGTTTGCGACGCATAACGCGCTGACTGTCGCGGCCATTGTCAGCGAAGCCGGCGGCCGCGAAAACTTCGAGTTTCAGCGCCTGCACGGCATGGGCGAGGCGCTGGCGGCGGCGGAGCTAGACAACTCCCGAATTCCCTGGCGCGTCTATGCGCCGGTTGGGCCGCATCGCGACCTTCTCGCCTATCTCGTGCGCCGCTTGATCGAGAACGGCGCCAATTCGTCTTTCGTCGCGCGCGCCGCCGACCCGTTGACGCCGGAGTCCGAGTTGCTCGCCGACCCTTACGCCCTGATCGGCGCGCCGGAACAGGCGCGCAACCCGCGCCTCGCCGCGCCCGCCGATCTGTATATGCCGCTGCGCGCCAATTCCGCCGGCGTCGAGTTCGGCGACAGCGCCGCGCTGTGCGCCTTGCGCGGCGAGGTTGACGCCGCGCGCGGGCGCCATGTCGCCGCCAGCCCCTCGCAAACGACGACAATGCCGACGCGCGCCTGCGTCTCGCCGATCGACGGCGGGAAGATCGGCGTTGTCGATGAGGCCGACAGCGGCGCCGTCGGCGCGGCGATGGAGGCGGCGCGGGCGGGGTTTTTTGGCTGGAGCGCGACAAGCGTCGAGATGCGCGCCCTCGCCATCGAGCGCGCCGCCGATCTGATCGAGGCGCGGCGCGGGCCGCTGATCGCGCTGCTGCAAAGCGAAGCTGGCAAGACGCTCGACGACGCGCTGGCTGAAATCCGCGAGGCGGCCGATCTTTGCCGCTATTACGCGCGGCAGGCGCGCGAGATTTGCCGCGAGACGGCTTTGCCTGGGCCGACCGGCGAGGAAAATTCCTTGCGCCGGATCGGGCGCGGCGTCTTCGTCTGCATCTCTCCGTGGAATTTTCCGCTGGCGATTTTCATTGGCCAGATCGCGGCGGCGCTGGTCGCCGGCAATAGCGTCGCCGCCAAGCCGGCTGAACAGACGCCGCTCGTGGCGTTCGAGGCGGTGAAGCTGCTTCTTGAGGCGGGCGTCCCGCGCGCGGCGTTGCAATTTTTGCCCGGCGGCGGCGACATTGGCGCGGCGCTCGCCCTGCATCCGGCTTGCGCCGGCGTCGTCTTCACCGGTTCGCTGGAGGTCGCCAAGGCGATCAACCGCGTCCTGGCCGAAAAGCCCGGCGCGATTGTCCCGTTCATCGCCGAGACCGGCGGCGTCAATGCGATGATCGTCGATTCGACGGCCTTGCCGGAACAGGTCTGCGACGATGTTCTCATTTCTGCCTTTCGTTCGGCGGGCCAGCGCTGCTCGGCGCTGCGCCTCTTGTGCCTGCAGGAGGACATCGCGCGCCCTTGCCTCGCGTTGATCGAAGGCGCCGCGCGCGAGCTTCGCTTGGGCGATCCGCGCGACATCGCCACCCATATCGGCCCGGTGATCGACGCCGAGGCCAAGGTGCGGCTAGAGGCCTATCTCGCTCGGCGGGGAGAGGAGGGCAAAGTGATCTACAAGGGCGCGGGGCCGGACAAGGGCTTCTTCGTCGCGCCGCATATTGTGCGCCTGGACCGCATAGGCGATCTCGCGGAGGAGGTTTTCGGACCCGTCCTGCATGTCGCGACCTGGCGCGCGGAGGACTTCGGCGCGCTGATTGGCGAGATCGCGGCGCAGGGCTACGGCCTCACGCTCGGATTGGAGACGCGCATCGAACAACGCCAGCGCGAACTCGCCGAAAGAGCTCCGGCCGGCAATATTTACGTCAACCGCAACATGATCGGCGCCGTCGTCGGCGGCCAGCCTTTCGGCGGCTTTGGGCTCTCCGGCACGGGGCCGAAGGCCGGCGGCCCCGACTATCTGCGCCGATTTACGCGCGAAGCGACGCTGAGCGTGAACACGGCGGCGGCGGGAGGCGACGCCGGTTTGATGGCGATGGAGGAATGAACGGCGGGCGGACCCATCGGCTATATCCGATGCGCCAAAATGGAGCTCTTGGCCATAAACCACGTTAACAAAATGTTTACCGCCTCGCGGCGCGCCCCCATATGATCGCTATCGTTGAGGCGTCCCGCCCTCTGCGCTCTTGAGCAAACAACGATAGGGGGAAGTTCGTTATGCGCAGCTTGCTTTGGATCGCGATCCCGCTCGCGTTGTCCGCTTCCGCGCCAGCCTCGGCGCAGGGAACCGCCGAGGAGCGCTCGGCCTGCAAAGACGACGCGTACAGATTTTGCGACGACGAGATCCCCGACGCGATCGCCGTGGAAAAATGCCTGCGGGCGCATATGAGCGCGCTCAGCGCCGGCTGCCGCAAAGAATTCGGCGGCGCTCCCGCAAAGCCAAGGAAGAAGTCTGGCTAGAGCAACTTCTTCAAAAAAATGGCGATAGACTTTTTCGATAAGAGCTTGCTCGAACTTTATGATTTTGAGCGCTTCTTATCGCTCGCATGATTCCATAGGACGTCTGCAGGACGCCCCTCTCAAGCGACGGACGACGGTAAGCGGAAATCGCTCTAACGCCGCTCGGGCTTTCGGTTTGAAGGCTATGGCGGTCGCGACAGGGATTGAACCTGCGTCTCCCTCGATGTCAACGAGGGGGACGCTGTTTTGCTCATGCTTTCCCGTGATTTCTAGCGCTTTGTTGGTAGTTGAATCCTAGAGGGTGTTATGTGCTCTAGTGATTGATTGTCTTAATAGAATCGGATGGCTCCGATTCGCAAACCCTACCCATCTGACGTCAGCGCTGAAGAATGGTCGCTGGTTGCGCCCTATCTGACGCTGATCAACGAGACCGCGCCACAGCGGCGGCATTCGCTGCGTGAACTGCTCAACGGCCTGCGTTACGTCATCCGCTACGGCATTGCGTGGCGCGCGATCGCCGTGCAGCAGGCGACAGGCGAAAACGTCGAACTGATCTATGTCGATCAGGAATACACTGGCGAGAAGGCCGCTGAGGCGGCCAAAGCGCAGGGCGTCGAACTGTGTGTGAAACGGCGTGGGGCTCCGACGCCGATCGGTGCGGGGCCGCCCGCCCAAGTTGTTGATTTATCTTGCGTAACAATTGCCGAAAGAGGGCAGGATTGGAATCCGCTTCACACGGTATTGCGTCTTCCATCGTCTTGTTCTCTTTCAGCCGCTGGCAGATAGCGGCGAACGAATGCGGCGATCGCCGCGTCAGGCTCGGAGCCCAATCGAAAGACCGGGCGGAGCGCTTGCATACCATCACTTGCAGACCGGAACGCCATTCACGATTGCGCAACGCTGTCCTTGCGCGGCGGGAGATTGCCGCGGCGTTGGCGCAGGCGCTGGAGCGCGCGCGGCTGCGGGCGGCGGCGGCGCATGACTGACCGGCGGCGGCGGCGCGGGCGCATGATAGACCGGCGCAGGCGCCGGAGCACGCACGGCTGCGGGCTGCGGCGGCTGATGATAGACAGCGGCCGGAGGCGACGCATGACGCAGCTCCGCCGGAGCCTGGTGATGGACTGAAGCCGGCGGCGGCTGATTCCGGATCACAGGAGCGGCGGGCTCTGCGTCTCGGATATGGCCTTGAGGTCGCCCCGCCGGATGAGGCGGCGTACTGATCGCCGGCGCATGGTCTAGCGCTGGATTTTGCTGACGCGGCGACTGCCCCAGCGATGGCGCCAAGGCCTTGACTGGGCCGACGGCTTTCCTCTCCGGTGGATTGACGGCGGGTGCGATAGCTGCCGGAGCGTTGTGAAGCGGCGGCGAGCTAACCGACGGCTTGCCCTGCTGGCCGCGGTCGAGCGGTTGCGTCCCCGGCGTCGGCAAAGGCGGCGCACTCGGCAACGTGTGCAGCGTCGCGGCGGGATTGGCCGCGGGCCCTGGCGGAACCTGTCCGATGGGCTGTTTGCCCTGCTGGCCTTGGCCGAGCGGTTGCGAGCCGAAAAGTGAGCCGGGCGCCACATTCGCCTTCTTCGCCACGAAGGAAGGCAGAGCGGCGCCGATCGCCACGGCAGCCGCGCCTGCTCCGGCCGCCTTCAAGGCCGTGGAGGAGATCAATTGACCACCCGGATCCCTGACCACGACATTGTTGGTCGCCTGCTCGAATATCACCTGATTGTGGATGTTTTCAAAGATCAGATTGTTCGGCGGCGGCTCGAGGTAGGTCGGCGCATGCTGCCAAACCGGGATCGGCACGAAGACGGGGATCGGCAGCGCATAGCTCTCCTCGATGACATATGGCGGCGGCAAGATCACGAAATCGGGCGGCGGCGGCGCCAGGATGTAGAGCGGCGACGGCGGCGGCGGAGCGAAATCGAATTCGGGATCGTCGAATACGAAGACCGGCCGATCGACATAGATAATTTCTTCCGGCGGCGGTGGCGGCACCTCGTAATCGATGATTGCGAAGGACGGCGGCGGATCGTAGGCCGCGGCGAGTTCGGCGAGACGACGCCGGGCGTCGCCGACATGCGGTCCGCGCGGATAGCGGCGCAGATACGACCAATAGGCGTTCGGCGAATTCGTCATGCGCGTACGCCGCCATGTGATCGCCTCGCGCCGCATCGCCAGTATTGCGCGAACGCGCCTCGCCGAAGGGTCCCTGGGATAGGCTGCGATAAAATCCTCATAACCTTGCATGTTGTCGCGCTGCACGGCTGCGGCATAGCCGTCGCGTGGGCCGAGTTCGGCGATCGGCTTCGTGCGAATGGCGGCGGTTCGATCGGGTTGTGTCGGCGCATTCGCTGAACGTTCGAAAAACACGAATGACGACTGAAATCCGCCCGAGTTCCAAGGCAATTGCGCGCCCTTGGTCGTTTCGTTCACGCGCAGGCGGACTTTCTCGAACAGTTCGGACAACGGTAATCCGCCCTCGCGGATCATTTCGGAAAGCGCGTGGGCGTAGGCGCCATAGGGGCCTTTTTCCGGCGGCGCGATTGATCCCGGCGCCGCGTTGTATGCTAGGATCATCCGCGAATCCGGTTCGTAAAGCGCGAAACCGCTGGCGAGTGGCGCGCCGGAAAGCGTGAATGGATTTGCGCGCGCGGCGTCGAGAACGATGACGCTCGCTTTCAGTCCAGAAGCGGCGAGCGATTTGACATAATCGGAAACGCGCGTCGCCTTCGAAGGAATATCCCCGTCGTGCGTGATGTTGGCGCCGATGGGAATGAGATAATTCTCGCCTTCGAATTGCAGCCCATAACCTGCGAAATATACGAAGGCGACGGTGTCGGGTCCGGCTGCGGCGGCTTTCTCCCCAAAATCGCGGAAGGCGTGACGCAGCGAATCCTCGTCGAGATCGCGCGCGCCGGTCACGTCGAAGCCCGCTGCTTGCAAGGTCTGCGCAACGAGGCCCGCGTCATTGGCGGGGGTCTCCAGCGGCTTCTGCTCATAGGCGGCGTTGCCCACGACCAGCGCGATCCGCTTTTCCGCTGCAAAAGCGGGTCCTTGCACGGCGAGCAAGGCGCCAAATTGCATGGCCCATATGGCGAGAATTAGGAATCTGTATTTCAAGATGGCGCTCCATGGCGATACGGGTGTCAACAATTCGCAGCGGCAGCGAGCCCATCGCGGACTCTGTTCGTGTGATTGTCATCATCAGTCGTCGTCATGCCAATGACGGCGGCCGCGATGCTCCCATTCCTCGCCCCGATGATCATAGCCATCGCCCCGGCCCCAACCGCGGTCGTAGTCGTCGTAACGTGGCGGAACCCAGACCTGGCGGCACTCCTGCCGCGGGCCCCAAGGAGAGTCGACCCACCAACATCTTGGGACCCAATCAGTTCGTTCGATCGCCGCGTCAGTCCTGGCGGGCGGCGCGGGGAAAGCGGGCGAGGCGCTCGCGGCGCTGGAACCGATTACGCAGGCAAATACAAGTTGCGAGAAGAATTGGCGAGAGCGACGCATCATCCGGTCTCCAATGGTTGCCGATAACGAAAAAGATGCGGGCGTCGTCATGAACGACAGCTGAACCGGCGCTCGGCGGAAAGCGCCGCTCATCCAACCCAAAACTGCGGCGATTTGGTGTCCCAGACAAGCCTACGGGACATTCAGATGCTCGCCGGCGCCTCAGCCTCTCGACCACCCAGCGCTATATCGAGCCGCATGCCGAGCGGCGAGAATAACCTGCTCGGTCACGCCTAAGAATTGCGCGACGGTTCCGGCATCGGCGTTTTGCCTCAAAATATGGCCCACGCCGCGGGTTCTTTGCCGGGATCAAGTAGGAGTTCTGGGAGAGATCGCGATCTCTCCTGCGAATGGTTGGCGGACTACGGCAGGTCGATATTGGAGTTCGCGCGAATTCCAATACGAAATTTGAGCTCGAAGGTCCGCACCGGGTCAACCTGCGTCGCGAGCGCATTCTTCGAGCGGGTTCGCTGAATCCCAAATCGCCGCCGCGACGAGCGCATTCTCGCGCTGCGGGTTCGCGCCATAACCAGACGCCAACGCGGCACGCGGGCCGCAAAACACTCGGGGTTGCCTCAGTCCCTAGCCGCGGATTGTGGCAGCCGCATGCAAGGCTTCAGCGATGGCGCTTTCCACCGCTGGCATGCCCTGGCCGTCTGAATGGGCGAGCAGCACATTGCCGAAGCGTCTGGGCATAGCCCGCATTTGCGTGATCATACCGGGTCGCGAGATCAAGAGCTGGTGCCCCCATCGGGTCAGGCGCACCTCCGCCAGCTGTGCTTTGGCGAAGGCGTCGGGCAGAAAGTGCTTCAGCCCCGCGACAATAGGGCCGGCAAGCGCCTTCCGGTCGCCGGCCAGGAGCAGGTTGCGGCCCTGGGCGGGATCCTGAAAGGGCGCATAGACGGTGAGAACACCCTGGTCGGCCGGCCGCGACCATGCCGGCAGCGCGGCGGTGGCGTCGACTACGTCAGGGAAAGCTGGGTTGCCGGGCGTCCAACTGTCGTATGCCGAAGGCGTGACCCGGCCTTCGAAGCAGCAGTTGGCTACCAGGTAGCTCCCTTGGCTCAATCCGGTCATCGTCGCCGCGACTTTGGGATCAATGCCGCGCAGGATTCGGCCGGCGAAGAAGAACGGCGCCGCGACCACGACCCAGCGCGCGGCGATGCAGCGCGGCTCGCCTGCCCTCGCGGCGTCGAACCATCCGATGCGCGCCAGTCCGCCTTCAGCCGGCTCCACAGCAAACACCGCCGCCCCTGTGACAAGCCGACCGGCTCCAGCGCGCGAGACGCGGTTGACCATTGTCCGAGCCAATACGGCGTTGCCGCCAGGGAAAGCGTAGATGCGACCGGCGATCTCCGAATAGAAGTTGACCCCGGCGTAGGCGGAAATCTGGCCGACGCCGGCGCCGAGGGCAGAATAACAATAGGCGTCTATCAGTCCGAACAGGCGAGGGTCGACGTGCTGCTGCTCCAGGTAGTCGAGGAACGAGATGCGATCGAGAGCGAGCGCCGCCGCGGTCGCGTCTCCAATGGGAATCTTCGGGTAGTCAGGGCTGGCGGCGACGGCCGCGAGATGCTTGCGAAGCTGTGCGAACGGCTTCCGCAACGTCCCCTCAAGCGCGTCGAGCGAATCGGGGGCGTCGGTCAGCATGCGGTCGCTGGGTTCGGGAACAGGACGAGGGACGACGCCTATCCGCTCGTAGAACTTGCCGAAAGATCCCGAGACCTCGACAAAGTAGGCTGAGCCGAGCGCATAGTCGACGCCGCGCCAGTTGCCGGACTTTGCGTTTCCTCCCAGTTCCGCTTCCCGCTCCAGCAGCACGAGGTCGAGGTCGTCGAGCATCGACGCCACCGCCAATCCGGCAATGCCGCCGCCCACGACTGCAACCTCCACCCGCCGCTCGGGCGTCGGCAGCGGCCGGTTCCATTTGCCGTCACGAATGGCGTGCATGGGAGCGAAACTGTCGCCGGTCCACTCGCCTAGTTGGAAACTGTCTTCGTCCGCAGCGGGAAAAGCGGCGCGAGGCAGCAACAGTGACGCTCCGGCGGCGCCGAGTTGTATCATCGTTTGGCGACGCGTCGACATGGTGTAATCCCTCGGACTTCGACTTGACCACTATATCCGAAGCATGCGGCTCATGATGAAGGGCCCGCAAAAATGATCTAAACGAAAAGCAATGCGGCAACTTCGAAAAGCCGGAGAGCACCCGATCTGTGAGTCCTCATTGGATCAAACCTGCTTGTTCGCGCCTAAATGCCTCTCGTCCGCTTGTTTCCAGAAAGCGCTTATGGTGCGAAGCTTTGTCTATCTCAGGTTCGCGCCGATATTGTTGAAAAACTCTTTTGAGGCGCCAGTCAAAAATTCTCAAGGCCGCTGGCGAGGCGGCTGGAAGGGGAGGCGGGAGCTTACCTCGCGTGACGCGAATCCAACAAGGGAGTCTCTCAGTTCGATTACAAAGGCGTCGTGCAGCGACTCTCACGAATAGCGCGCCTCGCCTCGATTTTTGACACTCCTAAATTTCGGAGTTTTTCAACAATATCCGTCAAAAGCGGAAGTTCATCGGTTCCTAGAACGGCGTCGCGAAAACCGCTTCAAAGACCGCTCAGCTTTTTCCGCGCCCGTATTTGCGGGCAAAATCGCGCGCCTTTTCGGCTCGGCAAACGGCGGCGAAGGACTGATACATCGTTCCGGAGTTTTTCTCTGCAATCATGTCGCAATGCTCTTGCGCCTTCTTGTAAGCGGTCTTCACAGCCGTCGAGGCTTTCGTCATGAACAGCGGCTCACACTTCGTCTCAACGACTTCCAGGAGCCTATTGGTCTTGCTGTCGCCGAATTGACAAGCTTCGAGAGTCTTGAAAGCGCGCTCGCAATTTGGCGCGTCGTGCACGGCGCCTAGGACTGCGTCGACGTAACCTCCCGCTTTCTCGGATTCGGCGTCGCTCACTGGACATTGTTCGACTGCATACGCCGAGCCGCCGAATAAAATCGCCGCTGCGAGTGCAGAATGGCGCTTTGCTTTCGTAAACATCCGCTGCACCTTCCAGTCTCAGTCTCAGTCTCAGTCTCAGTCTCAGTCTCAGTCTCAGTCTCAGTCTCAGTCTCAGTCCCAGTCGCCTGCGCAGCACTGTCACCGCGCCTCCGCCTCACTCGAAAAAACCGCCGCTCTGAGAAGAACGCCAGCATTGCGCGGAAAATCAGCGGCCGTTCGGCGAATGCGGGATACCCCCCTCTAGGCGACGAAAATTTTAAATTCGTCCTCAAAGCCGATTAGTTTTCCTCCTGACCCACGCATGACCACGCGCCATACAACGGCCCCGACTTCGCGGCGAGCATGTCCGATCATCCGGGGCGTCAGTTTCCAGCGGTCATACCGCGCAGCGCCGCTAGGCGCGCTTCGAGCTCGCGTTTGAGCTGATATTTGGGATCGCCGAAGGATTTGTTTCGCTTGGCGATGAAGTTGCGTTGTTCCTTCTTCAAGCGGGGGACGCCTTTGCGATCCAGCTTGGCGAGCGCGGCCTTATAAGCGTCATCGATCTGGCGGTCGAGCCGGGTGAGATCCGGATCGGAGCAGATCGCCTTTTCGACCGCGCGCGCGCTGCGCCCACAGTCGAAAGTCGGGCGCATGCGTTGCGCAACCGTATCGCGCCGGTCGCGCTCCTGGCGGACGGCTGCGAGATTTTCGGCTGCGGTATCGAACCGTGGATTGATGCGTAGCGCCTCCTCGTAGTCGGCGATCGCGCGGTCGAGATCGTCCTTGTTGCGAAAGGCGGCGCCGCGGTTGTTGAGGGCCATGTAATAGCCCGGATTGAGCTTGAGCGCGCGGTCGTAGTCGGCGATGGCGCGATCGAGGTCGCCCTTGGCCTGGTAAGAATCGCCACGATTGGTCAGGAAATCCGCCTGCGGCGCGATGCGGATAGCCTCGTTGTAGTCGATTATGGCGCGTTCGAAGTCGCCATTTTCCGCGTGGGTCAGGCCACGATTGTCGAAGTATTCGGGCTGCGATGGATCGAGCTTGATGGCCTCGTTCTCGTCGGCCATCGCCTGCTCGTTGCGCCCGAGCTTCTTGTACGCCGCGCCGCGATTGGAATAGGCTCGATCGCTTCTGGGATCGAGCTTGATCGCCTCGTCGTAATCCCTGATCGCGCGCTCGTAGTCCTTCTTGAAGTAATACGCGGCGCCGCGATCCCTGAACGCCATGCTGAACTTCGGATCGAGCCGCAGCGCTTCGTTGTAGTCTTCGATCGCGCGATCATACTGGCCATTGTCGTTGAACACGTCGCCTCGGTTGTCGAAGGCCTTCACGTCCTTGGGATCGAGCCGCACCGCCTCATTGGCGTCGGCGAGCGCCCGGTCGAGGTCGCCAACCGAACGGTGAGCGTTGGAGCGTTCGCGAAAAGCCCGTGCGTTCTTCGGATCGAGCGCGATGGCGCGATCGAGATCGGCGAAGGCTTGCTTCATTTTGTCGACGTACCAGTTGGCCGCCCCACGATTAACCAGGGCTGCCGCCAGTTCATTAGGCGCGTTCTTCGCGGCCTTTATCAAGACGTTGCAAGCCGCAATCCGTTGTGACGGCGAGAACGCGCTGTCGTCATCCGCCGCGCAGATGTCGGCGTTGGCGTTAGCTTGCCCGTTGGCCGGCGGCGCTACGAATGCGGCAAGCAGGCAGAAGGCGGTGAGCGATGGCATGGTTTGACGCATGGAGGTCCCCCCGACAAAGCGGAAACGGTCGCGATTTGGCGGCGACTCTTTGGCCGCGACCGGAACTGAAAATGTTCAGCAGCCCTCAAGGTCAAGGCGGGCTACGCACTCAATAAGAGCTAGCATCTTGCGGCCGGACGGCGTGTGAGGAAACGCACACGACAGGGCTTGGAAACGATCGGCCAAATGTCGAAGTCAGGTCAATAACGGCAACTGTCAGAAGCGCGCAGAGATGGCCCTGACGCGCCAAAAGTTTACATTCGCGCCAGTTGCGCAGCACGTTGCATTACAATGGCCAACCATCTTTATCCACATCCCAACGTGAATCGAGAGTTTCCGCGCAGGCGAGGGCAGGCGCATGAGCGTTGCGAAGAAGCCGGCTTTGATTGCCGCGGGCTACGCCCTCTCGCTCGCAGGTGGCGTCGCCGCCGTCGCCGTCAACGAGCTGCTCATCCCGGACGACATCAAGGACACTTCGGGCGGTATGGTCGCCTTCGGTGACATGATCTTGTTCGTGCTGGCCGCGGGGGGCAGCCTCGCGCCGACCTGGTTCGTGGTTAAGCTAGCCATCGAGAAGGCGCCGCGCGGCCCGCTCATCGCCGAACTCTTGCTCGGAGCCATTGGACCTGTGGGCTGGCTCGCGGTCCGGTGGATGGCGCCCGGTCTGAGCCCCCGGAGGCACTCGCAATCGGTGGACCGTAGGTTTCGATCTCCACCTTTTGGCAGCGGGAAGCCGCGGCTAGGTGCGTGTCGTCTTGGTGGGACACTGTGCCCTCCCGTGCGTGCTGTGATGCGGCGTGTGCCCTTCCGCTTGAATTGGCCCGTCCCGTTGGCTGGCAATTCAGGTCGACATACGCCGGCCGGTCTCAAGCAGCGACTTGAGATCACTGAGAACCCATGGCCAGCCGCCGCCGCCCTTCGTCGGATCGCCGCCGCCCGACACCATGCCGGCAACCCTTGGCGCGCCCGTGACGTCGTGCGTGATGGTCACCGTGCAGACGCCGCCCTGGTTTTCCTTGATCTCATAGGTCAGCCGGGTGTGCTGCTCAGCAGTTGTGTCCGCGTCGAACAACGGATGCCATGTCTGGACCAGCTTGCGCGGCGGATCGCTCTCGATGACCTTTCCGACGATGATCTCGTCCGGCAGCCCGAGCGATTTCATTTCAGCGTTGGCCTTGTAACTGAACCGACCACCGGCCGTCATGTCATACTCGGCCCGACCGCCATAGGCGTACCGCTGGGTCCATTCCGGCTTGGTAATCGCGTCCCAGATCGCCTGGGCGCTGGCCTTGATGACAATTCTGTAGACCTGAATGGTCGCGGCTTTATCGGTCATAGGGTCATTCCTTGTTTTCGAGTTCGGCCTTGAGCGCTGCCAGCGCAGAGATTCTGTGTTCACTGTATTTGCTGATCCATCGGTCGTGGATCGCACGGATCGGAACGGCATTGAGAAAGTGCAGTTTCTCGCGGCCGGACCGGCGTGCGATGACCAAGTCGGCATCTTCCAGAACTTTAAGATGCTTCATGACGCCGAAGCGCGTCATTGCGAGTCCAGCCTGCAGTTCCTTCAACGTCCGACCATCGCGCTGAAACAGCAGGTCCAAGAGCAACCGGCGCGTGGGGTCAGCAAGTGCTTTGAAGATGCTGTCGTCATCCATCCTCACTGGAGGACAGGTGACTAAATAGTCACCTGTCAAGCCGTGCGAACGCGTTCGTACTGGCGACGACATTTACGGATCATGAGAACCGGTGCGGCGGGCCCTTGAACGATGGCGGCGCTAGCTGTGTAAGCATCGCGGATCTCGAGGTCCGCAAGGGGTCATCTTCACCCGTGCCGCGCTGCAACGAGTGAGTCCGCTCATGCTCGAAAGGCGTCCGCGGCACTGAACATCGCAAGCCGCTCTTTTTTGCGCGATCATCGCCCCGTTCCCGCCGCCCTATGCCTACGCCAATCCCAGGGGAATCGCATTTGAAATTGGTTGCCTGGATTTGAGGCGTTTTGCGTTTTGGGTGAAATGGATTCTACCGGGTGGCGAACGAATCGCGGCACGGGAGGTCGTATTGGAGAATTTCATCGCC
>Ga0265328_10000045_pt1 | contig 82409 bp, 79 predicted proteins | sample 41624metaG_FD_202086 | JGI IMG/M metagenome (GOLD analysis project Ga0265328, IMG submission 202086) | Rhizosphere microbial communities from Carex aquatilis grown in University of Washington, Seatle, WA, United States - 4-16-24 metaG | ecosystem: Host-associated > Plants > Roots > Rhizosphere...
ACATTTACCGTGGTGCCAGGACCTTGATTTCCCGCCGGATCAGTGGCTTTAACAATCAGGGCGTTCGGCCCTTCTGCGAGGTAGTTCGCGGCCGGGTCTATACTCCAGGTACCGCCTGCTCCGACCACCACCGTACCCAATACCGTGATGCCGTTAGGCGCGTATAAGGTAATGGTGTCGCCTGGGTTGCCAGTACCGCTGATCGCCGGGCTGGGGTTATTGGTAAGCGAGTCCACACTAGAGCTGCCAGTATCGTTGATCGCATCGTGCGTGAGACCGGCTACCGGTGCGACAGGTCCTGATACATTACCAGTAGCGGGATGCTCCTGATTAAGGAGCGCAAGATTACTATTAGAACTTACTGGTAACGGCTCAGTAGAAGGCCTTTCATTAACTCCATAATCGAAGGCGAATTTAAAGTTATCAAGAACGTCATTTATTCGAAGTAAAGCAACAAAATCAAAGCCATGATCGGTACGCAAGCCATTATTACCAGCAGCAGTCTCTTCTAGCACTTCATTAATGTCTTTACCACTTTCTATCGCCTTAATCACTGTTTCTATTGTGGCAAGGTTGACCGAACTATCTAATCTATCAAAGCCCAATGCATTGGTCAGATCATCAGTAAAAGCAACCAACTGTTCGGAACCAATATGCATAGGACGACCATTGGCCAGCTCAAGCTCAACTTCTGCACCTGGCGTGGTTTGTATAGTGTCGCTGGTTTGCACCGTATCACCAAGCTGAAGCTCACGCTTAGCGCCATTATCTGTAAGGAGATATGCGGTGCCAGTCAGTGCTATAACTTTGCCGATTAATGCCATGTTCATGTCCTATTTCATAAATTAAATGTTAGCCAAATACCTTTTTTCACAATCGCATTAAATACCCCTTTTAGGTAAAAAACTATTGTACCGATGGCCAATATAATCAGGCCAGACCAGTATCTAGAAATGTAATACAAATGCCCTCTTTATTACCAAATGCTAACTTTAGTTATTAATCGATAATGATTGAATCAATTCAACTTTAATTTCGGCTGTTTTTACAACAATTTAATAACCATATCCTGGAGCATAAGTTATTTCAGGTTTCAAAAAACAATTAACTATTACAAAACGAATCAACAGTATCATTTTATTTATGATGCTGTTGATTTGTTTTACGGGCATCTACGCAACAGGTTATGACTTCAACAAATTCAGTGGGTTAGCAAAACTAAGATATGGAGAGGAAGCCTACAAAAACGTCTTAGAACTTCAGGAGCTGATTACAAGGTTAAAATCTGCACCAGAGGCAGAAAAACTCAAACAAATTAACGATTTTTTTAACCGTAAGATTAATTTTGCGGAAGATATCGACCTTTGGGGACAATCGGACTATTGGGCAACGCCATTAGAATCGTTAGGTCGTCAAGCAGGTGATTGTGAAGACTATGTGATCGCTAAATACACATTTTTAAAAATATTAAATGTATCCAATGAAAAGTTAAGACTTACTTATGTTAGAGCCGAAATTTCGCAGCAAGATAGGAAAGTTGTATTGGCGCATATGGTACTTAGCTACTATGCAACACCACAATCTGAGCCATTGATTTTAGATAGTTTAGTGCCTGAAATTATGCCATCATCTAATAGAAGAGATTTAACCCCCATTTTTAGCTTTAACGATAAAGGTCTGTGGGTGGGCTCCAGCAGCCAGCCTAAAGGCGACGCAACATCCCATCTGTCCAAATGGCGTGACGTACTAATGCGTATTCATGCGGATGGAATAGAATAATTTAAAGTAAGGAAATGATATGTCACTTATTAAACAACTTTGGTTAGCGATATTGTTCACAGTCACTTTAGCGTCTGTCGGCAGCTTTATTTTAAGCACGCTATCAAGTAAAAACTATTTAGAAGAACAGCTACAAACGAAGAATATTGATAATGTCACTTCGCTGGCGCTTTCTATGTCGCAACTGAAAAAAGACCCTGTCACGCTGGATTTACTGTTGTCGGCACAGTTCGATTCTGGTCATTATCGCTATATTGGACTATTTGACCCCAATGGCAAATTGATTAGCGAACGCGTCAATGCCATCAGCCATACCAAAGCACCCAAATGGTTTACCAAACATGTTCCTATTCGTGTGCATGCCGGTGTGGCAGATGTTCAAAATGGCTGGCAGCAATACGGCTCACTTGTCTTGGAAAGCGATGTCAATTTTGCCTATGATAGGCTGTGGGATGCTACTTTATTGATTGCGCTATGGACGTTTCTGATCGGCTTATTTGCCAGTTATACAGGCGGAAAAATTCTACGCAAGATTCTTAGCCCGCTAAATGATGTGATCAATCAGGCCAAAGCCATTGGGGAAGATCGTTTCATAACCATCGCTGAACCTAAAACGCTTGAGTTTAAGGCCGTAGTGCGTGAGATGAACAACCTGTCAAATCGAATCAAACAAACCGTAACCAAAGAATCTGCGCGCCTGGAAGTGCTGCGTTACAAAATTAATTATGATGATGTCACAGGGCTAATGAACCGAGATTACTTTGTAAACACCATGGAAGCCAACCTCAACCATGACGAATATAACGAAGGCGCCTTAATGATATTTAGATTATCAAACCTAGCACAATTAGATGAGGCTATGGGTTACCCACAAGTGAATACGTTGCTTAGAAAAATCAGCGGCGCGCTAGAATCAGCTTGTAATAAGAATTCGTCACTCATCGCTGGCAGATTGAGCGGCACTGAGTTTGCCGTATTCTGCAAACAAACTACCGATGAATTCGTACTCGCCAACCAGCTTAAAGATGCCATTACTAAAGCAGCTGAAATTGAAGTTGCCGAATTAACCGCTCGCTTTTTGGTGGTTACAACAAAAGCAAGAAAAATGGATGAGACAGCTTCATTATTTAAAGTACTTGAGTTCATCTTAAATCTTTCCAGCTTAAGTGAAGAAAATTACCTTCGTGTCATTAATGCGAGCAGTATCACAGTGACAGAAAACAACTATCTGGTGGAATGGAAAACTTTACTCAATGATGCACTTGCAAACAAGCGCGTCAAACTCGAACATTATCCGGTGGTTACTTGCGAAGGTGCACTCATTCACAATGAGAGCCCCGTAAGACTGCAATTAGAGGAAAATGGAAAATGGCGTTGCGCGGGTGAATTTATCAATTGGGCAACTCAGCTCAATTTAATAAAAACCATTGATGAATTGGTTTTAGAGGCAGCTGTACAATTGTTAGCACAAGGTGCTAATCCTTTATGCTTGAATGTATCTGCAAGCGCAATGTGCGACCGCAAATATATTCAAAAAGCCGTCAAACTGATTAAGCAGCATTTACAACATCCAAATATATTAAGTCTAGAAGTTTCAGAAATTGCGGCATTTGATCATCTGAGCGAATTCAAACATTTCTGCAGCAAACTAAAAGCTGTGGGATGCCATGTTGGCGTCGAACATGTTGGCTTACGAATTTCCCGTTTAGGCGAACTGCATGACATCGGTTTAGACTATATTAAATTTGATGCCTCAATTATTCGTGGCATTGATACAAATGAAACCAATAAAACACTCTTGAGAGGTTTATGTATGGTTGCACACTCTATTGGAGTACAGGCAATTGCAGAGGGTGTTAATAGTGATGATGAAATTGTTTCACTGAGAGAAATTGGCATTGATGGTTATACAGGACCGGGAGTTAAATTTCAGTAACTACTTTAGATTACACTTAAGACATTTAAATTAAGTTACTTAACTTGAAGTGGCTTGGTTTTTGGATAGCCAGGTTTAATGCCGATAATTACTATTGAGCATCAACGCGAGCTGCAGTCTATCTTTCACTTTTAAGCAATCAAATGTTGCAGCAAGATGCGCCTTAACCGTTCGATCTGATATCTTTAGAATTCGTGCGATTTCTTTGTTGCTTAAACCTTTTGCAGCCTCTATCGCCACATCTTTTTGACGCTTGGTTAATTGATTCAGCAAGCTTTCCACCTGTTTTGGTTGATTACCGACGAGCTTTGAAGAAACCTCAATAAGGCGTTTCAATAGTTCGTTACCTAGCCATAAACCCCCATGGCTGATGACTGTTTTAATTTCTTTTAAAAGTGCTGGTGCAGAATAAGCATGGCAATATCCAACCACTCCTAAACTTAAGGCATGTAGCGCTTCCGCCTGAATAGGCGCGTTCGCCAATACAACGATTTTTGCATTTTTATAATTGCCCTGAATTAGTGTGATTGTATTTGTCAACCACTGTTGCCTATCTTCATTCATATGCAACCAAAATAAAATCACATCATCTTTTTGCGATTTTATGGGCTTTACAATAGCGGTAATTTTTGCTGAAGGAAAAGCTTCAACCCAATTCATCAAACCCGTAGAGAGAGGAGATATAAAAATATCTTGCATCTATTTTATTTCACTAACTATCTTTCGCTAAACGCGTAAGATTTGGCTTTTAGTACAGGTTTCAATAAGTAGGAAAGTATGGTCTTTTTGCCAGTCAGAATATCTACTTGCGCTACCATTCCAGGAATAATAGGCAAATCTTTACCTATACTATTTTTTAAAGTGCGTACCCGTACAACATAATAAGCATTGCCTTTTTCATCTACTGTTGAATTTGCTGCAATACTATCTACTACGGCATCCAAGGTACCATAAATGGTGTAATCGTAAGCCGTTAATTTAACCACTGCTGGCTGATTTGGGCGTAAAAATGCAATATCTTTTATTTGCACCTTGGTCTCTATCACTAACGCGTCATCAGTGGGTACTACTTCTAACACCTCTTTACCCGGCTCAATCACACCGCCTACTGTATTAAAAAACAAGCGGCTTACTTTACCGTTTACTGGCGACTTCAAAGTAGCCTGTTTCACCTTATCGGACAGTGCCACGCTGGTTTCTGTCAAACTATCTAGCTTGGCACTAGTTTCATTTAAGTCTGTACGAACTTTGCTACGAAAATTCTGTTCTGATTCTGAAATCTTGCGTTTTGCCTCACTGATCGCTGACTGAATACGGCTTATTTGGGCACGGGACTGATCGATTTCACCACGAACTCGCGTGGCCTCACGCTCTAATTTCAAAATGTCAATTTCAGACACTGCACCACTGGCTAACAATGGTTTATTTGCAGCAAGCTCTTTATTTACAGACTCAAGGGATTTTTCAGAAAATTCCTTTTTTGACTGTACTTCCACCAGTTCTTTTTCGCGCTGTTCCATCTGATCGCGGGCAATGCTAACAGTAGAATCCAGCTCTTCACGACTCGATTTGTATAAGGCATATTCTTGCTTATATATCAATGGGTTTTGTTTTTTAACTTCAGCCGGCGGGTTAAATGAACCATCCTCTGCAAGTGCTTTTAAACGCGCTAGTTTTGCTAATAGTGCCAAATATTGCCCTTGATTTTCTCGTAAGGAAGACACGGCGCGCGTTTCATCAATTTTAATCAGCGGCGTGCCCACTTTAACTATTTCACCTTCTTTGATTAATATTTCAGAAACTATACCGCCATCGAGCGATTGAATCACTTGTACATGGCGCGAAGGAATCACCCTGCCCTCGCCACGCGTGACTTCATCCACTTTAGCAAAACAAGCCCACACTAAGGCTATTACTAATATAGCCAGAATACAGTACAACAGTTTTTTTGCTTTAAGCGGCGTTTGCTCCAAAATGGCTAAATCAGCTTCTTCATTCCAAGCCAGATTATCACGAGTCTCAGTGGGAACAACTCGATCTACCATATAATAAATTGGTTTGGTAAGCCATGATTGGTTTTTAATGAAATTATTAAAAGTACTAATTTTTTTGAATAAAGCTTCGCTCATGTTTTTTCCGCTCACTGCGCTTTGGCAATCTTGCCAGTGCGTAATGCTTCAATCACTTGTTCTTTAGGGCCATCCGCTACCACTCTGCCAGAGTCGATCACTATAATGCGATTGACTAAATCAAATAGCCCGGAACGATGCGAAATCAGCACTACAGTTTTGCCAACTGACGCCTCTTTCAAACGGGTTTTTACAGCTTCCTCGCCAGAGTGATCCATTGCACTGGTAGGCTCATCCAACAAAATTATGCTTGGTTTTGAAATCAAAGCACGTGCGATACCCACCCCTTGTTTTTGGCCGCCAGAAAGTGTTTCTCCGCGCTCCCCTACCAACAAATCAAAACCTTTAGAATGACTGTTGATAAAATCATCGATGCCACCTGCATGCGCTGCAGCAAGCACTGTAGCATCATCGGCATGCGGCGAAGCAATAGTAAGATTGTTACGCATCGTGCCGTAAAATAAATGTGTATCCTGCTGCACATAACCCACACAGCGGCGCAGCTCGGCAGGGTCAATCTGGCGGATATCAACACCGTCAATCAATATCGAGCCTTCTGTGGGTTGATATAGTCCAAGTATCAGTTTTTGTATCGTCGTTTTACCTGAACCCATGCGTCCCAATAACGCCACATGTTCGCCAGCATTAATTTTAAATGACACTTTTGTTAAGGCGCTTTCTTCAGCCCCAGGATAATTAAAACTTACCCCTCTGAATTCAATATCACCTCTAAAAGCCGGGCGAGATAGAAAATTAGAATCCAGTGGCCGTTCCACTGGTTTATCCATAATGTCACCTAGTGATTGAAGCGATGTAGATGCAGTGTGGTACTGCGTGAGCAATCCCGCGGTTTGCGAAATGGGAGCCAGTGCTCGCGAAGCAAGCATTGTAGAGGCAATCAATCCGCCCATAGTAAGATCGCCACTGGTTACCAAATACACACCCAATAACACTAGAGAAACAGTGGTAATCTGCTGTATGGCGTTAGAGCCATTGTTAATCGACTGTGATAATAAGCGTAATTTACTACCTACTTCAGTCAAATAACTAGAGCTATGTTCCCATTTACGTTGCATGGCCCCTTCTATTCCCAATGCTTTTACGGTTTCTAGCCCAACTAAACTTTCAATGAGCGTAGCATTACGCGCTGCCCCAGCACGATACATGGTCTCTGAGAGTTCGTGCATTTTGGTTTGTACGCTAAATGCATAAATCAGCATGATAATGCCGCCAATAATGACAGGGATTACCATTGGCAAAGAAATCCAAGCTATCACTACAACAAAAATAAGTCCGAACGGCACGTCTATCAATGTTGTTACAGTGGCAGAAGTAATAAAATCCCGTACACTTTCAAATGAACGCAAATTACTTGCAAGCGAACCCACGGAATTGGATCGTAACTCTAAGCGTGTACCCAACACCTGTTCCATAATGCGCGCACTCAGTTTCACATCAATACGCGCACTGGCCCAATCGAGAAAGTAACCGCGCATGGTACGTAAAACCAGGTCCCCAATAACAATAATTGAAACGCCAATTGCCATCACCCAAAGCGTTTCGATTGATCGGTTTGGCACCACTCTGTCATAAACATTCATGGTGAACAAGGGCATGGCTAGAGCGAATATATTCACCAAAAATGCCGCCATCATTACATCGCGGTAGATACGGCTATTTTCGGCCAAGGTACCCCAAAACCAATGTTTTAGGTGTACTTTACCCACCGCTGGCGCACGTTTATCAAACACATATTTGGGTTTTGTAACGATTAAATAACCAGAATATTGCAGCGCAATTTCTTCTAACGGCATGGCCACTTCTGCATCACCTAGCTCCGGATATATCACGCTTGCAATTTTAGCTTCTACGTCAACCCTCGTTAACATGCAGGCTTCGTCATTTTTTAATAACAAGGTCACTGGCAGAAATTCTGTGCGAATTTGGTTAAGTGGCTTTTTAAGTGTGGTAACGGCTAGGTTTGCGCGTTCAGCAGCACGTTTAAATAATGCTGGTGTCATTTTGCCGTTACGCAAAGGCAAACCTGCAGTAAGTGCATCTTTGGTGGTCGCTATTTGGTGTGTGCGGCAAGCCAAAAGCAAACAACCCAAGAGTGAGTCATTTACGTTAGGCTGGTTTTGAGTTAGATGGGCTAACTCAATGTTTCTGAGCTCAATATTTTCCCGCTCCGTATTTTCCAAAGTACTATTTTCTGGGCTTATTTTATCTAAGCTCATCACTTCAACCTATTAAAATTGTCATTTAATGTAATGTATCAACATTTGGCAATAACTACAATGTATTACAGCACGTTACGGCATATTGCTAGCAAGCTTTATGCCAAAAAGAGCAGTGTTTAATAGCGTATTCGGAAGATTGGAGGCGCGAACCAGAGTCGAACTGGTCTAAACGGCTTTGCAGGCCGCGGCATAACCGCTTTGCTATCGCGCCAGTCATGTTTAACTGAAGCATGTCAATTAAACAAGTTAATTAAACTAAAACGGCGAAAGCATGATTGCATTCGCCGTAAAGTTATTTGGAGCGGGAAACGAGGCTCGAACTCGCGACCTCAACCTTGGCAAGGTTGCGCTCTACCAGCTGAGCTATTCCCGCGTTAAGAAGCGAGCATTTTAGCGATTTTTGGGCTGGTGTCAAGGCCAAACAACACTGTTACAGCTTAAATTATCTGTCTTTTATTTTTGGCCAAGACAACTTCAAGTAATAAGCCATTGATAGCAATGTTAAAAACGCGGCAATCACTATAAGAACGTGTCCGGCATTCTGGGTTTTAAATGTGCCCCAATTACCAAAGATACCTAGGTTACCCAAATGAATATTATCCCAATATAACAATAACAATATTGCCAGCATTTGTGCAGCAGTTTTAATTTTGCCTATCATCGCCACGCCTATGCTGCTACCTTGCCCTTCCCCGGCCATCCATTCGCGTAGCGCGCTCACCGCAATTTCACGGCCTATAATAATCAAGGAAACTATAGCACCTACGCGTCCAAATTCTACCAGCACAATAAGTGCAGCCGCCACCATCAGTTTATCCGCTACAGGATCTAAAAACGCGCCGAATGCTGAGGTTTGATGCCAGCGCCGTGCCAAATAGCCATCTAGCCAATCGGTAAACGCGGCAATCGCAAATACTGCCGTTGTAAAAACGTTAACCCAATGCGAAGGCATGGCACCTAATGTACGCAGATTTTCTGGCCAGTAAAATGCGCCAACAAATATAGGTATCAGCAAAATACGCAACCATGTAAGCAAGGTAGGAATGTTGTACTTCATTTAATGGAACTCCCCATAAATTCTTTCGGCCAAACCTAGGCTGATGCCTTCGACTTGAGCGATTTCATCTATGCTAGCACTTTTTACCCCGTCTAATCCACCAAAGCGTGTTAATAGGGCTTTGCGGCGCTTTGCGCCTATGCCGTCGATGTCTTCCAGACTTGAATGCATTCGCGCTTTAGCACGCTTGGCACGATGCCCGGTGATGGCAAAGCGATGCGCTTCATCACGGATTTGCTGCAGCAAATGCAAGCCTTGGTTATCTTTATCCAAATTGAGCATTTCGCCTGTATCAGAGAAAATCATGGTTTCCAAGCCTGGTTTACGGTCTGCGCCTTTAGCAATTCCTACAAGCAAAATATCTTCCAAACCCACTTCCTGCATCACCTCGATGGCCACGCCCAGCTGGCCTTTGCCGCCATCAATAAACACCAAGTCGGGTCGTTTTGACATATCTCCTTCTACCAGCCCTGCTGCTACTTTTTTGTAGCGCCGTGTCAGTACATCGCGCATGGCCGCATAATCATCACCCGGCGTAATGCCGGTGATGTTGTAACGCCTATATTCACTATTTTGCAGGTTCCCTTTATCAAATACCACGCAGCTCGCCACTGTCGCCTCTCCCATCGTGTGGCTGATGTCAAAACATTCAATGCGCTCGGTCGTTTCAGGTAAATTTAATGCCTCGCGCAAAGCAATCAAGCGCGCCTCTTGATTGCTAGCCTCAGCTTGTTTTTGCGTGAGCGCCAATTCTGCATTGGTTTGCGCCATTTTCAGCCATACGCGTTTATCGCCAATGGCGTTAGTAATAATTTTAATTTTGCGTCCAGACTGTTCGCTGAATGCCTGCTCAAAGGTTTTTATATCAACCTCCACACCGCACACAATCAACGGCGGCGTATTTTGCGACACATAATGTTGAGTTAAAAACGCTTCCACTGTTTCAGACAATTCAGCATCTTTCGTATTTTTAGGAAAGTAACTTTTATCGCCCAAATGCCTCCCGCCGCGTATCATCACCAAGTTAATACAATGCTGACACTGCACTTCAGCACAGGCAATCACATCGGCATCTGAGACGCTAAAATCGCTCACAAACTGCTTGGCCTGCACTTGGCGCAAGGCTTGCATGCGATCGCGAAACACAGTCGCCAATTCATATTCCTGATTCGCCGCCGCCGTGTTCATTTTGTCGCCTAGTGCGTTCATCACCTCGTTGGTTTTGCCTTCCAAAAACATCGCTGCATGTTTCACATCGTGCGCATAATCTTCAGCTGAAATATAGCCCACACATGGCGCAGTGCACCGCTCAATTTGATACTGCAAACAAGGTCGAGAACGATTAGCGAACACTGTATTCTCGCAAGTGCGCAGCTTGAACACTTTCTGCAAAAGTTGAATACTCTCGCGCACCGCCACACTATTGGGAAAAGGCCCAAAATACTGGTTGCCTTTACGCTGTGCACCGCGGTGAAATGCTAAACGTGGGAATTTATCATTCGTAAGCGTGATGTAGGGATACGATTTGTCATCGCGAAACAAAACGTTGTAACGCGGCATCAAGCCTTTTATCAGGTTATTTTCCAGCAACAAAGCTTCCGCCTCGTTGTGGGTGACCGTAGTCTCGATTTTGGTGATATTGCTCACCATCAACCGCGTGCGTGGACTAGGCACGTTTTTGTTGAAATACGATGAAACGCGCTTTTTTAAATCCTTCGCCTTTCCTACATAAATCACTTCCTCCGTTGCGTTTATCATGCGATATACGCCCGGCAGATTCGGAAGATTTTTTAAAATCGGCTTAGGATCGAACATCAATAGTTAACGTCACCCCAATAAACTACCGCCGATCGCCCAATCTTCCATTTTCACTTCTTCAAACACAATGTAAGTATAGCTGGGCGGCTTGTGTGCGTGCTTTTGAAGGGTTTCGGTAATTTCTTTAGCGATTTCTTTTTTCTGTTCCTTGGTGATGCTTCCTGCGAGTTTTACGTTTACAAATGGCATGTTAATCTCCTTTTAATTCATGTTGAATTTCGGCAAACACCTCGTGAAACATGGCTCCGGTGAGTCGCCGCGTTTGAGTATTATAACGACTACAATGGTAGCTATCATACAAAATTAAACCGTTTGGCAAACTATGACGTGCAGCATGTGCAAACTTATAATCTTTTATTTTAAATCCAAATGCTTTTATTACTGCTAAATGCGCAACGTTTCCTAATACTAAAATGACGCTATTTTCTGGCAATAGTCGCAGTTCTTCTGCTAAATACTGGTTACATGTCGCTATCTCTACTGGCAAAGGTTTGTTTTCTGGCGGCAAACATTTAACTGAGTTACTGATGCGGCAGTTAATGAGCCGTAAAGCGTCATCTGCCGAGATTGAATTTGGCTGTGTTGCAAAGCCGAATTTGTGCAATGTTTCATATAGCAGCACGCCTGCATGGTCACCCGTGAAAGGCCTGCCTGTTCTATTGGCACCGTGCATACCAGGGGCCAAGCCGACAATCAGCAAACGCGCACTCGCATCACCAAATGGTGGTACGGGTTTACAGAAATAACTGGGATTTTTAAGTTTTACCTCATCCAGAAAGCCTGCCAGACGCGAGCATTGGCGGCAATTAATGTCAAAAACAATACCCTGTAAGCCATTATCCATGCGGGTGCTAGCCTTTCTTTAACGTGAGCCAAATATCTTTGGCCAAGTTAAGGGTACCAATTAAAATTAGCGCAGAAATGAACAGTGATAAAATCGGGTCTGCCAGCAACCAGCCTGTAAAATAAATCATCGCACCCGCCACCAGCGCCGCAACTGACGCCAATAGATCGCCCAGTACATGCAGAAAGGCTGCGCGATGATTAAGATTATCTTTGCCGCCATGCTCATCGCCATGTTGGTGCAACATTTTTGCAACAATTAAATTAACTGCGACACCAATCATCGCCAACACCATTACATAAAAACCTGTAACGTGCTGCGAATAGTTAAGACGGTCGAGTGCTTCTAGCACAATATAAATCGTGATTCCCAGCATCACTAAGCAATTGATAATGGACGCTGCAAGCTCAAAATAACTTAGGCCGCTAACGTGCTTGGTAGTAGCGAAATTACTGGCATGATGAGAGGCAAGCCAAGCAAGGCCTAGTGCCAGAGCATCGGATAGCATGTGTCCTGCATCGCCTATTAATGCAAGTGAATTGGTAAAAATACCTCCAGAATATTCAATCGTAGCAAATGCTAGAATTAAAAAAAAGGGCACTACAAAGGCGTTGCCATGGACATGATCATCATCATGTCCGAGGTGATGCTCTTCCTGATGGTGATGCTTGTTCATGAGATTTTCTGCCAAGTGAAAGTTTAAATTATTTATTGAATAATACAAGAAAATGCGTCGTTCTCGCCTATAATTTCGCCATGTTCAGGGTTTTAATATGTTAAGTTACCGCCACGCCTTTCACGCGGGAAACCACGCTGATGTTCTCAAGCATTATGTATTGAGTCTAGTGCTGGATTACATGAACCAAAAAGACAAACCTTATTGGGTCATTGATACGCATGCTGGCGCTGGCATGTATGCCCTGACAAGCGATTTTGCGCGGAAAAATGCTGAGTTTGAAACGGGTATTGCGCGACTTTTTTCGACGAAAAACTTACCTGCATCGCTGGCCAATTTTACGGAATCAATACAAAAATATAATGAAAACAATGCGTTAAATTTATATCCAGGTTCGCCAAAAATTGCTGAAGCGCTTTTACGACCAGACGATAAATTGCGATTATTTGAACTGCACCCGAGCGATTGTAAATTATTGATTGAAAATTTTGCTGGTAAAGGCAAACAAACTAAAATTGAACTGCAAGATGGCTTTGCGGGTATTAAAGCTTGCCTGCCGCCACCCACCAAGCGTGCCGTGATCCTCATCGACCCGCCTTATGAACTTAAAAACGATTACCAGCATGTGGTGAATTGCATTAAAGATAGCTTAAACCGCTTTGCGACTGGCACTTATATGATTTGGTACCCGCTATTGCATCGGCCAGAACCGACCAAGTTGATAGAGGATTTAATCCACTTAAACACGCCAAATTGGCTGCACGTTAGCATGAACATCCATTTACCATACAGTGAAGGTTTTGGCATGCATGGCAGCGGTTTGTTTATTATCAATCCGCCGTGGACTTTGAATGCCACATTAAAAGAAAGCATGCCAATACTTACAAAATTGCTGGCTTTAGATGATACGGCTGAGTTTCAAATTACAAGCCAGACAACATAAATAAAAAAATTACAGCTTAAACCAAGCTGCCAATCACATAGCCAATCACGATGCCTGTGATGAGCGCTATAGTTACGGCGCGGTAAGTAAGCACATCTTTGGAGTAGCCGCGTTTTATAGCGACAAATGAAACCAAATATCCAATGGCGTTTAACAGCCAGATGATAGACAAACTAAGCACTTTAACCAAAATTGGGCCAATAATTGGTACTAGCGTAATGATGCCGAGTACCCATGCGAATAAATGTGAAAGGCCTGCAAATAAAAGTACACCCGTCGTAACCGCCTTGGCGTGCCAGCCATAATGCCAGGCTGCGATGGTAACACCTGCAAGCAGAATACCTAGTGGCAACATGATTTTCCAAGTGCCGCGCTTTGCTGGTGGCGCGATAGCCTCTTGATTAAATATTTTAGGGATTTCTGGTAAGTGCGGGTTCATATAATAAGTATTATAAAAGACCTTTGCGAAAAAGGCACTTTTGGTTAACTGACTATAAAACAGAAAACTTTCGCCACCCCCTCATGCGTGCATGCATACATTGGTAATGTCTATTGCCCTGGTGGCATACAAAATGTGGCGTACACGCCGATACTTATAAAATGAAAAAAATAGGACTTTTTAAACCGCTTCAGCGATTGGAATGGTTTTCTTCACTTTTCCATCGCGCAAAGTTTCAAGCGCTGCTTTGTATTCCGTCATTTGGTCGAAATTTAAATATTTGTAAATATTGGCCACGTCGTTAAGTTTAGTACCAACGGCTTCCATATATTCTGCATGACTTGGCATACGGCCCAGCTTAGCGCATACTGCTGCCAACTCTGCCGAACCCAAGTAAACACGGGCATCTCTACCCATACGGTTATCAAAATTACGGGTCGAAGTTGAGAACACAGTCGCTTTATCGGCAACACGTGCCTGGTTGCCCATGCACAAAGAACAGCCTGGAATTTCCGTACGCGCACCCGCAATACCAAATACCGAATATACACCTTCATCACGCAATTGCGCTTCATCCATACGTGTTGGAGGCGCAATCCATAAACGTGTCGGAATGCTACCTGTACCTTCTAACACCTTAGCCGCGGCACGGTAATGGCCGATATTGGTCATGCAGCTACCAATAAACACCTCATCAATCTTGTCGCCAACCACCTCTGACATCGGCTTGATGTCATCCGGGTCATTCGGGCAGGCCACTAAAGGTTCTTTAATTTCATTTAAATCAATTTCAATCACATGCGCATATTCAGCATCATTATCAGGTTGTAGCAGCTCAGGCTTAGTCAACCAGGCTTGCATGTTGTTGATACGGCGTTGTAAGGTGCGTGCATCTTTGTAGCCATTTTCAATCATATTTTGCATCAGCACGATGTTCGAGTTTAAAAACTCAATAACGGGTTCTTTATTGAGTAAAACCGTACAACCGTTAGCGGAACGCTCTGCTGAGGCGTCGGCAAATTCAAATGCTTGCTCAACTTTTAAATCTGGCAAGCCTTCAATTTCTAAAATGCGCCCGTTAAACACATTCTTTTTACCTTGTTTACCAACAGTTAAAGTGCCCTCTTTTATTGCGGCATGAGGAATCGCATTCACTAAATCCCGTAAGGTAATTCCAGGCTGCATTTTTCCTGTGAAGCGCACCAGAACTGATTCGGGCATATCCAAAGGCATAGCGCCTGTGGCCGCTGCAAACGCCACCAAACCAGAGCCTGCAGGAAAGGAAATGCCAATCGGGAAGCGAGTGTGCGAATCACCACCAGTGCCGACAGTATCGGGTAATATTAAGCGATTTAACCATGAGTGAATCACGCCGTCACCCGGACGTAAAGAAACGCCGCCACGACTACTCATAAATTCTGGTAACTCGTGTTGTAGCTTAATATCGACAGGCTTTGGATAGGCTGCTGTATGGCAGAAACTTTGCATCACTAAATCACTACTGAAGCCCAAACAAGCCAGCTCCTTTAGTTCATCACGCGTCATGCCTCCCGTGGTGTCTTGCGAGCCGACAGTGGTCGCTTTGGGTTCGCAATATATACCCGGGCGCACACCTGTGCCTTCAGGCATGCCACAGGCGCGTCCAACCATTTTTTGCGCAAGCGTGTAGCCCTTATTTGAAACTACTTCTGGCATGGCTTTAATAAAAATATCCGTTTCAGCCAAGCTCAAAGCTTTGCGCGCATTAGCAGTCAGCCCACGGCCGATAATCAAGGGAATACGTCCCCCAGCACGCACTTCATCAGGCATAGTGACTGGATTTAAGGTGAAGGTTGAAATTATTTCTCCCGCCTCATTCAATACTTTACCCTCGTAAGGCTTGATAATAATGACATCTCCAGTACGCATTTTTGAAACATCGCATTGAATCGGCAAGGCGCCAGAATCTTCGGCCGTGTTAAAGAAAATTGGAGCAATTTTCCCACCTAGAATCACGCCGCCAGTGCGTTTATTTGGTATATTCGGAATGTCGTTACCCATAAACCATTGCACAGAATTGATGGCTGATTTGCGCGACGAACCCGTGCCGACGATATCGCCCACATAAGCCAGCGGCAGGTCTTTTTGCTTTAAATTCTCAATAACTTTTAGACCATCTGCCATTTTATTTACCAACATAGCTTTGGCATGCAGCGGGATGTCTGGTCGGCTCCAAGCTTCTTGCGCAGGACTCAGGTCGTCGGTATTGGTCTCGCCATCCACCTTAAATACCACCATTTTTAGCTCATTTGGTAAAATGGGTTTAGTCGTAAACCATTCTGCATTCGCCCAAGATTCCATTAGTTTTTTGGCGTGTGCATTACCCGCCTTCATCAACACATCAACATCATGAAAAGCATCGAACATGAGAATAGTGGTGCTCAAAGCACTTACTGCTTGCATAGCCATTGACGTCTCAAGCAACGCCACAAGCGCCTGTACGTTGTAACCGCCCAACATAGTGCCGAGCAATTGCACGGCTTTTTCTGGTGAAATCAAAGGCGATTTCGCTGTGCCTTTGGCAATATCTGCCAAAAATGCCGCTTTCACATAAGCGGCTTGATCGACACCTGCAGGCGTGCGATTTTCGAGCAAATCCAACAATAACGATTCTTCGCCTTTGGGAGGATCTTTCAATAATTCAACTAAGGAAGCCGCTTGCTCGGTGTTTAAAGGCAAGGGAGGGAGTTTAAGTTCTGCACGTTCTTGCACGTGCCTAAGGTAAGCTTTTAACATGTTTACTCTTTACAAAATTTTTGACTAATTACGGTTCTCGGAATACAAATTTTTAACAAAAGGCGCGTGGCAACTGCTGCCTTGAGAGTGCAACTCCCAGCTGTCCAACAGCGCCTGTTCATAACCTTTGCCGTGTTTCAGCTCTAAAAATGCACGCACCTCAAGCACATCGGCAAAGCCATTTTTATCGGTATCCATCGCTGCAATATTATCTTCAACCGTAGGACCGGTATATTTGCCATTTACGTCAGTAAGATAACTCAACATATCCTCGGCGCTAGCACTTGTGGCTACGCCTAACAAAAAAACTAAGGCTTTGGATTTTATATTTAACATATAATAATTATGACTGAAATTGAAACATAAAGTGCAATCAACTTAAGAAACGTGATGTATTTCAATCGATTTATGCAGAATCTTTTCTTTCCAGAGCGCTGGCCCAGTTTTATGCACAGCATCTCCTGCCGCACTTACTGCAACAGTCACCGGCATATCCACCACATCAAATTCATAAATCGCTTCCATGCCTAAATCGGCAAACGCAACCACGCGCGATTTTTTAATCGCCTTACTCACCAAATAGGCCGCACCACCCACTGCCATTAAATACACCGATTGATGTTTCTTAATCACTGCTAACGCTTCATTACCGCGCTCCGCTTTGCCAATAGAGCCCAGCAAGCCAGTATTGAGCATGGTTTCGGTGTAATCATCCATTCTAGTAGCCGTGGTAGGTCCTGCCGGGCCTACCGCTTCATCACGCACTGCATCTACCGGACCCACGTAATAAATAAATTTATTGGTAAAATCCACTGGTAATTTCTCGCCTTTGGCCAACATGCCTGCAATCCGTTTATGTGCGGCATCACGTCCCGTGAGAATTTTTCCGCTCAGTAACAATGTCTCACCCGCTTGCCAAGAAGCCGTTTCTTCTTTGGTCACTTTATCTAAATTAACACGTTTTGCCGCAGCACTTGGCACCCAATGTACATCCGGGTAGGTACTTAAATCTGGTGGTGTTAATTCTGCTGTACCACTACCATCCAATACAAAATGCACATGTCGCGTAGCTGCACAATTAGGAATAATCGCCACGGGCAAGCTAGCTGCATGAGTTGGGTAATCTAAAATTTTTACATCCAAAACCGTCGTCAAACCGCCTAAACCTTGCGCGCCGATACCCAAATTATTCACTTTTTCAAAAATCTCAAGCCGCAATTCTTCAATTCTACTGCTTGCCCCTTTTGCTTTAAGTTCGTGCATATTAATCGGTGCCATGAGTGACTCTTTAGCCAACAGCATGGCTTTTTCTGCGCTGCCGCCTATACCGATGCCCAGCATGCCCGGTGGACACCACCCTGCGCCCATTTGGGGCACCACTTCTAATATCCAATCCACAATGCTATCATTTGGGTTAAGCATGGCCAGCTTGGCTTTGTTCTCAGAACCGCCACCTTTTGCTGCAATTTGCACATCAACTTTATCACCTGCCACCAATGAAACATGCACCACCGCAGGTGTATTATCTTTAGTATTGGCACGCTTTCCAGACGGGTCTGTCACAATAGAGGCACGCAATTTATTCTCTGGCAATAGGTATGCACGATGCACGCCTTCATTCACCATTTGCTCAATATCTAATAACGTATCCCATTTAACATCCATACCTATTTTTACAAAAGCAACAACAATGCCAGTATCCTGACAAATCGGGCGTTTGCCCTCGGCACACATGCGCGAATTCGTAAGAATTTGCGCAATCGCATCTTTCGCGGCGGATGATTGTTCTACCTTGTACGCATCTCCCAAAGCCTGAATATAATCCGCAGGGTGATAGTACGAAATGTACTGCAACGCATCAGCTATGCTTTGAATGAAATCTTCTTGCTTGATTATATTCATCTCGAACTTTTTGCTATCGCAATGCTAGGCGTAATATTTTTACGCAAGATTTTACCATTTTTGGTGCGCGGAAAATCATGAGCGAGATAAACCGTTTTTGGCGCTTTGTAAGCTGCTAGATGCTGTTTACCAAAACTGGCCAAGTCATCCGGGGTTGTGGTTGAATCAGGCTTTAATATCACGTAGCACACGACCAATACTTTGTCTTTTTCCAACTCTTCACCTATTGCTGCGCAATCGGCCACATCGGGGTGACCTTTGTACACACGCTCAATTTCGTAAGGTGATACACGGTAGCCAAAGCTTTTGATAATGTCGTCTTTACGGCCTAAAAACCAAATGTAGCCATCTGCATCGTATTTAGCGTAATCTCCGGTGAAAAAGAAGCCATCATGTTTATATTTTACTGTTTCTTCATCTAAGTTCCAGTAACGTAAAAATATACCCGGGTCGTCTAAAGGAACACTAATCATGCCCTCTTCACCTGTTGTAACTTCTTCTAGTGTTTCCGGGTTAAGTAGTTTGATGTTGTGGCCAGGTTGTGGGAAACCCGCCGAACCTGGGCGAATGGGGCGGAATTTGCTTTGGCTTAAATAGTATGAGAATTCACTCATCCCTACGGCCTCATAGATATCCAATCCAAATCGTTCACGCCATTGGCTTAATACTTCATCAGACAAATGCTCACCTGCGCTCATATAATGGCGCAAACTAGGTAAATCACTATTTGTAGCGGTAGTTTTTTGCAAAATTTGGCGGTAAATCGTCGGCACACCAATAAAAATGGTGGCTTGGTGCTTTTGAATGAGATTCAACCAAACTTGCGCGTCATTTTTACCTTCATGCACTATCACTGTTTTGCCTAAATATAGAGGATCCATCAAGCCAGATCCCAACACATAGGTCCAATTAAATTTTCCTGAATGCATGATGCGATCATTAGCATTTTCACTATAATTAAACCAATATTGTGCAGCAGGCTGGCGACCAAGCAAGGCACGGTGTGCGTGCAAAACGCCTTTGGGGTAACCTGTTGTACCACTTGTATAAACCAAATATGCAGGGTCATCAGCCTTTGTTTTGTAGGCAGCTTCGCATTTTTGGGTAGTGCTTAACGCATTCTCTAAACTCAATACATTTAAACAGCCGTGTGGTCGTGTGTGCGTCGTTTGTGAGAGCAATATATGCGATAAATTGGGCATGTCAGGCATACCTTCTACCAATTGTTCTTCCATCGCGACCCACGCTTTTGCATCGGTCACCAGTACCGTTGCCCCAGAATCTTTGGCAAGATATGCCACTTCCTCAGCAGTTAATAATGTTGAAGTCGGTACGGCAATCGCCCCCATTTTCATCGCGCCTAAAAATGCGATGGGGTAATCCAAACTGTTCGGCAAGCGAATCAAAACGCGGTCACCAACCTTTACTTTAAGCTTTCTAAGCACTTGGGCAAATTGGTCAGTTTTACAAGCAAGCTCGGCAAACGTAATCTGAGCAGTTCCAAGTGTGTCATCTTCAACTATCATGGCGATATTATCAGCGAGTAGCGTGCCTAGGTGTCCATCACTACAAGCCACCCCTATGTTGAAGTTTTCGGGAACATTCCACTCCCATTTTGGAAATTGTGTAAACATTATAAAAGCACTCCGTATGGCCAGTTTTCCCTTACCACTTGAGCAGGTAACAGCTCTAAAACATGTAATGCAAATTCCATATCTGACGTTTTAAGTGCACGCAATGCATGCGCCCGAAGCAAAGTCTGTAGTGCCTTACCAAACATTGGTGGATCAAGCATTTCGCCTTCAAATTTAATCGCGCCTCCAAGCAACGCATCAGCTTCGATAGCTGCTTTTAAAATAGCCACCTTTTGCGCCACGTCCGTTGGTGATGGCGTATAAGCTGTTTTACATAAGTGAATATGCCCCGGGTGTATCACTTGCTTACCGGTAAGCCCCATGGCGGCTTCCAGGCAAGCATGTTTATAAACGATGCGCGATTCATTATCCCCATGTAAATCCAACCAGCGGCGCACATCATGCGGCTCTAAATATTTCTCTGGCATAATATGGGCGCCAATCAGGGTTTCCACACCCCCAATGACACCTTTGCCAGCAATACGCGCCTCGAACATCAGCTGGTTCATATAGAACCGCAGCTCTTCAATCCAATTTTCTGGTGTAATTTGAATGCCCATGGCTTTTGAAAAGTCATGAATACCAAATACAACATGCTTAACTGTGTTGTATTGCATTAACTCGGGTGCAATTTTCAGTGACTTAGGATGCTCGATAATCGGTTGTATCGTAATATCAGGGTTGAGATCGATTAAAAAGCTAGATAAATCACGCACTTCGGCTGCACCATAAGCCTCACCTGCTTTAGCGAGCATGACCACATCAATGTAATCAGCCATGTCTCTCACTAACTGCATATCTGATTCATATTCATCTGTACGGAATGAATTACAACGTATCGCGATAGTGACATGTTCATTTACCTTGCGCAGCTCTGGCAGCTCTTGGCGCAGCAAATCACGGCTCATTTCTTTTTGTCTGCAGCCATCTTCAAGGTCAAATACCAAGGTATGCGCATTGGTGCTATGCGCATGTTTTCTCATGCGCGCAGCGGCTTGTGCAATATCTTCATAAATACCAAGAGCAGGCGAATACTTCACTGGTGGGTAGTACAGTTGTATGCCTGGCCAACCCCCGCCCAACATAGAGCTATTGGTGTAACACTTGATTTTTCCATGACTATTCATGTTAAGTCTTTCGCTTACTTGAATTATTTCTTAATCTTGCATTTTCATGGCCACTGAGTTTGGTCAATACAGTTTGCATTGCAAACTCATCTAACCGCTGCATATTGAGCGCTTCAGTACTTGTAAAACTTACTTTTGATGTCAACACATCTAGAAATTCGTTATCAGGCAAATCTAGCAAACTATCAAACGCCAATAACTCTTGCTTGTTTAACCCTCTAAGATGATTTTCAGAAAACCGTTGCAGCACAATATCCAGCTCTAGCAAACCACGACGGCAGCGCCAGCTAAGGCGCCGTATCTCTTCATCTGTCATGTTTTGCGCATCGACGTGCTGTGCATCTAAAATCCTCATTGTTATAACCCTCTATCTGTTATACGGCCTTAATTTCTATATGCTTTTTAGCTTTGTTTTTATGTTCACGTGCACGCTCAATTTTTAAATCTTTGATTTTGGCAATTGCAGCATTCGGGTTAAGCTTTTTCGGGCAGACTTCCACACAGTTCATAATGTTATGACAACGATATAAGCGATACGGGTCTTCCAAGTTCTCCAGCCGTTCAGCTTCTGCATGGTCACGCGAATCTGCAATAAATCGATAGGCTTGCATTAAGCCTGCCGGGCCTACAAACTTGTCTGGATTCCACCAAAAACTTGGGCATGAGGTCGTACATGCGCCACATAAAATACACTCATATAATCCATCAAGTTTGGCACGGTCTTCTGGACTTTGTAGCCTTTCAGTTTCGGGCAAAGGGTCGTCATTCACAAGATAGGGTTTGACTGAGTTGTAATGCTCAAAAAACTGCGTCATATCGACAACCAAATCACGTATCACCGGCAGGCCAGGCATGGGGCGAAGCACCACTGGCTGTTCTAAATCTACAAGTTTAGTAATACACGCCAAGCCATTTTTACCGTTGATATTCATCGCATCACTACCACATACACCCTCGCGGCACGATTTACGCAAACTCAAGGTATCGTCAAGCTCTTTAATGCGAATCAATGCATCTAACAGCATATGATCTTCATCTTGCAATGCGATGTCGTAATCCTGCATGTAGGGCTTTTTGTCCATGTCAGGGTTATAGCGATATATGGAGAATTTCATTTGCTTTGCCATGTTAATAAACTCTCTTTTTAGGCTCAAAAGATTCCACAGTGAGTGGTTTTAAGCGTACCGGTTTATATTTCAATTTGTTATTTTCTTTATAGAAAAGTGAATGTTTTAGCCAATTCACATCATCACGCTCACTATAGTCTTCACGAGCATGGGCGCCACGGCTCTCAGTGCGGGCATTCGCCGCATGCATGGTCGCAACTGCCACTTCAATTAAGTTATCCAGTTCTAAGGCTTCCACTCTGGCTGTGTTGAACACTTGGCTTTTATCTTTAATTTGAATTTGTTTTGCGCGACTTGCTACTTCATCAATTGCGCTTACACCCATTGCCAATAAATCAGGGAACCTGAATACACCACAGTTCGTTTGCATGGTTTTACGCAAGGCAGCACCGACTTCCGTCACGCTTTCGCCATTTGCATTTTCTAATCGTGCAATGCGAGCAAGGGTGGCTTCAGCAGCATCGTCTGGCAATGCTTTGTGCGCATTATTTTGTGCAATTTCGGCAGTCATTTTATCGCCTGCAGCTTTGCCAAACACGACCAAATCCAACAAGGAATTTGAACCTAAGCGATTCGCACCATGTACAGAAACACAAGCACACTCGCCCACTGCATATAGACCTTTCACAGGTCGCTCATTATCAACCACCACTTGGCCATCTAAATTGGTTGGGATACCGCCCATCATATAATGTGCCGTTGGCACGACAGGAATGGGATCATATATCGGATCAACATTCGAAAATGTTTTGGCAATCTCACGAATTCCTGGAAGCCGTTTATTGATGATCTCTTCACCCAGATGATCCAGCTTCAAATACACCGCATCTTTGTTTTTTCCTACACCACGGCCCTCCTTAATTTCGGTCGCCGAAGCGCGCGCAATCACGTCGCGACTTGCCAAATCCTTGGCATGTGGTGCGTAGCGTTCCATAAAGCGCTCACCATCAGAATTCACCAGATAACCGCCCTCCCCTCGCACGCCCTCGGTAATCAGCACACCCGCATGCAAAACACCCGTCGGGTGGAATTGCCAGAACTCCATATCTTGTAGCGGCAAGCCTGCGCGAGCTGCCATGCCCAAACCATCGCCCGTATTAATAAACGCATTAGTACTGGCTTGGAAGATACGCCCTGCACCGCCCGTGGCGAGCAGCGTAGTTTTAGCTTGCATGATGTGAACCTCACCTGTTTCGATTTCCAGTGCAATCACACCAAGCACATCATCTTCTGCATCACGAATCAAATCAAGTGCAAACCACTCCACAAAAAACTTCGTATTGGCTTGAATGTTGCGCTGATAGAGCGTGTGCAGCATCGCGTGGCCAGTGCGATCAGCCACTGCGCAAGTACGCGAAATAGGCGTTTCACCAAAATTCTGCGTCATACCGCCAAATGGGCGCTGAAAAATTTTCCCACTTTCTAGTCGATCAAACGGCATGCCGAAATGCTCAAGTTCAATAATGGCTTTTGCAGCATTTTTGCACATAAACTCAATCGCATCTTGGTCGCCCAAAAAGTCCGAGCCTTTAATGGTGTCGTACATGTGCCATAGCCATTTATCTTCAGCCACGTTGCCGAGCGCCGCCGCAATACCACCTTGCGCAGCTACTGTATGAGAGCGTGTAGGAAACACCTTGGAAAGCACCGCCACCTTAACGCCAGCCTGTGCAAGTTGCAGCGATGCACGCAAACCCGCGCCACCAGCACCTACAATTACCGCATCAAATTGATGTATCTCTAAAGCCATTTTGTTAAATATTCCATAAAATTACTGACACCCAAACTAAGTACACCAAAAGCAAAACATCTACGATTATTTGCAAAAAATTTCTCAGGTCTGGATTAAAAATATAATCTTTCAATACGTCACGCACTCCTAACCATGCATGTGAAAACAGACTTACAAAAAACAAAAATGTAGTCAATTTAAACCAAGCAGGTGATACAAAAACATGCCAAGCATCAAACCCGACTGGCTGTTGAATTATGAGCAAAGCAATTAGGAACACGATATAAATTGCCATAATCACTGCACTTAAGCGTTGCGACAACCACAAACGCATGCCTGGGTATTTATTGGTAAGTAATTGAATTAGCATATTTTTTTAATTAATAAGGTCTACCAAATCACTAATGCAAAAATTGCAACTGCAAACCCTACCAACCACAATACTACGCGACCCGAAAAGCGTGCTTTTTGTAGGCTGGTCATCCAATGTATATCCTGCATTAGATGGCGAATTCCTGCGAAAAAATGATGAAAAAAAGCCCATGCCAACCCAATAAGCATGAGCTTTATAAACCAAGCATTCAATATCTCTACTAGCGCGGTATAAGTACTTTGTGAACTCACAGAACGCTGAAACGCCAACAAGATGATCGGCAACATTAAAAACAAAACCATCCCCGCAGCGCGATGGAGAATCGACACCAATGCATTAATGGGTAGTCGAATAGTGAATAAATTCAGGTTTTTTGGCCTTAACTTATTTTTTTCTTGAGGACGTGCTTGTTGCATACTATTCTTTTGCTGCCTTTGCTACCGCACCTGAAACGCGTGCCAATAGACGTTTGTCGAACGGTTTTGGAATAATATATTCATGGCCAAATTTCAGCTCTTTTAAGTTGTAAGCTTGTAAAACGTCCGCTGGAACAGGCTCGCGCGCCAATTCGCTCAAAGCATGTGCAGCGGCGATTTTCATTTTTTCTGTGATTTGTGTGGCTTTGGCATCCAGCGCACCGCGGAATAAATATGGAAAGCACAAGGCATTATTCACTTGATTTGGAAAATCACTGCGCCCGGTTGCCATAAGAATGTCATTGCGTATCGCATGCGCCGCACTCGGCAACACTTCTGGATCTGGATTAGCCAATGCAAAGATAATTGGATTTTTAGCCATATTTTTTATCAACACAGCGTCCAGTGCATTTTTGGCAGATACGCCAATAAACACATCCGCACCAGGCATTACATCAGCCAAGCTTTTTGCATAGCTAGGTTCAACAGCTAATTCACGATTATTATCGTGAAGATCGGCTCTGTCGCTATCTAAAACACCGCTTCTATCAACCATAGTAATATTAGTCGCACCCATGAGCTTAAGTAATTTCGCGCAAGAGCAACCTGCAGCACCCGCACCTAAAAATACTATCTTGGCTGTGGGAAGTGTTTTACCTTGCAACTCAAGCGCGTTTAATAACGCCGCTGCTACAATCACTGCTGTACCATGCTGGTCATCATGGAATACGGGAATATCTAGGCGTTTTTTAAGTTCATTTTCGATATAAAAACAATGCGGTGCTGCAATATCTTCTAAGTTAATGCCGCCAAAAGTGGGGGCAATATTCACTACGGTTTGAATAAATTCATCAGGGGTTTTAGCATTAATTTCAATATCAAACACATCAATGCCCGCAAAGTGCTTAAACAATACAGCTTTGCCTTCCATCACCGGCTTGCTGGCTAGCGCACCCATATCACCCAAACCTAAAACAGCAGTACCGTCAGTAATCACTGCCACCAAATTACCTTTATTGGTATATTTATAAGCATTGGCAGGGTCGGCATGAATCTCGCGCACGGGTTCAGCCACACCAGGCGTATAGGCCAAAGACAAATCATCCTGTGTCGCGCAAGGCTTGGATGACTCTACACTCAGCTTGCCTGGAATAGGGAATTGGTGATAATCAAGGGCACGTTTTTTTAGGTCATCCATTTATTTTTCTTTCATTAAACCACAGAAAAATGCAGTTTTTTCCTACCAACGCTAGTTGAGAAAGTACACATTATTACTCCAACTCGCTCATATAGTGATGATCATCCGTTAAGCAAAGACCTAATCGCCATTCCATTGGCTTATCGCCATAGGTATAAGAAACGCGCTCAATGCTCAGCAATGGCGCCCCCGGTTTTAAATGTAATGCTTCTGCAACTTCGCCTGAAGCCGCAACCGCAGTAAGTCGTTCCTCTGCACGTATCATGCGAATGCCATACTCTGTCTCGTACATACTGTACATAGAGCCATTATTCTCTTCTACTCTATTCGCATTCAGGCCTTTAAATTGTGCTGCCGGAACAGCGATATGGTCATAAATCAGCGGCCTGCCGGAAAATGTAAGTAATCTTCTGATTTCAATTAGAGCAGCACCCGCCTTTAATTCTAAAATCTTGGCGATGCGATTATCGGCTTTAGTTTTGGTGCATGTAATAAGCTCGTTTTGCAGTAATTCTTTTTGTCCATTAACCGCTGTGAGTCGCAAAAAACGTAGCTTAATTCCCTCCTCATTGTGAGTAGCAACAAAAGTACCTTTGCCCTGACGACGAATCAAAATATTTTCGCCAGCAAGACTATCTATGGCTTTTCTTACTGTGCCTTGGCTGACCTTATAGCGTGCGGCAAGATCGATTTCACTGGGAATCATTTCACCCGGACGCCATTCCCCGCCTATTAAGCTTTGGGTTAACAACACCTTAATTTGGTCGTAAAGCGGCCTGTAACTTGGCGAGCTAGAAGCTTTATCTGTCATAACAATTTCCTATGTTTCAGAAACCTAATAGTAATTTAAGTAAATTAAAACATATCAACTAAAAATAGTCTAGTATTTTATATCTTATATAAGACATAAGATATTTGTTGACAGTGCTAGAAAGCCGTCTATATAATCTCTTAAATACTAACTTAAGCTTACCTTTATGGAATTTTGTTTTCGCCCCCGTCGTTCTGTGCTTTATGTGCCAGGTTGCAACCTACACTACTTAGATCGCGCGCGCACCTTACCTGCTGATGCAGTGATTCTTGATCTTGGCGACTCAATTTTAGTGGACGCAAAAATCGAGTCTCGAAATAACGTAGTAGCAGCGATAAAACAAGGGGGTTACGGCTCACGCGAAGTGATAGTGCGCGTCAATAACCTTGACTCAATTTGGGGGCACGAAGATATCAAATCCGTTGCCAGCATCGGTGCGGATGCAATACTTTTTCCTAACATAGAATCCGCTGAACACGTGCATGCCGCACTCAAATTATTAGATGACGCCGGTGGCAGTCACATGCCCATCATGGTGATGATAGAAAGCCCAATTGCTGTGCTAAATGCTAAAGAAATTGCCGCGGCTTCTGATCGTATCATTTGCATAATGATAGCCACATCTGACTTAACCTCGCAATTGCACGCGAGAGTTACGCATGAGCAAAGTGCGATTTTAACTGCTTTGTCGCTAGTGATCTTGGCAGCGCGCGCCTATGGGCGCTGTGTAGTAGATGGCATTACCAGCGACTTTAAAAATGTACATGCCTTTGAATATGCCTGTAGATTGGGCCGTGATATGGGCTTTGACGGGAAGACACTAGTACACCCAGGTCAAATCGCTTATAGCAACGATGCCTACACTCCCAAAGCGAGCGAAGTTGCAGATGCACGTGCGATTATTCAAGCACTAAAAAACGCTAATGAATCAGGTCGCGGCACCGTAGTGGTGAATGATAAACTGGTCGAACATCACCATGTAAAAGCGGCGCAGCGCTTATTAAAACTGCATGAAATGATTGCAGAATTAGAAGAAGAATTTATATAAATGATGCTTTCTAACAAAATTAACGCTGGACGTTTTTTTGAAGACTTCATATTAAATGAAGTGATTCAACACGCGACCCCACGCTCCATCACTGCAGGCGATTGCGCGCTTTATATCGCATTGACTGGCTCGCGCAACCCTTTACATTGTAGCGAACCTTTTGCCAATTCTTTAGGCTACAAAACTACTCCAGTAGATGATTTACTCGTGTTTCATATTGCTTTCGGAAAAACAGTGCCGGATATTTCAGTAAACGCTGTAGCTAATTTGGGTTACGCCGATGTGCGCTTTTTGCAACCGGTTTTTGTCGGCGACACACTTTCAACATCCAGCCAAATAATTGGCCTAAAACAAAATTCTAGCGGAAAAAGTGGCGTAGTTTGGGTCCGCTCAACCAGTGTGAATCAACGCGGCGAAGCTGTTTTAAGCTGGGTACGTTGGGTTATGGTACATAAAAACAATGTGGGTATCCCCGCACCTGCAACAGTCATTCCAGAATTACCAAGTTTTGTTGCACCTGAAAACTTTAGCATTCCAGGCTATCTTTCATCACATAAATTTGACCAGAAAGTGACTGGCGGGCGGTATTTTTTGGAAGACTACCAGATCGGCGAACGCATCAACCATCCCGCGGGTATGACAATCAATCCAGCCGAGCATTCGCTTGCTACGCGGCTATATCAAAATAATGCCCGCTTGCATTTTGATGATCATTTGATGAAAACTTCAAATTTCGGCCAGCGCTTGGTATATGGCGGTGTAGTGATTTCCCTATGCCGTGCTTTAAGTTATGAAGGCTTGGAAAATGCACTGTCAATTTTAGCAATCAATGGGGGGGCGCATGCAAATCCTAGTTTTGCGGGCGACACTATTTATACTGCGACCGAAGTAAAAGAGGCTTGGGCATTGCCAAAACACGCCGATATGGGTGCATTGAGATTACGCATGGTTGGCATAAAAAATATGTCACCAACAGAAATGACTGAGATTAAAACAAAGGAAGGCTATCACCCAAATGTGGTGCTAGATCTTGACTATACCGTGGCGATGCCGCGCAAAGGAAATTGATAATATGGTACATCCAAATGATGCCTTATTCGGTGGCGAAAAACCGTTTCCACTGATTCCTGCTTGCGAACATTTTGCGGGTAGTGAAAAACTTATCTTAAAAGCACTTGCCCTGCAAAGCAGTATTGGTGCTGTGTTTGATATTACTTGTGATTGTGAAGACGGCGCGGCTTCTGGTCAAGAACGTGGCCATGCTGAAATGATTATCCGCGTTTTAAATTCTGATGCCAACGTTCATAAAATGGCGGGTGCGCGCATTCACGATTTCACTCACTCTGCTTGGAAACAGGATATTGATATTTTGGTCGGCGGCGCAGGTAGTCTATTGAGTTACATCACCATCCCCAAATGTACCGACATTCAACAAGCAAAAGAGATGATTGCATATATCCAAAAAATGGCTACTTTTCATGGTGTTAAACGTGAAATACCTGTGCATATTCTGATTGAAACGCATGGCGCCCTGAGACAAGTGCACGAAATTGCTGCACTGCCTTGGCTGCAAGTATTAGATTTTGGCTTGATGGATTTTGTGAGCGCACATCATGGGGCCATTCCCGCCTCGGCCATGCGTAGTCCAGGCCAGTTTGAGCATCGCTTGCTTGCTCGAGCAAAGGCCGAGGTAGTAGCGGCAGCGCTTGCCAATGGAGTAGTGCCCGCACACAACGTAACGCTGGATTTGAAAAATGTGGATACGACCTTTAGCGATGCAAGTCGTGCGCGCAATGAGTTCGGTTTTATGCGCATGTGGAGCATTTATCCAACGCAAATTCAAGCGATTGTCAATGCCATGAAACCTAATTTTGACGAAGTCGCAGATGCTGCAAATATTCTGCTCGCTGCACAGCAAGCAGATTGGGGGCCTATTCAATATGCCGGAGAATTACACGACAGAGCCACTTATCGCTATTTTTGGGAAGTTTTACAAAAAGCCAAACTGACTATGGCAGCAATTCCAGACGAAGCTATCCAAGCATTTTTTAGCTAGTTTTACTATATTTAAATCAGGTATTAAATATGACAACCTTAACCTCAGCTGGCGCAAGATTTCGTCAGGCACTCGTCCTCGAAAAACCTTTGCAGGTTATCGGTGCCATTAACGCCTACCATGCCATGCTCGCCACCCAGAGTGGCTTTCGAGCTATTTATTTATCAGGCGGAGGCGTCGCTGCTGGCTCTCTTGGGCTTCCAGATTTAGGCATTTCCACACTCGAAGATGTGTTAATCGATGTGCGACGCATAACCGATGCTGTGGATACTCCATTGCTGGTTGATATTGATACAGGCTGGGGTGGCGCATTTAATATAGCGCGCTCCGTGAAAAGCGTGATTAAAGCTGGAGCGGCAGCGTTACATATTGAAGACCAAGTAAGCGCAAAACGCTGCGGACATCGTCCAAATAAAGCCATTGTCAGCCAGGGCGAAATGGTTGACCGCGTAAAGGCCGCAGTCGATGCAAGGACAGATAAGGACTTTGTTATTATGGCACGCACGGATGCGCTAGCTGTCGAAGGTTTGCAATCTGCGATTGACCGCGCTTGTGCTTGTGTTGAAGCAGGTGCAGATATGATATTTCCAGAAGCGATGACAGAATTGAGCATGTATAAACAATTCGCAGCCGCAGTAAAAGTGCCCGTGTTAGCCAATATTACAGAATTCGGTAGTACGCCTTTATTTACCGTAGATGAACTTGCCAACGCTGATGTGAGCATGGTGCTGTATCCACTTTCAGCCTTCCGCGCCATGAATCAGGCCGCACTTAAAGTGTATCAAACCATGCGCAAAGAAGGCACGCAAAAGAATGTGCTCAATTTGATGCAAACCCGAGCTGAACTATACGAGTATTTGGGTTATCACGCTTTCGAACAAAAACTAGATGAATTATTTAAGGGAGAAAAGTAGCATGTCAAAACCTACTCCGGAATCCAATCAAGAAGCCCCTAAAAAGAAAAAGGGCGTTGCACTTGCTGGCGTTAATGCTGGTACAACAGCCATTTGCACAGTTGGTCACACTGGCAATGATTTACATTACCGTGGTTACGACATTATCGAGCTCGCAAAGCATGCCACATTTGAAGAGGTCGCCTATTTATTGATTCATGGTGAATTACCAAATCAAACAGAATTAACAGCCTACCACGCACGCTTAAAAAAATTACGCGGTTTGCCTACTGAATTAAAAGAAGTATTAGAGCGCATACCAAAAACAGCTCACCCGATGGATGTGATGCGCACAGGATGCTCGATGCTTGGCACGCTGGAGCCAGAATCTGCTGACCGTAATATTCACGATGCAAAAAAATTGGGCGACCGCCTTATTGCGTGTTTTGGTTCCATTTTAATTTATTGGTACCACTTTAGTCACAACAACAAACGCATTGATGTAGAAAATGATGAAGATTCTATTGCGGCGCACTTCTTACATTTACTGCATGGCAAAGCACCATCAGAACTGCATATCCGCGCGATGAACACCTCACTGGTGCTCTATGCAGAGCATGAGTTTAATGCTTCAACTTTTACTGCACGCGTGATTGCAGGAACATTATCCGATATGTACTCTTGTATTACAGGTGCAATCGGCGCGCTACGAGGCCCTAAGCATGGCGGAGCCAACGAAGCTGCAATGGAAATTATCGGACGCTATAAAAATGCTGACGAGGCAGAAGTTGATATTTTAGCGCGTATGGCAAATAAAGAAATCATCATTGGTTTTGGACATCCTGTGTACACCATCGCAGACCCAAGAAATGAATCGATAAAAGAAGTTTCTCGACGATTAAGCGAAGATAACAGCAATATGACACTTTTTAACGTATCTTCCCGCATCGAAGAAACGATGTGGCGCGAAAAAAAAATGTTTCCCAATTTAGATTGGTACAGCGCCTCTAGCTACCACATGATGGGAGTCCCTACTGGCATGTTCACACCAATATTTGTAATTTCGCGCACCACTGGCTGGGTCGCACATGTCATTGAGCAGCGCATCGATAACAAAATCATACGCCCAAATGCGGAATACACTGGTCCAGACAATCGCCCGTTTGTTCTACTTAATAATCGTTAATTTATTAATAATTCATAAAGAAAGTATTTCATGTCGTCTCACATCTCTAACGTCCGTCCAGCGCCAGATCAAGTCATAGTTGATATTGCAAATTATGTAGCAGATTATGAAATCAACTCCTCCGAGGCATTTGATACCGCGCGAAATTGCCTGATGGACACACTTGGATGCGGCTTTGAGGCTTTGGATTACCCTGCCTGCACTAAATTACTTGGCCCTGTGGTTGCAGGCACCATAGTGCCGAATGGCGCAAAAGTACCTGGCACATCATACCAACTAGACCCCATCCTTGCCGCATTCAATATCGGTGCGATGATTCGCTGGTTAGACTTTAACGACACATGGCTGGCCGCAGAATGGGGTCATCCGTCAGATAATTTAGGTGGCATTTTAGCCGTAGCGGACCATATATCGCGCAAAAACGTTAGCGAAGGCAAAGCCGCTCTCACCATTAAGGATCTGCTGACTGCAATGATTAAAGCACACGAAATTCAAGGCATATTTGCGTTGGAAAACAGCTTTAACCGCGTAGGTTTAGACCACGTGATTTTAGTAAAAATTGCCTCAACAGCGGTGGTTACTAAGCTGCTCGGCGGCAATAAAGAAGACATCATTAACGCCGTTTCTAACGCGTTTGTAGATGGCCAAAGCTTGCGCACTTATCGTCACTCACCTAACACAGGCTCACGTAAATCATGGGCGGCTGGTGATGCGACAAGCCGCGCTGTTAGATTGGCATGGATGACTATGCAAGGTGAGATGGGTTATCCGTCTGCGCTCACAGCAAAAACCTGGGGCTTTTATGATGTATTATTTAAAGGTAATACATTCAAATTTCAACGTGCTTACGGCAGCTATGTAATGGAGCAAGTGCTGTTTAAAATCTCTTTCCCAGCAGAATTCCACGCGCAAACGGCAGTGGAATGCGCAATACTGCTTAATAAAACAGTTGGCAACAAACTACAAACCCTAGAACAAATTAATGCAATTGATAAAATCGTTATTACCACGCATGAATCTGCGATTCGCATTATCGACAAAACAGGGCCGCTAGATAACCCAGCCGACCGCGACCATTGCATTCAATACATGGCTGCTGTAGGCTTACTAAAAGGTAACTTGACTGCGCAAGATTATGAAGACGCCTCTGCTGCAGATCCACGTATTGACGCCATCCGCGCTAAAATGAGCTGCATAGAAAAATCTGAGTACACTCGCGATTATCACGACCCAGAAAAACGCTCAATTGCAAACGCCATTCAAGTATTCTTTAAAGATGGCACTAGCTCAGATAACATCGCGGTGGAATACCCAATTGGTCACCGACGCCGCCGCGGTGAGGGAATCCCGGAATTAGTAAAAAAATTCAAAGTGAATTTAGCACGACGTTTTGATGCAAGTAAGCAATTTGACATTCTGGCGTTATGTTTAGATCAAGCCAGGCTAGAAGCAATGCCTGTCAATCTGTTTGTGGATATGCTTGTTGCATAAAGCTACATTGGATTAAGCGTCATAAAAAGCGTAAAATAGCGGCTTGTCGAACCGCCGCTTGAAAGCTTTTTATGACGCTTACCACGCTTAACGCGCTATCTCCCCTTGATGGCCGCTATCAAACCAAACTTGATGCACTACGCCCTTACTTTAGTGAATATGCACTGATTAAACACCGCGCTTGGGTGGAAGTAGAATGGTTAAAAGCCTTGTCTTCCGCAAAAGAGTTGGCAGAAATCGCCCCCTTTAGTACAGATACAAGAAAAGAACTTGATAGTGCAATCGCCAACTTTAGCGAACAAGATGCTGCACAAGTTAAAGCAATAGAAGTGCGCACCAATCACGACGTAAAAGCCCTAGAATACTGGCTTAAAGAGAAGTTTGACGCTAACCCGGAAATTAAAAAAGCCAGCGAATTCATTCACTTTGCATGCACTTCAGAAGACATTAACAATCTATCGCACGGCCTAATGCTGAAAACTGCGCGTGACGCCGTAATGCTACCGTTTTTGGCTAGATTGACAGCACGTTTAAGCGAGTTATCACATAAGCTTGCAGACCAGCCCATGCTGTCACGTACACACGGCCAAACCGCCTCGCCAACAACGATGGGCAAGGAATTGGCGAATGTAGTGTATCGCCTACAACGTCAACAAAAGCAATTACAAAAAAATGAGATACTAGGAAAAATCAACGGTGCAGTAGGTAACTTTAACGCGCATTTGTCAGCTTACCCAAACTTCGATTGGGAAAGCTTTGCCAAAAAATTCGTTGAGAATTTGGGTTTAACATACAACCCGATGACCATTCAAATTGAGCCGCATGATTATATGGCAGAGCTGTACGATTGCTTAAGTCGCATCAACACCATTTTGATTGATTTAAACCGTGATATTTGGGGCTATATTTCAGTCGGTTATTTCAAACAAAAAGTAAAAGCGGGCGAAATCGGTTCTTCTACCATGCCACACAAAGTCAATCCGATTGACTTTGAGAACTCAGAAGGTAATTTGGGCCTAGCCAATGCGTTGTTGAGCCACATGGCTGAAAAGCTACCCATTTCACGCTGGCAGCGTGATCTCACCGACTCTACGGTTTTACGCAATATGGGCGTGGCATTTGGTTATACCTTGCTGGGTTACGATTCCTGCTTACGCGGCTTGAACAAGCTGGAAATCAATCCTGAAAAATTAGCCGAAGATTTATTCAATAGCTGGGAAGTGCTCGCCGAGCCGATCCAGACCGTAATGCGCCGCTATGGCATCGAAAACCCATACGAACAGCTAAAAGAGCTTACCCGCGGCAAAGGCGGCATTAATAAAACTTCATTGCATGCATTCATTAGCGGCTTAGCCATTCCGAATGATGCCAAACAAGCACTGTTTGAGATGACACCAGCCAACTATATCGGCAAAGCGGTAGACCTGGTAAAACGGATTGACTAACTTTTAGGAGCTTCCTTATTGAACATCGATAAAAATAATCCAAGACTTGCCGTACTAATAGACGCAGATAATACTTTTAACGTAATAGCAATTATTGATGAGCTATTTGAAGAAATATCCAAATTTGGTGATGCCAGCGTTAGGCGTATTTATGGTGACTGGACACAAAACCAACTAAATCGCTGGAAAGAAATATTGCCTAAGCATGCAATTCAACCTATGCAGCAATATGCCAATACCAAAGGCAAAAACGCTACTGATAGCGCGCTCATTATTGATGCTATGGACTTGCTTTACAGTGCGCCCTTAGATGGCTTCTGTATTGTTTCCAGCGATAGTGATTTCACTAGACTAGCCATTCGGTTTCGCGAGTCAGGAAAATTAGTTTATGGTTTTGGGGAAAGAAAAACACCAGAATCGTTAAGAGCTGCTTGTAATAAATTCATCTACTTTGAAAATCTGTTACAAAATAAAGTCGTTGATACTACTATCCCCAATACAACACAAGATAAATCAAAAGTTATTATGGAAACAAAGCCTAGTAACGCCATAGCTTTAGAAGTAAACGCTCTTGCACCTGTAGTTAAAAAAACCTCACAAGAATTAATAGCAAACAAAAAACTGATCGCATTAATACGCTCTGCTATTGAAATAGCATCAGATGAGACTGGTTGGGCACAGCTTGGAGGTGTAGGCAGCATTATTGAAAAGCAAGCGACAGACTTTGACCCAAGAACATATGGTTACAAAAAACTGAGCGACCTTGTCTCAGCAATCGAGCTATTTGAAGTTGTCAGAGACAATATGAGAATATTAATAAGAGAAAAAGTTAAGAAATGACAGAAATATTAGTTCTCTATTATTCCCAAGGTGGCGCAGTGCGCGATATGGCGCAATTGATTGCGCGCGGAATCGAAAGCGTGAGCGGTGCAAAAGCGCGTATTCGTACTGTGCCAAAAGTATCTACCAATTGTGAGACAACAGAACCCGAGATTCCAGCATCCGGAGATCCTTATTGCGAGCTACAAGACTTAGAAGAATGCATCGGCATAGCACTTGGCAGCCCTACCCGCTTTGGCAATATGGCAGCACCTATGAAGTATTTTTTAGATAGTACGGCTGGTTTATGGTTGAAAGGCGCACTCGTTAGCAAACCCGCCTGTGTATTCACCAGCACGGGCAGCATGCATGGTGGCAATGAAACTACTTTGCTGACTATGCTACTGCCGCTTATGCACCATGGAATGATGATAGTAGGTTTGCCATATTCCGAGCCCGCACTTTCTAGCACGACTTCTGGCGGTACGCCTTATGGTGCAAGCCATGTTGGCGGCGCGATGGATAACAAACTAATTACAGAAGACGAAAAGAAATTATGCATTGCGTTAGGTAAACGTTTAGCAGAAACTGCATTGAAATTAACCGCATGAATTTAGCACTAGAAGCCAGGCAATTTCTCCGTAGTACACATAGCGGTATTCTTTCAACGTTCTCCGCAAAATTTGAGGGCTACCCTTTTGGATCGGTTGCACCATTTGTTTTAGATCATAATTGCCAACCAATCATACTCATCAGCAATATTGCGGAACACACTAAAAACATTATCGCCAATCCCAAGGTTTCTCTGGTTGTATTTGCCGGTACGGACGATTTACAAGCCAACGCACGCTTCACGTTAATCGGTGAAGCTGTCAAAACAGACAAATCTGATACTAACCTGCGCGCCCGTTATTTGCGTTATATTCCTCAAGCGGCAAGTTATTTTGATTTGCATGATTTTGAGTTTTATCGCATCCAAATCGCTCAAGCCCGCTATATTGCAGGTTTCGGCAAGATGTCGTGGATGGAAGGAGTATCTATAACGCCTGCAGTAAATCAACTAGCCGAAGTTGAATCAAGCATTATTGAACATATGAATGCTGACCATGCAGAAAGCATGAAGCTTTATTGCAAACACTTTCATGGCGTTGAGCCAAGGCAAGTGGAAATGCTTGGCATTGACTGTGATGGCTTTGATGTGAAGGCTATAAATAATAACGACGAACGGGTTCTTCGCTTTAATTTTGAAGTACCCATTAGCGACGCGGCAACTGCCAGAGCTGCACTAGTAGCAATGTCAAAAATAGCACGCTCATGAAAAAAGCGCTACAAATTGGCGCAAGCATCAGCTTGATTGCGTTGATTTTTGTATGCACAGCATGGGAAGGTTGGTTAGCGCCACTAAAACCACAAGGCTCTCTACTTATATTTAAAGTTTTGCCATTATTGCTTCCACTTTTTGGCGTCCTCAAAGGCAGTCGCTACACTTACCAATGGGCAAGCATGTTCATTTTGTTGTACTTTACTGAAGGTGTAGTGAGGGCTTGGGCTGACAAAGGAGTTTCAGCAAAATTGGCCCTGACTGAAGTGCTGTTATCGCTAATATTTTTTATCTGTGCAATTTTTTACGCGAAACTCACCCGACAGTCGTCTCAATAAACCTGCCATCATTTATAATAAGCCTATGAAAATGCTATTAGTAAGTTGCGTATGAAAATACTACTATCCAACGACGACGGCTACTTTGCGCCAGGCCTGAACATTTTAGCCAGCCACCTAGCAAAAATTGCAGAAATTACTGTAGTAGCACCAGAAAGAAATCGCAGTGGCGCCAGCAACTCACTCACACTAGATAGACCTTTAAGTGTGCGTAAAGCCAGCAATGGCTTTTTTTATGTGAATGGCACACCCACTGATTGCGTGCATTTGGCTTTGACAGGCTTGATGGAGGCTGCACCAGATATGGTGATTAGCGGCATTAATGATGGTGCCAACATGGGCGATGATACGATTTACTCCGGTACAGTTGCAGCGGCAATGGAGGGTTATTTGCTGGATATCCCCTCATTTGCGGTTTCTATGTCGCAACACAATGCCACGCATTTTGATACTGCAGCGCGCGTGGCTGTGGAGCTGGTGCAGCATTATCTAAAAACAGGCTTTAAGGCACCTACTTTGCTCAACATCAATGTGCCAGATATCCCTTATGACGAGTTAAAAGGCCGCACAATCACGCGCCTAGGCAAGCGCCACAAGGCCGAACCGGTGATGCACCTTAAGACACCACGTGGCGAAACTGTCTACTGGGTGGGCGCCGCAGGCCAACCAAACGATGGTGGTGAGGGTACTGATTTTTATGCGGTTGCGCACAATCAAGTATCTATTTCACCGATTCAGGTCGATTTGACAAAACATAGTCAGCTGGTTGAAATACAAAGTTGGTTAACAAAACAAGATTGACTAAAAATACAGTATGGCTTTAGCAAAAATACCAACGAAATCTGGCATTGGCATGACATCGCTCCGTACGCGCGACCGCATGTTAACACGGCTACGCGAGCAGGGCATTAAAGATGAAGTAGTATTGCAAGCGATGGGCGAGATTCCGCGACATATCTTTGTGGATGAAGCCTTATCGACCCGCGCTTATGAAGATGTTTCCCTGCCCATTGGTTTCGGACAAACTATCTCACAGCCTTATATTGTGGCACGTATGACTGAAATTTTACGTAATGGCAAACAACTATGCAAAGTGCTCGAAATCGGTACTGGATGTGGCTACCAGACGGCAATACTATCCCGAGTTGCCAAAGAAGTGCTGTCACTTGAGCGTATTCGCCCGCTAGTCATGAAAGCGCGCGGCCATTTGCGCACGCTTAAATGCAACAACGTGAAGCTCGACCACGCAGACGGCAGCGCAGGGCTCAATGAATACGCGCCTTTTGACGGCATTATTGTCACTGCTGCTGCAAGCCATGTGCCACAAGAATTACTCGCACAGTTGGCTATTGGTGGCCGTATGGTAATTCCTGTGGGAACAAATACGCAAGTTTTACACCTAATTGAACGCATGGAAAACGACTATAAGCAAACCAAACTAGAACCAGTAAAATTTGTGCCTTTGTTAGGTGGTGTGAGCTCGTGATGCGTCTTATTATTATTTTTGTTACTTTATTACTCGTTGCTTGCGAAAGCAACTCGCCTGCGCCTGTAATCGAGCGAGCACCGCAAACATCCAAACCCAAACTGCCAGAAGCAAAATCCACAGACTCAAAAGCTGCTGGAAATAAAGACTGGCGACCGGATAGCCATTTCGTTAAAAAAGGAGAAACTTTATTTGGTATCGGTCTGGAGTATGGCGTTGATTACAAAGAAATTGCTGCAGCTAACAATATCGCACCACCCTACGCCATTCAAATTGGGCAAAAACTGAATCTCACCAGCCTGAAAAATAGAACCACTGCCGTAGTGGAACCAGCTAAAACCGAAGATGGTGTTGTTGTTACCCCGATGAAAACTGAATCTGTAGTTACAGAAGCGAAGCCAGCGCAAGATGCTAGCAAGCCTGCACAATATGCAGTCACGCCTGTATTGAATGAGCCAAAAGCTGTACGAGAACCGTATAGCTTAGAAGCCCTGAATCGAGTTACCCCCAAACCTGCGGAAGCCAAACCTTTAGAAGCAAAAGTTACAGAAATCAAACCTGCAGACGCAAAGCCTTCTGACACTAAATCAGATGATACCAAACCCACAGATGATGAATCAATTACTTGGACATGGCCAACGCAAGGTAAGGTAGTCGCGGACTTTAACGAAGCCAGTAACAAAGGTATTGATATATCTGGCGTTACTGGCCAAGCCATTAACGCAGCCAGTGCTGGTAAAGTGATTTATAGCGGATCAGACTTGCGTGGCTATGGCAAGCTTGTGATTATCAAACACAATAAAACTTATTTATCGGTATATGCACACAATAGTAAAATCGTGGCGAAAGAAGGCCAAGTGGTTTCAGCGGGTCAAAAAATTGCCGAGATGGGTAATACCGATTCTAATACTGTTAAGCTTCACTTTGAGATCCGCCACTTGGGCAAATCAGTTGACCCAGCTAAATATCTCAATCAGAATTAGCTTCTGAATGAAATCCAGCAAATTAAATCTCAGGGAGATTGCCATGGCCGCACTTAATAACCACAAGAAAGAACCCAATAAATACGCAAAAAATGCCGATATTAAAGCAGATACCCCCTTAAAAACCATGTTATCTTTTGGTGGCTTTGGGCTGGTAATTATCGGCTTGCTTGGTATTGCAATGGAGTTTTTTAAAGATGGCGGCTGGCTAAAAACTGCCTTAGGCTGGCTATTTGATTCAACTATGCACATGATGTTTATCCCGGTGATTATTTTTGGGCTCTGGCTCTTTAATAATTGGATGACGACATCAGCTAAAGGCGAAAAGAAAAAAAGCGGCGATGTGCCGATGTACCTGATGATGGCGGTTGGGGCTTTTTATCTGTTCCGGTTCATTACGACGGGCGGATTTTAAACATTAAACCTAGTAAAAAAAGCCGCTTTGCGAGCGGCTTTTTTTACTAGGTTTTCAGTCATTGCAGACATGATTTTCCACCTAAGAAACTAATTCTTTTTAGCAGCTTCCGCAGCGTAATATTCATGCGCTGCACTCATATCGCGCTCACGCGACCACTTGATAATGGCATCTAATGCTGGCGCGCCAATCTCGCCTATTTGCGTATGAATTCCCGCTTGATCGCGCACTACCAAAATACCAGGAATTTGATTCACTTCAAAATAATCGCTGATTTCAGGGTCGGTTTCGGTATTCACCATACCAAACACGATATCAGGATTTTTTGCGGCAGCAGCCTCAAACGTAGGGGTAAATGCTACACAAGGCTCACACCACGGTGCCCAAAAGTCAACAATTACAAAATTATTGTTCTCGATGGTTTTTTTGAAATTTTCTTTGGTAAGAGTAACTACTGCCATGCTGTTTCCTATTAATTTTAGGGTGAATCATCATTTTATCAGATGATGGACGGATTCCACAGCCAAAATAAAATGAATGCCATATTTCCGTATTCCCAAAAGTGGCGTGTTAGTATTTAATAATTCCAACTCAATAACTGAGTTAATTATTGATATGAACCCAATCTCTAACACAGCATTTTATTGTTGTGGTGTCAGGATGCTCGATTCCGAGCATCCACGCTCACTATGCAATGATATCTTTGCAAAACGCTTTATGGATGAACGCGGTATGCAGATTTTTGAGCCATTTATATCTGAAACGATACCGAATATTAGCAACACAGTACGTTGCCATATCATTGATGAGTCTATTCATAGTCAACTAATTGAATATCCAGACAGCCTAATTGTCACTGTTGGCGCGGGTTTTGACACACGTCCATATCGTTTTAAAGGGGGTAATTGGGTAGAAATTGATGAGCCACAAATAATCCTTTATAAAAATGAGAAATTGCCCATTGCAGAATGCGCAAACAATCTCACGCGGATTTTAATCGACTTTTCCAATGAAACGCTTATTGAAAAACTTGAAGCTTATTGTACGCATCAAAATATCATCATCGTGATTGAAGGTGTTTTTATGTACCTAGAAGACGACGCCATAGAGTCCACAATAAAACAACTACAAATGCTTTTCCCTAAGCACATCTTGTTATGCGACCTGATGACAAAAAAAATGTTCGAAAAATTTGCGCGTAACATGCATAACAAGCTGGTAGAAGTGGGCGCGCAATTTACGACTAGACCAGATAACCCGGCAGCCATTTTTGAACGGCATGCTTACACTGAATCATCACGCACACCAATTTTTAAGCGGGGTTATGAGTTAGGGGTGCTGTGGGACAGAGCCAGAATACCTGCGCCAATTGCAAATTTGTTATATAAAACAATCATGAAAGATATCAGCGGCTATGCTATTCACCGATTTGAATATGGTTAAAAGGTCATACTCAAACCGTTGGTTTGCCCCAAGTCTCACTAAAAAATAACTCGCTTAGTGGTTTGCGTTTACGTTCTGCCATTTCGCGCGTTAAAGCTTCGCCTGTAACCGTTGCAATATCAGCGGCAAAACCCACACAAATCATCGCCATCGGCGTGTATTGATCAGGGATCGCAAAATGCTCACGTGTTTTATCTGCATTAAAACCACCCATTTGATGCGCCATTAAGCCCATATGACTTGCCTGTAAACATAAGTTCTCAGCCGCTGCGCCCGTATCATACTGCGACCAGCGATTGGGCGTTTGATTATGCCCAAACAATGTGTCTGCGCACGCCATTATCAGCACCGGGGCATCTTTTACCCAGCTTTGGTTGCTTGGAACCAAACAACCAAATGCGCGTTGCCAACTGTTAGTATCTGCATTTTTGTTCCACACAATAAAACGCCAAGGCTGGTCACCAAAGCAAGATGGCGCCCAGCGCGCAGCTTCCAGTAAAGCGATAATTTGTTCATGACTGACTGGCTTACTAGCATCGTACGCACGACCACTCCAACGATTAGCAATGGTTTCATTAATTGGCACTTGAGTGATAGCGGGTTTATGAATAATGTTTAGGCTTTCAAAAAAGGGTAATCAGTATAGCCCTTTTCGCCTCCACCGTAAAAAGTATTAGCATCCGCTTGGTTAAGTCGCGCATCTGTTTTGTAACGCTCAACCAAATCTGGGTTAGCGATAAATGGCACACCAAAAGCGATGACATCTGCATGACCACTCGCAATCGCGGCGTTGCCACGTACTTTATCATAGCCCAAATTTGCCATGTAGGCGTTTTTAAACAGTTTACGCAGCGCAGCAAAATCAAATGCAACGACGTTACCGCCCACATCACCTTCTATCACATGCAAGTAAGCAAGGTTATATTTGTTAAGCGCATCGACAACATAATTAAAAAGTGCTTGCGGATTGCTGTCATGCATATCGTTGAATGGGTTCACGGGCGATAATCGAATGCCGACTTTGTCCGCGCCTATTACATTCACCACGGCTTGCGTCACCTCCATGAGTAAACGCGCGCGATTTTCAAAACTGCCTCCATAATTATCAGTACGCTTGTTGCTGGCATCGCGCAAAAACTGATCAAGTAAATAACCATTGGCTGAGTGAATCTCTACGCCGTCAAAACCCGCGGCGAGCGCACATTTAGTGGCATGTACGTAATCCTGTACAATACCTGGCAACTCACTCGCATCCAGAGCACGCGGTTCGACATAATCGACTAAACCTTGATAAGTAAAGGCTTGGCCTGCAGGTTTGATTGCTGATGGCGCAACCGGCAATGCACCATTGGGTAGCAAACTCGGGTGCGAAATTCGTCCAACATGCCATAGCTGCAATACAATCTTGCCGCCTTTAGCATGCACTGCTTCAGTAACCTTCTTCCAGCCTGCCACTTGCGCATCGGTATAAATACCTGGCAACATTGGGTAACCATGTGCCATTTTAGAAATTGGCGTGGCTTCTGTAATAATCAATCCTGCAGTTGCACGCTGCTCGTAATAGGTCACATTGATAGCTTGCGGAATACCGCCCTCACCTGCTCTATTTCTGGTAAGTGGTGCCATTACAATGCGATTTTTTAAAGCGATAGAACCCAATTTTATCGGGCTGTATAAATCTAGTGCCATGTCTGTTCCTTTTTAATTTGAACTGGTTGATTATAAGTTTATTTAATAGGATTTGGTGGTGGCAATTTCACGCCTTCTATTAACAAGGTAATTTCAATATCGTTTCCCACTGGCGCATTTGGCTTCAGCGGCCAAGCGAAACCAAAATCACTGGCTTTTAGCGATGTATGTGCTTCAAAGCCAGCTCTATAGCCACCCCAAGGGTCGCTGCCAAAACCTAACACTTTAAATGGGAATGTCATTTCTTTTGCTACTCCATGCATGGTGAGTACGCCCGTCATCACACCTTCATTATTAGAGCTCACCTCAATTTTTTTGCTCACAAAAGTCATTTCAGAAAATTTATTGGTGTCTAAATACTCAGCTTCTTCTTTGATATTTTTGTCTCGCTTCACATTGCTGCTGTTCACACTAAGCATATTTATTTTTGCCTCGACACTAGAGTTAGCAAGATCCTTAGTATCAATTAAAATTTTACCTTTAATGTCGCTAAACGTGCCTGATGTTTTCGACGCTACGTGGCGAATAGTCCAATTGGCGAAACTGTGTGAATCATCAATTCTGTAGGCATCCGGCTCTGCGATTGCATGACTGCAAGCCAATGCCAGAGCGGCTGCCAGAGCAGTGATTTTAACGCAGCTAATTTTAAACTCATTCATTAATTTAAAGTCTCATAAATTATTTAAACAGCGGGCAAATCAAACAGTAATATTTCTGCATTATGAACGGCTTTAATCTGTATAGTCTGTACGCTATCGAACATCGCTGCATCGCCAGTATTTAATTGCTTCTGATTAATTTCTATGCAGCCGCTCGCCACTTGCAAATAAGCGCTACGGTTATCTTTAAGAGCATAATCCAACTGGTTTCGTTCACTTAGTTTCGCCGCAAACAATGCCATGTCTTGATGAACAATTAATGACCCTTCCTCACCTTTTTCAGACGCCAACAAACACCATTTATTTTGTTTTTGCGCGTAGTCAAAAAACTTATCTTCATAGCTTGGCGGCAAGCCTTGCTGGTTAGGTAAAATCCAAATTTGCAGTAGATGTACTGGCTCGGCATCCGATGCATTAAACTCGCTATGCGTAATGCCCGTGCCCGCCGTCATCCGCTGCACATGTCCTTGACGGATGACTTCGGTATTGCCAAGGCTATCTTTATGCGCCAAATTTCCCTGCAGCACGTAGGTGATGATCTCCATATTGTCATGTGAATGCATGCCAAAACCTTGTGCCGGTGCAATCACATCTTCATTGATTACACGCAATACTGAGAACCCCATCCAATTTGGATCGTAATATCTGGCGAATGAAAAAGAGTGGTAACTATCCAACCAGCCATGATTAGCGTGTCCGCGGTCTTGCGAGGCTCGAATTTGCATAAAATTTTACCTTTCTTGTATCATTTTTTTACTGTACTGGTATGCTAATATTGAACCATTAGCAATTAATTTCAAGGTAAATATAGACTTATGTCACAAGATCAATTACCACGCGAATTTGAACCGCTCAACAAAATTGCGGTTAGAGCCATGCTTTGGCTCAACGGATTTGCCCACATTGTCATAGGCCTAGCGTTAGCCATCTCCGTGATTATGTTTACATGGCTCTTCTTTAAGGATGTGCAAGATGCTGCCTATGCCCACAACTTGGTGCATGGCTTTTTACACGCATTAGGTACGCTGATGTTACTTTGGTCTATTTCTGCGCTTATTTCTGCCGAGATACGTTATTTAATGGGTAGCAAACTACAAGTCGAAACCTTTATCGAAGTGGTACTGGTGCTTTTCCTGCGTAAACTCATCGTCATGCCGGTACAAGACGCAAGTCCAACTTTCGAGGAAATCAGCATGTGGGTAGGCGGTGCGTTTGTTTTGGGCCTGATATATGTGCTAGTTCGCTGGGCAGATAAAAACTGTCAAGATAGATAAATAGCGGCTTTTATGTCAGACAGTATCAAGACAGATGCAGATTTTATGCTGCAAGCGCTCGAACTTGCACATGAAGCTGCAAAAAATAACGAAGTCCCAGTAGGTGCAATCGTCGTCAAAGATGGCATTGTTATTGGATTCGGAAGTAATGCACCGATAGGTTTGAACGATCCAACCGCACATGCAGAGATTGTCGCCATGCGCCAAGCAGCAGCATATCTAAGCAATTATCGCCTTGTCGATTGCACACTCTACGTCACGCTAGAGCCTTGCCCCATGTGTAGCGGCGCAATACAGCATGCTCGCATTAAAAAACTAGTGTACGGTGCGTACGACCCTAAAACCGGCGCTTGTGGCACTGTAATTAACTTAATGGCAGATACCAGACTCAATCATCACACAGAAGTTATTGGTGGGCTATTGGCGCAAGAGTGCAGCGAAGTGTTATCCGGTTTTTTTAAGCAGCGAAGAAAAAATAACTCCCAATAAAAAACCCGCGTGGGCGGGTTTTTCTGCGGGGGTTTTACAGGTTAAAAACGATTAGTCGTTACCGCCCATCAAACCCAGCAGCAACTGCAATAAGCTAGTGAACAGGTTGTAGATACTCATATATAGACTTAAAGTTGCCATCACGTAATTAGTTTCACCACCAGTTACTATACGACTAACATCGTACAAAATAAAGCCGGAGAATAGGATCACGCCGATTCCAGAAAGCGCTAATGTCATTGCTGGAATGTGTAAAAATATATTGGCTAACGAAGCCACAATCAACAAAATAATACCGACCAATAAAAATTTACCCATAAAACTGAAATCTTTTTTGGTAGTCGTCGCAATGCCAGCCATTGTCATCAATATCACGCCTGTGCCGCCTGCAGCCAAACCAACGATTTGCGCACCATTACGCAAGTGCAAAGCATATTGCAAAATCGGTCCTAACATCAGCCCTAATACAAAAGTGAGAACCAGCAGCAAAATCACACCGATACTGCTATTGCGATTTGCAGTAATCGCAGCAAACAAACCGTACATCACAGCCATTGCGCCAATTGCAAACATAAACGGATGCATTGCTGCAAAAGCAAAATCCATTTTCATGCCAATCATTGCACCAATTACGGTTGGAATCATGGTAAGGCCAAGCATAGCGTAAGTGTTGCGCAAAACCTTATTCTGCGTACTTAAAGCACCTTCACGACCTAATACTTGCATATCATCAAACATTGTTATTTCCTTATATAAAAACTTGCCAAGCGGCAACCCTATTAAGATAGCGATTATTCATGGAAGTTTCAAGTTAAATTATTATTAAATATTTGTTTAATTTGCAATTGTAAAGTCTGCAACCCTCTGTATTCGTTGGCTTCCAGCGAATATACCGCAGTAATATTTTCTGCCAGTTTTTCTATACGATTAAATTGAATTGCATCAAAACGTTTTTGATCTTTTTCTAACAATAATTTCAAATGCTTTTCTCCAACGATACGTTGATTAATCACTTTAAAATCATCGCAAAAAACAGGTTGAGAAAAGCCCTGGCCCCATACCTGATTTGCTAGCATCTGTGCTGTTTGCAGGCTTATATCTTGGCCTTGCAAACTTCCGTCCGATTCAATCACTGCCTGCAAATCAGCTTCTGTTAATAGTGTGCGCGCAACGGTTTCAAATGCTTGCTGAAACGCATCAAAATCACGTTCTAAAATACTCAAGCCCGCCGCCATGGCATGGCCACCAAATTTGATAATTAGGCTTGGGTGATGCTTGGTGACCAAATCCAGGGCATCGCGCAGATGCAAATTCGCAATCGATCGGCCAGAGCCTTTGAGAATATTGTCACCCGCATCGGCAAATACAATCGTCGGCCTGTGATATTTTTCCTTAAGGCGCGAGGCCAAAATACCAATCACGCCTTGGTGATAATCAGCACTAAACATGCTTAAGCTATAGTTATCCATTACATCAATATTTTCCAGTGAAATCAATGCACTATCTTTCATGTTGGCTTCGATATTGCGGCGTTCCATATTCAGTTCATGCAGCGTTTGTGCTTTTTTGGTCGCATCAACTTCTGTTTCTGCCAATAAACAAGCAATACCGAGGCTCATATCATCGAGCCTGCCAGCTGCATTCAAACGTGGCCCGACGTAAAAACCTAAATCTTGAGCAGTAACTTTATCGGGCGATTTTCCCGCAACTTTTAGCAAGGCAGTGATACCAGCAGCGCAAACTCCCGCGCGGATTCTGCGCAAACCTTGCTCAACGAGGATTCTGTTATTTGCATCCAATATCACCAAATCCGCCACTGTGCCAAGCGCGACCAAATCAAGCAATTCAGTCAGGTTTGGCTCAACAATATCAGTAAATACACCGCGCTTTCGCAACTCCGCCCGCAAAGCCAATAACACGTAAAACATCACGCCAACGCCCGCGAGATTTTTACTGGGGAATTGGCAACCTTGTTGATTCGGATTGACGATGCAAGCGGCTTGGGGTATTGTGATGCTTGGCAAATGATGATCGGTAATCAATACCTGCAGACCCAATAAATTTGCGGCTAGTACGCCATCGATGCTGGCAATGCCGTTATCCACTGTGACAATAACATCAGGATGCTGCGTTGCAGCAAGTTGGACAATTTCAGGCGTTAGCCCGTAACCATATTCAAAGCGATTGGGTACCAAAAAATCCACATTCGCAGCCATTTGGCGCAAGCCCTTCACTGCAACAGCAGTAGCGGTTGCGCCATCGGCATCATAATCGCCAATGACCAAGATTTTTTTGTTTTCAGCAATCGCATCAGCCAGTAATTTCGCCATTTGTGGCGCATTGGTGAGCTGCTCAGGCGGAATGATTCCACTCAATGAAGTTTCCAGTTCACTTTTATCAACCACTCCACGTGCCGCATACAGCATTGCGAGCAGCGGATTTACGCCTTCTGAAATAAGTTCAGAAACGATTTTTTTATCGAATTGGCGTTGCTTAATTTGCATCTTGAATTTGTCCGCCCCCATAGCACCAAATGCTGTTGATAATTGGTAAACTTTTGGCTTCGCGCACTTGATTCACAGCATGCTCAAACAACAACATTTGAATTTCATTCGTAAAGCTTGCCCATTTAATTGCCCCAGCGCCTGTAGGTAAAAATGCGCTGATGTTCTCATTTAATGCGGCTTCTGGCGCATGTGTTTGAATGTTAGGATTGGTATCCAGCTGCAAGAACCATTGCTTTTCATGCCAAAAAAATTGGCATCTATCTGCTGCAAAGTGCTTATTTAATTCGATTGTCAAAGCATTAATTTCATCACTTTCCAGAGGCAGCGGCACAGGTGCGGCCAAGCTAAAACTATCACGCTGCAGCACCAAATGGACTGGAGCGGCATACATCCAATAAAGTTTACCTGGTTGGAATCCAGCCTTTTGCCAATCTAATGCCGCATTAAGTGTATGGTGCTGAAATAACTTTTTTAGAAATGCTAACATAGACCCTATTTTAGCACTTAAGGAGTATATTTCTCCCAGGTTTAGATTTGCATACACATAACCCGTTATTTGGAATGAGCTCCACGAAGTGGATCATAAGGTCGGGTAGCATGTCTTGCAAAATGCTTATTGCAAGGTGGTTTATTATGCAGCTCTAAATAACTTTTTGACGTCCGCTTCCAAAACCAAGCGGTTTCCAATTTGGCCACAAACAAGTTCACAAAGCTCATATACACTTGGATCTGAAATACTATAATAGACACTGGTTCCACGTGATTCCCGCTTGACCAAGCCATATTGAGCAAGAAGTGAAAGATGTTTTGAGATGTTCGCTTGTGTACCTCCAGACATCTCAGTTAACTGACTGACATTTTTTTCGCCATCCTGAAGTGCATTCAGTACTTTAAGTCTCATTGGCTCAGACAGCGCCTTAAAATATTCAGCAACATATTGAAGTGCCCGATTATCAATTTTGCTCATGCTTTACTCCATACTATTAAATATATACATTGATTATACACAATATTAATATATTGACTATATAACCATATAGTAATATAGTACAATCAAACTTGCAATTAAATACTATATTTTTAAAGGAAAATAAGTTTGATTAAGCCACGTCACTTGATATTCATTCTGATAACAGGTTTTTCAAATAACATTTGGGCTGATGTATTAGCCACGGCTGCTGTTACTCAATCAAATAATGAACTTTCATTTACTGCCGAAGGTACAATCGAGGCAGTAAAAAACAGCATTATTGCACCCCAAGTTGCAGGAAGTATTACTGCTTTGCCAGTTAAAGTGGGCGATCATGTTAAGGCGGGTCAATTATTAGCGCGTATTGATACACGTTTAGCCACTCAACAGACAATGACGAATCAGGCACAGGTAGTTGCTGCGCAGGCTCAGTTAAGTGCGGCTCGCAAGGAATATGAACGTAAACAACGTTTATATGATAAACAATACATAAGTCAGGCCGCGCTAGAACGCGCAGAGTCGGATTACAAAACTGCCGAAGCACAAACTAAGGCGCAGCTTGCACAAACTGGAATGTCTAATGTGCAGACTGGCTTACATATCATCAATGCACCCTATTCTGGGCTAATTGCCGAAGTGATGACAGAAGTCGGTGGCATGGCCATGCCAGGCCAGCCATTGCTATCTTTATACGATCCCAGCGAATTTAGAGTAACAGTGAATGTTCCACAGAGCCAGCTTACAACCATGAAGGATGGCGCCAGCATCAAAGTGTTAATTCCTGCTGCTACTGAAGCAGAGCAAAGCCTGATAAGCACTCATTTGACGATCGTGCCGACTGCTGACCCAATCAGCAATATGGTCATGGTTCGTTTAACCCTTCCACAGAATCTATCCAGCATAAAGCCAGGCATGTTTGCTAGAGCTATTCTGCCAATCAATGGCTTAAAAGGGCAAGGCCAAATATATGTACCGGCAATAGCCGTCATCAGACGCAGTGAATTGATGGCAGTATATGTGGTTGATAAGAAAGGTCATCCCCAGTTAAGACAAGTTAGATTGGGGCGTAAACTAGGTCAAAATGTTGAAGTTTTTGCCGGTTTACAGGCTGGCGAATTGGTAGCGCTCGACCCAATCGCGGCTGCGAACGCAAGGTAGGAAAACATTCGTGCCTATTAACAACCCAAACAATTTAAGCAACCCACCATTGGGAATATCAGGACGCATTGCCAGATATTTTCAATCTGCGCAAATCACGCCTCTAATTGCCTTAGTCGCCATACTGCTAGGCATATTTGCTATATTGGCAACGCCGCGTGAGGAAGAGCCACAGATCAATGTCACCATGGCGAATGTGTTGATTCCCTTCCCAGGAGCAACAGCCAAAAACGTGGAGCAAATGGTATCGGTTCCTGCTGAGCAAGTGTTATCGCAAATTGCAGATATAGAACACGTCACTTCGGTATCTCGTCCAGGCATGGCCGTGATTACCGTGCAGTTTCAAGTGGGTGTGCCGCGTACGGAAGCATTGGTTCGTCTCTACAACACTATTCAGTCCAATCAGGACTGGCTGCCGAAAAATCTTGGTGTGGGTGAGCCGATTGTCAAGCCTAAGGGCATCGATGATGTGCCGATTCTGACCGCTACTTTGTACACTAAAAATAATCAGGAAGGTGCTTTTGAACTTGAGCGTGTGGCGCATGCACTAGAAGCAGAAATCAAGCATGTTAAAGGAACGCGCGAGGTGGTGACGCTTGGTGGACCTGGTAGAGCAGTCAATATTAATATCGACCCAGTACGGATGGCGGCTGCCAATATCACCATCGCAGATATGCGGCGCGCATTGCAATCGGCCAACCTCGGCGCTCCGTTGGGCGAAGTCACCAATGAGAATCAATCGATTGCCGTTGAGGTTGGAAAATATTTTACAGATGCAAAAGATATCGCCGAGTTAGTGGTGGGTTTGCATAATGGCCGCCCAGTTTATTTGGGCGAAGTAGCACAAATAAATGATGGTCCACTCCCAGCAGAACGTTATGTTTGGTATGGAGAAGCGGATAATGCAAACAATGAATACCCTGCCGTCACAATCAGTGTGACCAAAAAGCCAGGTCAAAATGCAGTCGCTGTGGCTGATGCCGTGATTAAGCAAATCGGCAGCTTGAAAAATGTATTAATTCCTTCAGGCGTGGAAGTGAAAATCACCAGAAACTATGGTGAAACCGCCAATGATAAAGCACAAAAACTCATACAGAAGCTAATTTTTGCGACTTCTGCGGTTGTGCTGCTGGTATTCATGGCGCTTGGTCGTCGTGAAGCCGCAATCGTTGGTACAGCGGTTGTATTGACCCTGATGACTACCTTATTTGCCTCATGGGCTTGGGGATTCACTCTAAATCGAGTTTCTTTATTTGCTTTGATTTTCTCAATCGGCATTCTGGTCGATGATGCCATCGTCGTGGTCGAGAATATCCATCGGCATATGAAGCTAAACCCAAGTTCAAATCTGACAGATATTATTCCTCATGCTGTGGATGAAGTTGGTGGGCCTACTATTTTGGCCACACTAGCAGTTATCGCAGCACTATTACCCATGGCTTTTGTGAGCGGTTTGATGGGCCCCTATATGAGCCCGATCCCTATTAATGCAAGTATGGGCATGCTGATTTCGCTGGCTGTGGCTTTCATCATTACACCTTGGCTATCCCGAATATGGTTACGTAATGCACATCATGAAGATGCGCTTACCAAGCGTATTGCGCCAGTATTTACGCGCCTATTTAATCCTTTTTTGAATGATACGAATGGTAAACGGAATAGGCGTAAATTAGGCTTGGTCGTGTTGGGACTGATAGTCATATCACTAGCGTTGCCAGTTGCAAAATTGGTCGTAATGAAAATGCTGCCGTTTGATAACAAATCCGAGTTTCAGGTCGTGGTCGATATGCCAGCAGGCACCCCACCAGAAAAAACTGCGAGCGTACTGCATGCCATGACAGCTTATTTATCGACTGTGCCTGAAGTCACTAATTATCAAGCTTATGTGGGCCTTTCTGCGCCCATCAATTTTAACGGTTTAGTGCGCCAGTATTACTTAAGAAGCGGCGGCGAGGTTGGCGATATTCAGGTCAATCTCGTGGATAAACATCATCGTAGCGATAAAAGTCATGTGATTGCTAGCCGCATCAGACCTGAACTACAAAAAATCGCCAATAATATGAGTGAAAATGGCAATGTCGTTAAAGTTAAAGTAGTAGAAGTTCCACCTGGACCACCGGTGATTTCACCGATAGTCGCTGAGATTTACGGCCCTGATGATACAGATAGATTGAAGATTGCCAGACAGGTACACCATGTGTTCGATAGAACAGAAGGCATTGTGGATACCGATGATAGTGGCATAGCAGATGCTCGTAAAATTGAGTTAGTCGTTGATAAGAAGAAGGCCTCGTTATTAGGTGTCTCACAAGCGACTATTGTCAGTACCTTGCGCACGGGTTTGGCTGGTGAAGATGTGACCTATATGCATGATGCAAGCAAGTATCCAGCTGGAACACGCCTACGTTTACCGGTAGAAGCACAGGGCGATATTGAAGAATTACTTAAATTATCAGTGTCAACATCAACAGGTAAGCTAGTACCGATACGTGAATTGGTGACGATTGAAGATACCCTGCGTGAACAACCGATTTATCACAAAGACCTCTTGCCTGTAAATTACGTAGTCGGTGATATGGCAGGCAAACTGGATAGTCCGCTTTACGGCATGTTTAGCATGCGTGATGCTGTGAGCAAAGTTCAAGTGCCTGGTGGTGGCAAGCTGGGTGAGGCTTTTATTTCGCAACCCGATGATAATCAGCGTGGCTATGCGCTAAAGTGGGATGGCGAATGGCAAGTGACATATGAAACCTTCCGAGACATGGGGGCCGCCTATGCCGTTGGTTTAATCCTCATTTATTTATTAGTCGTAGCGCAGTTTGGCTCATATTTGACGCCGCTGATTATCATGGCACCCATCCCACTGACTATTATTGGCGTGATGCCGGGACATGCATTGCTAGGCTCACAATTCACCGCTACTTCAATGATAGGTATGATTGCATTGGCAGGGATTATCGTAAGAAACTCGATTTTACTCGTTGATTTCATTAACTTAGAAGTCGTTGCGGGCAAGCCATTCAAGGAGGCTGTGATTAATTCTGCCATTACACGCGCCCAACCAATCGTGCTGACAGCATTATCTGCGATGCTCGGGGCATTCTTTATCTTGGACGACCCAATTTTCAATGGGCTGGCCATTTCGCTTATATTTGGTATTTTTGTTTCAACTCTGCTGACGCTGATCGTTATCCCGTTGCTTTACTTTGTTGCCTATAGGCACAAATTTAATTAGGAGAAATATAATGACTTCATGGAAACTTGTTCGTGTCATTGCTGGCTTGCTGATTTTATTATCACTGGCGCTTGGTGTGCCAGAAAGTCCACTTTTTGTTAGCAAATACTGGTTGTACTTTACAGCCTTTATTGGACTAAATCTGTTTCAAAGCGGCTTGACCAATTGGTGCTTGATGGAAAATATTTTACGCAAGCTTGGCGTGCAAGGCGGTTGCTAAAGCATACTCATCATGCTTAATTTTATAATGAATTTCAATTGTCGTTCTTATGCTTTGACGCTAATACTTGCGGCATCTAGCAGCTCTGTCTATGCGATTGACCTGCTTGATTCTTGGCATACGGCACAATCCAAAGATCCAACTTTTAGTGCAGCGCGCGCTGGTGCAAAGGCCGGCAAGCAAAAGAACGAACAAGCCAAGGCGCTCAAACTGCCGCAAGTAACCGCGTCGGCAGGCATTGGTGCAGTAAATGCTTACAATAAAATCAGCGATGCACAATTTTCAGCACCAGGGCTAGGCTCAGCAGGAAACGCCACTTTTAAGACACAGACGGATTTAGGGGCTGACCTTCGGTGGAACATCAGCGCAGAGCAGCCTTTATATAACGCCGAACGTTCTGCCATGGCTAATCAACTTAACAAGCAAGCGCAATTAGCGAACGTAAAATTTAGCGCTGAGGAGCAGCAACTGATTTTGCGTGTATCCAAGGCTTATTTTGATGTGCTTCTTGCAGAAGATACATTCGCCTCCGTTAAAAAACAACGGGCAGCTGTGGCTCAGGCCTTAACCGTCGCAAAGGGGCGTTTCAAAGAAGGCGATGTGGCAATTATCGACACAAATGAGGCACAAGCCAAAGATGATGCCCTTGTAGCTCAGGAATTAGAAGCGGATAGTAACTTTCAGCTTGCACACGCTGCTCTGGTAGACTTAATCGGTGATTTTGACCAACTTCTAGCACGTATTCCAGAGCAGGCAAGTTTTCAGCAGATTAATGCCGGTGAGCTAAATGAATGGCTGACACTTGCACAGAACAATAGCCCGTTTCTCCACATGCAACAGATTCAGCAAGGTATAGCGCATGACGAAATTGATAAGCACCGATCTTCAAATGCACCTATATTGAATCTAGTAGCTCAAGCTGGCGGAGATGAACTTAGAGGCATTGGGGGAGGCAACTCAGAACTTAGCAACCATACGTTAAGTGTAGGGCTGCAACTCACCATCCCATTATTTACAGGGGGGATGCGAGGGGCAAAATATGAAGAGGCAATTGCTTTAGAAGAACAGGCGAAAGATGAAGCAGATGCTGTGCGCCAAAGAGCAGGACTGGAAGCCAGAGCTGCATGGTTGGGCGTAACGGTTGGGAAAAGTAAAGTCAAGGCGCTAGAGCAATCATTGCTGTCATCTAAAATTAAACTAGAGGCTACTGAGTTAGGCAGGGAAGCGGGTGACAGAACAACATTGGATGTTCTCAATGCTGACCAGGAGTATTACGCTACAAGAACTGAGCTTTTTCGTGCGCGCTATCAAATGCTGCTGTCGTTTCTTAATCTAGCGGCAACAGCAGGCGCATTAGATGAAAAATGCCTTGCGGAGGTAAATTCAGTCTTGTCGTTAAAGCAGCCTGAGTAATTTAAGAAGCATCAATAAAACCTCAACAAGCAAGTTAATTATAATTAAGGATGAACATATGGCACACATCGTGATAATGGGCGCAGGCATTGGTGGAATGCCCGCAGCTTTTGAACTCAAAGCAATGATTGGAAATAATCACAAGATTACCGTTATAAATTCAGTAGATTATTTTCAGTTTGTGCCTTCCAATCCATGGCTGGCAATAGGCTGGAGTAAGCGAGAAAAGATCACTTTTCCAATTCGCAAGTATCTTGAAAAAAAAGGTATAAATTTCATCGCTCAGCCAGTAACCAAGATTGATGCGGAGCAAAATATATTGCAACTTGCTAACGGAGAAAATATAAATTACGACTACCTGGTCATCACTACGGGTCCTAAACTATCGTTTGATGAAGTGCCTGGTTCTGGTCCAAATGGCGGCCATACACATTCGATATGCACAGTTGATCATGCAGAAAAAACATGGGATGCCTATCAAGAATTTATAAAAGATCCTGGGCCTGCAGTTATCGGTGCGATGTCAGGGGCTAGTTGTTTTGGTCCTGCATACGAATTTACATTCATTGTGAATAGGGATCTTCGTAAAAAGAAAATTCGCAACAAAGTACCTATTACTTATGTAACTAGCGAACCCTATATCGGTCACTTGGGATTAGGTGGGGTGGGTGATTCCAAAGGTATGTTGGAATCAGAATATCGCCACAATGATATCAAATGGATTACCAATGCTAAGGTAACAAAAGTAGAAGCAGGTATGATGTTTGTGGCAGAACATGACATGAATGGTAATGTTATTAAAGAACACGAACTGCCATTCAAGTTTTCGATGATGCTGCCCGCATTTAAGGGGGTTGATCCTGTTGCCGCAGTCGAAGGCTTATGTAACCCAAGAGGTTTCGTATTAATTGATGAATATCAGCGTAGTAAAAAATATCGCAACATTTTTGCAGCAGGAGTATGTGTTGCAATACCTCCAGTAGAGGTCACGCCAGTTCCAACTGGTGCGCCTAAAACTGGCTATATGATTGAATCAATGGTCACTGCACTTGTGCATAATATTGCCGCCGATCTTGTTGGGCAAGTAGCCGATGCAAAAGGAACTTGGAATGCTCTTTGTTTAGCTGATATGGGTAATACAGGTGCCATTTTTGTTGCATTACCGCAGATCCCACCACGCAATTTTAACTGGATCAAAAAAGGCAGATGGGTACATTGGGCAAAAATTGCATTCGAGAAATATTTTATTTATAAAATGAAAATCGGCAGTTCTGAACCGATTTATGAAAAGCATATGCTTAAGGCTATGGGGATTGAAAAACTAGATTAAAGCTACATCCAATTAAAAATAGTCAAAAATTGCTAGGATAATTAAATTAATTAGATTGTTATTAAACAGACTCTTTTGAAAAGAATAACGGTCAGATTCTGTCCGTTATTCTAGCGCTCCTTTAGGTTGCCTCTAAGATACCAACACTTTTGTCAAAGTGGATTAGCCTTAGGGGCAACTTTTCTATAGACTATAAACTACCAGTAATGACGGTCGTTATGATCACGATGACTCCAAGCGTAGTGTTCACCATGATCCCAACCTCTATGTTCATGCTCGTCATCATCATGTCCACGAGGTTGGCTATAACTTACATCCGAGATGTAACCATTTGGCCTTACATCGACGTGTACAGGTATAAAGCGGCCTGGGTCACGATCCGTTACGATTGAGTATTGACGACCGTGGTACTCATAATTCACCAAATATCCCGCAGGTACTTGGCTCCAATTATCAACAGTCACACAACGATCAACCGGACGTGTAACGACATGCTCACGACCACCACGATCATGGTCATTATCGATGCGGTCACCCACAACAGCACCAACACCCGCCCCCACAGCAGCGGCAGCTATGCGACCATTGCCACGACCAATAATACTACCTAACAAGCCACCGGTCACACCTCCAATAATCGCCCCCCCTGATGAGCGACCGCGGTTTTCATAAACACTTTCGCGCACATATTCGGTACGGCACTCTTGGCTCGGCGTATTCACATGCTGAAATTGTGGTGCTACAGAAATAACGCGAGCGTTATCTTCATAATCACCATTTGCCAAAGCTGGTAATGAAACCGTTGCCGCAATTAAACCCAATAATAATGTATTACGCATTTATTAAATCTCCTTAGTTATCTCTGCCATTTTTACTAAAAAAAGCATTGTGCAGATGAGCGATTAACGTAGTGACTTATAGTCTGATGACACGGGCTTTGAAATTAATGATTTTACTTAGTAAAACGATTTTTGATATTCTGTAAGTATTATTACTGCATTACGACTAATATAGCTAATTGATACTCTATGTGACAAGAGTTACTGTGTGGCTTATTTATACGCCTATACTTGGCTCGCATGCCGCAATAGACGGCAACACTAAACTACTGGAGAATTATGATGAGAATTTTAAAAATACTATTTGTTGGCGTAACGCTGCTATTTGGCAGTATTACTTTTGCCGGCGAGTTTGACGACCACTGCACCACTGGGTTATCAGATGGCACGATGATTAAAACCAAGTGCGATATTAATGAGTTATATAAAGGCAAAACCTATTGCTTTGGCAGTAAGGCCTCGCGTGATGCGTTTTTGCATGACCCTGACGCTATCATTGCCAAAGCAAGCGCGTATTACGCTAAAAATGCTGAGCCCACACGTGAAAAAATCAGCCAAGCTGATGCACTTAAACAAATTAACAGCAAAACTTGCGATTTAAGCAACAAAGATGCGGGTTATTTGATTTTTAATGGTATGGATTTAAGCCATTGCAATATGCAAAATGTAAGCTTCTTTGGCGCAGAGCTGATGGGTGCAAATTTAAGTGGTGCGAACATGCAAGGTTCGTATTTAAACTTGGCTAGGCTTGAAAATGCCAATTTAAGCAAAGCCAATTTGACTGATGCTACTATCTTTCAAGCTATTTTTAGTAAAACCAATTTTCAGGGCGCTAACCTTACCAACGCGCGCATGATAGGTACTCTAGGCGATGTGGACATGAGTAGCGCTACCATTGTAAAAGGTCGCTTTGGGTTAGATATTGGCAACCAACCAATGGGCGCCATGCGCTTTGACGCGATTGGCGGTAATTTTGCCAATGCCAATTTTGAAGGTGCTGATATTAACCGCTCTAACTTTAAATTTGCTAATTTCCGTAATGCGAATTTGCGTAACACTGATTTATTCCGCGCTGATTTCAGCAAAGCAGACTTAACGGGTGCCGATATTACCGGTGCAAAAATGGGCGAAGCCGTGTTAGACGGAACGATTATGACTAACGTAAAAGGCCTTGAGGCGATTAAAGGCTATGACGAAGCTAAAGGTAAATGTGTTAATTGCACTATCGTGGCAAACATGCCGGAATCGAGCATTATCGAACCAAAAAAGCTTACTGAAGCTGACATGATGACGGCCGAAAACCCAGCCATTAAAGCCTGCCCCATGGGTGCCAGATTTTAACTGATTACTCGTTTAACTGATTACTCGTTTAACTGATTACTCGTTTAACTGATTACTCGTTTAACTGTTAGCCAATGCTTCCAATTTTGCGCGGTCAGTAATTTCCACTTGACCGCGCCCAAGCGTTACCCAGCCTTTTTGTTCAAAACGTTTTAATTGGCGGCTGACCACTTCGCGTGCCGTGCCAAGTTCATCGGCAATTAATTGATGTGTTCGGCTGATAGTAGTACCGCCTGAATCCAATAGCAGCTTGGCTAAGCGGGTATCCAAACTATGAAACGCCACCTCATCCAACAGCACAATCAAATCACTAATCAAAGCGCCGTAATTGGTCATCACGAAACGGCGAAATACTGGCGAATTTACCATCAATTGATTGAATGCCGCAGCAGGAATAACCACATCACGAATCGGCTCTTCCACTACCGTAGAAGCTGGGTAATCACTATCGCCAAGCAAACAAGTAGTAGTAATCACGCAGGTTTCACCTGCTCCGACACGGTATAGTAAAATTTCACGACCGCTGGTCGACATTTTATACACCCGCGACTGCCCTGCAAGCCGCATCACATAAGCTCCGCAATTTTGACCCTCTCGATAACCGATGGTACCAATTGGCGCTTCTACAATACGTGCAGATTTGGTTAAGATATCGAGGGCATTAGGTTCTAACTGCAATAATGGCGGAAAACTTTCCAACCAAGCCAAATTCTCCATTTCCAGTCCCCTAAAAAAACTGACTTAATTATTATATAAATTAAGACACTGTCAGCATCCTCGCATTGTTACAACATACCCACTTTATTACTACTAAAACATTAAGCGTTGATTAAACTTTTAATCATCTCCAAGCCAAAACCAACACCAAAACCATTCACATCACTCTGCACCGCTCCCAACCCATCTTTGCGATTGGTGCAGGATAAATCGGCATGCAACCACGCCACATCATTTTCGATAAATTTCCCCATAAAGCGCGCGGCGTGCATGTGGTCACCACCGCCTTCCAGTGTACATTGTTTGATGTCAGCAATATCACTATCCAGATCACTATCCATATCCTCTTCATAAGGAAAAGCAACAATACGCTCTCCCGCTGTGGCACCCGCCCCCATTGCCTTGCAGCCCAGTTCTGGGCGATTGGCAATCACGCCGCTCATGCGATCTGTCACAGCCACAGCCATGCTGCCAGTAAGCGTTGCGTAATCTAAAATCACGTCCGGTTTTTGGCGAGAAGCCAATGTAAGTGTGTCCGCCAACACCATACGGCCTTCAGCGTCGGTATGTACAACTTCAATTGTCATGCCGTTTAGTGCAGTAACTACATCGTTTTGTTTATATGCCAGCGGGCTAATGTGATTTTGTGCAATGGCAAGCCAGCAATCAAGCTTCACTGGCAGTTGTTGCAAAGCAGCAGCTGTTATAATCCCCAGCGCCACCGCGCTACCATTCATATCTTCGTGCATGCCCTGCATATATTTAGCAGGTTTCAGATTGTGGCCGCCAGTATCAAAACAAATCCCTTTGCCAACCAAGGCAATATGCTTTTTGGGTTTCTTTGGACTGTAAGTTAAATGCACAATTGCCGCATCCTGTGGATCAGACCCTTGCCCAACCGCATAAAACGCACCCGCACCCATTTTTTTTAACGCAGGCATATCAAATTCTTCCCAAGACCAACCATATTCTTTTGCTAGCTCTTTTACCTTTTTCCGGTAAATTGTAGGGGTGAGTTCATTCGGTGGCAACATAGTCAGACTGCGGCAAAGGGTATTACCTGCAACCCTTGCATTTACATATCCATAGTTATGGTCTGCGTTATAGCCATAAATGTTGATTGCCTTGAGCGACTTATGTTTATTCTCTTTTTTTCGAGTTGGCAGCTCAGCTGCATTGACTGTAGCCACATAGTAAGCTGCACAGGCATTTGCTTCTCGCATTGCATCATCCCCAAACACGCAAATCGCCAATGCTTGAGGCTGCTCGTCAAGCAATGGTTTTACGGTCTTTCGCAACAATGTATGCTTTTGAAACACGCTCAACTTTTCAGCCAATACTACAAAACACGCCATACCGCCATTAGGCAACTCAACCGAAACGGGCAATTTACATAAGTCTTTAAATTTGATTTGGGCTCGCTTAAGCTTATTATCAAGAATTTTGGCAAAAGGATAATCACTTCCAGCATTTTCACTTAACACGAAAAGGATGTGTTTCTCTGAAGATAGCGTTTTTTCACTACCAGTAGTAGCATGTTGTATTAACTTTATCGACATTCGGTCACCTTTAACTCATATATAATATCTAAGACAATGATAGCAAAACTAATATCCGTTGCTCCACAAAACCATGTTTTAACTTGACCAAAATGCCTAAAAAAGCCACACTTACGGCTTTATAGAACATTCTAATTCACGTTTGCATTAAGTGTCGATTATACGCGCTGCAAACGCGACCGGAGAAATCTCACGCATGGCAATGAATCAACAAACTGGCTTACAAGAAACAGACGCGCAAGAAACACAAGAATGGCTTGACGCGCTCACCTCGGTGATTGAGAACGAAGGCACCGAACGCGCTCACTTTTTGCTTGAAGCGATGATTGACAAGGCTCGTCGCTCTGGCAGTAATTTGCCTTATAACGCCACAACCGCTTATGTAAATACTATTCCGACCCATTTGCAGCAACGCTTGCCTGGCGATCCGGAAATGGAACGCCGTATTCGTGCGCTAGTGCGCTGGAATGCCATTATGACAGTGCTGCGTGGCAATGAGAAATCACCTGGTGTTGGCGGCCACATTGCGAGTTTTCAATCGGCCGCAACACTTTACGACACTGGCTTTAACTACTTCTTTAGAGCGCCAAATGAAAATTTTGGTGGTGATTGCGTATATTTTCAGGGCCATTCATCACCTGGCGTTTATGCACGTGCATTTTTAGAAGGCCGCATTAATGAGGAACAAATGGATAACTTCCGCCAAGAAACTGGTGGCAACGGTTTATCAAGCTACCCACATCCGTGGTTAATGCCTGATTTTTGGCAATTCCCAACGGTATCAATGGGCTTAGGACCACTTCAAGGTATTTATCAAGCGAGATTTTTGAAGTACCTGCATGACCGCGGTATTGCCGACACGAGTGACCGTAAAGTATGGGTATTCTGCGGCGATGGTGAAATGGATGAGCCTGAGTCTTTAGGCGCGATTTCATTGGCTTCGCGCGAAAAGTTAGATAACCTGATTTTTGTAATTAACTGTAATCTTCAGCGCTTAGATGGCCCGGTACGAGGCAACGGCAAAATCATTCAGGAATTGGAATCTGATTTCCGTGGATCCGGCTGGAATGTATTGAAAGTAATTTGGGGGTCGTATTGGGATCCATTGTTAGCAATTGACAAAGACGGTTTGTTGAAAAAACGCATGGAAGAGTGTGTGGACGGCGAGTACCAGAACTTTAAAGCTAAAGGTGGTGCTTACACTCGCGAGCATTTTTTTGGCAAATACTCTGAGCTAAAAGAAATGGTTGCGGCCATGAGCGACCAGGATATTTGGCGCTTAAATCGCGGAGGTCATGACCCACATAAAGTCTATGCCGCATATCATGCTGCAGTAAATCACAAAGGTCAGCCCACGGTGATCTTAGCTAAAACCGTCAAAGGTTATGGCATGGGTGAAGCAGGCGAAGGGCAAAATACCACACACCAGCAAAAGAGCATGGATATGGAGTCACTGAAAAAATTCCGTGACCGTTTTGACTTACCACTCACCGACGAGCAAGTTGAAAACTTAAGTTTTTACAAACCTGCAGATGACAGCGCTGAGATGAAGTACATGGCTGAGCGTCGTGCCGCTATGGGTGGCTTTGTGCCGCAACGCAGGCGCAAAGGTAATGAACTGACTATTCCTAAATTATCTGCATTCGAGAATATGCTTACTGCCACGGGTGAGCGCGAAATCTCTACCACCATGGCATTTGTGCGCATCCTTTCAACGCTGGTACGCGACAAGGAAATTGGGAAATATGTGGTGCCGATTGTACCTGATGAAGCGCGTACTTTCGGCATGGAGGGCATGTTCCGCCAACTCGGCATTTATGCTAGCCAAGGCCAATTATACGAGCCTCAAGACTCTGATCAGGTCATGTATTACAAAGAACAAAAAGATGGTCAAATTTTAGAAGAAGGCATTAACGAGGCAGGTTCATTCTCCAGCTGGATTGCGGCAGCTACCTCATACAGCGTTACCGGCGTACAGATGATTCCGTTTTATATCTTCTATTCTATGTTCGGCTTTCAGCGCATAGGCGATTTAGCCTGGGCAGCCGGCGACAGCCGCGCGCGCGGCTTCTTGCTTGGCGCAACGGCTGGTAGAACAACGTTGAACGGTGAAGGCTTGCAGCACGAAGATGGTCATAGCCATTTGATGTCAGCGACTATTCCAAATTGTATTTCTTATGACCCAACTTTCGCTTACGAGCTTGCCGTAATCATTCAAGAAGGCTTGCGCCGCATGGTGCAAAATCAGGAAGATGTGTATTACTACATCACCTTGATGAATGAGAATTATAGCCACCCAGCTTTACCACAAGGCGCTGAACAAGGCATTCTCAAAGGCTTGTACAACTTTAGTAAATCAAAAAATGCACAAGTTCAATTGATGGGTAGCGGCGTGATTCTTCGTGAAGTGATTGCAGCTGCTGAATTGCTTGAGAAGGATTGGGGTATTTCTGCCAATGTTTGGAGTGCAACCAGCTTTACCGAATTACGCCGTGAGGGCTTGGAATGCGATCGCTGGAATATGCTTAACCCAGAAAAACCACAGAAAGTGAGCTATGTGGCGCAATGCCTAAAAGATGCCAAAGGTCCCGTCATCGCCTCAACCGATTATATGAAGAGCTTTGCCGAGCAAATTCAACGCTTCGTGCCGAATAGATTCGTAGCCCTCGGCACTGATGGGTTTGGCCGCTCTGATAGCCGTGAAGCACTACGTGATTTTTTTGAAGTGAATCGCTATTACGTCACCATTGCTGCCCTAAAAGCGCTAAGTGACGAAGGCAAATTGCCTGCAGCCAAGGTAGCCGAAGCAGTTAAAAAATATAAGTTGAATGGCAACAAGCCAAATCCAACGAGCATTTAAGGATATAAGATGGCGATAAAAGAAGTTCTCGTTCCTGATATTGGCAATTTTGATTCAGTGGATGTTATCGAAGTATTGGTCAAAGCTGGCGACACGATTGCCAAGGATGATTCTTTAATTACAGTTGAATCTGACAAAGCATCGATGGATATTCCGGCACCCTTTGCTGGCGTGGTTAAAGAGGTCAAGACTAAAGTGGGCGACAAAGTTGCGCAAGGTCATTTGATTTTGACGTTAGACGGCAATGACTCTGTAGTTGAAAGTAAAGCGGCAGAAATAACAGCTGCACCAGTGCAAGAGGCGCCAAAAGTCGTTATTCCTGAACCTAGCCGCCCCGCCCCAGAACCTCCTAAACAAGTGCAACCTGCACAGCGACCATTGCCAGTCGGTGAGAGTGCTGTAGTGAATGGAGGCAAGCTGTCTCACGCTAGCCCATCCGTACGCAAATTTGCACGCGAGTTAGGCGTAAATCTGGCTTTAGTAAAAGGCAGTGGCACTAAAAACCGTATTTTACAAAGCGATGTACAAGCATTCGTAAAAGGCGAGCTGGCTAAACCACGCACAGAAAACATGGGTGCTGGACTAGGTGCGCTTGCCACCCTAGCCATGCCTGTGATTGATTTCAGCCAGTTTGGCGAAGTGGAAACCAAACCCCTTTCACGCATTAAAAAACTGTCTGGTGCCAATTTGCACCGTAACTGGGTCACGGCGCCCCATGTCACACAATTTGATGAGGCAGATATTACTGATTTGGAAGACTTCAGAAAATCCATGCAAGCGGATGCTGAGAAGCGCGGTGTGAAATTAACGATGCTGGCTTTCTTAATTAAAGCTTCGGTCAATGCGCTTAAAGCTTATCCAAACTTTAACTCATCGCTTTCACCTGATGGAGACAGCCTTATTTTAAAAAATTACTACAACATCGGCTTTGCTTGCGATACGCCAGATGGCTTAGTTGTGCCAGTGGTGAAAGATGTACAAAATAAAGATGTGCTGGATATTGCGCGTGATTTAATGGACCTCTCTAGCAAGGCGAGAGAACGCAAACTCAAAGTAGAAGAAATGCAAGGCGGATGCTTTACCATTTCCAGCCTGGGTGGTATTGGCGGCACCATGTTCACGCCCATTATCAATTGCCCGGAAGTAGCGATTTTGGGTGTTTCACGTTCCAGCATGCAGCCAGTTTACAACGCGAAAACTAAAGAATTCGAACCGCGTTTAATCTTGCCGCTTTCACTCTCCTACGACCACCGTGTCGTTGATGGTGCCGATGGTGCACGCTTTACGAGCCACATGCGCATGATGTTATCTGATGTGCGTAGATTATTACTCTAGGATTAACTAATGACAGTAAAAGATAGTAACGGCAACGAGCTTGCGGCGGGCGACTCCGTGCAACTGATTAAGGATTTAAAAGTGAAGGGCACCTCTGTTACGCTTAAGCGCGGCACGGTTGCCAAGAACATTCGCCTCACGGATGACGAAGAGGAAATTGAATACAACGTCGACAAAGTCAAAGGTTTGGTATTGAAAACCTGTTTCTTGAAAAAAGTATAGAAATACAAAAATATGATTGAAATTAAAGTCCCCGATATTGGTAATTTTGACAGCGTAGACGTCATCGAAGTATTAGTAAAAGCAGGCGACACCATTGCCAAAGAAGATTCGCTGATTACCGTTGAGTCTGATAAGGCCTCGATGGATATTCCATCTTCTCACGCTGGTATAGTCAAAGAAATTAAAATCAAAGTGGGCGACAAAGTGGCAAAGGATTCGCTGATTCTATTGCTTGAGGCGAAAGCTGACGCCAGCGTAGAATCAACAATAACAGTACTAGACAACTCAAAAACAGATGCTCCAGAACCCGCGCCGATACTAGCTCACAACCCTGCTCCCGCGACGGGGAATAATGACATTTCGACGCAAGTGGTCGTGCTCGGTAGCGGACCTGGCGGCTACACGGCGGCATTCCGTGCGGCTGACCTAGGCAAACAAGTGGTGCTGATTGAACGTTACCCCACACTGGGCGGCGTGTGCCTGAATGTAGGCTGTATACCATCAAAAGCCTTATTGCACACCGCCAAAGTGATTACTGAGGCTGAAGAAACTTCACATCATGGCGTAAGCTTTGGCACACCAAAAGTAGATATTGAACAATTACGCAATTGGAAGGCCAATGATGTTGTAGGCAAACTGACTGGTGGCCTTGCTCATATGGCAAGCCAGCGCGGTGTAACTATAGTGCAAGGCGTAGGTAAATTCACCAGCCCAAATCAAATCGCAGTCACCGCATCAGATGGCAAAATCACTACTGTTGGTTTTGAAAACGCGATTATCGCCGCAGGCTCACAAGCGACAAAATTCCCGGGCGCACCAGAAGATGAGCGCATTATGGATTCCACAGGCGCATTGGCTTTGGCAGATATCCCTAAACGCATGCTGGTCATCGGTGGTGGTATTATAGGCCTTGAAATGGGTACTGTATATGACGCGCTGGGAACCAAAGTCAGCATCGTCGAATTTATGGATGGCCTCATTACAGGTTGCGACCGCGACCTTGTGCGTCCCCTGCAAAAACGGATGGAAAAGCGCTTTGAAAGCATTATGTTATCCACCAAAGTCGTCAAAATGGAAGCCAAGAAAGATGGTATTTATGTGTCTTTTGAGGGTGAAAGCGCACCTAAAGAAACCCAAGTGTATGACCGCGTTTTAGTTTCCATCGGCCGCCGTCCTAACGGCAAAAACATCGGCGCCGAATACGCAGGAATCGCCGTAGATGAACGTGGCTTTATTAGCGTTGATAAACAGATGCGCACGAATGTAACCCATATATTCGCCATTGGCGATATTGTTGGACAGCCTATGCTAGCGCATAAAGCCACGCACGAAGGCAAAGTGGCCGCAGAAGTCATTGCAGGTCATAAAGTGGAATTCCAAGCAATGGTGATTCCTTCCGTCGCTTACACCGACCCTGAAGTCGCTTGGGCAGGCATGACCGAAACAGAAGCCAAGGCCAAAGGCATCGAGATCGAGAAGGCCTCATTCCCTTGGGTCGCCAGTGGTCGCGCACTCTCTATAGCTCGGACTGAAGGCACCACCAAGCTGATATTCGACAAAGAAACGCATCGCGTCATTGGCGCTGGCATTGTTGGCATCAATGCAGGCGAGTTGCTGGCAGAAGCCGTACTAGCCATTGAAATGGGTGCCGATGCACATGATTTGGGCCTCACTATTCATGCACACCCAACACTGTCAGAAACCATTTGCTTTGCTGCGGAGATGAAAGAAGGTACGATTACCGACTTGTACATAAAAAAACGTTAAAAACAAACAACAACAAGGGGAGAAGAAAATAATGCAAGTTACTCGTCAATCACTCATTTTGGCATTGGCTTTACAAACTTTGTTAACAGGTTGCGCCACTATTACCAAAGATGCTAACCAAGCCGTTAGAGTTGAAACATATTCAAAAAATAATCAGGCCGTTACAGGCGTGAAATGTGTAGGGAAAAATGAACGTGGTGAGTTTGCTGCAGACAGCTCAGGTGTGATGCGTCCACACCGCTCAAGTGAAAATTTGTATGTTGTTTGTAGTAAAGATGGCGAAGAAGCTGGAATTGGCACTTTGATTTCACGCGTAAACGGCAACATGTTTGGCAATATTTTATTTGGCGGCGGCATTGGTGCAATTATCGATCACAACAAAGGTACAGCGTATAACTACCCTGATTGGGTGCGTGTGATTATGGGCGATAATCTTGTTTACGATAGAAAAAATAATGAAGATAATCAAGTCATGTTAGGTCAAGCTTCTTCATTGGAGGAGCTAAAAAAAATTGAACTAGCAAAAGCTGCTGAAGAAAAAGCGGCAATCGATAAGGCCACAACAGAAAAAACATCGGCTGATATAGCAAAAACGTCACCTTAAAATATTTGCACAAAAGCAAACTATTTGAGAAAGAAGGCAAGTATCCATACTTGCCTTCTTTCCTTATGAGCAAGCGGCTGGCATTAACTCTGTGCCTATAAACTCTGGTTTAACCTTATGTAATTCCATCGAGTTTTCTGCCGATACACCTTTAATCAGCAAGCTACTAAGTGACTTTCCTGGACTACGCAAGGCTTTGGTAGCTCCTTTTACCCCTTTTGCCTGCAGCTCATTCAACAAATTGGTCGCCAATTGTTCGTCTTGGAATAAACCAAACGAAATGGCGTGACGCCACTGCGAATCTTGCACTACAATCAATTCCTGCACACCCAAGGCTTTAATTTCAGCAGCTTTTTTCTGTGCTAGCTCAGCAGTTTTCAGTGGCGGGTAATATACCCAAAAGCGCCTGCCCTCTTCTGAGTCAGCTTCTTGATTGACAATGCTTTGCAGGCCTAATCTAACCAAAACTACTTGTGCTGCAGGCAAATTGGCTTTGGTGAAATTTCCCCACTTATAACAACTTGTACGTCCCTGAACTGTTTCTTTTGCTTCTGAAGCAGATGGCTGGATAGCTGGCGCAACTGGCGGCGTTTCTTTTTTTTGCATCGTTTCTAAATCTTTGGTGCTTAATATTCTCAATTTCTCTGGCTGTATCGATCTATCAGCAACCACTGGCTTAGGCGCTATCAAATCCATATTAAAATATGCCAATAAGCCCACATTGAGCAACACTAACAACCAAACCAGTAATTTCATCGAGTCACTTTCTTCAACAATACTATTCTTTTTCCAACAAGACTAGGCCATGCAATACAAGATTCTTTGCAATGATAACCTGTTTTAAGCCAGGTATTAAGTTGGCATTTAAGGCTTCAGCAATGTTGTCTGCATCGCCACCACTAATCACCACTTTGGGCATAACACCACAATGTTTCTCTAGCTGCTGGCACATTAAAAGAATAGCACCTGAAGCCGCATTTAAACAGCCTGTTTGCATCGCATCTTGTGTATTAACGGGTAACGCACTCATTGAACCTGAAGCCATATTTAGCTGAGCGGCATGATGGCTCAACGATTCATGCATCAAACGCAAACCAGGCATGATAGTCCCACCCAAAAACCGGCCATTCTCGCCAAGGTTGTCATTGGTGTTATCTTCAATTAAAGCATCAATGGTTATCGCCGTTCCTGCATTCACAATGACAACAGCTTGATGATAAAGCTGCCATGCTGCTACCAGAGCCGCCCAGCGATCTGCGCCTAAGGTGTGTGGTTTTTGATAGCTGTTAATAACGCAGCAAGCCTGCACTTTTGCAATCACAAAATGAAATTCTTTACCCAAAGTCTGTAATATCTGTGTGATTTGATGTGCAACAGTCTCTGCTGCAACATTGGCAACGATTGCTTTTTGCGCTTTTGTAGCATCCTGCGACAAAGACGAAGTCGTGATATCCGCATTAAAACAAGAGGTTACTTGCAACAACTTACCTCTGCTATCCGCCAGCGCCCACTTGGTGCGGGTATTCCCAATATCGATAACCATTAGCATTATTCAACTCCACGCAAACTAATCTCACCCGCAGAAAAACGCTGTAAACCAAGCGCCGCTTCTACCAATAGAATGCCGTCATCCGCCACACTTTTTACCACACCTTGCACGTCGCGCCCGTCTGGCAAGAGCATGCGTACGGGCTTGTTATGATAAGCATGATAACTTAGCCACTCATCCCTCACACCCACAAATCCGTACTGCTCAAAATTGCTTAATATATCCGCCAAATGCTTCAGTAGCACTCCCAACAATTCACTTTGATTAATCTGCAAAGTGCTCATGCTCGCTAAATCTACAGCTGGCTGATCTATAACATCCAGCACATTTTTTGGCAGATTCAAATTAATTCCTACGCCGATTACGGCAGCACTTGGGCCTTCCATATCTCCTTGCAACTCAATCAAGATGCCCGCTAATTTTTTACCATGCTGATTTTTATCTACCACTAGTACATCATTGGGCCATTTCAGTTGCGCATTAGTTACACCTAAGTTATTCAACGCACGTATCAATGCTACACCCACCGCCAAACTTAAGCCTGAGAGCGCTGCCGCACCGCATTGAAAACGCCACAACAGTGAAAAAGTTAAACTCGCTCCAATTTGCGACACCCAGGTACGTCCGCGCCGGCCTTTACCGTTGGTTTGCACATTCGCCGCAACACAAGTTGCATGTGCCGCATCTTTATTTTGCATCAGGTAAGTATTGGTCGAAGCCACTTCATCCAGCACTTCCAGCTTAAACCAGGCACGCTGTTCGCCGATGGCCTTAAGTACTTCATTTTTGTCTAATAATTCAATGGCTTGCGGCAACCTATAACCACGTCCGCGCACTGAAAAAACCTCAATGCCCAATGATTCTGCATGGTTAACTGCATTCCAGATAGTGGCGCGCGTAACCTTAAAATGTCGTGCCAAATCCTCGCCGGAATGAAAACGTCCATCTGCAAGTACGTGTAAAATGGGGAAAGTAAGGCTACTCATATTAATAACGCAGTTTAGCACAGCACTTTATTGTTTAGCTCTATGTCTCATGCGTGTAAAATAAGCAAAAATCACTTGAAAATCATTATGTCAGCCGAAAAAACACCCATTCCGCCCGCCTCCAACTTCATCCGCGGAATTATCGACCGTGATCTGGCCGAGAATAAATTTGGCAACAAGCGCTGGGCAGGTAGCCCTGGCGATGCTGCGCATCAGGCCGCAGGTCAAGTAGATTCAGCTAAAATCCGCACCCGTTTTCCGCCCGAGCCGAATGGTTATCTGCACATCGGCCATGCTAAATCTATCTTTCTGAATTTCGGCTTAGCGCGCGATTACGGCGGCATCTGCCATTTGCGTTTTGATGACACCAACCCAGAAAAAGAAAGCCAGGAGTACGTTGATAGCATCACCGAGATGGTGCACTGGCTTGGCTTTGACTGGGAGAATGGCAAAGAAAATAACCTCTATTTCGCCAGTAATTACTTCGATTTCATGTACCGTGCGGCAGAGAGCCTGATTGAAAACGGTCATGCTTATGTAGATAGTCAAACTGCAGATGAAATGCGCATTAACCGCGGCACGCTCACGGAGCCGGGTAAAGATTCACCTGATAAAAACAAAAGCATAGCAGAAAATCTGCAATTATTCCGCGAGATGCGCAATGGTAAACATGCCGACGGCAGCTTGGTGCTGCGTGCCAAAATCGATATGGCCTCACCCAACATCAATATGCGCGACCCTGCCATTTACCGCGTGCGCCGTGCACACCACCACAATACGGGCGACAAATGGTGCATCTACCCCATGTACACCTTTGCGCACCCGATTGAAGACGCTCTGGAAACCATCACCCACTCCATCTGCACGCTGGAGTTTGAAGACCAACGTCCGTTTTATGATTGGTTATTGCTACGATTGACTGAAGCGGGTTTGCTTGCAGAGCCTCTGCCACATCAATATGAATTTGCGCGTTTAAACCTCACCTATGTGGTGCTATCTAAACGCAAACTAATTGATTTGGTCGAGCAAAAACACGTGAACGGTTGGGATGACCCTCGCCTGCCCACGCTAGCGGGCGCACGCCGCCGCGGCTACACACCCAAAGGCTTTAAACTGTTCACCGACCGCATTGGCGTCAGCAAAGCTGATTCGTGGATTGAATACACGATTCTCGAAGATTGCATGCGCGAAGTGTTAAACGAGGCCTCAGAGCGCCGCATTGCCGTGCTGGACCCGATTAAACTGGTGATTGATAACTACCCTGCAGATAAGGTAGAAGATTGCTTTGCGCCTAACCATCCCCAAAAACCTGAGCTAGGTAAACGCATCGTGCCACTCACCAAAGAATTATGGATAGAGCGTGAAGACTTTGAAGAAACGCCACCTAAAGGCTTTTTTAGATTAGTGCCAGAAGGCATGGTGCGCCTGCGTTATGGCTATGTGGTGAAATGCACCAGTTTTGAGAAAGATGCCACAGGCAAGGTAACAATAGTGCACTGCGAATACCTGCCAGACACCAAATCTGGCACGCCGGGCGCAGATGCCATTAAGGTAAAAGGTAATATCCATTGGGTCTCCGCACAACATGCTTATGCGACCGAGGTGCGATTGTACGACAGATTATTTAAAGAAGCACATCCGGGTGAAGGTGACAGAGATTACTTAAATGACCTTAACCCGAACTCGCTCAAACTGATTACCGCGCAACTGGAACCCAGCTTAAAAGACGCAAAAGCAGAAGACAGATTTCAGTTTGAGCGCCACGGCTACTTTGTGGCTGATAGAAAAGACAGCTTGGCTGGCAAGCCCGTGTTTAATAGAACCGTGACATTGCGGGATGCTTGGCAGAAGTAAGGGAAATACATTATATGGCTACATCTGAAAACCTTCACCGTCAGCTAGGCCGGCTAATAGAGGCTATGCCTGATTTCAATACTTGCGACCTTACAAGTCCTGAAGTTAATCAATGGCTTGGGCGTGCTTTTGCCCTAGTAAAAGAAACTGGAGATGCGTATGACTTAATTACTTTTAAATCCAATGTTACAGCACTAGGGTCAATTTATGCGTCTGAAAACAACTCTGCCATATCATCAATTCATTCAATTATATATAGAGCACTAGCCTTGGCTGAACAAGCCGCCCCAGAAGGATCTAGCGGTGCTTTCATTCCAGTCGGTAATAGTTTTGATGCTTTTCCAACTTTATCTAAAATACTGGGAAATGCAAAGAAAGATGTATTTATAATTGACCCATATATGGATGAAATTACTCACACCGAATTTGGTACTGCAGTGCCAGAAAGTATTAGCCTTCGATTGATGGCTGACCAAAAAGACCATAAGGCTACACTAATTCCCGCAGCACAAAAATGTGTAAGCCAATATAACACTACTAGACCATTAAACGTACGCTTAGCAGCTCCACAGTCTTTACATGACAGGGCAATTTTTATAGATGGAACAATAGCTTATACTTTAACCCAATCATTAAATGCATTCGCTAAACGGTCTCCAGCCGAAATTATTAAAGCTGACGATACTGCGAATCTTAAAATTGTTGCTTATGAATAAATTTGGGAAAATAGCTCTGTATTAGTCTAATATATCCTAAGGAATCACCATGCGCATCGCTAACAACACCGCCGAACTTATCGGCAATACCCCACTAGTCAAGCTCAACCGCGTTGCGACGGGCATCGAAGCGACAATCGCCTGCAAGCTGGAATACTTTAACCCCGCCAGCAGCGTAAAAGACCGCATTGCGGTCTCGATTATCGATGCGCTCACCGCCGCAGGGCGCATTAAACCGGATACCATTATTTTAGAGGCCACCAGCGGCAACACGGGCATTGGGCTGGCGATGGTGTGCGCGGCGCGCGGCATTAAATGCGCATTTGTTATGCCGGAAACCATGAGCCGTGAGCGCAGACTATTGCTAAAAGCGTATGGTGCAGATTTGATTTTAACGCCGGGGCCAGAGGGCATGCCGGGCGCGATTAAGAAGATGGAAGAATTGGCCGCGACGGATGCACGTTATGTAATGGCGCAGCAGTTTGATAACCCTGCCAATGCGGAGATTCACCGCAAAACCACGGCTGAGGAAATCTGGCGCGACACCGATGGCAAAGTGGATATTTTTGTCTCCGGCATCGGAACCGGCGGAACCATTACCGGTGTGGGCGAAGTGCTGAAAGCGCGCAACCCGAAGATTCAAATAATCGCAGTGGAGCCCGATGCCAGCGCGGTGCTCTCTGGCGAGCCGCGCGGCCCGCATCCTTTGCAAGGTATTGGCGCAGGCTTTGTGCCATCGATACTCAACACAAAAATTTACGATGAAATTATCCGCGTAAAAAATGACGATGCCATGAACACTGCGCGCCGCATGGCGACTGAGGATGGCTTGCTGGTGGGCATATCGTCAGGCGCGGCAACTTGGGCGGCTATGGAAGTCGCCAAACGGTCAGAAAACAAGGGCAAACTGATTGTGGTGATCATTCCATCCTTCGGCGAGCGTTACCTTTCCACACCGCTTTATAGCCATCTTGAGGTGTAGCGACACTTTGGATATTCAGACTTGAACATTCCAATTTGAACGCTATCATTATTCTATGGCCGATGTTAGGGCGAGCGCTTAAGGCAAGCCCTTATTCGCCCATAAACCCACAAATAACAGTATCATAATGCCAAAACAAAATACGTAGAATAACAACTGACATACCCTATGCGACGCATCTTAATTATCCTCATACTTATAGCAGGCATTGGCAGCGCATTCTGGTGGTTTACCCGCCCACAACCCATTGCCGTGGCGCTGGTTGATGTAGCGCGCGGCAAGGTGGAGGCCAGCGTGGCGAATACGCGTGCCGGCAGCGTAGAAGCCTGCTTGCGCACACGGCTCTCGCCCATCAGCGGCGGACGCATTACATATCTTGGCATAAAAAAAGGTGATCACGTTAAAAAAGGGCAAGTGTTACTGCGACTTTGGAACGAAGATCAGCAGGCACAGAGCAATCTGGCACAGACGCAGGTAGCCAGCAGCCAGAAACGTATCGCCGAAATATGTGCTACTGCCGACAGCGCTGAGCGTGAAGCCGCCCGCAGTGCAGAGCTGCGTGCAAAGGGCTTTATTTCTCAGAGCGGTGAAGAGAAAGCACGCTTTGAAGCACAATCGCGCCGTGCTGCCTGCGATGGCGCACGCGCAGATGTGACACAAGCACAAGCACGCGTAAAAGTCGCAAAAGTGGAGCAAGATAGAACAGTATTAGTCGCGCCCTTTGATGGCATTGTGGCAGACATTGTCGGCGAGCTTGGCGAATACACCACGCCATCACCCCCCGGTGTTGCAACGCCCCCAGCCATCGACTTGATAGATGATTCCTGCCTTTATATCAAAGCGCCTATGGATGAAGTAGATGCGCCTAAAATTCACGTTGGTCAATCTGCCCGCGTCACTTTAGACGCCTTGCCAAATAAGCCGTTGGCTGGCCATGTCACGCGTGTTGCGCCTTACGTGGTTGCGGTAGAAAAGCAGGCTCGCACTGTGGATGTTGAAGTCACGCTAGATAATGCTGACGAAAATAAGCAGTTATTGGTGGGCTATAGTGCCGATGTGGAAATCGTATTAGATAGCCATGATAATGTGTTGAGAGTACCGACTTCTACCCTGCTGGAAGGCAACAAAGTGCTGCTTTACCTGCCTGATACAAAAAAACTGGAAGAACGTGCAATCAAGGCAGGCATTACCAACTGGGAATACACCGAAGTTTTGGATGGGCTAAAACTAGGTGACCGCATCGTTGCTTCGTTAGAGCGCGAAGGCGTAAAAGCTGGCGTTGAAGTAACGCTAGAAAAAACAGCTGAAACAAACCCTAAAACAATTAAGGCAAAATAATTTCAAATGCCGGATGATGCAGAAAGCCTCATACAACTCAATGGCATAAACCGCACTTTTACGCTCGGCGATAGCCAGGTGCATGCTTTGCGCAATATTAATTTGAATATCGCGCGTGGTGAATATATCGCTGTCATGGGTCCGTCCGGCTCAGGAAAATCCACCCTGCTCAACTTAATCGGTCTGCTAGACCGTGCGGACACTGGTACTTATATACTGGAAGGCCGCGATGTTACGACACTTAGCCAAGATGAGCTGGCAAAAGTGCGTAGTGAGCGCGTTGGGTTTATATTCCAAAGCTTTCATCTAGTACCGCGCTTAACGGCCGCCGCTAATATCGAACTGCCGCTTACCTTGTCAGGTATCCCTGCATCCGAACGCACCAAGCGGGTAACGCAGGCGCTCAAAGAGTATGGCCTCACCGATCGAGCGCACCATCGTCCGAATGAACTTTCGGGTGGCCAGCGCCAACGTGTTGCCATTGCGCGCGCCACCATATTGCGTCCCGCCGTGCTGCTGGCGGATGAACCGACCGGCAATCTTGACAGAACGACTGGCGAAGAAGTAGTGAGGCTGCTAGAAGCGCTTAATGCGCAAGGTATGACGCTAATTGTAGTGACGCACGACCAGACACTTGGCGCACGCGCAAGACGCCAGATTAAAATGGAAGACGGCAGTATTGCAAGCGACATCACAAACGGCGCCGTTACAAGCACGCCCAACGTGCTTACCTAAAAGCCAGGAGTTTCAATGAAAATCTCCGACACATTTCGCTACGCCAGTGATGCCGCCACAGGGACACCATTACGAACAGGCTTGCTGATGCTGGCGATGTCGATTGGCGTTGCAGCCGTAGTTGTACTGACCGCGCTAGGGGACGGTGCACGCCGCTACGTGGTAGGTCAATTTTCCGCAATAGGCAGCAATTTGGTCATTGTGTTACCCGGCCGCTCAGAAACCCGTGGATTCAACCCCGCCAACCTCGTCACCAGCACGCCGCGCGATTTAACTGTGAATGATGCATCAACATTGCTTAGAGTTCCAGGCGTTCTGCGAATCTCCCCTGTTGTGATTGGCACAACTGAAATCAACGCGGCTGGAAAACTGCGCGAAGCAATGATGGTGGGTACCAACGATGATTTTATCCGCGTGCGCCAGCTTAAATTGGGACTTGGACGCTTTCTTTCAAAGGATGAAGTAGGCCATGGCTCGGCAGAAGTAGTGCTGGGCGCACTTATCCGTCAGGAGATTTTTGGCTCGGAAAACCCACTTGGCAAAACAGTACGGGTCGGTGATAGAAGGTTACGTGTTGTCGGTGTACTTAGCGAGGGCGGGCAGGGATTGGGGATGACAACCGATGAATTGTTGATTGTGCCTGTAGCGACTGCGCAAGCCATGCTCAACACCAATACTCTATTTCGCATTCTGGTCGAAGCGCGCAGCCGAGAACAGATTGGCGAAGTCAAAGCGAGCGTTCTTAAAACAATCATTCAGCGCCACGAAGGAGAGGAAGACGTAACCGTGATCACCCAAGATGCTGTGCTGCAAACCTTCGATAAAATCCTGAATGTGCTGACACTTGGTGTTTCTGGCATTGCAGCCATTAGTCTTGCCGTGGCGGGCATTCTCGTCATGAACGTCATGCTGGTGTCAGTCACCCAGCGAACTGCTGAAATCGGCCTGCTTAAGGCACTCGGCGCGACTTCTGCAGCCGTGCGTCAATTATTTATGGTGGAAGCGGTGCTACTATCGCTTACAGGTGGAGTACTTGGTACCGGGCTTGGCTATTTAGGAGCCGCTTTGTTACGACACCTTTATCCGACCTTTCCTGCCTATCCACCGCTTTGGGCGGTACTTGCAGGCTTGGGGACAGCGCTGAGCTCTGGCCTGATTTTTGGCGTGATGCCCGCGCGCCGCGCTGCGCAGCTTGACCCGATACAAGCTTTATCCAAAAGATAGCCATGCTGATCAGCGATTCTACCAAATTTGCCCTACAAGCCATCACCTCACACCGCCTGCGCAGCTTTCTGACGCTGCTGGGTATTGCAGTCGGCATTGCAGCCGTTATTCTGCTAACCTCCATCGGCGAAGGCGTACACCGTTTTGTGCTGGAAGAATTCACGCAGTTCGGTACTAACAACATCAGCATTTCTCCTGGTAAGGTAAAAACTGGTGGTCAAGCACCTTCTGGCATTCCATCCACAGCAAGGCTGCTTACGATGGAAGATGCAAAATCACTCAAACAATTGCCACATGTAACCGGCTCCACCCCCACGGTTTGGGGGAATTCCGAAGTGGGAGGCAACGGCAGACTGCGGCGGACAACCGTTTATGGAGTGGATGCGGATTTTCCGCGAGTATTCAGCTACACAGTAAATGTTGGCAACTTTCTACCGCATGAAGGTGCAGGCAGTTCACGTGCATTTATTGTATTGGGCAGCAAATTGCGTAATGAACTATTTGGTACAGAAAATCCATTAGGTGCACGTGTGCGTATTGGTGGACTACAGTTTCGTGTCATTGGTGTAATGGCGTCCAAAGGTCAATTTCTTGGTATTGATCTGGATGACACTGCATTCATCCCCGCTGAGCGTGCGCTGGAGCTTTACAACCGTGAAGGTTTGATGGAAATCCACGTGACTTATGCTGAGGGCGCATCATCAGCCAATGTGGCAGCAGCAATAAAAGATATGCTCAAATTGCGTCATGGGCGTGAGGATTTCACCATCACCACCCAGGAAGACATGCTCAAAACTTTGTCCAATATTCTCAATATACTCACTATGGCAGTCGGTGCATTGGGTGGCATTTCGCTGCTGGTGGGCGGAGTAGGCATTGTCACTATAATGACGATTTCGGTAACAGAACGAACCAATGAAATCGGCCTGCTGGTTGCCTTGGGAGCGCGTCGCCGCACTATTTTAAGCCTGTTTCTGTGCGAATCTGTCATGCTTGCTGCCTTAGGTGGCTTATTGGGATTGTTGCTAGGAGTCGGGCTAGCACAACTCATCCATTTAATATTGCCAGCATTTCCCGTGCATACGCCGTGGAGTTTTGCAATTGGTGCCTTGGTGATGTCTGCCATGATAGGCCTGCTTGCAGGGGTTTTGCCCGCAAGAAGCGCCTCGCACTTAGACCCAATAGAAGCTTTACGTGCAGAATAGGTTATTATAATAATTATGCGTAAACATAAAAAACGTCATTTTAAAAAAATAGGCATGCCTCCAGGTTCGCTCATATACGTGGGTTCGGCAGATAGCGAAGTTACAAAAATTAAACCCACTATCAGTGTTATAGCATATGACGCTGCCGACTTAAGCGAACGCATGTTAACTGGCGATGACCTTGCGTCACTTAAACCTGATCCAAATAAAAGACTTTGGCTGAACATTCATGGCGTACACGATGTGGCACTTATTAAACAAATCGGTGATATGTTTCATTTGCATCCACTGGTAACTGAAGATATTCTCAATACCGAACAGCGCCCAAAAATTGATGAATTTGATGATTATCTTTTTTTAGAAACGCGTCTTTTTTATTATCATAAAGAAAGTATGTCGGTAAGCTCGGAGCAAATCAGCCTGATATTAGGACGTAACTATTTACTGACGTTTCAAGAACGTTCTACAGGCGCATTTGAACCCGTTCGCGAGCGTTTACGTGCCAGCCGCGCCCATATCCGTGAACTCGGGGTTGATTATCTCGCCTATTCACTTCTTGACAGCATTGTAGATCGTTATTTTAAAGTTCTTGAGGATGTCGGTGATGATAGCGAGTCAATAGAAGAAATACTTTTGCATAAGCCGACCAATACGGAGTTGCACAGCATTCACCAACTTAAGCATGCTAGTATTGAGTTGCGACGAGCCGTGTGGCCATTACGAGAAGTGATTAATAGTTTAACACGCAATGAGAATGACTTTTTTAAACCGGCAACGATACCTTATTTACGCGATGTTTATGACCACACCGTTAACTTTATTGAATCTCTTGAATCCATTCGAGATTCATTAAGCGGCATGATGGATATTTATATGGCGAGCGTGAGCCAACGTGTAAACCTGGAAGTACGCGCGCTAACTGTTGTCGCCATGCTGTTTATGCCAGCGACGCTGATTGCAGGCATTTTTGGCATGAACTTCCATGAGATGCCTTGGCTTGCCGATAAAAACGGCTTCTGGTGGGCAATGGGCTTAATGGTAGGTATCGCGCTTATTATGATTTTGATTTTCTGGCGCAGACAATGGCTCAGCAGCAAAACCTAATCAAAAATAACAAGCCGTTAAGCAGCTGCGCGTGCTTATTTAATTAGCTGCGCATACTTGGCGCGTATTTTAGCCACTTTGGGCCCTGCAACCGCCATACAATAAGGCTGATTCGGATTCTTATCATAATAATATTGATGATAATCCTCGGCTGGGTAAAAAGTGCTAGGACCATTAATTTCGGTAACAATGGGTGCATTAAATACAAACGCTGAATTGAATGCTTCAATAGTTTGTTCAGTGATAGCATATTGTTCAGCATCTTGGCAAAACACAGCCGAGCGATATTGTGTGCCAACATCGTTACCTTGACGGTTGAGCGTGGTTGGATCATGCGATACTAAAAATACTTCCAGCAGTGTTTCAAAACCCACTTGGTCTGCATCGAAAGTAATTTTAATGGCCTCGGCATGTCCAGTATAGCCATTGCAAATATCTTTGTAAGTTGGGTTGACCGTGTGACCTCCAATATACCCAGAAACAACACTGTGCACACCCTTCAATTGGCTAAAAACAGGTTCGGTGCACCAAAAACAACCTCCTGCAAAAATTGCAATTTTTTCCATTTTTATCACTTTAACCTTTAAAATTTAACTTATAGCTTAGTCGGTTTTTTACACAAAACATTACATGTCTTTAAATGCATTATACGTCGATTTCAACTCCTACTTTGCCTCGGTAGAGCAGCAATTACGCCCAGAGCTACGCTACAAACCAATTGGCGTGCTACCGGTGATGGCTGAGACCACCTGCTGTATCGCCGCAAGCTACGAAGCCAAAGTCTTTGGCATTAAAACGGGTACTGGTGTGCGAGACGCTAGAAAAATGTGCAAAGACGTCATTTTTGTGGAGGCACGCCCACCGCTTTATGTCGAATTTCATCACAAACTCATCGAAATCGTCGAAAGCTGCACGCACGTTGAAGAGGTGCGCTCGATAGACGAAATGGTTTGCAGGCTGACGGGCAGTCAGCGAATAAAAGAAAATGCGCTTCAACTCGCCGCTAAAATAAAACGTGAAATCAACAAGCAATATCCATATATTCGCAGCTCAATTGGAATTGCACCGAATACTTTTCTCGCCAAAACTGCATCGAACATGCAAAAGCCGGATGGCTGTGTGGTGATTGAAGAATGTGAGATTCCACAAAAATTATTTAGCTTAAATCTGCGCGCACTAAACGGTATCGGCAAACAAATGGAGGCGCGCTTGAATCGCTACAAAATCGAAACGGTTGAACAACTGTACGCCCTCAATCGCGAGCAGCTACGCGCGGCTTGGGGCAGCATAGAAGGCGAGCGCTATTACGACAAACTGCGTGGAATCGAACCTTACTACGTAAAAAACGCGCGCAGCTCAATTGGGCATTCGCACGTGTTGCCGCCTGAGCAGCGCACAGTCGAAGGCGCAAAAGCGGTATTGCATCACCTGCTACAAAAAGCTGCCATGCGCATGCGCAGCTATGGCCTACTCACCTCGCACATCAGTATCAAAATCAAACTGCGCGACCCTAAATCAAAAGCCCTTTCGCGCTTTTACAACGAAAGTAACATCAGCGCGACTGATAATACGCTTAAATTAACTGATGCTCTGGAAGCATTATTTAAAGAGTTGTCCAGAGCATGCCTAAAAATTGAGCCAATTGCCGTTGGGATAAACTTTTCAATGCTTAGTAACATGCAAGATGCTGCTTATGATTTGTTTGCAGAAAAACCCAGCGCGAACGAGGCAAAACTCAACAAAACCTTAGATATCTTAAATTTAAAATACGGGAAAAATACCGTATATTTTGCGGGAGCACATGATGCTTTAAAAGACGCACCCATGCGAATCGCGTTTAATCATGTACCAGATTTGGTGGTGGAGAAAGACTAGCGAAGCTAATGACAACAGTGGCTAAGCGGATCATACGTCTCTTCATGACTAAGATCATCGCTGTGCTGCGTTTTGCTTAAATCATCAATAGTAACATTATGCTCAAGGTCGTCAGTTTTTTTGGTAGCCCTTAAAGTATCAATCTTAACTTCGTGCGACAAATCATTACGTTTGCTGGTATTTGTTAAGCGTGAAGTTTCGGGTTCGTGAGTTAAAAAATCATCTTTCCTATCGTGCGATAAAGATGATGTTTCTACATCATGACTTAAATCGTCCACTTTTCTGGTATGCGTTAAATCTTCGTTTCGCGTGTTGGATGACAAATCATCATTATGTCTATCATGAGTTAAGGGCGTAGTCACAGCGCCACGACTGAGATTATCTTGCGGGCACGCTAAAATGGCGCAGTTACAATCGTTACCACCAGCCTGCACAACAGTTGCCATACATAGCAGAACGAAACTCCCGCACAAAATAACTTTTTTCATCGCTATACTTTCTAACAAACTACTCCCTTACGCATTTAAACCAATTTTTAGCTTAGCGAATCCACTATACAGCTCGATTTTATAAAAAACAAGGTTATTCCCTTTAAAACCAATGCCGTACAAACTACAAAACCCTCACATGGAGGGTTTTGTAGTTGAAATAATAAGCTTGGCGGTGACCTACTTTCGCATGCGAAGAGCATACTATCATTGGCGCTGGTTCGTTTCACGGCCCTGTTCGAGATGGGAAGGGGTGGGTCCAAACCGCTATGGCCGCCAAGCATA
>Ga0265328_10000047_pt1 | contig 80006 bp, 69 predicted proteins | sample 41624metaG_FD_202086 | JGI IMG/M metagenome (GOLD analysis project Ga0265328, IMG submission 202086) | Rhizosphere microbial communities from Carex aquatilis grown in University of Washington, Seatle, WA, United States - 4-16-24 metaG | ecosystem: Host-associated > Plants > Roots > Rhizosphere...
TCTTCCATCTCGCCCGGGCGCAAGCGACGATTTCGGCGACGTTGCTCTTGGTGATCGGCAAGGTCGTGACCCAGGCCCCGGCGTATTTCACATGGCCTTTGGCGTCTAAAATCTCGAACCCGATCCACATAATTATTTGATCGTGGACAGCGCTATTTGAGAGTTAATTCCGGGATTAGGTTAGATTGCCCGGTTTTTCGCGGGTCCTTTTGCGCCTACGTGATCGCTTTTGGCCAAAGCCGGGACCGCCCCGCAGATAGCTCATATACCGGGCGATTGCGGACTTGCTCGGCGCCAGTTCCGGGCCGAACCGAGCTGCCACGACGCTTGGCATATCCAAAATACGCATGGTCCCGAGCAAACCATAAACAAACTCAGCGACTTGAGGGTTCTTTTTCCACCAAGAGCGCGGAAGCGTCGGAACCTCGATTTTAGACGACTTTAAAGCCATTTAATGTGCCTCCGGACCGTCATGCAGCGAGCCGCTCGATGGCGACGCGCCGAGCCTGGCGCGCGCCCAATGGGCCGAAGTCCCCGCCGCCTTGGCCTCGGCTCCCACCTGCTTGAGCTTGCGTAGCAGCTCGTCGACCTTCCTCGCCGCCGCGTCGATCGACGAGGCGTCGACTTCCGGCTTGACGGCGATGTTCAGCTTGCCGATCGCCTCCCCGGCCTCCGTCGCTTTCGTCCCGGCGGCCTCGATCTGCGTCGTATCGGCCTGCGGGTTTGCGGTGACGTCGAGATTGGTCTTGATCGCCTCGCCGGCCGCCTGGGCCTTTTGCTGGACGGCTTCGATCTGCGTCGCGTCAACTTTGGGCTGTGCCTGCTGTTGCAGCCCCTCCGGCTGGTTCCACCAGGGCATGCTGACGCCCTGCGAACGCCACCAAGCGCGCGCACTATTCTCCATCTCCCCACGGGCGGAGGCTGCGCTCTGGGGGGACGGCCCAACGGGGGCGCCGTTGTTGATCGGTTCGCCTTTCGCCTCGCTAATAAAGGAAGGCCACTGAGGCCTCGGCAAGTGCATGTCCTTATAAAATTTGTCCGCGCCGGCATGGATATTCTTCTCGCCCCTGGCCACGCCGGCACGGTCAAATTTCTGGTCGATTGCCCATTCGCCAGCCATCTCTACCGCGCCGTAAATGAGTCCCTTTCCAAGCCCCGTGGCGATCCTTCCAAGCAGAGACGCGCCGCCCGGCGCGGATTTGAGGGCGGCCTTGGCAGCCTTTAACATCCGCGCTTGCGCCGTGGGATGCGCGTTGCCAAAGATCTCGGCAGCCTCGCCGGTCAGTCCCTCGGCCTTTCCGCCATTTTCCGCTATTGCCCTGACGGCTTGCTCATAATTCGCCGCCGCGCCGACGTTGGGCGCGGAAAGGTCGATCGGAGCGCCCTTTAAGTTCGGAGGGTTCGCAAACGCGGACTCCGTCGCGCCGGCGGCGGAGCGCGCCCGAAGATTGCGGAGAGTTTGAACGCCAGCCAAGCCGGCGACGCCGACCTCTCCCACTTTTCCGAGGGCTTCGAGCGCATGGCCGCCGGCCCAACTCGCGTAGCCCGCCATGTCCGCCACGAAAGGATGTTCGCCGATAAAATCGGCGCCCTTGCGAGTCAAATTCTCCTCAAACTCGGATTTCTTCTTGTCGGCGCCAAGCTGCGTCGTTCCGATTTTGATTGCCGCCGCGTCGAGGGCATTCGAAAGCCTGTCGGCGGATGCAGCGGCGGTTGCCATCTGCGCCGTAAAGGACTCGTCAACCGTCTTATTAGCGTCGCCGGAGGAGACCAAAAACTCCGGAAGCTGCTGACGCATCTGGGTCCAGGCCTCGATGCCCGAACGAAAATAATACTCGCGCGCAATTCCGCCGAGCTTTTTCACGTCGACGCCTTCGACTTCATGGGTTTGGTTATTCAGCTTTCCAGCCTTTGGCCCTTGTTTTCCCAATTGGTCGGCGATGGCGTCGAGAGTGGCGAACAGCGGATCGGCCCCGGATTTCATGGCCTTTTCGCGCGTGGCGTAAACGTCGACGCCGAGTTCCTTCTTAATTTTCTTTGCTTCGTTCGGGTCCGTCAATTTCGTCAGCAGATGGCGCAATCGCGTGTCCGCTTCGCCGGGATTGCCGGTGACCTTGCGCAGCATTTGCAGCGCCGCCGGAATATCCACGGCGACCTGCCAGCCGGCGTTTTTGCCGTAGTAATCCATAGCGAGCCCCTCCAATTTCGGGAGACCTTGCGCCATGTTCTTAAGCTCGTAAGCGCCCTTTTTGCCTTGCGCATAATTGATTGAAAGCGCTTCGAACGCCTGTTGTTCCGTGAGGTGATTAAGCTCCATGTAATGATACATCATATTGTAAAGCTCGGCGGGATCGGCCTCCGCCGCCTTCGCGAGCTTCGCCAGTTTCTCGCGAACATTGGCGATTTTGCCGACATATTCGCCGCCGCCAAGCTCCACGAGCTGGCGCTCGCCGCGCGCGATATCCTCCCATTTGAGGCCGCTCGCGCGCGCGGCTTCCATAATGCCGCGCCCTATCGCCTCGTCCTGGCCCAAAATGTCGCCGGCGACGGTGATAGAGCGCATTTCTTTCTCGAATTCGCGCGCTCTGTCTTTGGCCGTGTCCATCGGCCTCGCGATCGCGGCGCCTACCTGGCTCATGTTCTGGAACGCGAGGCTCGCCGTCCCGAGGCGAGAGATCGAGTCCCTTAGATCGTCCACGCTTTGGCGCGTGCGTTTGGCTTCGTCGCCGGCTCGCTTAAGCCCTTCGAAATATTCATGGGCGCCCATTCTCGCGCCCGCGCCCCGGCCAAGTCCCTCGGCGGCCTTTTCAAGGTCTCGGAACTCCTTGGTGACGCCGCGCAGCGGCGCCGTCGCCTGATCGACCAAGCGCAGAACCATCTCGATATTCATGTTGCCGGACATCGCGAGGCCATCTCCAACCGTTAAGACGCGCTGCGCGCCGCCCGCAGCGTCACAGGAACTGGCGCTCGCATTTGCGCGTGATCTCGCGCGCGAGTTCGGCATGGTCGATCGGCTCGGCGAGCGCCCCCGTCTCCAAGCCGCAATTTTTCATTATCTGGCGAAAGAGCGCCGCAGCCTTGGGCTCCTTTGCGGCGCCGTCAATTGCGTTAAGCGCGGGCATTGGGAAATTTGGGCGGTTGACCAAACCGGCGCCCGAAAGCGCGCGCACCGCGCCCTCTTTGTTGGTGATGAGCGCCGGCGAAATATAGCGATAGGCGCGACCATTAAGCGCGGCCTCGCCGGCTGCGGTCCAGGCGACGCGCCCCCATACGGCGCCGTCGCGCGCCTCCAGCTCCTCTATCCAGCCGGCGGCGGGGCTTTCTTCGCCCAAGGGAGCCTTAAGGAATTGAGAGTGATTAACGTCGATCGGCAAGGAGAGGCCCGACGCCCGGAAAGCCGCGACAACCTCCGCCGGCTCTTTCAGCCAAAACACGCGTCCGTCATTGCCTTCGATGCGCGGCCCCTTCGGAATAAGCATTACCCATTCGGGCGCCCGTCCGCGCGCATTTAACTCCAGCATGACGCCCACGGCGAACGCGGGACCGTCGTTAGGGCCGTTCGGCGCGGGACGAGCTGCTTTAGGCATGCGCAGGACCGAGTCTCGACAGATGGCGTTACGCCAGGAAGGGTGAAACGATGAGCTTGGCGCTTTCAAACCAAACGTTCGAGGTGGCGCTTGTGAAAGTCGCCTTGAGCAGCAATCGCGCCTGCGCTTCAAGGTTCGCGGAAACGACGAGCGTATTGCCTTCGATCCCGAGAATTTGGCCTTGGTCGCCGCGAAGCCCCGCCATGGCCGCACGAGCGAGGGCAAAATTTTCCGCATTGAGAGCCTGCCGAGAACTGTAAGCGCATTGCCAAAAGCCGAAGCCGGCGTTCACGCGAGCACGAATGCCGTAAGCAAATTCGTCGCGCAGAAAAACGCTCATCTCATCGGGACGCGTGACTGTCGTAAACTCATAGGGAATTCTCACTTGCCAGACCATCGGCTTGACGGGCTGTTTTGTATCCAGCAGATACCAGGGCTCGCCTGTTCCGTCCTGGATATTGCTCAATGTAATTTGGTTGCCTTGATCGTCGAAAGACGGATGGTTCGCATCAAAGAATGGCCGACCATCATAGCAGTTGATCGTGAAGCCGTTTTTAAGCAAAAAGAAAAGCTCTTTATCGGGATGTTGCGCGGACACCCGCCCCATCTGTTTGAACACCGGCGCGAAAATGCCGTATTGATCATCCTCGATTTTTTCGCGCGGGATGGTGACCGTGCTTTCGAATTTTTTGTTCTTAATGAAGTAATCATACGCAACAAGGCTTTTAAGGTAGCGATCGCCAATCCATTCACGCATGCCGGGGAACTGCCCAAGCCACGGATACACTTCTTGGGCGCTTTGGCTGTTCGTCACCAAGGCGACGTCTTTCGCATGCGACTCGACGCCGCTGAAACCTTCATTGTAACATGCATTAAAGGCATTAAAGAGAACGTCCATTGACTCCGGAATGATAAGCATAGTCAGCCTTCCTTTTTCATCTTCGCGCTCTTCGCGCGGTAGCGCTTCACCGTGTAGCGGCTGCACCCCAAAAGCCGGGCGATTTCGTTCGCGCTTCGCCCTTCGCGCGTGAATTCCGCGACTTTCTCGGCGCGGTCCCTTACGGGCCAGAACGGGACGTAGACCACGTGTCCCTTGGGAAAAAGAGCTTCGGCGATTTGAAGCGCCCTCTCTTTCCCTACGGCTCCGACAAGCCACGCGCCGCGATCGTTCTGAATTGTGTGAGCGCTCGGAAAATAGACTTCCGTTCCGCCGCGCGCCCGCGCGATGGCTTGCGCCGCCTCCGTTCCAGCAACCTTGACGATGGCCGCAAGTAGATAAGGAAGCTTCAGACTCCGTCCCCTTCACCACCGCGCCAACGACGCGAGGGAAGATGCGGGATACGGCAGGGAAAAATGAGGGGGGCGTTTGCCCCCCTCGCGCATTTCGGGGAAGGCAAAAGAGAGCGTTCGGGCCGAGCCGGGCTCCAGGCGATGAGGGGAGCGGCAATAAATTCGACGTTAAAGGACCATTGAAAGCCGTGGGCGCGTTATTTGGACGTGGAAGCTACCCATATAGCGGGCCGGGGTCAAAATGTCTCCCCGGCCCGATTGTCGTCAAGTCGGACTGTCCGAAAACGGCGCGCCCGCGCGCGCCTTCCCGCTCAGAACCGAGGGCTGCTCATTTGGAAAGGTCAGTGTTCCACTCCTCTTGAGCCCGGTCGAGCTTTTCTTGAGCTTGTAAGGCGAGGCGCATTAAAACCTTGCCCAAGGCTTGAAAGCCCCAGCTAAGCGACTGAAGATCGGCGTCTTTTGACGGCGTGAAGTCGTAGAGATCAACGACAAGCAGTAAGTGCGAAAGCCCTACAAGGTCCGTCATAGCGTCGCTGCTTTCCTTGAAAAGCTTGGCTGCGTGGCTATTCGGAAGGGGCGTATTGGATTTGTCAACGTTTTCGGAGTATTGTTCCTGAGGTCGCTCCGTCATGTTTCTCTCCAAGTTGCATCGGGGTTGCGATCATCGCGAGGCGGGCTGGAACCCGCCTCGCATTTCAAAACCGCCGAATTGGCGGGTTGGTTTCTCAGTCCTTTTTCGGACATTGCGCGAGAATTTCGGAAATCCGTTGCTCCGCGTGCGCATCGCGCTTGTGCGTGTTCTCTTGCCATTCCTTGCAGGCTTGGAGAAGTCTGGCAAACAGCGCATCCTGACGGGAATGAAGATTGCCCACGGCGCCAATAACGTCCTTTGGCGTCTTCTTGTTCGCCCTCAGCTCCGCTTCGATTTTGTCAAAATCCTTCGAAATAGCTTCGCCCAGCGCATTGGCTTCGGCGAGGCGCCGTCCCAACAGGTTGTTTTCCGCTCGCTGCGCGTCGTCGGCCCGCGAAAGAACCGAGAAAAGCGCATCGATCCGTTCCGGCGGAAGCTCGCTTGCAACAATCTGAGTCATGACCTGATTTCCTTTCCTTTAGTGCCCTTTTTCGCCCGCTTCGACAACGCCGCCGCGCTGCAAGGCGATGGCGGTGCAACGTTTGGCGAATTCATGGAGCAGCTCCGAAAGTCCGCCTATTAAGGCGAGGTCATGGGCAACGCGCGCCCTTTCGGCTTCCTGCCAGCGACGCGCGAGCGCGACCGCCTCCTCTTTCGACATTCCCTCCGGTTCGACAACCTCGCCGGTCCGCAAGGTGACGGCGATGTGACGTTTGGAGAAATCTTGGACCAACTCCGAAAATTTGGTGATGAAGTCGATGTGGTGGGCAATGCGCGCCCTTTCGGCTTCCTCCGAGCGATACGCGAGCGCGACAAGCCGCTCTTTCGACATTAGCTCCGGTTCGAACGGGGGAGCTTCCTCATTTTCCATGATCATTTTCCCGGGTTTTAGGGCTTCAACAAACGCACAACGCAACGCACGAACGCGAGCCCTTACGCGGCCCGCGAAAGCAGTTTCAAGGCGTTCACGCCGTTCTTTAGAACCACGGCGTGCTTGATTTCCTGAAGGCGCAAAGGCCCTTCGCCGGCATATCGGCGAGCGGCCTCAAGCATCGCGACAAGATCGCGCATCGACGTATTGCAGCCATAGGCGACGCAAGCCGCGTGCGCGTCCTTGCCGAACGCGTCGAAATCGACGGCGATCATTTCGAAGTCCTCTCGCGTCGGCGCGGAAAGAATGGCGCGCTTCGCTATGCGGCTTTCGATCTGGTCAAAGGCCGCGCTGGACACGCGTCGGCGCTTCAAGAGTTCGCCATTGCCGCAAATGACGACGGGGATTTGAAAACGCGACGGCAGGTCGACCATTTCCTTGAGAATGGCGAGCGGCAGGTTCTGCGCTTCGTCGAAAATGAGAATGTCGTCGTTCGCCGGATGCGAAAAGCCGCTTTCAAGAATTTCCCAAATGGCGCTCGCGCTTCTCGCGTTGCTAAAGGCGTGCAAGGCGTCCGCGATCAAGCTCAACGCGGCGCGCGGCGTGCTCTGCGGCGCGGCGACGCGGATAAGTGTCGCCTTCGGATTGAGCCGCGCGATTTCCTCAAGGGCCGTCGTCTTGCCAATCCCCGGAATGCCGGTGATCAGGCTTGCGTGTTTTATCCTGACGGAATATTCAAAGGCCTGTTGAACGGCGATAAAGATCGAGGTTTTGCTGACGTGTTTCATAACTTTTTCGCCTCCAAAGCTCGCGATTTTTCCATGAATTCGGCGTGCAAGGCCCGCATGGTTTCGGCCTCGCGCCGGCGCTCGTCTTCCTCGCGCGCGCGTTTGGCCTTGGGGCTTTCCTTGACGCCTTGCGCGATGGCGCGGGCGTGGTCGGACGCTGTCACGAGCGCGCCGATCGGCGCGGGGAGTTCCTTCGGAAGCTCCGCCGCAAGCTCCAATGTCTCTTTGAGCGGGTCGATTGTCGGCGCGGACTCGTCCAGCTTGCGCACGGCGGCCAGCCGCAGCTTTTGCGCCTTGGCGCTCGCCTTCGCGCCGTCAGTGTCGAGATAGGCGTAGGCCTTGACGGGCTCGGCGAAGCCAAGCGGGCGCCCGCGCTCGTCCTTGACCGGCAGGCGCTCCCAACGCTCGAATTTAGGAATAAGCGCGATGCAGCGCGCGCCGAGATAGGATTGTAGCCCCTCGCAAGTCCATTCCCGTCCATCGTGGCGGATGGCGCCACCGCGAACCGCGCAAATCTTTTCGACCGAAAACGCCGCGAAGAAAGCGTCTTCCTGGACGTGGGTTTTATGCCAGCCCTCGGCGATGAATTGGTTATAGGCTTCGAACGGCGAACGGCCCGCGAGCGCGGTTCTCTTGCCCTGCGGGCGATTGTGATAGAGCACAAGAGACGCGTTCATCGCCTCCTTGAACTGTTCGTTTGTTCCGGGAAAGGAGTCGGCTCACGGCCAATATTTGCCGTTTTCGATTTCATGCGGTCTCCGCCAACCGAGCCCGGAATTTTGAAGACGTGGTGTTTTTCCCAATTACCGAAAAAACGTTCAATATCTTTTGCTCGCGCATTGTAAGGCTTTGCGCGGACGATGGCTTTCGAGCCATCGGGAGCCACCAGTTTCATCGCGTCTCCGATGAAATCCGCCCAGTTATATTCGGAACCGTTGTCGAGATAGAGCGTTTTTGGAAGGCCCCAAGCCGAGACCATTTCCATGAAGCTTTGAATGACATGAGCATTGGTTATGCCCTTACCTTTCGGAAGCACGTGGATTGTCATCCATATGCGGTTTGTCGCCACATCCTGCCAACAAATCGCCTTCGCATATCGCTGCAAGCCCTCGAATTCCTGCAACAGAAAATCCTTTGAGTGAACGTCGCCGTGGACGACCTCACAAGGAAACAGCCCATCGCGCGTGCGGCGAACATAGTTTTGCGCGTCCTGCCACGCCTTGCGGTCGCGCTTGAACACGCCAACCTGTCGATAGACGCCTTCGGCCTTGACGATATTGTGAGGGACTTCGCAGACGCCCGGCGCCGGCTCAAAGCCCATCTCTTTCGTGATCTTGGCGAGAATGCGCGCCGCCTTGAACCTTATGTTTTCCAAGCTTTCGTGGTTCTTGTGTTGCGCGCGGATATAGTCGCGAAGGCGCGAGCCCACGGCTTTCAAGTCCAGCTTGCCGCCAAATTCCGCGTCATATTTCGCAGTCACGACAACGCGCTCCGCGCCCTTGTCGGAACGCCCCGAGCGCGTGAGGCCCGCGAGCCCTTGCGCCTCGTATCTCTTAATCTGCCGCCGGACCTTTGCCTCGCCGGGCTTATAAAATTGACCCGTGGACGCGTCTATGATTATTGTTTCCGCCGCGACTTTTACGGCTTTCGAGCGCGCGTCGGTTCGTTTCGCGGTTTAAAAAACGGGTGCTAGCAGACCGTCCCATATCGCTCTTTCGAGCGTGGCAGGGGCGACCGCCGACGGCGTTGCGACGGCCTTTGGAGAGGCTTTAAACGCTCTTGAAGCCCGCTTGGAAGGCTATCGACGCGGACCTGATATTGAACACCAGCGCGGCCGCCACGGCCCTTGATGGTGCGGACAACGAGCGCCGCGCCGAGATAGGTTTCAGACTTGCCCATCGCCACGCGCGCAACGCCAATTTCGACGGCGCGATTAGAGCGCCCCAAAGCCTCCGCGATGACGGAAAGCGGCAAATATTCCATCAAGCCAGCTCGTTCTCGGTTTGGAGCGCGGCAGCGACAAGGCACTCTCTGAGGTCACGAGAGTTTTTTCCGTGCCGCACGCCGCGGAGGGCTTTATATGCGGTTTGCCGGTTCACGCCGTTGGCGATACACCAAGCGTTGAGCGTGGTTCCCTTGGCCACGAAGCCGGCGCGGACCATCCGATAAAGATCATCGGACGGAGTCACGGACAGAGAAAATGTGTGCTTGATTTGGTTCATAACGAATGAAAAATACACATCAGGATGTTCATGTCAATCCCGAACGAGAGGGGACCGATACCGTCGACCATCTGCGGTCGGCTCTGAAGCGCCGTTCTGTGAAATTGACGGTGTTGGCGGAGAGGCTTGGTATCCCCTATCGGTCGCTGCAAAACTATTTCAAGCGCCGAGAAATGCCTCTTTCAATATATGAAAGAATATGCGCCACATGCGGAATACCAAGATCGTATCCAATGGACGGATGCCGCATGAAACTTGACCATTTAGCGCTTAGCGAGTCTTTGTTACACATTCTTTGGTCAGAACTTCCTTCTTTCGAATTTCGAACAATTAATGGAGAGGAAGGTCTATTTAAAATAACTCCGAGTGAAAAAAATAGAAGCTCGAACGATCTTCGGCGCGATGCGTCTATTTTGGCCACCGAAGTCGCGAGCACTTATGACCAGGAGATTGAGCTAGAGTTGGGAAAGCCCCTGGATGACGCCGGCTGAGACTTTCGCCAAAACTTCGCCAAACGGGAATTTTGGCGATGCACTTTCGCCAATCTGGACTAATCAACCGGTTGTTTTTAAAGGAATTGATCGCCGCACGCATTTTCACGACACTTTCGCCAATCCAAGAACCGCTTTGGCGAAAGGCCCATTGCATATAAATCAACTACTTACGCACATTCAACGATCAAATAATCCTGTCCGCGATTTGCAAATAATTCCGTCCGCTTCAGTCCACTACATTTAGAATTGCTCAGGATTCACGATAGCCCTTGCGGAACGCAGCAAGAACAATTATGCTGCCGTTCATGATTTGTTTATGAGCGGCGGACACAATCGCGAACAGGCGATTGGAGCCCTTTTCGCCCATGGCTCCGGGGGACTTTTGCCAATGTTAACGAAAAAACAAAGCGATCTGTTGCGTTTCATTCATGAGCGGCTGAAGGAGACCGGCGTGCCGCCCTCCTTCGACGAAATGAAAGACGCGCTCGATCTGCGCTCCAAGTCGGGGATTCACCGGCTGATCCTGGCGCTGGAGGAGCGCGGCTTCATCCGCCGTTTGCCCAATCGCGCCCGCGCGCTCGAAGTGCTGCGCCTCCCCGAATCCTCGACCCCGCCGAGCGCCAATCGCGCGCGCAAATTCTCGCCCAGCGTCATCGAGGGCAATCTGGGCCGCGTGCGCCCGCTGCACGAGCGCCAGGAAGAGCTGGAGGAACAACAGGTCGCCATCCCCGTGATGGGGCGCATCGCCGCCGGCACGCCGATCTCGGCGATCCAGTCGCGAAGCCACACCATCAGCCTGCCGCCTGACCTGTTGTCTAACGGCGAGCATTTCGCGCTCGAAGTGCGCGGCGATTCGATGATCGAGGCCGGCATTCTCGACGGCGACACAGTGGTGATCAAGAAGCAGGACCAGGCCGAAACCGGCGATATCGTCGTCGCCCTGATCGACGACGAGGAAGCGACGCTGAAACGCCTGCGTAAACGCGGCGCCTCGATCGCGCTCGAGGCCGCCAATCCCGCCTATGAAACCCGCATTTTCGGACCGGATCGCGTGCGCATCCAGGGCAAGCTGATCAGCCTGGTGCGGAAATACTGACGAGGCGCGGCGCGCCCGGTCACGGTTCGGCCTCAAGCGAAATTTCCTCGGCGTCGGCCGAGTATTGCGTTTCCTCGGCTTGCGGCGGCGCCGGGCGTTGGCGCGGCGCGCGCGACCAGGGCCGGTCCTCGCCGCGCGAGCGGGCAGTGGTCCACTCGACGCGCGCGCCTGAGAATCGCAGCGCGACGGCGCCGGTCTCCTCCAGCTTGCGCCTGTCGATAACGATCGGCGCGCCACAACCCTGCGGCGCGAACAGCGGCGTCACCACAATCGCCGCGCGGGCGCAGTCCTCGATCAGCGCCGCGCGCTTTTCGACCAGCGCCACCAGCCGGCCGTCGATGGCGCGGGCGGCGCAGCCGTATTCGTCGCAGGCGACGCCGCCGGTCGCGTCGCGCGGCGGGCGCGAGTCGGCGTCGGCGCGCAGCCATTGCTCCGCAGCGAAGGCGTCGGGCCGGCGTCCAAGCAGCGCAAGGCTCCCGCCCGATTGCCGCAGCGCGGCGGCCTCGCCGCTCGGACCCACGGCGAGGTCGAATCCCACGGAGGACGTGGCGCCGATCAGCCCGATCGCGGCGAAAGGAACAGCCAAGGATCGCAGCAGCCAGCTGCGCCAGAGAACAATCGACAGCAGCGCCAAGGCAAGAAAGAAAATCGCCCAGGGCGCAAAGCTTTTCACGGGAAAATCAGCGCCCGGAGCGGCGGCGATCAGTTTGGCTATCGAGGTGATGAGGTCGATGCCGAGCCCGAGATAGCGCCACACGAAACCGTCGAGGCCGAGCGGATAAAGCATCGCGCCAAGCAGCGCGCAAGGCACGGCGAAGAACTCGATGATCGCCAAAGTCAAGGGATTGCCGATCAGCACATAGGGGCTGAGCTCATGGAAATCATTGGCCATGAAGGAGGCGGTCGCGGAAGTCGCGCAGAGCGTGGCGAAAAGGGCGGCGCCCGGCCCCGTCGACGGGGCCTGAAAAAAGCGCGCAAAAACGCGCATCGGAGACGCGTCCGCGCGCATAATCGCCTGCGCCCCGCGCATCGCGGCGCGGCTCTCGGCGCGCGACTCGAACACGGCGATCAGCGCCGCGACGGCGGCGAAGGAAAGTTGGAAACTCGCCCCGAGCAAACATTCCGGCTCGAAGGCCAAAACGAAAAACGCCGCCCAGGCGAGATTGCGCATCGACAAGGCCGGGCGGTCGAATAGAACGGCGACGAGCATCACCAGCGTCATCACCAGCGCCCGCTCCGTTCCGACGCGCGAACCCGTGCCGACGTCATAGAGGACCGCGCCGAAAATCGCCAACGCGGCGGCCCATTTCTTGATCGGATAATTAAGCGCCAACGTTCGCGAACAGGCGAACAGCCGGCGCAGGCCAACGAAAAATATTCCGGCGACCAGACTCATCTGTATGCCGGAAATGGTCACGACGTGAAAAATGCCGGCGCGGCGGATAAGCTCCTTGGCGTTGTCGGAGAGAAAATCGCGCTTGCCGGTCACCATGGCGGCGGCGATGGCCCCGGCGTCGCCTTGCAACACATTGTAGACGCGCGACGCCAGCGCGTTGCGGGCGCGGTCGACGGCGGCGTAAAAGCGCAGCGACCAGGGCGCGGGATCGGGCGGCGGCATGACGTCGACCCGCCCGAGTGCGCTGCCCACCGCGCCAAGGCCGAGGAAATAGGCGTCGCGGGCGAAGTCGTAGCCGCCGGGCAGCGAGGCGTGGGCGGGCGGCAGCAGCCGCGCCTTCAGCGCGACGAAATCGCCGGCCTTGAAATTGGGTTCGCCGCGCGTCGTAAGCCGCACGCGCGCCGGCGCCGCATCGCCCGGCAGGCCCTCCGCGCTGGCGACGCGCAGCACGAAACGCGCGCCGGCTCTGCGCAAATCCACCTCCTCGACAAAGCCGGTGAGGAAACCGACGCCAATGCGCGGCAGGATCGGCGCATCGACGCGCGCCGCGCGCCAGCAGGCCGAGAAAAAGCCGCCAGTGACGCAGGCGAGCAACACCAGCGGTATGAAAAAACGCGGCGCCTCGCGGGCGCGATAGGCGCCGAAGGCGAGCGCGACAAACAGCGCCAGCGCGACGGGAAGCGACGGCTCGTGGTCGGCGGAAAAATACAGCAGCGCGCCGGCGCCGGCGGCGACTGGCGTCCACAAAAACGGGCGCCGCAGCGCGGTCTCCTTGGCGATCGCCGCCGCGACCGCCGCACGAAACGCAAGCGCCAGCGCCTCGAAAAACGGAGCGCGGCCCCGCCCGGAGTCGAGCCCTTCTTGAGCGGTCTGCGCGATGTCCTGCAAATGGATAAACCTCGTGGCGTGAAAAGCCCTCAAGCTTAACCCGCGCCCGGCGCGCTGTCACAAGGGTTTTCGCTCGGGCGACCGCCGGAAACGACAAGACGCCTAGCGAAACAGGCATTCAGCAAAGCGACAGGCTTGGTCGGGCGCCATAGCTTTGAGCCGTTTACAGAAACAGCAGCCCGTGGGCAGTCGCGACGAAATTGTGGTCGACGCCGTGGCTGTCCACGTATTGCCCGACAATCCGGCCATTGTTGTTGACGCCCGTGGCGTAGGCGCCCTACCCGAACCCGGTCCCTGCATTGGGGTCGGCGAGCGTCGCGTAAGCGCCGTGGGAGGTCGAACCGGAGCTCGACGCCGATGGCGCGGGCGCGCTTTATTGCGGCTCCGAACGCGTCGGCGGCGAATAGTTTCGGAACGCGTCGGCGGCGAACCGCCCCAACCGTGATTGTCGTCGTGCCGGGGTCGGCGGCGATGGCTGTCGTCGCGCGTCGACATGGCCCGGCGCCTGGACCTGGAGCTACGTCTATTCGCCGCATGTCCCGCCCGTTATCGAATGGCCCCGCTGGGTGTACAATTCTGTGGTGGTCCTAGTAACGTTCGCGTGGGAATGCGTCGAAGAGAGTTGCAATCATGAAGCGGACATCCCTGCGGATCGGCGTTGCGGCGTTCATTGGCGCGGCCTCGCATGACGCCGCTCTGGCGGGCGGGACACAACCGGGGGATAGTTCCGGGCAGGCCTATGCCGTTCCGATTCCCGAGGGCGTCTATTTCTGGACGACGCCCTCATACGGAACGCGCCCCAATGGCGGCGGCGCTTCAGGCGTCGACGCGAACTCATTCGTCAATGTTCCGGTGTTCGCGTGGTCGACGCCCTGGACTCCGCTCGGCGGCCGGCTCGAATTCGCCGTGACGATTCCGGAGGTGTTCGCGGGCTTTCCGAGCGACACGGGCCGTCCAAGCCCATCGTCCGCGCGCGGACTTTACAATTCGCTGTTCGCGGGGATCTGGGCTTTCGACCTCGATCATGGCTTCAATGTGAGCGTGCTGAGCGGTTTCTATATTCCTGAAAATCCGGGCGTCAACGGCGTCTCCACCGACGCGTGGGTGGCGCGCGAGGGCTTGAACTTCGCCTATAACGCCGACGGGTGGAAGGCGGCGGCCAATATCAACTATCAGTTCCAGGGATGGAGCTACCTCACTCATTCGCCCTCGGCGAACGACAACTTCGTCTATGATCTCACGCTCACCAAGACCATCGGCAAATGGGAAATCGGCCCGGTCGGCTTCGGCTCCAACGAGGTGAACCAGGCCGCCAACCCGCATCCAACCGCGCAATTCGCGCTCGGCGGCCTCGTCGGCTACGACTTCGGCCCCGTCACCGCCCAGTTCTATGTGACACGCGATCTCGCGCAAAGAAACCTGGGCGGCGCCGAAACGCGCGTCTGGAGCCGGCTCATTGTTCCGCTATGGAGCCGGACCCAGCCCCCGGCGCCGCCCGTCGCCTCCGAATACTAAACCCGTCGCGACGTCCGGCGAGCGCGGCTCACCCTGCGGTTTCGACCATAGCCTCAAGCCCCAACAGCCGCGCCAGGGCCTTGACGCGGTTCAGCAGGCGCTCGCTGGCGAGATCGGCCCGCGCCGCCGGCAGGGTCAGCGTCAACCGCCCGTGACGCGAGCGCAGCGGCGTCTGCGGCAGGACGCCGGGCATAGAGGCCGACAGCAGATAGGCGACGCGCATCGCCGAGCCGAGCACCCGCGCGCGGATCAGCAGCCGCGTGGTCAGCAGCCCGCGCAGCGCCGAGAAACCATGTTCGCCTTCGGGCCCCTGGTGGCGGAACACCACGGCCAGCGCGAGAAAGGCGCGGCCCGGATGATCGACGCCGAAAAAGGCCCCATGGGTGACGATATTGGTGGCCTGCAGCGCGCGATAATCGGGATGGGCGCGCCAGGCGACATCCGACAGAAGACAGGCGGCGTGGCGGAGGCGCTTCTCTTCAAAGATTTCGTCGAGTTCGCAGGACGCCATGAAGGCGTCGCTCCAACCGATCAGCTCGTCGCCATAGGCGGGCGCCCGCGCGAGCAGCGCGCCCTGTTCGCGCGCGGCGCACAACAGCGGATCGGCGGCGCGCTCGGCGGCGCCCAGCCGCTCGTAGAGCAACCCCTCGCGCACTCCGGCCGCCGAGATCACGATCTCTCGCGGTTTCGCCCGACGAATGATTTCGTCGAGCACGATGGCGCCATAAGCCAGCAGCGGGCGCCGCGCCGTCGAAACGGCGGCGATGTCGGTGATCGCCTCGCTGTCGATGCGCAGAGCCAGCTCCGCGAACTCCGCCGCCTCGGTGGTCTGGATGCGGTAATTGTGCATCACGTCGAGCGGATAATTGCACTGGCGCATATGCAATTTGGCCAGCGCGCGCCAGGTGCCGCCAACGGCGTAAAAGGTGCGGCCGCGCAATTGGGCGAGCGGCTTCGCATCGGCGATGGCCTTGCGCGCGATGCGGGTGGCCTCGCGCGTCGAACGCTTCGACGCGTCCATCAAAGCGAGGCCGCCGAGCGGCAGAGTCATGCCATTGGCGCAGACTCCGCCGGCGACATCGATGAGTTCGAGCGAGCCGCCGCCGAGATCGCCGACCACGCCGTCGGGCACGTGAATCGCCGAAATGACTCCGAGCGCCGACAGCTCCGCCTCGCGCCGGCCGGAGAGCAAGAGGATGTCGCGGCCGATCGCCGCGCGCGCGGCATCGAGAAACGCCGGGCCGTTGGCCGCGTCGCGGGCCGCCGCCGTGGCGATCACCTCTATGTCGTCGACTTCCATCGTCTCGCACAGCGCGCGAAAACGGCGCAGCGCTTTCAACGCCTTCTCGACGCCCTCATCGGCCAATCGGCCGCTGGTGACGACGCCCTTGCCGAGCGCGCACATCGCCTTCTCGTTGAAGATCGGCGTCAACGCCCGCGAAAGCCCCTGATAGGCGACGAGGCGCACGGAATTGGAGCCGATATCGACGATGGCGACCGGCCGCGTCGAGTCGCGGGACATGATCGGTCGCGCATCGCTCACATGATCACGCGAAAAAAGTCGGGACAGGTCGCTAATCGGCGTCGCCTCACTCATCGTCCCGGCGTTTTAGCAGGGAGCGGGGACGCCACTCCTTGAGCGATTTGCCGCGGCCGGAAAGACTCGGGTTTGTCATGAAGTATTTGTGGGCGTTGAAGCGCTCTTCGCCCGGCGGTGGAGTTATGCGCGCGGAGGAGCCGTCCGGCAAGACCCGGTAGCTCTGCTCATTGTCGATGAGATTGGCCATCATGATCTGATCGAGCACCTGCTGATGCACGGTTTGATTGGTGATCGGCATCAATGTCTCGACGCGCCGGTCGAGATTGCGCGGCATCAGATCGGCGGAGGAAATATAAAGATGCGCGCGCGGATGCGGCAGCGCATAGCCGCCGCCGAACGCATAAACGCGGGCATGTTCGAGAAAACGTCCGACGATGGATTTCACGCGGATGTTTTCGGACAGGCCCGGCACGCCGGGCCTCAAGCAGCATATGCCGCGCACGACCAGTTCGATCGAAACGCCGGCCTGCGAGGCCAGATAGAATGCGTCGATGATTTCCGGATCGACCAGCGCATTGCACTTGCCCCAGATCGTCGCCGGCTTGCCCGCCTTGGCGAAGGCGATCTCCTGTTCGATGTGTTCGAGCAGCTTTTTCTTGAGCGAGATCGGCGACACCGACATGCGCTCGAGCCCCGCCGGTTCGGCGTAGCCGGTGATGTAGTTGAAGATGCGCGACACGTCGCGGCCGATCGCCGCGTCCGCCGTGAACAGCGAAATATCGGTGTAGATGCGCGCCGTCACCGGATGATAATTGCCAGTGCCGATATGGCAGTAGGTGGCGAGCCCGGCTCCCTCGCGCCGCACCACCATCGACAATTTGCCATGCGTCTTCAGCTCGATGAAGCCGAACACCACTTGTGCGCCGGCGCGCTCCAGATCGCGCGCCCAACGGATATTGGCTTCCTCGTCGAAACGGGCCTTCAGCTCGACGAGCGCCGTCACCGATTTGCCGGCCTCGGCCGCCTCGACCAGCGCGCGCACGATCGGGCTGTTGGCCGAGGTGCGATAGAGCGTCTGCTTGATCGCCACGACATTGGGATCGCGCGCCGCCTGCTGCAAATACTGCACGACGACGTCGAAGGATTCGTAGGGGTGATGAACCACCAGATCCTTTTGCTTGATGGCGAGGAAACAATCGCCGCCATTGTCGCGCACGCGCTCGGGAAAGCGGGGATTATAGGGCTTGAACTTCAGATCGGGCCTGTCGAGCGCGACGAGCTCGGAAAGATCGTTGAGCGCGAGCATTCCATCGAGCTCGAACACTTCTTCGTCGTCGACGTCGAGCTCCGCCGCGACCAAGGCGCGCAGCGTCACCGGCATGTCGGCGGCGACCTCCAAACGGATCACCGAACCGCGCCGGCGCCGCTTCAACGCCGTCTCGAACAGCCGCACGAGGTCTTCGGCCTCCTCCTCGACTTCCATATCGCTGTCGCGAATGACCCGGAACAAGCCCTGCCCGCGCAAAATATAGCCGGGGAACAGCCGTTGCGCGTGCAACGCGATGAGCGCTTCGAGCCGCATGAAGCGTTCGCGCCCCGAAGGCGCCGCGCCGGGCGCCGCCGCCGTTCCCGGCAGGCGAACGAACCGTTCGATCTTCTGCGGCAGACGGACCAGCGCCTGCAGCACTCTGCGGTCGCCGGGATGGATCAGCTCCAGCGCCAGCGTGAAGCCGAGATTGGGAATGAACGGAAAGGGATGCGCCGGATCGACGGCGAGCGGCGTCAACACCGGAAAAATGCGCGTCAGAAAGTGATCTTCCAGCCAGTCGCGGTCCGTCTTGGAGATATCGCCGGGTTCGACGATGACGATGCCGACTTCCTCGATGTCGCGCCGCAACTCGCGCCAACGGCGCATCTGCTGATCGGTTAGTTCGAGGACGCGCTCCTTTATGCAGGCGAGCTGCTCGGCCGGGCTCAGTCCATCCTGCGACAAACCGGCGAATTCCGCACGCGTCTGGCCGCGCAGGCCGGCGACGCGCACCATGAAGAACTCATCGAGATTATTCGCCGAGATCGACAGAAAGCGCAGCTGCTCCAGCAGCGGGTGGTTGCGGTTCGAGGCCTCTTCGAGCACCCGCCGGTTAAACTCCAGCCAGGACAACTCGCGATTGACGAAGCGTTTGGGCGAAGTCATCAGCTCTTCGGGATGCGCCAGAATGTCCCTTGGCGTTTCAATCGCGGCGCTCCTGGCGCCGTCGTTTAGGCTGTGCTTTTCCCTCGTCACGCAGTTTCTCCGCCGATTTTCAAGCATAGTGCCACAGGACCGCCGCCGAAGCAGCGGATTTTTCACTCCTGTCGCAGCCGCTCCAACAATTCCGCCGCCAGCGCCCGGGTCACCCGCCGACCACGCGCCAGCGCCTCGCGATCAAGGTCGCGCACAAAGGCGCGCGCCGCTCCCAGCGAGCGCTCCAACCGCAGGGCGATATAGTCGATCAAGCCGGATTCGACAGCCAATTGCCTGTCGCGAAACAGCTTTTCGAGAACAGCGCGCATCAGGCCGTCGTCCGGCGGACCGATTTCAACCACCGGCGCACGACGTAAACGTGACAGAAGATCGGGCAAGCGCACAGTGTCGCCGCGCGGCGGACGGCGCGCGGTCAGCAGCAGAAAAGCGTCGCTCTCGCGCGCGAAGTTCAGCAGATGGAACAACGCCGTCTCGTCTTCGACGCGATCCACGCCATCGATCAGCATAGCCGCCGGCCGCTCCGCGGCAAGCCGTAGCAGCGAGGGAAGCTCTTGCGGCGCCAGGGCCACAGCGCCGGCCTGGCGCGCCCAGATCGCCGCGAGATGACTCTTGCCGCTTCCCGGCGGGCCGAGCAGCGACAATATGCGATCCGGCCAACTCGGCCATTGGTCGATCATCGCAAGCGCCGCCTCGTTCGACGGCGCCGGAAGAAAGTCGTCCCGCCCGAAACTGGGTTCGACCGGCAGATCCAGCGCAAGCTGTGCGGGGGGCGCCTTCTCGGGCCTTTTCTCCGGCCCGTCGTCGTCGCCCATCCCGTCGTCGCCCATGACGGTTCAGGCCCCGTCGGCCGGCGCCGTCCCGGCGGGGCGCAGATAAAACTCGCTGGCGCGATAGCGCCGCACCAGAAAGCGCAGCACGACGCCCATCGCCGCGGCCACCGGCACGGCGATGATCATGCCGACGAAACCAAACAATGTGCCGAAGGCGAACAGCGCGAACATCAGCCACACCGGATGCAATCCCACCGACGCCCCGACCAGACGCGGCGACAGCACATTGCCGTCGAGGAACAGCCCGACGCAAACCACGGCGATCGCTTCGAGCGGCAGGCGCCAGTCCGGCCAGCCCTGCACCAGCGCGACGCTGATCGACAGCACGAAGGCGGTGATCGAGCCGACAAAGGGAATCAAACTGAGGAAACCGGCGATCACGCCGATCAGAAAGCCGAAATTCAAGCCGATGAACGACAGGCCCAGAGCGTACCAGGAGCCCAGAAACAGGCAGACCGCCGACTGCCCGCGCAAGAAGCCGGCCATCGCCTGGTCTATTTCATGCGCCAGCTGACGCACCTCCTGGCGATAACGCGGCGGCGAGAGTCCGTCGAGAATCTCGACCATCTCCTCCCAATCAAGCAGCATGTAAAAGGCGACCACCGGCGTCACCACCACCACCGAGACGATATTGATCAAGGCCACGCCGCGCGACACGAGCGAGCGCGCGAAACCGCCGATGCTGGCGGTGTTTTCGCCGATGAAATCGTTGACGTATTTTTGCATGTCCAGCGTGGGCAGCGAGGCTTCGAGCCCATGTTCCTTCAAGAAGGCGTTGTAGTGGGCGGTGAGCTTGCCGCTCCATTCGGAGAATAGCCCCTGCAAGGCGGCGAGATAGCCCGGAAGGCTGGAAACGAAGCCTTCGAGCTGGCGCGCCAGCACCGGGACCAGCAGCAGTCCGGCGGCGACGACGACCACGATAAACACCGCGAGCAACAGGACAGCCGCGCCTACCCGCGACAGCCCCGCGGCTTTCAGGCGATCGGCGACGGGGTTGAGGAGATAGCCGAGCACGGTGCCCGCGACGAAAGGCGTCAGAATCGAGCTTACCGAGTAGAGGAGCGCCACGGCGGCCGCCAGCGCAATTCCCCAGAGCAGCAGCTGGCGCTCCAGGCTCATGCCAGGCTCCGCGCGCCAGCTCGGCGGTCCATCCAGATCCGACATCCCGCACCCTCTCCCGCAAAGCCGCGCGTCAGAGATAGACGCCGCCCAAAGCCCGCGTCAACGTCCCCGAGGAATTGCATCAGACGCCTTCCTAGCCAGTTCATGTGAAAATCATGGAAACGCCGCTCCCCACGCCGCCGCGAAAAAGCCTCATGCGACGGGCTTCATCCGGGTTCTGAGAATTTAAGGAGCCTCCATGCGTTTCATGACCTTTCTCGCTGTCGCCGCGCCGTGCCTGCTGGCGTCGGCCGTCGTCGGCGCCGCCCCGGCGCGGGAAATCGAGACCAAATCCGTCGTCGTCGCCGTCGTCGCGCACCCCGATGCGGCGACCGTCACGCGCGAGGCCACGGTCGATTTGCCCGCCGGCGCCTCGACGGTTTTGATCAGGGGCGCACCCTATCCGATCATCGCCGATTCGCTGCGCGCTTCGGGCTCGGCGCAAACGCCGCTCATTATCGGCGCGGTGGAGGAGCGGGCGGCGCCCGCCGCGAGCAAGCCCGGGGACGGCGCGGTCGCGACGCGGTTGAAGGAGCTTCGCGTCGCGCGCGCGACGCTGGACGCGACAATCGAGGCGCTCAAGACCAAACAGGCAATGATTGTGCGCTATTCGCTGGCCAGCCCGGAAAAAATCGCGAGCGATGCGCGCCCACTCGCCGTCGCCGACTGGGGCGCGGCTTTCGAGGCCATCGGCGCCGCCCATGCGAAGGTCGGCGAGGAATTGCGCGTCGCGAACGCCAAGGCGCACGAACTCGACGAGGAAATTCACGGGCTGGAGAGCGAACGCGGCGGCGCGAAGAGCTGGCTGACCCGCGACATAGCGGTCAGCGTCGAGTCGCAAGGCGGCGGGCCGGCGAAAATCATCCTCACCTATCAGACTAGCGCCGCCGGCTGGAAGCCCGTTTACGAGGCGCGGCTCGACACTGGCGACAAAGACAAAAAGCCAGCGCTGGAGTTGCTGCGCCGCGCCGTGGTGACGCAGCAGACGCATGAGGACTGGCGCGATGTGGCGCTGTCCGTCTCGACGGTGCGCGCGCGGCGCGGCGCGGCGGCGCCTGAAGTGACGCCGCAGCGCGTCGCCTTCGCCGAACCGCCCATCCCCGCGCCCATGGCGCGCGCCAAAAGCGTTCAGATGCAGGAATTTGGCGCCGTCGGCGGCGTTCGCCAGCAGGCGGCCGACGCTCTCGCCGCGGCGCCTCCCGTCTCGCCGGCGCGCGAGGCGACGGCCGATCTCGACGCCGCCGCTTATTCGGCGACGTTCAAAATCGCCGGCCCGGCCTTAGTCCCCGGCGACGGTTCGGCCAAGACTTTTCCGCTTTCGTCGCGCAAGCTGGAGCCCAAACTGACGATCCGCGCCGCGCCGGCGCTCGATCCGACCGCCTATCTCGAAGCGCATATCGTCAACGACGAAGAGGCGCCGCTGCTGCCGGGCCAGCTCACGGTGCAGCGCGACGGGGTGTTTGTCGGGACCAGCCGCATCGCTCTGGTCGCGCCGGGCGACGCCGCCGATTTCGGCTTTGGCGCAGACGATATGGTCAAGGTCTTGCGCGTTCCGGTCAAGCGCAAGGAAAACGAGCCCACCTGGTTTGGCCAGACCAAAACCGATGCGCGCGAATTCAAGACGAGCGTGAAGAATCTGCACAGCTTTCCGGTCAGCGTCACAATCGTCGATCAGGTTCCCTTTTCCGAAAACACCGCGATCACCGTGGAGACGCTGCCGCAGACCACCCCGCCGACGGAAAAGCAGCCCGGCGACAAGCGCGGCCTGCTGGCCTGGAGTTTCGACTTGCCGCCGAACGAAGCCAGGGACATCCATCTCGCCTGGCGCCTCAAATGGCCGGCTGACCGCGAGGTCGTGCTGGAGCCGGCGCCGCGCTGAGGTTAACCCAGCAACGCCGCCGCCGCGTCCCAGAGTTCGTCGAAATGCGAAATCACTTTGTCCGGAGAGAGCTGCGCGACCGGCGGGTCGCTATAGCCGAAATCGACCGCCACCACCGGCGCGCCGGCGTTGCGCGCCGTGTCGATGTCGGTCTTCGAATCCCCCACCATGAGGGCGCGCCCGGGATCGCCCCGCGCCAGGGCGATGGTCGCTCGCAGCACGCGGCCGTCGGGCTTCGAGATGGAGAAAGTCTCGCGGCCGCAGATCGCCGCAAAACGCCGCGCTTCGCCAAGCCGCTCAAGCAGCAGCCGCGCCAGAGGCTCCGGCTTGTTGGTGCAGACCGCGAGGGCAAAGCCCGCCTGTTGGAACCGCTCCAGCGCCGCCTGCGCGCCAGGGAAAAGCCGGGTCTCGTCGGCTATATGCGCTTCGTAATGCGCCAGAAATGCAGGCACCAGCGCGTCGACGCGCTCCCGCCGCGGCGGCGCGCCGGCGACCGAGAAGCCGCGCTCGATCAGCGCGCGCGCGCCGCCCCCGACGAGCGCGCGGGCCGCCTGCGGCGACTGCAACGGCAGGCCCTCGCGGGCCAGCAGCATGTTTAGCGTTCCGATCAGATCGGGCGCGGTGTCGGCCAGCGTGCCGTCGAGGTCGAACACGAGAATCGGCGAAAGTTTGCTCATGCCCCTCGCCTAACCCTGCGCCGCCGCCCGAGCAAGCGGCGCCGCCGACGCAAAGCGTGAGCTACAATCCGGGCCGAATCGGCGCCAGGCCGCGCCACACCGCAAGGGAACGGCGTCATGAGCGATAGCGAAACGGAAAAATCCAGAATATCCGCCTATTTGCTGGAGACGTTGAGCTGCGAGCTCGAAGAGGCCAACCGCTATTCCCTCGAAGACCCTTACAGCCAGTTCGTCTATGATCGGCTGCGCGAACTTTATTGGACGACGACTCGCGCGCTGGCGTCTTTGGCCCGGCTGGCGAACGGAGAGCGGCCTCGATCCAAAGCTCAAGCCGGCGCCGCCTTGACGGGCGACATCCCCGCGCCGCCGGGGCGCGCACGCCTGTTGATCGACATGACGCACACGGTCAATACGGGGTCCAAGACCGGCATTCAGCGCGTCGTTCGGCAAATCGCGCGCCATTGCGTCGAAACCGGCGCCGGCCTGCCCGTGGCGATCGAGGCGGGCCGGATTTTCTCCTACTACCGCCACCCGGCGCTGCCGCTCGAGATCGAGCCCGGACCCGGCGACATTCTGCTGCTGCTCGACGCCTGCTGGAACGATGTCGCCGATTATCCGCCGCTCATGCAGCGCGTCAAAGCGCGCGGCGGCAAGACGGTCGTCGCCGTTTACGACATTCTGCCGCTTGTCCATCCGGCGCTGTTTCGACCTGTCGTCACGCGCGACTTTCACGTCTGGCGCCAAGAGATCGTCGCGCGCGCCGACGCGGCTGTCGCGATCTCGCGCGCCACGGCGCAAAGCCTGTTCGAGGACATGCGAGGCGCCGGGCCGCGTCCGCCCATCGGCTGGTGGCCGCTCGGCGCGGATTTCGCCGTCGCTACGGGCGAGCCGAGCGCGAAAAATGCGACGCGGGCCGCCTCGGGTCCGCCCTATTTTTTGAGCGTCGGCACGCTGGAGCCGCGCAAGGCCTATCCGGTCGCCATCGAGGCCTTCGAGCGGTTGTGGGCGGCGGGGCGCGACATCCGCTATGTGATCGTCGGGCGTCCCGGCTGGAACACCCGCGCGCTGCAACGGCGCCTGCGCGAAAACCGCGAATTCGGCCGCCGCCTGCTTTGGCTCGACGACGCCGACGACGCCGATTTGCAGCTGCTCTACGCCAATGCGCGCGGCGCCGTGAACTGCTCCGTCGCGGAGGGCTTCGGCCTGCCGCTGGTGGAGGCCGCCCTGCGCGGCGTCCCGGTGATCGCCAGCGACATAGCGGTGTTTCGCGAAGTCGGCGGCGACGGGGCGCGCTATTTCGACCTGCTCGACAGCGCCAGTCTCGCCGCGGCGATCGAGGATGTCTTGGCCCGGCCGAGGACGGCGCCGGCGATCGAGACGGTCTCCTGGCGAGAATCGGCGCTGGAGCTCGTGCGGCTTATTCGCGAGGAGGCCTATCAGCTGCGCGGGGAGTGATGCCGCTTCCCAATGATCGCCTCCGCCATACTGAAGCGATCATCGCGGGACGAAAAAACCCGGCCGCGAGGGCCGGGTTTTCGTCTAGCAGCTCCGGGGCCGACAAGAATCGACTGCGGACGCTCAGTAGTTGGCGAGGACAGGAGCCGGAGCGCCCAAGTTGAAGTGATAATTCACGCCAACGCGGACAGTGTTCCAGCGAGTGTGGTTATTGACATTGTTGACGCCAAGCCCCGCGTTAAAGGCGTTGACGTTTCCACCGCTGATGTCCGAGTAGAGATATTCAACCTTGGCGGACCAGTTCGGCATGAACATCCACTCGACGCCGCCGCCGGCCGTCCAGCCGGTTTGGATCGCCGAGCCGTTCGTCCAGTCGCTGCGGACTGAGCCATAGGCGAAACCGCCCGTGCCGTAGATCAGCAGGGTCGGCATGAAGGTCACGCCAACGCGGCCGCGCACCGTGCCGAACCAATCCAGGCCGCCATTCCCGAAGCCAGAGGCCATGCTCGTGCCCTGGAAATCGGTTTCGAGGCCGACGAGGAACAGAGGCGTCAACGAAAAATTGTAGCCAACCTGGGGACCGCCGAGCACGCCGCCGTTGAGGTGATTGGTCACGCCGCCGTTGACGCCATAGAGGTTCCAATAATTGGAATCGCCGGAACCAGCGCCCCAGCCCCCGCCGATGTTCGCGCCCGCGTAAAGACCGGCCCAAGTCGCGGGCGGCGGCGGCGGCACGTAAACCGGCGCATCCTTGCGATTGGGAAGATCGGCGGCCAGAGCCGATCCGGCGGACAGCGCCAACGCGATTAAGCTGGCGGCGGATAGTAGTCTTTTCATAGCCAAACTCCTTCTGAGTCTCGTTGTGTGGAGTGGCCGAGCATCACAAACGATTGACCAAGCACTAATCAGAGCGGCTGAATCATTCAACGAATTGCGTGGCTAATAGGCACGCCTGGATCGCTTTTCGAGCAAATGTGACAAATCTGCAACATTGCATTTGATTCTAGGCAAGAAACTTCGTCAGATCGTCCGACGGCGCACCGCTCCCTTACCTATGATTGAAGATGTTCTTATTCATATTGAACACCGTTGAAAAAGCGAGGCGCGCCGTTCGCTTGAATATCCTGCGTAGTCAACGCGATTCGCTTCGCGCGCGCGTCCGCTCGGGGCTTTGGGGATGCTCCCCCATCCGCCAGCACCTGAGGACAAGCGCCAATTGGAGCAGCGCGCCGGCCGGAATCGGCGCTGGCGCTGGTCCGGCTCATTCGCGAGGAGGGGTATCAGCTGCGCGGGAAGTGATGGAGCTTGCGGGTGTGGCCGTCTCCCCCGCTATTGCGGCGCCGCGTCTTTCGCCGGAGCCTTCAGCTCTATCTCAAATGTCGCATTCGCATTGCCGTTGACCACCGGCGTTCCGGCGCCCATCCGGCCGTTCAAATTGCTGCTGACGTTGAGTTGAACGATCGGGCAGTCCCCCCTTCAGCGCGGCGGCGAGCACGTCGCATTGGCGGTAGACGATGTCGTTGAGCGACTGACTGAAGGAGACCATCGCCTTGGCCAGGTCGGCGCTGGACGCCCCGTCGACCCGCGGCGCGGACAGCTGGAAATTCGCCGTCACCCGCACGGCCTTATCGTCGGAGTTGTTGAACCTGCGTCCAAATTGCGCTTGCGCTTGAGAGACGCTCATTAATCCGACAAGAAGCAAAGCCGACGTCAATTTCATGGTGGCCGCCATTTGAGGTTCTTGTAAACAATGAATCGGCCAAGGCGTGAGCCCCGGCCGCAATCTTGTCACGCGGCGTTCGTTAAGATGATTAAGTGACATCGAACGAAGCCGACAAAAATCGAAGCGTCGAAACCCGCGCGCAATCCTCTCTTTACGCGCCTATACTTCCCGTTCGAATCGGGACAGGCTCATGTTCGATCTTCTCATTGTCGGCGGCGGGATCAATGGCTGCGCTATCGCGCGCGACGCCGCCGGGCGCGGGCTCTCGGTGCTGCTCGTCGAGCAGGGCGATCTCGCCTGCGCCACTTCCTCGGCCTCGACCAAGCTCATTCACGGCGGGCTGCGCTATCTCGAACTTTACGAGTTTCGCCTCGTCCATGAGGCGCTGGTCGAGCGGGAAGTGCTGCTCTCCGCCGCGCCGCATATCGTCTGGCCGCTCAAATTCGTGTTGCCGCACGAGCCCGGCCTGCGCCCCGCCTGGATGATCCGGCTCGGACTGTTCCTTTACGACCATCTCGCGCGACGCAAGCGCCTCGATGGCTCGCACATGGTCTCTTTGCAGGGCGGCCTCGGCGGCCCGTTGCGCGCCTCATACAAAACCGGCTTCACTTACGCCGATTGCGCCGTCGACGACGCCCGTCTCGTCGTCGCCAATGCGATCGCCGCGCGAGAGCTCGGGGCGCAGATTCGAGTCTGCGCCAGGCTGGTCGCGACGCGCCGCGCCGAGGACCGATGGACCGCGCTCGTCGAGAGCGCCGACGGCGCCGAGGAGATCGAGACGCGGGCGATTGTCAACGCCGCCGGCCCCTATGTGTCGCAGGTCGCGCACGACGCGCTGCATATCACCTCGCGCAAACATGCGCGGCTGGTGAAGGGCTCGCATATCGTCACACGCAAATTATACGACGGCGAGCATGCCTATATCCTGCAAAACCCCGATAAACGCGTTGTTTTCGCTATTCCCTATGAGCAGGATTTCACGCTTATCGGCACCACGGACATAGCCTTCGAGCCCGCGCCGGCGCCGGTCGCGATCAGCAAAGAGGAGACGGTTTATCTCCTCGCCTCGATCAACCGCCATTTTTCCCGCGCCGTGACCGCCGACGACATTGTCTGGAGCTACGCGGGGTTGCGGCCGCTGTTCGACGACGGCGCGCTGGAGGCGTCGGTGGTGACCCGCGACTACGCCTTCGATCTCGATTTCGACGGCGCGCCGGCGCTGTCGGTTTTCGGCGGCAAGATCACCACCGCAAGGCGGCTCGCCGAACATGCGCTGCGCGCATTTTCGCGCATATTTCCGCATATGCGGGCGGCGTGGACGCAGGACAGCGCATTGCCCGGCGGCGACTTTGAGGGCGGCGATTTTAGCGCCCTGCTGACGCGGCTCTCGCGCGAAAAACCCTTTCTCGCGCCACCAGTCGCGCTGCGACTCGCGAGGGCGTACGGCTCGCGAGTCTGGCGGCTGCTAGGCTCGGCCAACAGCATGGCCGAACTTGGGCCGGACTATGGCTGCGGGCTTAGCCGAGCCGAACTCGCCTATCTCGCGCGCGAGGAATGGGCGCGAACGGCGGAGGATGTTTTGTGGCGGCGCAGCAAGCTCGGGCTGCATCTGACGCGGGCGCAGCAGCAAGCGGTCGCGGCGGCGATGGCGCGCTGAGACCTCCCCGCCGAGGACGCCCGCGAAGGCTCGCTCCGGCCAGAAGCAGGCATGCGTCGGGCGCGGACGGGAATAGGGTCGTAGCTCCCGCCCAATATGGTGATAATATCTGTAGAGTGACTATATTTATGACTCTCAATGAAGCGGGATTTAGGACCGCGAGACAGGTCCTGCGCGCACATACTTTCCGCGATTGAGCGACATTTCCCTTCTATCCCCGGACTACTTCGGGCGACGGCTCCGCCGCCCCGTCAAATTGTCCGACGCTTGTCAACCGCCTCGATGCGATGCTATGCGTTTTTATCATATCTGTTTGGTATGAAATAAGCGGAGAGCAGACATCATGGTCAACCTCGTTCGTCCCCTTCTCACCGTCGCCGCGGCGCTATTCGTCGTCGGCGCCGCGCAGGCCCAGCAGGCGCGCCCGGACTTCAGCAAGGTCGAAATCAAGACGACCCAGCTTGCCGACAATTTCTACACGCTGGAGGGCCAAGGCGGCACGATCAGCGTGCTGGTCGGTCCGGAAGGCGTGTTGCTGGTCGACTCCCAATTCGCGCCGCTCACCGACAAGCTGGTGGAGGCCATTAAAAAGGTTTGTGGCAAGCCGATCCGCTTTCTGATCAACACCCATGTCCATGGCGACCATACCGGCGGCAATGAGAACTTCGCCAAGCTCGGCGCCACGATTTTCGCCCGCGAGCAGTTGCGCGCGCGTCTCGAGCGCCCCAATCCCGCGGCGGACGGAACGCCGGGCAAGCCGGCGCCGTCCGAGGCGCTGCCGGTGGTGACCTATGACGATCCGGTCACGATTCACTTCAATGGCGAACATGTGCGCCTGCTGCCAATCCGCAGCGCGCATACGGATGGCGATACGCTGGTGAGCTTCCCCGAGCACGACATTCTCGCGGTCGGCGATTATTTCCGCAGCGTCGGCTATCCGATCGTCGACCTCAACAACGGCGGCAGTCTCGCGGGCATTCTCGAAGGTCTGCGCGCGACGATCGACCGCGCCGGCCCAAACACCAAAATCATTCCGGGGCACGGCCCCGTCACCGACCGCAATGCGCTGATTGCGCAGCGCGATCTGATTATCGCCGTGCGCGACAAAGTGGCCGCCTTGGTCGCGCAAAACAAAACGCTCGAGGAGGTTCTCGCCGCCAAACTCACGGCGGACATCGACGCACAAATCCCCCAGGCGGGCCAGTCGAGCGAACGCTTCATCAAGTGGCTGTACGCCGAGGTCAAGGCCACCAAGGCCGGCGTGAAAACCGGGCAAGCCCAATAACCCGGGCGTTCGCCGGCAGACGCAAAAAAGCCGGCGGGAGACCGCCGGCTTTTGCATTTTCTATCAGCGCCTTACTGCTGCTGGGCGCCGAGGCTCGCGACGTCGACCTTGACGCCCGGCCCCTGGGTGGAGCTCAGCGCGACGCGCTGAATGTAAGTGCCCTTCGAACCCGCGGGCTTCGCCTTCGCCACCGCGTCCACAAACGCCTTGATGTTCTCGACCAGCTTGCTGTCCTCGAAGGAGGCCTTGCCCACCGTGCCCTGCACGATGCCGGCCTTTTCGACGCGGAACTCGACCGCGCCGCCCTTCGACGCCTTGACGGCGGAGGTCACGTCCATCGTCACCGTGCCGACCTTGGGGTTCGGCATCAGGCCGCGCGGGCCGAGCACCTTACCCAAACGCCCAACCAGCGGCATCATGTCCGGCGTCGCGATGCAGCGGTCGAAGTCGATCGTTCCGCCCTGCACGATCGTCACCAGCTCCTCGGCTCCGACGACATCCGCGCCGGCCGCCTTGGCTTCGTCGGCTTTCGCCCCGCGGGCGAACACCGCGACGCGCAGCACGCGGCCGGTGCCGTTCGGCAGATTGACCACGCCACGCACCATCTGGTCCGCGTGCTTGGGATCGACGCCGAGATTCATCGCGATCTCGACCGATTCGTCGAACTTGGCCTTGGCCCGCTCACGCACCAATTTAATGGCGTCGCCCAGCGGATAGAGCTTCGTGCGCTCGATGCCCTCGCGCGCCTTGGCGATGCGTTTTCCGATATGCGCCATGACTTACTCCACCACTTCGAGGCCAATGGAACGGGCGGAGCCTTCGACCATCGCCGAAGCGGCTTCGATCGAATGCGTGTTCAGATCGACGAGCTTCTTCTCCGCGATCTCGCGGATCTGCGCTCGCGTGACCTTGCCGACGAAGCCGCGTCCGGTGGTCTTGGAGCCGGATTTCACGCCCGCCGCTTTCTTGAGGAAGTAAGACACCGGCGGCTGCTTCAGTTCGAAGGTGAAGGAGCGGTCCTGATAGGCCGTGATGATGACGGGGATCGGCGTCCCCTTTTCGGTCTGCGCCGTCTTGGCGTTGAACGCCTTGCAGAACTCCATGATGTTGAGACCGCGCTGACCGAGCGCGGGACCGATCGGCGGCGACGGATTGGCCGCGCCGGCGGGCACCTGGAGCTTTATATAGCCCGTGATTTTCTTCGCCATTGTTCTTCTCCAACGTTTGGCCGTATGGGCGGGCTGCGACGCCCGCCTTTAAGGCCGGTTGCAGGCGCGTGGTCCGACATGATGTCCCTAATGGCGTTTAAGGGCATGCCCGCCACACGTCTTCCGAAGCGGCGAACCGCCCCGAATTCTTATCCACCCTCCCCTCGAGGGGAGGGTGAAGGATATTCTATACCTTCTCCACCTGGGAGAACTCCAGCTCGACCGGAGTGGCGCGGCCGAAGATCGACACGGCCACCTTGACGCGCGAGCGATCCTCGTCGACTTCCTCCACCGTACCGTTGAAGGAGGCGAAGGGCCCGTCGGCGACGCGCACGGTCTCGCCGACCTCGAAGGTAATGGTGGCCTTGGGCCGATCGACCCCGTCCGCCACCTGACCCTTGATGCGATTGGCCTCGGCCTCGCTGATCGGCATGGGCTTATTGTCGGCGCCGAGGAAGCCCGTCACCTTCGGCGTGTTCTTGATCAGCGAGAACACCTGATCGGTGAGATCGCATTTGACCAGCACATAGCCGGGAAAGAACTTGCGCTCGGTGTTGACCTTGCGCCCGCGCCGCACTTCGACGACATGCTCGGTCGGCACCAAAATCTCTTCGAAACGATCGGCGCAATTACGCTGCGCCGCCTGCTCGCGAATCGACTCCGCGACCTTCTTCTCGAAGTTCGAATAGGCGTGAACGATATACCAGCGCATGCTCATGATGGCGCGCTCAGCTCCAAATTATTATGGCTATTGTCCAATCCGCAGCATGAGCCCGACGCCCATCCGCAGCACCCAATCCACGACGACGAAAAACAGGCTGGAGGCCAGCACCATCAGGATCACCAGACCGCTGGTGATCATGGTTTCGCGCCGCGACGGCCAGACGACCTTCTTCGCTTCGGAACGGACATCCTGCAGGAATTGGAACGGATTGGCCATGCGACTAACCTGACGGCGTGAAGGGAACGGAAAGCGTCGCCGCATTTGGCGCCTTTTGGCGACGGTCGAGTCGAGCCTTCCGCAAAACAATCGCGGCGCGGAGCCAATCGGCCACGCGCCACGAATGAAGGCTTATAACGGCTTATCCCGGCGCCGCCAAGGGGAAATTTGGGGTGTTTTCATGCGCGACGGGCGCGCCTTATGGGAGCCGAGCAAGCCTATTCGCGCGGCTCGGGCTCGCGCGGCTCCAGCGGATGCTCCGCGCGCGCCCAACCGTCCGTGCCGTCCGGATACCAGAACACTTGCGTATAACCGAGGCTGAGCGCGCGTTTCGCGGCGTTCCAGGACATCCAGCAACTGGCGAGGCAATAGAAGACCACGGGCTTCGCTTTGTCATTGGCCGTCGCGCGCGCCAGCCCTTGCTCGAAGTAGCGCAGCGTCTCGGGCGCAAGTTCGCCGTAGCCGGTTCCCGGCAGCCAGACGCTGCCGGGAATGTCGGAGCGCGGCGCGTCCCGCCATCTGACTTCTCTCGGCAGGCCGGCGGGCTTGGGCGGACGCGCCATGGCGTCGATAAAGGCCGCCTGTTTGGCGCTCCACAGTTCGAAAGCGCGGGCGGTGTCGATGACGGTCGCGCCGGCCAGCGTCGCTGGGACGGGCTCGCGAAACTTGTCGAGCCGATAGCCGGACGGCTCTTCGGGAGCCGCCTCCTCGGCGAAAGCGGGGCAAGGCGGCGCGAGTAACGCGCCGGCGATCAAGACGAGCGCGGCGCCAGCCCGCCCCAAGGCCCAACAACTTTTACAATAGATTTTGGCGAAGATCGTCACAGAGATTCGCTCCATTGCGCGCGCCGCGAAAGCTCGCCTGGTCTATTCCGCAGCGGTCGATTTTCGTTAATCGGTTTTCGGAAAAGACCGGGCTGACGATCATTGCGCGAATTTCCTTAACAAAATTGAAGCGCCTCATAAAGCATTGTCGCTGTATAAAATTCTACGATAAACGCCGTTCAGACTAATCTCTGCGGACGTTGGCCGTCGCTGCGTCGGATTCTGGGCAATCTCCCGACTCCTGCCGCCCGAAAAAACCCGCGCCTGCAATAAATTGCAGAATTTCCACCACGTTCGCGACAGTCTATAAGCGATATTGAGCGGACCGAAGCAAGGTTTTGTTACCGAGATTCCAAAAAGGTTCATTCAAATAATATTTAGCGAATTTCTTTAACGTTCCAGATGCATTTGTCGACGTATCGATGGTGCATCGCCGATCCCGGCGCGCAATCCAGCTTTTGCCCGACATAATTTACAGTCACGCCGCGCGATTTCGGAAGTCGTTCGAAGTTCCGGCGGCCCAGTAACCAAGGAAGGAGGTCAGCATGTCGACCGTCTTGTCTACGATGATGAAACAGCTTCGCTCTCTGCGACGAGACGGCAAAGCGTTCGCCCGCGCCCGCTCCGGCGTTGTCGCGGTCATTTTTGCTTTGGCGCTGCTGCCCATCATGTTCCTGCTCGGCGTCACGGTCGATTATAGCCGCGCCACTTCGATGAAATCGCGCTTGCAAAACGCGGTGGATCTGGCGGCTCTCCGCGTGGGATCGCAACCAGGCCTCACTGCGGCGCAACACCAGCAGATCGCGGCGCAAATGGTCGCCGCCGATATGGGCGCCTCGCTCGCCACCCAGCTCGGCGTCAACGTCACCGAGACCGATCTTCCCAACGGGGCGGGCTGGAAAGTGACGGCGTCGGCCTCCATGCCGGACATGATCCTGCCGGTCATGAGCGTCGGTTCGACGGTGTTCTCCGCCTCGGCTCAGGCGGCCGCGCAACTCACGACGACAGGCGGGAACCCGGTCACCAATATCAACCTTCATATTCTCGTCGACAACTCGGCGTCGATGGGCGTCGGCGCCAATGCATCCGACCAGTCCGGCATGTCGTCGAGCTCGCTGAAATGCTCCTACGCCTGCCATTCCAGCGTCGCCGCCTATACGACGACGACCGACGCCTGCCGCGGACCGGAGAAGACCGCGACGGTCACCGACGGCGTAACCTATGCGCACCAACAAGGCTACAGCTTGCGCATCGACGCGGTGAAGACCGCGCTGACCAATTTCATCCAACAGTGCAAAACCAACGCCGCCGCCACCGGCGCGAAGATCAATGTCGCGCTTTACACCTTCGCCGGCGGCTTAACGACCGTCCACGCGTTGGACAACAACTACTCGGCGGCCGCCACCGCGGTGAACGGGATCGACATCGCCAGCGAAAACTCCGGAACGTCGTTCCAATCGGCGCTCTCGACGATTCAGACGCAAATCGGCAACACCGCCGGCGACGGCACATCCGCGAGCGCGCCGTTGACCTATGTCGTGCTGGTCTCCGACGGGCTCTACGACGACGCCAATCCGCTGCAGTCCACCTATGTGCCGCCTCCGGCGCCGGTTTGCACGACGACGTGCACATGCCAGGACAATTGGGGCAACAGCTGCGGTGGTTATAACAATCAGTGCAATCAATACAATCAGTGCAACCAGTGGCGTGACAACGGGTGGTGGGGCGACAATAACTGTCATGCGGTGACCAAGCAAACCTGCACCACCACCAATGGGGGCAGCACGATCGCCGTCGGAAACTCGCCCTCGGACGCCAGCTACAACGGCAATGTGGGCAACACCGCCAACACGAACAATGTGTTCAACTATTCGCTCGACGGCAACAGCAACCTGCTGACCGGCGATCAGAACAACGCCGATCACTGGTCTGTGGGACAGGCGCAAACCGGCGTGCTCTGCTATCCGAACTCGACTACGACGTCGAGCCCGATCGGGGCGTCGCCCTACGTTCTGCCGACCGGGACAGCCAATCCGCCGCCCTGCATTCCCGATCCGGTCAATGGCGGCAATTTCGAAATCGCGCCGATCGACCCCAGCGTATGCACGCCCTTGACCACCGCCGGCATAAAAGTCGTCACGCTCTATACGACCTACATGCTGGACAACCCGACGCCGACCAACCCGACGGACTCGCAATATTACGACTGGCGCGTCTATTATATGCAGAACTACACGAACTCGAGCGGTCAGACGTTCCTCCAGTCGCTACAGGCCAACATGACGTCCTGCGCCTCATCCGCGTCGAACGCCTATCAAGCGACCTCCTCGACGGATATCGCCACGGCTTTGACGTCGATCGCCAACTCCACCACGGCCTCGCCGCTGCACCTGGTCAAATAGCGCGGTCGGCAATAAACTTCCGCGCCGCCCCGACAGGGGCGGCGCGGGCCTGAAGTCAACATTGGGCATGTTTAAAGACTAAGGAGGAACGAAATGTCTAATCGCTTTGGCGCGCTTTTGCTCGCACTGCCGATCATGATCTCGGGCGCTCACGCCGCGACCACGACTTCGGATAAGGCCAATCTGCAAACCCCGGTCGTCGCCGCGCCGGCGGCGGATCAGGCCGCCATGCCCGCCGGCTGCGCCGGCTGCGCTGGTCACGATTGCGCCAACTGCCCACTGCTTCAGGCGGCGGCGACATCGGGAGCGCCGTCCGCGGGCGCCGAAACTCCCTGCAAGTAAAGCCGACCGCCCTGATCGCCCCCGTCCCCGTTTTCTTCGCCGCGCAAGCGGTGTATTCAGGCTGGGCCGTCGTCTCCCGCCTCGGGAGCGCGCTTGGAGCGTAAAGTCGACTATGGGCGCGTGCATCGACGGGGGCGCCGGCGGCGAGGAGCCGAACCCAACCAAGACGCTGGCCTTCTTGTCCTCCGGCTCGCCGGAGGCGGAGGAGGCGCGCGAACGGCTGGTCGCCAAATATGGAGCCATCGCGCCGGAAGAGGCTGACTGCATCGTCGCGCTCGGCGGCGACGGCTTGATGCTGCGCACGCTGCACCGCTTCCTGGGCGACGGCAAGCCGATCTACGGCATGAATCGCGGCTCGGTCGGCTTCCTCATGAACCAATATCGCGAAACCGGCCTGCGCAAGCGCATCGCCGCCGCCAAACGCTCGATCATCCATCCGCTGCTGATGCAGGCCATCGACCGGAACGGCGGCGAGTTCAGGGCGCACGCCATCAACGACGTGTCGCTGCTGCGCCAGACCGCGCAGATCGCCAAGCTGCGCATCCTCGTCAACGGCGCCGAGGCGATGGCCGAGCTGGTCGCCGACGGCGTTCTCGTCGCGACGCCCGCCGGCTCGACCGCCTATAATCTTTCGGCGCACGGACCGATCCTGCCGCTCAACGCGCCGCTGATGGCGCTCACGCCCATCTCCGCCTTCCGCCCGCGCCGCTGGCACGGCGCGCTGCTGCCCGACCGCGCCAAGCTGCGCTTCGAAGTGCTGGAAGCGCCAAAGCGCCCGGTCTCCGTGGTCGCCGACCACGACGAATTCCGCGACGTCGTCAGCGTCGACGTCGAGATGGACCACGAAACGCGACTGGTGCTGCTGCACGACCCCGGCCACTCGCTGGAAGAACGCATTTTGCGCGAGCAGTTTGGGTATTGAGGGCCGCTTTCCCCGCGACGTCGGCTTGCGCTCATCGAGGCGTCATGAGAAAATCCGCTAGTAGTTGATTGGCGAATATTCGTTGGGGGATTGGACCTTGAGCGAACCTAGCGGAAATAATCCTTCGCAAAAAGAATTTCAGATCAGCCTCAGCATGTCAGGGGCGATATCCGCCGGCGCCTACACCGCCGGCGTGTTTGATTTTCTCATCGAAGCGCTCGAAGCCTGGGAGGCGGCGCGCGGTCGCGCCGACGTTCCCAACCACCGGGTCGGGCTCAAGGCGATGTCCGGCGCCTCGGCCGGCGCGATCACCGCGGCGATCGGCGCCATCGCCCTCGCGGACGCCGAGTCAAAGGGGCCGGGGCAATACGGCGAATACATCCGCGACGGCTTCGCCTTTCGCTACACTCTGCCGAGGCTCTATGAAGCCTGGGTGGCGCGGCCGACCTTCGTCGCCGAGGCGTCGAACGTGACTGATCTGCTGTCTGATAGCGACCTCAAGAAGGAATGGTCGGGAGAGGCCGATTTTTCGCGCACGACCGATCTGCCGCCGGCGGACCCGAAAGCCCCGGCGGTCGTAACCTCGCTTCTGAACGCACGCTTGCTTGACGAAATCGCAGGGGACGCGATCGCCGTGAAACAACTCGCGCAAACGCCGCGCGCCTATATTTCAACGACCCTGCATATCTATCTCACATTGTCGAATTTACGCGGCGTGCCTTATCTCGTGCCGTTCAATGGCGGCGATTACCACATGATTTCCCATGGCGACCGCGTTCATTACGGCGTGACCGGGCTTGGCGGCTGGCCGTCGGCGAGCGCTTTCGGCGACAGCGATCCGCAACGAGCGGTCGACAAGACTGAACTCGCAGGGAGCCAGGCGGGCAGGAACAAATGGAAGGATTTTTCAATCTGCGCGCTCGCGTCCTCGGCCTTTCCGGTCGGGCTCGCGCCGCGCCTCGTCGGCGCGAAGCAGGCCGAATACGCGCAGCGCCGCTTCCCGATGGAGGATATTGTCGAGGATAAAACGATCGTCCCCAACTGGCGGCCTCCGGCGCCGGCGTCCACGCCGTTCCGCTTCGCCTGCGCCGATGGCGGCATCATCGACAACGATCCGTTCGAATATGCGCGCTTCGCGCTGAAGGAGGAGAGCGAACTCAAAACGCCGCCAGCCGAGTGCGTTCTGACCTTGGCGAACCGCGCCGTCATCATGATCACGCCTTTCCCGGAGGAAAAGCCGATCTTGCCGGACGGCGAGCCCAGCACGGACATCGTGAGCCTGATTACGGCGCTGATGCCCTCGCTGATCGATCAAGCGCGCTTCAAGCCGGACGAGTTGGCGCTGGCGGCCTGCGAAGACCGCGGCAGCCGCTATTTGATCGGTCCGAGCCGGGACGACGAGAACAATGTGCAACAACGCTACGGCATCGCCAGCGGATTGCTTGGCGGGTTCGGCGGTTTTGTCGCGCGCGCCTTTCGCGATCACGACTATCAGCTCGGTCGCCGCAACTGCCAGCGTTTCCTGCAGGCAAGCTTTGCCGTGCCAGAGGGAGACCCCATCGTCGAATCATGGCCGCCCGCGGTCGTCCGCGAAAATTACAAGGCCATTCGTACCAAGGAAGACGACGAGAATAATCGCCCGGACTATTATTGCCTCATTCCCTTGATCGACAAGGCGGCGGCGCCGGTGGAGCGGCCGAAGTGGCCGCGCATTTCCATGGACGAATTCAACAAGCTGCAAGATCGCATCGCGACGCGTTTCGATCTTGTCGCGCCGCTGCTGCTAAATCAAAATGTGAAGGGCGTTCTGGGCGCGCTGCTTGGCCTCGTGCTGCTGCCTGTGATCAACAAAATCCCCGGTCTCGCGCGCGACAAGGCGCTCGCGTTCATCAAATGGACGATCTATGCCGACCTCGTGCGCCGCGACCAGATAGAGGACTGGACCTTGCCGGGGAATCTCGGACTCGAGAACGACGACGCGCGGCTGATCCTCGCCGAATTGCTCAATCCCAAATATGATTTGCGCACCGTGAACGGCATTCTGAGGGCGGTCGGTCCAAGCGCGTCGCGCGAAATCAAGGCGGCCGAAGTCGAAACGATGTTGCAAACGCTCAAGACCCAGAGCGGCAGGCACTTCCAGGTCTGGGAGGCGCCTGACGACTGGACGGCCAAATACGGGACCAAGCTCTATGCGCTCGTCATCCGCGCGCCGTCAGCCGTCAGCGGCTATCTGGCCGTCGGACTGGGGCTCGACTTCTTCAAGCCGACCTTCGACGCGGACTGAGCGGCGCGAGGCGCCGCAACAATGCGCGCGCCTCCTCTCCGCCGCCTCCTCCTTGGGCTTTGCCGAGCCCTTCGCCGGTGATATAGCCCGTCGAGCGGCAAGGGGCGAAAACAATGGCTAAAATCAAGGTTGCGAATCCGGTCGTCGAACTCGACGGCGACGAGATGACCCACATCATCTGGGCCTACATCAAAGAAAAGCTGATCCACCCCTATCTCGACATTGATCTTAAATATTACGATCTGTCGATCCAGAACCGCGACGCCACCGCCGACAAGGTGACCCTCGACGCCGCTCATGCGATCAAGCAATATGGCGTCGGCGTCAAATGCGCCACCATCACGCCGGACGAGGCCCGCGTCAAAGAGTTCGGCCTCAAGGAAATGTGGAAATCGCCCAACGGCACGATCCGCAACATTTTGGGCGGCGTGATCTTTCGCGAGCCGATCATCGCGCGCAACGTGCCGCGTCTCGTGCCCGGCTGGACCGCGCCCATCGTGATCGGCCGCCACGCCTATGGCGACGTTTATCGCGCCACGGATTTCAAGGTTCCCGGCAAGGGCCGGCTGACGATCAGATTCGAGGGCGAGGACGGCGCGGTCATAGAGAAGGAAGTGTTTTCCTTCCCCGGCGCCGGCGTCGCGATGGCTATGTATAATCTCGACGAGTCCATTCGCGACTTCGCCCTCGCGACGTTCAATTATGCGCTGGCGCGCAAATTTCCGGTCTATCTTTCGACAAAGAACACGATTCTGAAAGCCTATGACGGCCGCTTCAAGGATTTGTTCCAGGAGATTTTCGACGCGGAGTTCAAGGAGAAGTTCGCGGCGCTGGGCCTGACCTATGAGCATCGCCTGATCGATGACATGGTGGCCTCGGCGATGAAATGGTCTGGCGGCTATGTCTGGGCCTGCAAGAATTACGACGGCGACGTGCAGTCGGACACGGTGGCGCAGGGCTTTGGCTCGCTGGGGCTGATGACTTCGGTGTTGATGACGCCCGACGGCCGGACCGTGGAAGCCGAGGCCGCGCATGGCACGGTGACGCGCCATTACCGCGAACATCAGAAGGGCCACGCGACCTCGACCAACTCCGTCGCCTCGATCTTCGCCTGGACGCGCGGCCTCGCGCACCGGGCCAAGCTCGACGACAATGCGGAGTTGGCGCGCTTCGCCGCGACGCTGGAGCGGGTCTGCGTCGCGACGGTCGAAGCCGGCTTCATGACCAAGGATCTCGCGCTGCTGATCGGCCACCGCCAGAACTGGCTGTCGACGACAGGCTTCCTCGACAAGATCGACGAGAATTTGAAGAAGGCGATGGCGTGAGCGACGCTTACCCCGCCCGCAACAACTTCACCGCTTCGTCGCGCTCGAACAGATAGAGAAGGACGCGCAGCGCCTGGCCGCGTTCGCTGGTCAGATCCGGGTCGCGGCGCAGGATCAGTTCGGCGTCGTCGCGCGCGGTGGCGAGCAGCCGCGCATGGGCGATAATGTCGGCGAGGCGAAATCCCGGCAGACCCGCCTGCCGCACGCCAAGAATCTCCCCCTCGCCGCGCAGGCGCAAATCTTCCTCGGCGATGCGAAAGCCGTCGTCGGTCTGACGCAGCGTCGTCAGCCGCGCGCCCGCGGCCTCGCCGAGCGGCCCCTTATAGAGCAGCAGGCACGAGGACTCGCCCGAGCCGCGTCCGACCCGCCCGCGCAACTGGTGCAGTTGCGCGAGGCCGAAACGTTCGGCGTGTTCGATCACCATGATCGTCGCCTCCGGCACGTCGACGCCGACCTCGATCACCGTGGTGGCGACGAGAATGCGCGTCTCGCCCTTTTGAAACGCCTCCATTGCGGCGTCCTTGTCAGCGCCTTTCATGCGGCCATGCACGAGGCCGACGCGCTCGCCGAAAATGCGCCGCAAATCCTCGAAGCGTTCTTCCGCCGCAGCGAGATCGAGGTCTTCGTTCTCCTCGACCAGCGGGCACACCCAATAGGCTCGCGCGCCCCGCTCCAGCGCGCGTTTAAGGCCTTCGACGACTTCGCCGATGCGCGATTGCGGCAGCGCGCGCGTCTTGATCGGCGTGCGTCCCGGCGGCTTTTCGTCGAGAACGGAGCTCTCCATGTCGCCGAACAGCGTCAGCGCCAGCGAGCGCGGAATCGGCGTTGCGGTCATCACCAGCACATCCGCCGCCTCGCCCTTCACCCCAAGCGCCAAACGCTGCGTCACGCCGAAGCGATGCTGCTCGTCGACCACCGCGAGGCCGAGATCGTCGAATGCGAGATCGCCGGTGATCAGCGCATGGGTACCGATGACGATGCGCGCTTCGCCTGAGGCGATTTGCGCGCGCAACGCCGCGCGCTCGGCGGGTTTTGCGCGTCCGGTGAGCAGCACGGCGGGAAGACCGACGGCGGCGAATATCGGCTCCAGCCGCTCGAAATGCTGGCGCGCGAGAATTTCGGTCGGCGCCATCAGCGCGGCTTGACGCCCGGCCTCGGCCACATGCGCCATGGCGAGCGCGGCGACGATGGTCTTGCCGGAGCCGACGTCGCCCTGAACCAGCCGCAACATGCGCTGGTCCGAGCAAAGATCGGCGCGGATTTCGCTCAGCGCGCGTTGCTGGGCGCCGGTCAGCGCAAAAGGCAGGCTCGCTTCGATCATCGCAGCCAGCCGTCCGGCGCTTTTGTGTTCTCGGCCCGGTGCGCGCCGCAGCTTTCCCCGCACCAGCCTCAGCGCCAGTTGTTGCGCGAGCAGCTCGTCGAGCGCGAGGCGCTGGCGGGCGAGGCTCATGGGCGCAATGTCGGCGGGCTCTTTTGGATGATGCAGCCGGCGCAGACTTTCGGCGAAGCCGCCGAGCTTATTCGCCGCGAGAACCGAAGGGTTTTGCCATTCGGGGAGCTTTGGCAGGCGCTCCAGCGCCCCCTCGATCGCCTTCTGCACGAAGCGCTGTTGCAGCCCCTCGGTGAGCCCATGCACCGCTTCAACCGAGGGTAGCTTGGCGAGGCCCGCCTCGTCGAGCACGCGGTCGGGATGCACGATCTGGCGATGTCCGTCGTAAAGCTCCAACCGCCCCGAAACCCAGCGTGTCGCCCCAATCGGCAGGCTGCGCTCGATCCAATCTGTATTGGCGAGAAAAAACACCAGCTCGGCGTCGCCGGTATCGTCCTCCACCAGCACCTTGAACGGCCCCTTGGCGCCCCGCCCTTCGGGACGGCGATGTTCCGCGACGCGCACCTTGATCAGCACAAGCGTGTCGAGCGGCGCCTCGGCAAGCGTCGGCCGCGTCCGGCGGTCGACGACATTGATCGGCGCGTGGAACAGCAGATCGACCAGCCGCGCCTCAAAGCCGGGCTTCGCCAGCAGGCGATTGAGCAGGACGGCGGTCTTGGGCCCAACGCCGGGCAAAGCCTCGGCGCGGCCGAACAGGGGATCGAGAACGGAAGGACGCATGCGGGCCGCAATTTACCCGAACTGCGTTGTGTGGCGATAGGCTGAAGAGAAGACGATGTCTCCAACCGCGCTCACCCCCTCGGCCTCGCCCGCGTCGTCGGCGCGGCGCTGGCCGGATCGTCGGGCCAGAGGTGGCGGGGATAGCGGCCCTTCATCTCCTTCTTGACCTCGCTCCAGGAGCCCGCCCAAAAGCCCGGCAGATCGCGCGTCGTCTGGATCGGGCGATGCGCCGGCGACAGCAGCTCCAGCGTCACCGCCGCGCGCCCGCGCGCCAGCGTGGGATGCTTTGCGAGGCCGTAAAGCTCTTGCACGCGCACAGACAGCAGCGGCCCGTTCGGGGCGGCGTAATCGAGCGCGATGCGCGACCCGGCGGGCGTCTCGAAAAAGGCCGGCGCCTCGGCGTCGAGTCTTCGCACGAGGTCGTAGGGCAAGAGGCTCGCCAGCGCCGAGTCGAGATCGAGCGCCGCGATGGCCGCAATGCTGGCGCGGCCAATGATGAACGGCGCCAGCCACTCGTCGGCGGTTTGCGCCAGCGCGGCGTCGCCAAGATCGGGCCATTCCTCGCCTTCCGCCCCGCGCAAGAACGCCACGCGGTCGCGCATTTGCGTCTGCGCCTTGGTCCAGGGCAGACGGTCCGCGCCAAGCGCCGCAACGCCGCGCGAAAGAATTTGCGCGTTTTCCAGATTGGGTTCGATCGAAAGATTCTGCTCGGCGAGTCGGAGCGCTCCGAGCCGGCGAAAACGCCGCCGCCGCAGCGCGGCGCTGGCCGGATCGAACAGGGTTTCGTCGCGCGTCTCGATGCGATTCGTGGCGATCCGCTCCACCTCTTCGAGCGTGAGCGCGCATGCCGCCAGAATCCGCGCCTGCGCGGCGCGCCCCGCGATCTCCGCGACGGCGAGATAGTTTTCGCGCGCAAGCGCGTGTTCTGGGGGAAGCGACGCCGCGCGGCCATTGGCCATGGTGAAATCGCCGCCGCCGCGCGCCTTGGCGATGCGGTCGGGAAAGGCCAGCGCCACCAGCGCGCCATCGGAGAGATGTGTCTTTTCGCTGACTTGCCGCGCCGTCTCGGCCTGGCGCGCCCAACTTGCGGCGAGCCTGCGCGCGTCAACGGCGCGCTTGTCCCTATCCGCGCGCAGCCGCTCCAGCCGAATGGAGAGATCCGCGTCCGTCCCGCCAAGGCCGCGTTCGGAAAGCAGCATGGCCAGCAGCGCCGCGCGCGGCGCTTCATGATGACCGGCAGCCTCGATCACCATGGAGGCCAGACGCGGCGCCAGCGGCAGCGCGCGCATCGCCTCGCCTTTTGGCGTCAGCCTGCCGTCGGCGTCCAGCGCGCCGAGATCGCGGTCGAGCGCTGCGGCCTCCGCCCAGGCGGCGCGCGGCGGCGGGTCGAGAAAGGCCAGCGCGGAGGCGTCGCGGGCGCCCCAATGCGCAAGATCGAGCACGAGGCCGGAAAGATCGGCGGCGAGAATTTCGGGGGCGGCGAAGGCCGGCAGCGCGCCGGTCGCCGCCTCCTCCCACAGGCGATAGCAGACGCCCGGCTCGACGCGCCCGGCCCTGCCTCGCCGCTGATCGACATTCGCGCGAGAGGCGCGGATGGTTTCCAGCCGCGTCAATCCGAGGTTGGGCTCGAACACAGGCACGCGCGAAAGTCCGCAGTCGATCACGATGCGCACTCCGTCGATCGTCAGCGAGGTCTCGGCGATCGACGTGGCGAGCACGATCTTGCGGCGGCCCGGCGGCGTTTTGCCGACGGCGCGATCCTGCTCGGCGCGATCCAGCGCGCCGTAAAGCGGGGCGAGATCGACATTCGCGGGGAGCCCCCGCTCGGCCAACAGCATGGCGACGCGGGCGATTTCGCCCTGCCCCGGCAAGAAGGCGAGGATCGAGCCCTCTTCTTCCGCCAGCGCGCGACGCACGGCGCGGGCGACCTCCTCCTCGATGCGAAGATTTGGATCGCGGCCCAAATAGCGCGTCGCGACCGGAAAGGCCCGCCCCGCGCTCTCGATCACCGGCGCCTCACCCATGAGCTCGGCGACGCGCGCGCCGTCCAGAGTCGCCGACATGACGAGCAGGCGCAGATCCTCGCGCAACGCGCCCTGCGCGTCGAGCGCCAGCGCGAGGCCGAGATCGGCGTCGAGCGAGCGCTCGTGGAACTCGTCGAACAAGACGCAGGCGACGCCGGCGAGCTCGGGGTCATCAAGAATCATGCGTGCGAAGACGCCCTCGGTGACGACCTCTATGCGGGTCTTGGCGGAGATCTTGGATTCGAGCCGCATCCGCAACCCGACCGTCTCGCCGACAGTCTCATCGAGCGAGGCGGCCATGCGCAAGGCGGCGGCGCGCGCGGCCAGCCGGCGCGGCTCCAGCAAGATGATTTTCTTGTCGCCGCGCCATGGAGCGTCCAGCAGCGCCAACGGGACGCGCGTCGTCTTGCCGGCGCCGGGCGGCGCGGCCAGCACGAGATTGCTTCGCGCGCAAAGCGCGGCGCAAACTTCGGCCAATATGTCGTCGATCGGCAGCCGGTCGGCGAATACGCGCGTCAAGGACCGCTCCGCAACGATTTAAACGCCGCCGCGCTCACTTCTGCTTGGCGATGATCTTGTCCTTGATTTTATCGTAGACGCTCTGCGGCAGAATGTTCTTTTGCACGAGTTCGTCCTTGCCCTTATAGGGCCGGCCCTTGATGATCGCCGCAGCGCGCGCGGCGCCGATCCCCGGCAGCGCGTCGAGTTGGTCGACGCTCGCCGAGTTGATGTCGAGCAGCGCGGCGGCGGCGGGTTTTGCCGGGGCAGCCTTGGTCGATGGTGCGACGACCTGCGGCGTCTGCGCCAAAGCCGGAGACGCGAGCGCGAAGGCAAGCGCGACGAACAACAGCCGGCGCGGCGAGAACAGCGAAACAGCCATGAAAATTCCTCCGGGCGATCTTTTGCGTGCGCATATTACGCGCGGAAAGGCGCAACGGCAAAGCGACAGGACAGCCTCATAAAAAGGACGCCAGCCGCGCCGCCGTCCTTGCATGGCCGATCAGCGGCAGCAGCGCCGCGAGTTCCGGGCCTGTCTCGGCGCCGGTCAGCGCGAGGCGCAGCGGATGGAACAGCGCGCGTCCCTTGCGGCCGGTCGCCGCTTTGATCGCGCCTGTCCAGGCGCTCCAGGTCGCGCCGTCCCAGGGCTCTTGCGGCAACAACTCCAGCGCCGCGCGCAAAAACGCCGCGTCCTCGTGATGCGGCGCGATTTCGCCCTCAACGACGCGCCACCAGTCCAGCACGTCGTCGAACCTTGTCAGATTGCCGCGAACCGCGAGCCAAAACGGCTCCGCCTTAAAGCCCACGATGTCGTGCGGCGCCAGTCTCTCGCGCACGTCTTCGAAGGTGAGCATGGCCAGCGTGCGATGGGTCAGCGTCGCAAGATCCGCAGGATCGAAGCGCGCCGGATTGCGCGAGACGTGAGAAAGATCGAAATGCGCCGCGAGCTCCTGTAGCGAACGCACCGCCCGCACTGCTTCCGACGAGCCCGTCAGCGTCGCCAGCGCCGCGACGGCCAGCGGCTCGAAGCCCTCCTCGCGCAGCGAGGCGATCGACAGCGAGCCGGCGCGCTTCGAGAGTCCCTCGCCGGAGCCGGAGACCAAGAGATTGTGATGCGCAAAGACGGGCGGCGCCCACTCCGGCGCCAGCGCCGCGAACAGCTGCAGTTGCACCGCCGTATTGGTGACGTGATCCTCGCCGCGAATAATATGGGTGATTTCGAGGTCGATGTCGTCGACAATTGACGGCAGCGTGTAGAGAAAACTGCCGTCCTCGCGGATCAGCACCGGATCCGACAAGGAGGCGCAGTCGATGTGCGCCTCTCCGCGAATGAGATCGGTCCAGCCCACCGACTTCTGCTCGAGCAGAAAGCGCCAGTGCGGACGCCGCCCCTCGGCCTCCCACCGCGCGCGCGCTTCTGGCGAAGCGTGCAGAGCGGCGCGGTCGTAAACCGGCGGCAGGCCGCGCGCCTGCTGCAGCTTGCGGCGTTTCTCCAATTCCTCGGCGGTCTCGTAGCAGGGATAAAGCCGGCCCATTTCGCGAAGTCGGTCCGCCGCCGCCTCATAGAACGCGCCGCGGTCCGACTGGCGCATCGTCAAGTCGGGGACAACGCCCAGCCAGGCGAGATCGATCTCGATCTCCTGCGCGAAGGCCGCGGTGGAGCGGGCGAAATCAGTGTCATCGAAACGAAGCACGAATCTTCCATGGTGTTTCGACGCGAACAGATAATTGAACAGCGCCGGTCGGGCGTTGCCGATATGGATGCGGCCAGTCGGAGAGGGCGCAAAACGGACGATTGGAGTTGTCATGAGCAAGCTTCAACACAAGGTTTGGGAGGGTTCCCGGCGGGACATAGGTCCCGCGCTGGCTCCCTTTTGCCAAGACGGCGCGCAAATGTCAGGCGGAATATTGAGCCTGCCGCGTCCGGGCCTTCGTTTTGCCTGCGCCAGCGCGCGCAAAAAGAACGATTTCGCGCGGCCAAGCTCCGGCGCGGCGCAAAATTTCGACGCCGACCGACGCCAAGCCTGAGCGCGATCAAGCCTGACGAGAGATTAATATGACGATTGTCGCCTATGTTTGCGCCGCCTGGTGCATCGCTCTGCTGGCCTTGAATTTTTCCGCGATCTTCGTCACGGCGCGCAAATGCCGGGCGCGGCCGCGCAATCTGCCGGTCCCGCCGATGGCGCCGGCCGTTTCGCTGGTGCGCCCGCTGCGCGGGCTGGAGACCTTTAGCGAGGAGACGCTGCGCGCCTCGTTCCTTTTGGATTATCCCGATTACGAACTCTTGTTCTGCGTGCAGGCGCCGCATGATCCGATCATCCCTTTGGTCGAGCGGCTGATCGCCGAATATCCCCATATTCCCGCGCGGCTTTTGGTCGGCGACGATTATGTCAGCGCCAATCCCAAGCTCAATAATTGCGTCAAGGGCTGGGACGCCGCCAAGCATCGCTATGTCGTTTTGGCCGATTCAAACGCATTGCCGCCGCGCGACTATCTCCAGACCATGCTGGCGGCGTTCCGCGAGGACACGGCGCTGGTCATCTCCATGCCGATCGGCTCGCGCCCGGAACGCTTTTGGGCCAATGTCGAATGCGCGGTCCTGAATACGTTTCAGGCGCGCTGGCAATATGGCGCCGAGGCGATCGGGCTCGGTTTCGCGCAGGGCAAGAACATGATGTGGCGGCGCGAGGTGCTGGAGCGCGCCGGCGGCATCCGCGCGCTCGCCGCCGAGATCGCCGAGGACGCCGCCTCGACCAAAATCATTCGCGCGCAGGGCCTGCGGGTGCGCCTCGTGGACATGCCGTTCGAACAGCCGCTGGGGCCGCGCAGCGCGCGCGAGGTCTATTCGCGCCATGTGCGCTGGGCGCGGCTGCGGCGCGTCACATTTCCGGGCTATTTCGCGCCGGAATTCATGAACGGCAGTTTCGCTCCGGTCTTTCTGGGCGCCTATGCGGCGTTGCAGTTCGAGGGCGGCGCGGCGCTGACCGCCGGGGCGATCCTCGCCTCGCTCTATGGCGCGGAAATGCTGCTCGCACGGATCTGCGGCTGGGCGCTCGATTGGCGCACGCCGCTCGCGCTGCTTGCGCGCGACATAATGCTGCCGGTGATGTTCCTCGACGCCTGCCTGTTCGACGACTTCGTTTGGCACGGCAATGAAATGACCGTGCGCGAGGAAGAAGAGTCGACGACGGCGGGGTGAACAGCGGGGCGCGCCCGCACGGGCGAGCCTTGGCTGGCCCCGCCCTTTGTTTTGTCGCACATGCGACAAATTAATCTTCGCAACACATTTGCCCCGCCTCGCTCTACCAAAGGTTCGGCGGCGCGCTAGCTTGTCGATTGGAAAGGCGAGGAAGAGAGCAGGCAAGATTGAGACTGCGCGACTTCGCCTTTAGCGGCAAGGAGACAGTATCATGTTGCGCAAATTGTCGATCATTTTGGCCTTAGGCGCGGCGCTGGCCGTGCCGTCGGCGGCCATGGCGCGAGGAGGCGGCGGCCACGGCGGCGGTTTTGGTGGTTTCCATGGCGGCGGTTTCCATGGCGGCGGTTGGGGCGGTTTTCATGGCGGCGGGTTCGCCCGCTATCGCGGCTGGGGCGGATGGGGCGGCGGCTACTACGGCGGAGACTGGGGCGATTATTGGCCCTTCTACGGCTACGACGATTCCTATTCCTACCCCTACTATAATCAGCCCGTTTATTACGTCGTCCACGTGCATCACTATGCTTCAAGATGCCATAACGTGAACCACTCGATCTGGCATCGCGGTGTGCGTTATTGGCGGACGGTGCGGGTCTGCCGCCGCTGACGGCGCCGACGGCGGAGAGGGTTGTCCCCTACTCCGCCGCCGCCTGTTCCTTGGCGCCGCGCGCGAGGCGTTCGCTCTTGAGCAGTTCCGCCACCAGGAAGGCTACCTCGATCGCCTGGTCGGCGTTGAGGCGCGGATCGCAATAGGTGTGGTAGCGGTCGCGCAGGTCGTTCTCCGAGATCGCCCGCGCGCCGCCGGTGCATTCGGTCACGTCCTTGCCGGTCATCTCCAGATGGATGCCGCCGGCGAAAGTTCCCTCCGCCTGATGCACGGCGAAAAAACCCCGGATTTCCGCCATGATGCGGTCAAAGGGACGCGTCTTGTAGCCGCTCGCGCTGATGGTGTTGCCGTGCATCGGGTCGCATGACCAGACCACGCTGCGCCCCTCGCGCGACACGGCGCGGATCAACGCCGGGAGCTTGTCCTCGACCTTGTCGGCGCCGAAGCGGCAGATCAGCGTCAGACGCCCCGGCGCATTGTCCGGGTTTAGGATGTCGATCAGCTGCAGCAGGCCGTCGGGCGACAGGCTCGGGCCGCATTTGAGACCGAGCGGATTCTTGACGCCGCGCAGATAGTCGATATGCGCGCCGTCCGGCTGGCGCGTGCGGTCGCCCGCCCACAGCATATGGCCGGAGGTCGCGTAATAATCGCCGGTCGTCGAATCGACGCGGGTCAGCGCCTGTTCGTAGCCGAGCAGCAGCGCCTCGTGCGAGGTGTAGAAATCGGTCTGGCGCAGTTCGGGATGATGCTCCGGATCGAGCCCGATCGCCCGCATAAAGCCAAGCGTCTCGGTGATGTGGTCGGCGAGCTTCTGGTAGCGCTCGGACTGCGGGCTGTTCTTGACGAAGCCGAGCATCCAGCGATGGGCGTTTTCGAGATTGGCGAAACCGCCGTTGGCGAAGGCGCGCAGCAGGTTCAGCGTCGCCGCCGACTGGCGATAGGCCTGCAGCTGCCGCTCCGGATTGGGAACCCGCGAGCCCTCGCTGAACTCGATGTCGTTGATAATGTCGCCGCGATAGCTCGGCAGCACCTCTTCGCCCTGCTTTTCGGTCGGCGAGGAGCGCGGCTTGGCGAACTGGCCGGCGATGCGCCCGACCTTGACCACCGGCGAGGCGGCGGCGAAGCTCAGCACGACGGCCATCTGCAAAAAGACGCGGAAGAAATCGCGGATGTTATCGGCGCAGTGCTCTTCGAAGGCCTCGGCACAATCGCCGCCCTGCAGCAGAAAGGCCTTGCCGGCCGCGACATCGGCCAGAGCTTTGGTCAGATTGCGCGCTTCGCCGGCGAAGACCAGCGGCGGAAATCCGGCGAGCTGGCGTTCGACCGCCGCCAGCGCGGCGGAGTCGCGATAGACCGGAGTCTGCTCGATCGGCTTATGTCTCCAGCCGCTAGGCGTCCAACGTTCCACTGTTGCCTCACTCCACTCTTTGCGCCCAAATTCGGCGCCGAGAGCGGCGCCCCTTTAACGGGCTTATATAGGAAGCCCCGCGCCAAGGCGATAATTTTGCACGGGCGCCGCTGAGGCCCCAAAGCTGGCCCCGCTCCCGCGGAGCCGCTATAAGCTTGCCGTCGTCTCCCCGCCCGAGGTGTTCATGCCGATTCTACTGTCGCAGATGCTGGAGGCCTACCGCTGGTTCGGCGCGCTGCTGGTCCTCTCCGCCCATTCCACCAATCTTTTCCTCAGCCTCCACGACATCATGACCGCCCCGCACGCCCCGCCGGTCTATGTCTGGTGGTTCGCGGCCAGCTTCGAGCTGGGCCATCAGGCGGTGCTCGGCTTTTTCGTGATGTCGGGCTATCTCGTCGGCGGCTCCGTGCTCGCCAACATCCGCAAAGGCAAGGATTTTCTGCGCGAATACGTGATCCACCGCTTCGCGCGAATCTATGTCGTCACCGTCCCCGCGCTTATTTTGACCTTCATCGCCGACAGCTTGGGCCGCAATTTCCTGCCAAACACCGACTTCTATGACCTGCCGCTGTTCCAGGGCCATTTCAGCGCCAGCGTATTTGTCGGCAATGTATTGAATTTTCAGGAAATCCATACCGTCACTTATGGCACCAACAGCCCGCTGTGGTCGCTCGCCTGCGAGTTTTGGTATTACATCACCTTTCCTCTTCTCCTGGCCCCGCTGGCGCGCAATTATTCCAAGCTGTTCCGCTACGGCGGCTTCGCCGTCGGCGTTGCGGTTTTTCTTTCCCTGGCGAGCGCGCCGTGGTTTCGCTTTGGCTTCGTTCTGTGGGTTATCGGCGCGCTGGCGAGCCTGCCGCGTCGGCCCTTCGTCGCCTCGCGCTGGACGGCGCTGGGGATTTATTTCGCGGCGTTGATCCCCATTCGCCTGTTGGTGCGCGGGCCGCTACTCGCCGCGCATCCCTGGCTGCAGGACGCCGCCGACCTCCTGAGCTCGGTTCTGCTCGCCAATCTGATGCTGAGCGTGCGCTATTCGCCGACGGAGGGCTGGAACGCGCTGCGGCCGCAATTCCACAAGACCTTGGCGGATTTTTCCTTCTCGCTCTACAGCATTCACATGCCGATCCTGATCCTTTTGCGCTCGGTCGAGGATTCCGTCATGGGTCCGGAATGGGCGAAGCAACTGGCGACCCCGGCGCATTGGGCCACGGTCGCGGCGGTGATGAGCATCTGCGTCGTCGCCGCCTATGGCTTCTCGCGGCTCACCGAAGCCCACACGGGCGCGGCGCGCCGCTATTTGAGCGCCGCCCTGCCCCGCTTCACGCCGGCGGTGTCGCAAGTTGGCGGCGGCTAGCCGCGCACCACCCGCACCGGCGCGCGCATGGTGACGAGCTCCTCGGCCATGGTCGGGTGCAGCGCCATGGTGGCGTCGAAATCGGCCTTGGTCGCCCGCATCCGGACCGCGATGGCGACGAGTTGGGCCATTTCGCTGGCCTCCGGCCCCAAAATATGCGCCCCGACGACGCGGCCGCCGGCGCCGTCCACAAGCAGCTTCATATAGACCTGCGCCCCGCGCCCGCCGAGCGTCGCCTGCATCGGACGGAACGCCGTCTCGAACACGCGCAGTTCGGCGAAGCGCTCAGCCGCCTGCTCCTCGGTGAGACCGACCGTTCCGATTTCCGGCGTCGAGAACACCGCGCTCGGCACGCAGTCGTAATCGACCGTCGTCTCGCGTCGGCCGAACAGCCGATCCGCGAAAGCCTGGCCCTCGCGGATCGCGACGGGGGTGAGGTTGATGCGGTCGGTCACGTCGCCGACCGCGTAGATCGACGGCGCGCTGCTTTGCGCCTGCGGGTCGACGATGACCGCGCCGTTCTCGCGCAGCCGGACGCCAGCCTGCTCCAGCCCGAGAGCCGCGGTCGCCGGGCGCCGCCCGGTCGCGGCGAGCACGACGTCGACCTCTATTCCCAAGCCATTGGCGAGGCGCGCCAGCACGCCGCCGGGGGTCTTCTCCAACGCCGTCGGCGGCGCGCCGGCATGCAGCGCCACGCCGCTTTGCGTCATCGCGGCCGCCAGCCGCTTGCGCAAATCGAGATCGAAGCCGCGCAAAGGCAGCTCGGCGCGAAACGCCATATGCGTTTCTGCCCCAAGCCTTACGAAGACGCCGGCGAACTCCACCGCGATATAGCCCGAGCCGATCACCAGCAGACGCTTCGGGAAGCTCGGAAGATCGAAAATTTCATTGGAGCTGACGGCGAGCTCGATGCCGGGAATCTTGGGCTGCATCACCGGCGCGCCGCCAGTGGCGATCAGAATTGCTTTCGTCCGCGCCGTCTCGCCATTGGCGAAACGCACGGTCTCGCCATCCTCGACCACGGCGCGCCGGCGGATCAGCTCCACGCCGGCTTTTTCGAGATTTTGCGCGTAAAGGCCCTCCAGCCGGGTGATTTCCTTTTCCTTGGCGGCGACGAGGCGCGGCCAGTCGAAACGCGGTGGCTCGAGGCTCCAGCCAAAGCCGGCCGCGTCCTCAAAAGCGTCGCGAAAGCGGCTGGCCAGCACATAGAGTTTTTTCGGCACGCAGCCGCGAATGACGCAGGTTCCGCCGACGCGAAATTCCTCCGCGATGGCGACGCGGGCGCCATGATTCGCGGCGACGCGCGCCGCGCGAACCCCGCCCGAACCCGCGCCAATGACGATAAGATCGAATTTCCTGTGCGACATCGGCCGAACCTCGCGCAAGGCGCCCGCCGAATCGCGCGCCGCGTCGCGGTTAGCTTTCTCCGCAGGAGGGCGGCAAAGCAAGCAGCCGGCGGTCCGATTGATAACGCCGCTCGCCCCCGCTCACCCCGCGTGAAGCGTCTTGCCGATTTTCGAGAGCCAGGAGTCGGAGTGCTCCACCGGCGTAAGACCGCCGGCCTTCAGCAGGCCCAGGGCGTCCTGGTACCACTGCGAATCCGGGTAATTGTGGCCGAGAATGGCGGCGGCGGTCTGCGCCTCGTCGGTCACGCCCATTGATAGATAGGCTTCGGTGAGGCGGTAGAGCGCCTCCTCGGTGTGGCGGGTGGTCTGGTATTTGCCGAGGACGTCGTGGAAGCGGTTGATCGCGGCGGGGAAATTCTTGCGCATCAGATAAAAGCGGCCGACCTGCATTTCCTTGGCGGCGAGCTGGTCGCGCGCCACCTGCATCTTCGTTCTGGCGTCGGCCGCATATTCGGAAGTTGGGAATTTTTCGACCAACGCGGCGAAGAAGGCCAGCGCCTTCTCCGAATTGGTCTGGTCCTGCATCACATTGGTGATCTGATTATAATATGACATACCGCCAAGGTAATACATGTAGGGCGTATCGGGCGACTTCGGATAAAGCCCGATATAGCGGGTCGCCGAGGCCACCGCGTCGTCGTAGGCCGGCTTCTCGAACTGCGCAAAAGTGGTCATCAGCAGACCTTTGCGCGCCCATTGCGAGAACGGATATTGCTTTTCCAACTCGCCGAATTTCTTGGCGGCGTTTTCGAAATCGTTCCGCTTCAGAAAGACGAGGCCCTGATTGTAGAGATCCTCGGCGGGTATGACCGGCGTGATTTCGGTCTTGTATTTTTCGCCGCCGCCGCCGAACAGATTGGTGATCGGATCGAGAAAATCCGCGCGCGCCTTATGCGGCTGCGCCGTCAAAAACAGCGCGAGCGGCAAGGCCAAAATCCGTATCGAGCGAAACAAAACCATCATCACATCGGCCTCTCGCGGCGTTCGAGCGCTAGAGGCGCCCGGAAAATTTCGACGTAGCTTTAGCTCAAAGCGCCGCGCGGCGCCACAGGCCGGCGGCGCGGCGCGCCCCGCAAGAACGGTAAGAACGAGTTTCTTCGGGCAAGATTAAGGCGATAAGCCAAGGCCCCGCCCGACCGCCCCCGCCTCGCCGCGCCGCACGCCCTGCGCCGGGCTCCCGGCGTCGCCGATCAGCGTGAAAGCGGAAGGGGTCGTCATCAGCCGCTCGATCAGCGCGAGATTGAGTCCGTGCCCGCCGCGATAGGAGCGGAAGGCCCCGTGGATCGGCGCGCCGGCGAGCGCGAGATCGCCGATGGCGTCGAGCATTTTGTGGCGCGCCATTTCGTCGGCGTAGCGCAACCCCTGCGGATTAAGCACGCGGTCGCCGTCGAAAATGACGCAATTGTCGAGAGAGGCGCCGAGCGCCAGTCCCTGGCGCCAAAGCCGCTCGGCGTCCTGAACAAAGCCGAAGCTGCGCGCCGACGCGAGTTCGCGCGCAAAAATGCGCGAAGCGAGCGACAAAGCGAGCCTCTGGCGCCCGATGGCGCCATCAAACGCGATCTCCACGTCGAGATCGAGCCGACTATGGTTTGTGGGCGCGAACTCGGCCCAGCCGGCCCCGTCGCTGACCCGCACCGGCTCGACAATCTTTATGACGCGGCGCGTGGCGGCGAGACGCTTTACCCCGGCGGCGCGGATCGCGGCGACGAAAGGCCCCGCGGAGCCGTCCATCGCCGGGACTTCGCTCTCGTCGATTTCGACCAGCGCGTTGTCGACCCCTATGCCGGCGAACGCCGCCATCAGATGCTCGATTGTCGAAACCCGCGCCGCGCCGCGAGAAATCTCGGTGCGCAGACGGGTGGAGCTGACATTGGTCCAATGCGCGGCGATGGGGCGATCGGCGTCCCTGGCCACAAAAACGACGCCGGTTCCGGCTTCGGCGGGAGAAAGCGTTAGCCGCGCCGGGGCGTCGCTGTGCGCGCCGCGCCCCGAAAGAGTGACAGATTTGCGCAAACTCGTCTGGCGCGAAGTTGTGTCCACACACGGCTTCATGGCGTTTTGGCGATCCCCTCTGGCGCCCACAACGAGCGAGGCGTGCGCAACTTTTCTCAAAGCGACCATAAGCCAGCCTCAGCCTTCGCTCCAATCACGCTTTGCGACCGTTTGTTACAGCATCGCCGCCCGCGCGCGCAACCTGAGGCCTATCCGCGCCCGCCGGAGCGAAGACCCTGGTCGCACCAACAAGCGCAACGGAACATTTCCGCTCGCGGAGCGTTTACTACTCGACAACTTTTCGATCTCGAAACGCAAAAGAGGGGGACGGATGACTGTCGCTCGCATATTAGCCAAAAAAGGCCGCCACGTCGTTACGACCACACCCGAGCGAACATTGCAGGAAGCCGCCGGGGAATTGACGCGGCAAGGCGTCGGCGCCTTGGTGGTCGTCGACGCGGAGGGCGCCATCGTCGGGCTCATCTCCGAGCGCGACGTCGTGGTTGCGATCGCCAATCGTGGGGCCGACGCTCTAACCGACCCCGTCGCGCGTCACATGGTGGAAAATCCAAAAGCGGCGGCGGAGCACGATACGATCAATTCCACAATGGAGACGATGACCAATAAACGGTTCCGGCACTTGCCGGTCATCGACAGAGGGCGGCTTGCCGGTCTCGTATCGATCGGCGATGTCGTCAAATACCGGATCGAAGAGATCGAATATGAGCATAAAGCGCTGCGCGACTATATCATGACAGCATAGCCGCTAGAGAGCGGGCGATAGCGCGGCTGCGGACCACTTCGAGGGTCGTGGCGAGCGGTCGTCGGAGTGTGCGATTATTGAAAACAGCCCGCCGTAACAAAAAGGCCCGCGCGAGGCGGGCCTTTGGCGTTGTCTTAACGACTCCAGCCTTCAGTGATTGGCCTGACGGCGCAGGAAGGCCGGGATTTCCAGATGGTCTTCCTCGACGCTGCGGACGGGCGCGGCGCGGCGGCCATGCTGATCGAGGCCGTTTTGCGGCGCGGCCGGCAGGGCATTGGCGCTGGGCCGTTTGCCGTATTCGGCGTGTGTCGACGAGGGCTGCTGCTGCTGGGGCGCAGCGGTCGGGCGCTGCGGCTGAAGTTGCGGCGACGCCGATTGCAGGGCGTCCTCCTGGCGGCTGGCCCCGAAAGAGGCGAGACGCTCGAAGATCGACTTCCGACGCTGATCCGCCTGATTGGCCTCGCCGCGCGCCTGACGCAATTGCTCTTGCCCCGGACGCGGGAAATCCTCGATCTGCGGCATCCGGGCCGGGCGCGCCGGCAGCTCGGGAGCTGGCGGCACATAGGGACCGTCGAATAGCGCGTCGCCCGCGCCTGACGTCCCGTTGTGCGCCCTTTCCTCGTCGGTGAAACGGCGCGGCGGCTCGGCATAGGCGGCGCGGCTGGGAGCCGCCTCGATATAAACGCCATGGGTCGCCCGCGCGCGCGGGGGCTCGGCGTATTGCGGCTCCTGGTAATGTGTTTCCGGGTAGTAGTTGGGCGCCGTCGCGTCGGCGGGTTGATAGGCCGGCGCGGCGGCAGCCGCCGGCGCCTCGCGTGCGTAATAGTTGGACGCGGGAGCCGGAGCCGTTTCGACGGCCGGCGGCGCCGACTGCGGGCGGCTCTGCTGAGCGACGATCTGAGCGCGCAAGCGTTCAACCGCCTCCTCGCTGGCGCGGGCCTCGGCAAGTCCCGAGTCCTGCACGGTGATCGCCTCAGGGTCGATGCCCGTCGCCACCACGGAGACGCGAATCACGCCCTCCAGCGAAGAATCGAAGGTCGCGCCGAGGATGATATTGGCCTCTTCGTCGACCTCCTGGCGGATGCGGCTCGCCGCCTCGTCCACCTCATAGAGGGTGAGATCGTTGCCGCCGGTGATGGAGATCAGCAGGCCGCGCGCGCCCTTCATCGACACTTCGTCGAGCAGCGGATTGGCGATGGCGGCCTCGGCGGAGAGAATCGCCCGTCTCTCGCCGGTGGCCTCTCCCGTGCCCATCATCGCCTTGCCCATGCCGCGCATGATCGAGCGCACGTCGGCGAAGTCGAGATTGATCAGCCCTTCCTTGACCATCAAATCGGTGACCGAGGCGACGCCCGAATAGAGCACCTGATCGGCCATCGCGAAGGCGTCCGCGAAGGTCGTCTTCTCGTTGGCGATGCGGAACAGATTCTGGTTCGGGATGACGATCAGCGTGTCGACGCATTTCTGCAATTCGCCAATGCCGCTCTCGGCGATGCGCTGGCGGCGCTGACCTTCGAAGTGGAACGGCTTGGTCACGACGCCGACCGTCAGAATGCCCATTTCGCGCGCGATCATCGCGATCACTGGCGCGGCGCCCGTGCCCGTGCCGCCGCCCATGCCGGCGGTGACGAAACACATATGCGCGTTGGTCAGATGCTCGCGAATTTCCTCGCGCGCTTCCTCGGCGGCGGCGCGCCCGACTTCCGGCTGCGCGCCCGCGCCTAGGCCTTCCGTAACCTGGAGCCCCATCTGAATGATGCGCTCGGCGCGCGAAGAGGCAAGAGCCTGCGCATCGGTATTGGCTACGAGAAAATCGACGCCGGACAATCCCGAAGCGATCATGTTGTTCACGGCGTTGCAGCCGCCGCCGCCCACGCCGCAAACAATGATGCGGGGCTTCAATTCCCTCAGTTCGGGAGCTTTGAGATTGATGGTCATTATCAGGCCTTTCGATGCACGAGGTGCGCTACTGCGTCGATTTACTCTCGCCAGGGATCGTCTCTCGCCGCTAAGGCGACCCTTGGCCGTTAAGTCTTCTAGAAACTCTCCGTCAGCCACCGTCCCACACGCGACATGTAGCCGTTTGAGACGTTCGCCAGCCGCGGCTCGCGACGCGGCTCGAAGTATTCGCGACCCGCCACCTGCGGATAAACAAACAGACCGGCGACCGCAGCGAAGGCGGGGCTCGCCGCCGCTTCGGGCAGACCGTCGACGCCGAGCGGACGCCCGACGCGCACCTGCCCGCCGAGAATGCGGCGTGCGGCTTCCGGCGCGCCGGTCAGCTGACAGGCGCCGCCGGTGAGCACCACGCGACGCCCGAGCCCCGCGCCGAAGCCAGCCTGAGCCAGCCGGTCGCGCAGAAACTCCAACGTCTCCTCGACGCGCGGCCGAATGATCCGCACGAGATGCGATTTGGGAATCTGAGCCGGATGCTCGCCGCTCTCGCCGACATGACCGAAAACGACCGTCTCGCGATCGTCGGAGGGCGAGGCGATGGCCGCGCCATGCATGGTCTTAAGACGTTCAGCGTCGGAAAGCCGCGCATTGAGGCCGCGCGCTATGTCCATGGTGACGTGATTGCCGCCGAGCGTCACCGCGTCGACATGCACCAGCGCGCCGCCGGAAAAGACGGCGAGAGAAGTGGAGCCAGCGCCCATGTCGATCACGACGACGCCCATTTCGGCTTCGTCCGGCTCCAACACGCAGAGCCCGGCAACGTAGGGAGCCGCCGCGATCGCCTCGATGGCTAGATGGCCGCGCTCGACCGCGAGGAAAAGATTGCGCGTCGCCGCCTGATCGCAGGTCGCGACATGAAGATCCACGCCAAGTTCTTCGCCGATCATATTCTTCGGTTCGCGCACGCCGCCGACTCCATCCAGCGAAAAACTGGTGGGTAGCGAGTGAATAACGACGCGCCCGCGGGCCGTCGGATGGGTCGCCGAGGCCTCCAACACGCGATGCACGTCGGATTCGGCCACTTCCCGCCCGTCGACGGCCGTCTTGGCGGTGAAATGCTTTGACGCGACGCGCCCGCCCGAAGCCGTGACGACGACGCGGTCGATCTGAACGCCGGCCATGCGTTCGGCGGCGTCGACGGTCTGGCGAATGGCGCTTTCGGCCTCGTCCATATCGACGATCAGCCCGTTCTTGACTCCGCGCGAACGCTGATGCCCGATACCGAGCACTCGCGCGCGGTGCGTGCGCCAGTCTTCGGGCGCGGCGTCGGGCTCCGGCGTCAGTCGCGCGATCAGGCAGGTGATCTTCCACGAGCCAATGTCCAGCGCCGCCACGGTCGCGGCGCGACGTGGCGAAAGTTGCTTCATGCGCGAGGAAACGATCTGGTTCTTCATGTATGACCGCCACTATTTACTGGTTTACGCGTGGACGCCGGCGCGCGCGCGGCGGCTCCCTCCTCGGTCAGTCGAACCGCTACGCGGTCGGGCAGGCGCAAGTCGATTGACAGGACGTCCTTGTCGAGAATGCGCGCCTCGCGTTGCAGACGGATAAGCAAGCCGATGGCGGTCCCGGGGTCTCGTTCCGGCAACTTGATTTCCACGCCATTGTTCATCACCAACGACCAGCGCCGGCCGGCGACGAAGATCCCCGCCTTCACCCGCGATGCGAGATCGCCCATGTCGGCGCGGATCGCGATATATTGCAGCAGGCGCTTGTCGGCGCCGTCACCGACCACGAAAGGCAAGCCCAGGAAACGTTCGTCGCGGAGCTGGTCGATCACCATGCCATCGGCGGAGACCACCGCGATCTTGCCGTCGCGCTGCCAGAGGGCGCTCGGTTCCCGCTCCTCAATGGCGATCACCAGACGGTCGGGATAAAATTTCAGCACGCGCGCCGCCTTGACCAGCGGCAGCTCCAGCAGCCGACTACGCACCGCCGCCGCGTCGAGAAACAGCAGCGAGCCGCGTGGGTCGATGTGGGCCGCCGCCAGAATCTCGCTTTCCCGCAGCCGATTTTCGCCGGAGATCGTGACAGCGCTGATCGGAAAGCCAAGAGCGCGAGCGAGCATGTCCTGCGGTTCGCCGCCTTGCGTCACCAGTTCGCGATAGCCGCCATTATGGACGAAGCCAGTCCAGCCGACGGCGGCGAACAGGACGAAAAGCGCCAATGCGCCAACCCCCGGCATCACGGCAAGGGCCGCGAGACGCTCGAAAAATACGCGCATCCCACGATCGGCGGCGCTTGGGTGGGCCCCGGTCGCGGCGCGCGGGCGAGGCTCGGCGCGCGCCTGGAAAAGATCGCCAAACGGAACGGCCGAGCCGAAGGCCTCCGCCGGACGCGGAAAAGCCGGCGAGAGCGGCGTGTGAAGCTGCTCTTTTAGCGATCGCAGGAAGCGTCTTCCACCATCCATCGAACCAGCTCGCCGAACGAAAAACCTGCTTGGGCCGCCATTTCTGGCACGAGCGAGGTCTCCGTCATTCCGGGCTGCGTATTGATTTCCAACACGACGAGCTCGCCCGTACCTCCGGGGCGGTCGTCGTATCGGAAATCGGCGCGGCTGACGCCGCGGCACCCGAGAGCTTTGTGAGCCTCGAGCGCTAACTGTTGGACTTTTTGGTAAATATTCGGTTTAAGATTTGCAGGAAGTATGTGTTTCGACCCGCCTTTGGCGTATTTCGCCTGGTAATCGTACCAGCCGCCGCCCGCCGCCAAGATTTCGATTACGTCCAGCGGGCGGTCGCCCATCACCGCGCAGGTGAGTTCGCGCCCCGCGATGAACTGTTCGGCCAACATCAGCTCGCCATGCGTCCAATCCGCCCGGGTCAGCTCCTGAGGAGGATTTTCCTGATCCTCCTTGACGATGAACACGCCGAAGGAGGAGCCTTCCGAAACGGGCTTAAGCACATAGGGCGGCGTCAAGGCGTGAGCCTTGGCGGCCTCTCGCCGAGGCACAATCCGACCACGCGGAACAGGCACGCCCGCCGCCGCCATGATGGTCTTGGCGACCTGCTTATGCATAGCCGCGGCGGAGGCCAGCACGCCGGAGTGGGTGTAGGGGATGCGGAGCAGCTCCAGCACGCCCTGGATGACGCCATCCTCGCCATAGCGCCCATGCAGCGCGTTGAAGGCGACGTCGGGCTTTAGCCGAGCGAGCCGCTCCGCCGTATCCGAGCCCACGTCGACGCGCGTGACCTCAAACCCCTCAGCTTCGAGCGCCGCGGCGCAGGCTTCGCCGGAGCGCAGCGAAATGGGGCGTTCGGCGGAAAGCCCGCCCATGAGCACCGCGACATGTTTCATCGTTTCATTCCTGTTCGCAGGGAGCCGGCGGGCGGCGGGGCGAGCGCCCTTCGTTGTTAGTTCGCGCGACGCGTCCACACTTCGACTTCGCCGGCGGCGCCGGTCTTTTCGAAAGACTCGAGAACGCCGGCTATTTCGGGCTGGTTAGCAGACCATTCGCGCAAATGCGATGATCCGACCACGATTATGTCTGGACGCCGCTGTTCGACATCTTGCGCGAAAGTCGTCAAATCCCGCCGCCGATATTCGGCAAGGCGCGCGCGATAGGCGGGGTCGGAGGCCGACCCGTCCCACAATTGTTCGACGAAGGACGTTGTCCACAGCGCACAGGGATGACCGACCCACTGGCCATGCAGGCGCCGGGTTAGCGGATGGCCGACATCGCAATCGAAGGCGAGCGCGATCACCCGCGGCTGCGCCGGCGCATGGCTGGCCGCGGCGAGGAGTCCAGGATACTCCTCGGCGTCGGCCCATTGTCCGCCGCCGCCAAAACAGAAAGGCGAAGCGATGAGCAGCGGCACAAAGAAGAATCGCACGAGCGGATGCGCCGCTCCCCGCTTCTCGCGCGCCTCGTCGAGCGCGTGCAGTAGCCAGGCCAGGAGCAGCAAGGCCAGCGCGGGATAGGCGTGATTGATCCAGCCTTTCCGCTGCGCGACAAAGCTCAGGAAAAAGCCGATGGACGCGAGGAATGCGGTCTGCGCCTCGATGCGCCCCGGAAAGCCGCGCGCGACGACCATCAGGCCGATGGCCAAGGCGACGTAATAAGGCGCGAGCGTCTTGGTCAGGAAATTCGTCAGACTTTCGTGCGCGGCGCCGTAGACGTCGACGCCAAATGCCGCGATGTTTGCGGCATAGACCGGGAAATATACGACGACCGCGGCGACGAGGACAACGGAGACCGCGCCGGCGGTCAACATTTCCAGCGTAAGAAAGACTCGCGCGGAGCGTTCGCGCCAGGCGATGGCCAAGGCCGGCAAAATAACAGCGAGCGCAAAAAACGGCTTGAAGCTGACGGCGACGGCGCAGCCAAGGCCTGCGAGCAGACGCGCGCCGCGCGGCAGATGGTCGCCGCCGCGATCAGCGGCGAGCGCCGCCAGCATCGGCGTCATGGCCAGCAGAGCCAGATGCTCGCGCTGCGCGAAGACGAGGGCCGGCGTAACGAGAAGCAAATAGATCGCGCCGTTGAGCTGCAGCCCTCGCTCCTGCGCGCTACGCTCTGCGCCAAAACGCAGAATGTAGCTGCTCAATCCAATGGACAGCAGAGCGAAAACGACGACGAGCGCGACCAGAACGGCCTCAACGGGCGCGTGAAGAAGGCGCGCGATCGGGAAGGCCGGGACCAAAGACAGAATGGCGATCGGCGGATTGGGATCCACCATGTCGTTCGGGGAGAATTGTCCGTCGAGAAATTTTTCGGCGAGCGTCAGGAACCAGGACACATCCGAGTCGATATGTCCGCAGGCTTGCTGCGCGATGGCGACGACGATCAGCGCAACTGTCAGCAAAGGGCTCGCGAGAAAGCGCAGGTCCTTATTTTGCGCCGCGTCGGCGCGCAACGATCCAAGCTCCGTGTTAAAGGCGGCGGTCATGCGCGCTCCCCGATGCGTTTGATTTCCCAGGCGAGCTCGACGCCGCTGTTCGCCAGCACGCGCGCGCGCACTTCCTCGCCCAGCGCCTCGATGTCGGCGGCGGTCGCGGCCCCGCGATTGATCAGAAAGTTGCAATGCATCTCGCTCACCTGCGCGTCGCCTCTGACCAGCCCGCGACAGCCGGCCGCGTCGATCAATTGCCAGGCCTTGCAGCCCGGCGGATTCTTGAAGGTCGAACCGCCGGTCTTCTCGCGGATCGGCTGCGAGGCCTCGCGCGCCTGCGTAATCCGCTCCATCTCGCTCAGAATCGTCGCGGGATCGCCGAGCCGTCCCTGTAAGATCGCGCGCGTGAAGATCACGTCTTCGGGCGCCGCGCTGTGGCGATAGGAAAAACCCATATCGGCGTTGCTGAAAACTCTTCTTTCGCCGCCGCGCGTGACGCCATGCGCTTCGACGAGCGCATCCTTGGTCTCGCCGCCGTGCGCGCCGGCGTTCATGCGCAAAGCGCCGCCGACGGCGCCGGGAATGCCGCGAAAGAATGCGAGGCCGTCGATGCCCGCCTCCGCCGCCGCGCGCGCCGCCTTAAGATCGGGAACCGCCGCGCCGACGCTCAAACGATGATCGTCGAGGATGGCGATTTCGCCAAAGCCCTTGGCCGAGAGACGGATGACGACGCCCGACACGCCGCCGTCGCGCACGATGAGATTGGAGCCGAGCCCGATTACCGTGACGGGAATCTCGCTCGGCAGGCTTTGCAGAAAATGGCAAAGATCATCTTCGTCGGCCGGCATGAAGAAAAGCTGCGCCGGCCCTCCGACGCGAAACCAGGTGTAGGGCGCGAGCGGCTCGTTCACGCGCAATGCGCCGCGCGTATTTGGCGGAATTTTGGCGCTGATGTCCGGGAAGCTCACGCGCTAGCGCCTCCGGACGCGAGTTGTTCGGGGAGCGCATAGGCCCATTGCGTGATGTTGCCGGCGCCAAGAAACACCACATAATCGCCCGGCGCGACGATTTCGCGGATCATCGCCGGCAGCACTTCGGGCGCGGGCAGGCCGAAGGCGCGGCGGTGGCCGTGCGCCTTGATGGCTCCGACCAGCGCGTCGCGATCGATCCCCTCGATCTTCTGCTCGCCGGCGGCGTAGACATCGGCGACGATCACAGCGTCCGCATCGTTGAAGCAGGTGGCGAATTGATCGAATAGCGATTGCAGCCGCGTGAAGCGATGCGGCTGCATCACCGCGACGACCTTGCCCTTGGTCGAGGCGCGCGCGGCGCGCAGCACTGCCGCGATCTCCACGGGATGATGCGCGTAGTCGTCGAAAATCGACACGCCGTTCCACTCGCCGGTCTTGGTGAAGCGCCGCTTGACGCCGCCAAAGCCGGCCAGCGCCTTGCGGATTTGATCCGGCGAGAGGCCGAGCTGATAGGCGACCGTGATCGCCGCCGTGGCGTTCAGCGCATTGTGATGACCCGGCATCGGCAGCACGAGATTTTCAAGATAGGTCGCCTGCGCGGTTTTTCTGTCGCGCAGCAGCACGTTGAAGCGGCTGACGCCGCCTTCGAGATTGACGTCGAGCAGGCGCACGTCGGCCTGTGGGTTCTCGCCATAGGTTATGACGCGGCGATCCTCGATGCGGCCGACCAATTCCTGCACCGTCGGGTGATCGAGACACATCACCGCGAAGCCGTAGAACGGCAAATTCTCGATGAAATGGCGAAAGGCCTCCTTGATCGCCTCGAAGGTATGGAAATGATCGAGATGTTCCGGATCGATGTTGGTGACGACGGCCACGTCGGCGGGAAGTTTGAGAAAAGTGCCGTCGCTTTCGTCCGCCTCGACCACCATCCAATCGCCGGCGCCGAGCCGAGCGTTAGTGCCATAGGCGTTGATGATGCCGCCATTGATGACCGTCGGATCGAGCCCGCCCGCGTCGAGCAAAGTGGCGACGAGCGATGTCGTCGTGGTCTTGCCATGCGTGCCGGCGATGGCGACGCACTGCTTAAGCCGCATTAGTTCGGCCAGCATTTCCGCGCGGCGCACCACGGGAAGCCGCCGCTCGCGCGCCGCGACCAATTCAGGATTGTCGCGTTTGATCGCCGTCGAAACCACAACTACAGCGGCGTCGCCGAGCCATTTGGCGTCGTGGCCGATGTGAATTTGCGCGCCCTTTTCCGCGAGGCGCTTCACATTGGCGTTTTCGGAAGCGTCCGAACCTTGAACCGTATAGCCCTGGTTGATCAGCACTTCGGCGATGCCCGACATGCCGATGCCGCCTATGCCGACGAAATGGATAGGGCCGAGTTCGCGCGGCAGTTTCATTCAAATCTCCGTATCTTGGGTTTCTTTTTGGTCTTGGGTTTTTTCTTGCGCGACGCCTAGCACAAGGTCCGCCAGTCTTTCCGCGGCGTCGGCGACGCCGGCGGCCCTAGCGCCTTCCGCGCGAAGCTTCAGCAAGCCCGGATTTTCGATGAAACTTGCGAGCCGCTGGGTCAGGAAGCGCGGCGTAAAATTCTCCTGACGCACCACTTCCGCCGCGCCGGTCGCTTGCAGCACGGCGGCGTTGGCGGCCTGATCCTGATCCAGCGCATGCGGCAGCGGCACTAGGATCGAAGCGCGTCCGATCGCCGCGAGCTCCGAGACGGTAGAGGCGCCGGAGCGCGCGATCACCAGCTGCGCCCGCGCGATGCGCAGCAGCTGATCGGCAAAGAACGGCGCGATCTCCGCCTTCACGCCGGCGCGCTCATAGACGCCGGCTACGCGGGCGATGTCCTCAGGTCTGGCTTGCTGCGTGACGATCATCTTTTCGCGCAGCTCCGGCGGCAGAGCGGCGACGGCGGCCGGAACCACATCAGCCATCACCCGCGCGCCCTGCGAACCGCCGGTTACGAGAAGGCGCAGCCGCCCGTCGCTCTCGGGATAAGACTCGTTCATCGCCGCGAGCGCGCTGGGACGCAGCGGATTGCCGGTGACCGTGATTTTGCCACGCAACGAAGGCAAAGCGTCGTCGAGCGGAAAACCAGCCGCAATAGCGTCGACCCGCGAAGCGAGAAAGCGGTTGGCCTTGCCCATCACGCCATTGGATTCATGCAGAACGGTCGGAACGCGCAGCAACGCCGCCGCGATCAGCGGCGGCACCGTCGGATAGCCGCCAAAGCCGATCACGACGCAAGGCCGCAGGCGGCGGATCAACAGCAGCGCCTCGACGACGCCGAGGCCGAGCTGCGCCACCGCCGCAATGCGCGAAGGCACAGAACCGCCGCGCGGCGTCGCCGAGCTGATCGTATGCACCGCGCGCGCCGGAAAACTGTCGCCATAGCGCAGCGCGCGCGCGTCCGTCACCAGTTCGACGGCGACGCCGCGTTGCTTGAGAACATGGGCGAGAGCTTCGGCCGGGAAGAGATGTCCGCCGGTGCCGCCGGCGGCGAGAAGCGCGGGACCGCCGCTCATACCGGCGCGCCCGCCATTGAGCCTCTCATGGACTCCACGTCCGGCGCGTCTGCTTCAGGCCGCGCCGATGCGTGCACGCGAGGACGACGGCGCGTCACGGCAAGCAGAAAGCCTGTGCCCAGGGCCAGTGAAATCAGTGAAGAGCCGCCATAGGAGACAAACGGCAGTGTCATGCCCTTGGCCGGCATCAGCTGCAAATTCACCGCCATGTTGATACAGCCCTGCAAACCGAACAGCATCGCAAGCCCCGCCGTCGCGAAGCGGCAGAAAGGGTCCTCGTTGCGCGCCGCCGACAACAGGCTGCGCACCACGATGAAGGCGAACAACGCAGCGAGCGCGATGCAGACCAGTACGCCGAATTCCTCGCCGATCACCGCGAAAATATAGTCGGTGTGCGAATCCGGCAGGATGCGCTTGATCGTGCCTTCGCCCGGCCCCTTGCCGAGCCAGGAGCCGGTGATGAAACTCTCCAGCGCCGTCTCGGATTGGAAGTTCGTCGGCACGCCAGCGGTCATCGGCGGGGGCGGCTCCAGAAACGCCTGAATACGCGCATGCACATGCGGCACGAATTTATAGGCGAGCAGAGCCGAAGAAGCGCCCAGCCCGCCAATGCCGACGACCCACAACCAGTGCAGCCCCGCCATGAAGAACAGAATCGCCCAAACCATCGCGATCAACATGGTCTGGCCGAAGTCCGGTTGCAGCACTAAAGGCGCGATGGTCAAGGGAAACAAAGCCAGCGCGACGATGTTGCCCGGAACGCCCTTGCGCGCCGCCCCTTCCGAAAAGGCCCAGGCGACCAGCACAACGAAAGCGGGCTTCAAGAATTCCGACGGCTGTATCCCGAAAATCCAGCGTCGGGCGCCCTTGACCTCCTGGCCAAAGAACAGCGTCGCGACGACCAGCGTCAGCGAGATGATGAACAACCCCAGCGCGACGCGGCGAATGTGGCGCGGCGACAGCAGCGACACGCCGAACATTACCGCCAGCGCCGGCAATAGAAACAGCGCCTGCCGATTGACGAAATAGAAAGTCGGGAGGTGCAGGCGCTCCGCGACCGGCGGGCTGCCCGCCATCGAAAACACCAGTCCGGCGACGATCAGCATGGCGATGGCGGCGAGCAGCCAGCGGTCGATCGTCCAGGCCCAGTCCGACAAGGGCGTGCGATGAGCGCGCGAAATCATGAGGCGTCTCCCAGATCAGAAGCGGCGAGCTTTTGTGCGAAGTCGCGAAAAGCGTCGCCACGTTTTTCGAAATTGGCGAATTGATCGTACGAGGCGCAGGCCGGCGAGAGCAGCACGACCGGCGCCGAGGTGTGGCTCGCAGCCGCGTCGCGCGCCGCCCGCGCCGTCGCAACCTCCAGCGTCCCGCAACGCTCGTAGGACACGGAGCCCTCCAACGTCTTGGCGAAGTCGTCGCTCGCCTCGCCGATCAGATAGGCCTTGACGATGCACGGGAAGAAAGCGCGCAGCGACTCGATGCCGCCCTCTTTGGCCTTGCCCCCGAGGATCCAATAGATGTTGATGTAACTCGCCAGCGCCTTGGAGGCGGCGTCGGCGTTGGTCGCCTTGCTGTCGTTAACGAACAGCACGTGGCCCAGCTGCGCGACCTCCTCCATGCGATGCGGCAGACCGGGAAAGCTGACGAGGCCGCGGGCGATCTCCTCGTCTTCGAGCCCCAGCTCCCAGCAGGCCGCCGCCGCGAAGACCGCGTTCTGCGCATTATGGGCGCCGCGCAACGCGCGGGCGCCGACGAGCGAGCAAAGCAGCTCCGCCTCCTCCGGCGCGTGTTCCGGTTCGCGAAGCATGATATTGTCGCCGTGGAGGTAAAAGCCCCAATCGAGCGAGCGCTCCACTGAGACCGGCGCGACACGCTGATCGGGACGCGCCCTTTGCGTGAGGCGCGCGCCGATGGCGTGGCAATAGGGGTCGTCGACGCCGACGAGCGCGATTTCCGCGCTGGAGACCAGCCGTTCCTTGACCGCCGCATAATGCTCCATTGAGCCATGACGATCGAGATGATCCGGCGTCAGATTGATCAATATGCCGATCGTCGGCGCGAGCGAGGGCGCAAGATCGATCTGGAATGACGAACACTCGATGACATGGATGCGGGCTTCATCGGGCGGCTCCAGCGCCAGAATCGGCGTGCCGATATTGCCGCCAAGCTGCGCGTCGCGCCCCGCCTGCGTCAGAATATGAGCGATCAGCGCCGTCGTCGTCGACTTGCCGTTGGTGCCGGTGATTGCGACGAATGGCGCCCCGCCCGCCAGCTCGTCGCGTTCGCGGCAAAAGAGTTCGATGTCCCCAATAACCTCTATGCCCAGCGCCTTGGCGCGCTGCACGGTCCAATGCGGGACCGGATGAGTCAGCGGCGCGCCGGGCGTTAGGATCAGCGCGTCGAACTGCGTCCAGTCGGCGCCGTCCAAATCCTCGACATGGATCTTCTCGGCAAGCGCCTTGGCGCGGCCCGCCTCGCTATCGTCCCAGGCCGTGACGCTGGCGCCGCCGGCGATGAGCGCCTTCGCAGTGGCGAGCCCGGAGCCGCCAAGACCGAAAAGCGCGACGTTCCTGCCTTCGAATGTGCTGACTGGCGTCATCGTCACCTCAGCTTCAGGGTTGAGAGCCCAATGAGAGCGAGCACGAATGCGATGATCCAAAAGCGGATCACGATTTGCGGCTCCTTCCATCCCTTTTGTTCGAAATGATGGTGGATCGGCGCCATCAGGAAAATGCGTCGCCCGGTGAGCTTGAAATAGCCGACCTGAATGATCACCGAGGCGCCCTCCAGCACGAACAGACCGCCGACGATGACGAGCACGAACTCCTGCTTCACCGACACGGCCACGGCGCCAAGCAGCCCACCGAGCGCCAGCGAGCCGGTGTCGCCCATGAAGATCTGCGCCGGCGGGGCGTTGAACCACAGAAAGCCAAGACCCGCGCCGATCAGGGAAGCGCAGACAATGGTGAGTTCGCCGACGCCCGCGACGTGATTGACGCCGAGGTAGAAGGAGAACACCGAATTGCCGACGAGATAGGCGAAGATCGCGAAAGTGCCGGCGGCGATCATCGAGGGCACGATGGCGAGCCCGTCGAGCCCGTCGGTCAGATTGACGCAATTGCCGGCCGAGACGATCACGAAGGCACCGAATGGCAGGAAAAACCAGCCGAGGTTCATCAGGAACCCTTTGAGCATCGGCATGGCGATCTTGTGCATGTCCTCGCCGCCGACCTGCATCAAAGCATAACAGGCGACGCCTCCGACGATAAACTCCAGAAGCAGTCGCAGTCGACCGGAAAATCCCTTGTGCGACTGTTTCGTCACTTTGAGATAATCGTCGTAAAAGCCGATCGCTCCGAACGAGACGGTGACGAACAACACGATCCATACGTAAGAGTTCTTGAAATTGGCCCACAGCAGCGTGCTGGCGACGAGTCCCGAGAGGATCATCAGGCCGCCCATTGTCGGCGTGCCCTTCTTGTTGATGAGATGCGAGGCGGGCCCGTCTTCGCGGATCGGCTGGCCCTTGCCTTGCTTGATGCGCAGCGCCGATATTACGCCCGGACCGAAGAAGAACACGAAAAACAACGCCGTCGCGGCCGCGCAGGCGGCGCGAAATGTGATATAGCGAAAAACATTGAGCGGGCTGAACAGGTGCGAATAGTCCGCGAGCAGCGTAAGCATTATTTCGTGTCCTTCAGCTGCCGTTCGCGGCGGGGGTGGCGCTACTGCGCAATGCGGCGACGAGCGCGCCCATGCGAGAACCATTCGATCCCTTGACCATCGCCACGTCGCCGGGACGCAACGCGGCCAAAAATGGCTCCTCCAGTTCCGCGGCGGATGGACGATGCGCGCCGCGCATCGCTTCGGGCGCGGCGTAATAGGCCCGCGCCATGTTCGGCCCGGCCGTGAACAACAGATCGACGCCCGCGCGCCTAAGATCGTCGCCGAGTTCGGCGTGCAGTTCGCCCGAGCGCGGCCCGAGCTCCAGCATGTCGCCGAGCGCGGCGACGCGCCGTCCGCCGGGGCCGGGCTTTGTCGCCGCGAGCAAATCGAACGCCGCGCGCATGGATGTCGGATTGGCGTTGTAGCTTTCGTCGATCAGCGTGATTGTTCCGCCGCCGCGTTGGAGCGTTTCTCGCCGCCCGCGCCCGGTCGAAGGCGTGAATTCTTCGAGCGCCGCCGCCGCCTCATCCAAGTCGATATCGAACACATGGGCGACGAGCAGCACAGCCAGCGCATTGTGGGCGATGTGCAGACCCGGCGCGTTGATGCGGTAATTGATGCGCCGGCCAAATATCTCGGCGCTCGCCACGCCCGCCGCGTCCTGGGTTTCGTATGAGATGAGCCGCGCCTGCGCCCCCTCCCCCGAACCGAAGCTGAAGACATGCCCGGCCTTGGATGCGCGCGCGGCCTCCGCGAGACGCTCGAAGGTCTCGTCGTCGCGGTTGACGATCGCGACGCCTCCTTCGAGCAAACCGCTGAAAATCTCGGCCTTTGCGTCGGCGATGTCCTCAAGCGAGTCGAAGTTTTCCAGATGCACGGGCGCGACGCGCGTCACAATCGCGACATGCGGCTTCACCTGTTCGACCAGCGCCGCGATCTCGCCCGCGTGGTTCATGCCGATTTCGAAAAAGCCAAAACGCGTCGCCGTGGGCATACGCGCCAGCGACAACGGCACGCCCCATTGATTGTTGTACGAGGCGCTCGACGCATGCGTCGCGCCAAAGAGCGAGAACAGGACGCGCGCCATGTCCTTGGTCGACGTCTTGCCGACGGAGCCGGTGATCGCGGCGACATAGGCGCCAGTGCGCGCGCGGGCATAGGCGCCAAGACGCTCCAGCGCGGCCTGAACGTCCTTGACGACGAAGAGCGGGCCGAGGGCGGCAAGGTCGCGCGCATGGGCTTCGTCCACGACGGCCGCCGCCGCGCCCTTCTCGAAGGCCGTGGGGACAAAGTCGTGACCGTCGCGCGCGTCGCCCTTGATGGCGAAAAACAGATCGCCCGGCTCCAGCGTGCGCGTGTCGATGGAGACGCCTCGCGCTTCGCGCGGCAAGCCGCCGCCGCTCACGCGGGCGTTCAAGGCGCCGACAAGAGCGAGGCCGGACCATAGGGGTTCTTCAATCATGGGCGTGTTCCAAAGGCGCCGCCGCCAGGGCGGCCGCGATGACATCGTGATCCGAGAAGGGCAACGTGGCTTGCCCCACGATCTGGCCGGTTTCGTGACCTTTGCCGGCGACGACGAGCGCGTCGCCCTCGCGCAGCATCGCGACGGCGGCCTCGATCGCCGCACGGCGGTCGCCGATCTCGCTGATCGCCGCGCCGCCAGCGAGCGTGGCCCCGACCAGAATGGCCGCGCGGATCGCTTCCGGGTCCTCGCTGCGCGGATTGTCGTCGGTGATGATGACTCCGTCGGCGCCGCGCGCGGCGATCTCGCCCATCAATGGGCGTTTGCCGCGATCACGGTCGCCGCCGCAGCCAAACACCAGAATCAACCGCCCTTTGACCAGGGGCCGCAGCGTCGCCAGGACTTTCTCCAGCGCGTCGGGCTTATGCGCGTAGTCGACGAAAATCGACGCGCCGTTCTTTTGACCGACGAGTTCGAGCCGTCCAGGAGCGCCTTGCAATTTCCCGAGCGCCTCGAAAACGCGCGCCGGCTGGCCTCCGCCGGCGATGGCGAGGCCCGCCGCGACGAGCGCATTGGCGGTTTGGAAGGCGCCCGCGAGCGGCAATTCGACGCTGTAGTCGACGCCGGCGTGGCGCAGACGCAAGCTTGTCGAAAGCGCATTCGGCTCGGCGCCCAGCAGCGTGATCTCCTCGCCCTTGGCGCCGACCCCAAAGGGTCTCAACCCCCGCGCGCGAAGCACTTCAAGGACACGCAATGCGACAGCGCTGTCGGCGTCGAACACCGCCGTCTGGCCCGGGCGCAGCAGCGTGTCGAACAGCCGCATCTTGGCGCTAAAATAATCTTCTAGATCGTGGTGATGATCCAGATGATCGCGCGAGAAATTGGTGAAGGCGGCAAGCTCAAGCCGGACGCCGTCGAGACGGCGCTGATCGATCCCGAGCGATGACGCCTCCATGGCGAGGTGCGTGACGCCGCGCCGCGCAAGTTGGTCGAGCGTGCGGTGCAGCTCCACCGGCCCCGGCGTCGTCAACGCGCCATGATGCGCCCCCGAGCCGTCGACGACGCCGACAGTGCCAAGCGACGCCGCTTCATATCCGAGAACCTGCCAAAGCTGTCGAAGGAAGGCGACGACCGAAGTCTTGCCGCTGGTGCCAGTGACCGCTGCGATTGTTTCGGGCTGGCGCGGATAGAACCGTGCGGCGGCCCTGGCCAGCGCGGCGCGCGCGTCGGCGACGACGACGAGCGGCAGTTCGCACGGCGCCTCGCGTTGCGCGACGACGACGCGCGCTCCGCGCGCCTTGGCGTCGGCGACGAAATTCAGACCGTCCCCCGCAAAGCCCGGAATGGCGAAGAAGGCGAAACTCGCGGCCACAGCGCGGCTGTCGGCGCTGATCCCGGCGATGTCGAGATCGGCCAGGGACGGGTCCAGCCCAGCGCCGTCGAGCAGTTCGGCAAGCCGCATCAGTGTCCTCCGCCGCCAGTCACCGGCGTGTTGACGAAACCGAAACCCTGTCTGGCGAGCAGCGGAAAAGGCTCCTTCGGCGCCTCGAAGCGCGGCGGCACGCCGAGCAGCGGCCCGACGCGCTCGATGATCTTCCCGGTGACCGTGCCGGCGTTCCAGGCGGCAGTGGCGTAGCCCTGGGTCTCAGGCAGGCCCTGCGGCTCGTCCATCAGCGTCATGAAAAGATATTTTGGCTTGTCGGACGGCGCCACCGCCATGAAAGTCGTGAACACCTTGTTCTTGGAATAATGGCCGCCGATCACCTTATCCGCCGTGCCGGTTTTGCCGCCGACGAAATAGCCGGGAACGTCGGCCTTCTTGGCGGTTCCAATTTCTGCGTTGAGGCGCATCAGATAGCGCATCGCCTCGCTCGTCTCGGGCTTGATGACTTGCGGCGCGTCCTTCCTGGCCTCTTCCTCGCTGCGTTTGACGAAAGTCGGCGTGATGAGATAGCCGCCGTTCATCAGCGCCGCGACCGCCATCATCGCCTGCAGCGGCGCGACCGCAAGACCATGGCCGAACGCGATGGTCATCGTGTTGAGTTCGCCCCAGTTCTTAGGCACGATCGGCTCGGCGCTCTCGGGCAGTTCGGTGCGCATGCGCGTGAGTTGGCCCATCTTGCGCAAAAACGCCTTATGGCGTTCGACTCCCTGGCCCAGCGCCATGCGCGCGGTGCCGATGTTGGAGGAGTAGGTGAAAACCTCCGGCACGGTGAGCGCGCGATTTTGCGCATGAAAATCGTGAATCTTGAAGCGCCCGAAATTGAGCGTGCCGCGCGCGTCGAGCCGCGAATTGAGATTGACCTTGCCGCTGTCCAGCGCCATTGCGATGGTCAGCGCCTTGAAGGTCGACCCCATTTCGTAGACGCCGACATTGAGGCGATTGATCAGGTTAGCGTCGTGAATGTCCGGCGGCGTGTTGGGATCGTAATCGGGCAGCGAGGCCATGGCGATCACTTCGCCGGTGTTCACGTCCATGATCACGGCGGCGCCGGCCTTAGCCTTGTAGTGCTCGACGCCCTTGGCGAGTTCGTCGCGCGCCGCATGCGTCGCCTTGATGTCGATCGAGAGGGTGATCGGCGCCAACTCCTCGGGCGTCATGCTGAAGCCGGCGCCGTGAAGATCGGCGAGCCCCTGGCCGTCGATGAATTTCTCCATGCCGGCGATGCCGACATTGTCGATGTTGGCGAAACCGAGTACATGGGCGCCGATCGGACCATTGGGGTAGACGCGCTTGTTTTCGGCGATGAGGCCGACGCCCGGCAGACCAAGGTGAAACACCTCGTCGCGCTGATGCGGCGTCACTTCGCGCTTGACCCAGACAAAACCCTTCTTCGAGGCGAGACGATCGCGCAATTCATGCGCGTCGACCTGTGGAAGCGCGGCGGTGAGCAGTTCGGTCGCCTCATCCTTGTCGATAAGCCGGCGCGGCTCGGCGAAGACCGACATGGTCTTTACGTCGGTCGCAAGAATCTCACCGTTTCGGTCGAGGAGATCGGGACGCGCGGCGGCCACCGCCTCGGCGGCGGCGCGGCGCAGATTGGCGGGGTCCGGCTTGAATCCCAAAAACACCAGCCTGCCGCCGATGACGCCGTAAATAGCCAGAAACACCAAGGCGACGAGGCGCATGCGCGATGTGCTGCTGGTAAGGCTCGTCGAGAAAGCCGCCCGCGCGAAGCGGCGCAAGCGCTCGGCCGCGCTTTTTTTCGCGGGCGCGGCCTGCTGGCCGTCCGGCGGCGGCGCATCGGAAAGCTGCACAGAATCCGTCGTCATCTCTGGTGTCCTGTTCCCTTCGTCTGCGTCGCGACGCTCGTCTTGGGCGTTGTCGGCGCGGCTCCCGGATCGGCGGCGGGCGTGCTGGCGACGCCCAGGCCCAGCATGTCAATCTTCGCGGCGATGGCGTCGACATGCGGGGCGCGCTCAGGGAGCGCGCGCGCGGTGACGATTTTGTCCACGGTCAAGGGCTGCAAATCGAGATAGCGGTCGGCGAGCTGTTGAACGCGTTCCGGGCGCGTCATAAAGGACCATTCCGCCCGCAACACGGCGATGGCGTCGTGCTCCGCCTTTATTTCCAGCCTGGTTTTAGCGATCTGTTCCGCGCGGTAGCTCGTCTGATATTTGATCGAATAGGCGTAAATGGCGGAGCCGACCAACGCGAGAATTGCGGCGATATTGAGAAAGCGCAGCATTTTCAGCCTCTCCCCTTGACGCGGACCGGAAGACGCGAGAGCCGCTGTAATTTGTCGTCCGCCGCGCCAGAGCTCCTCGGCGCCGCATCCGTGCGGGTCGCATAGCGCAGTTTGGCCGAACGCGCGCGCGGATTAGCGCCGATTTCGGCCGATGAGGGCGCGACCGGCTGGCGCCCTTCCTGGACGAATGTCGCGGGCATGGGCTCCGGCTCGCCCGGAAGACGGCGCGAGCCGGTCTCCCCGCGCCCCATGCGCTCGGCAAAAAACAGCTTGACCAGTCGATCCTCCAGCGAATGAAAGGTGACAACGGCGAGCCGACCGCCTGCGCCCAGCGCGCGCTCGGCGGCGTAGAGCGCGGCGACGAGTTCGGCGAGCTCATCGTTGACGGCGATGCGCAGAGCCTGAAAAGTCCTGGTGGCGGGATGAATTTCGCCCGGTTTTCCCGGCGCGACGCGCTCAATCATCGATGCAAGCTGACGCGTCGTCAGAAACGGCGCCTGTTCGCGGTCGTGGACGATAGCGCGAGCGATGCGGCGCGAAGCGCGCTCCTCACCAAAATAATAGAGGATGTCGGCCAGCGTCTCTTCTTCGGTCTCGTTGACGATCTCGGCGGCGCTGCGGCCTCGCCCTTCCATGCGCATGTCGAGCGGTCCGTCGCCGCGAAAGGAAAAGCCGCGCTCAGCCTCGTCGAACTGCATCGAGGAGACGCCAATGTCCAGAACGACGCCATCGAGCGGCAGGAATTTTTCACGCAAAGCGATCTGTTCCAGTTCCGAAAAGCGCGCTTCGACCAGCGTCAAACGGCCCGCGCTTTTGGCGACGAGGCCGGCGCCGGCGCGCACCGCTAGCGGGTCGCGATCAAGCGCCAGCACGCGCGCGCCGGGCGCTTCGAGCAGGGCGCGAGAATAGCCGCCGGCTCCAAAGGTGGCGTCGAGATAGCGTCCGCCCTGCCTCGGCCTGAGCGCCGCGATGGCCTCGGCGAGCAGCACGGGCGCATGGCGCGCGTCGCCGGTTGGGGGATCGCCGCGCCAGCTGGTCATGGAATGGCTCCGAAAGGTCCGGCGCGTCGGACGCAAAAAGGCCTCCGCGTCGCTTTCCAAGGTCGCGGCGCGAGACGGACTCGAAGGCGTCGGGACGGTCTGCAACGACATGGAACCGCAAAGGCGACAAACAACGGGCGGCCGCCGTCGCGCCAGTTCGGCAACCATCCCCCATTAGGCTTCGTTAGTGTTAAGGGAGTGTTTACGTCGCCAAGGAGATTGGGCGCGCCCCCCGCTGCAGGAATTGGGAGCGCTCTTACGCAGCCGGCCAGCCGCTTCCGCCTGACCTTACTCTTATCGGTGCTTGACGTAGGCGCGCACGAGGCGCTTGAGCGCCATCAAGCCGGCGACAGCCGGCCCGCGGGTGAAATCGCCGGTGGGCGCGCCGCCCGAAAAGCCCGCGCCAAAATCCGTGACGACGGCGACGCCAGCGAAGGGAACGCCGAAGCGCCGGGCGAGTATCGCCTCGGGAACCAGGGAAACGCCGATGAGATCGGCTCCGAGCAGCCTCGCCGCCTTGACTTCGGCGGGAGTTTCGAAACTGGGGCCGGAGAACCAAAGGAACACACCGTCGCGCACGCTCACGCCAGCGGCCGCCGCCGACGAACTGAGCCGGCGCAGCAACCGTTTGTCGTAGGCGTCGTTCATATTGATGAAATTGTTGTCGCCCGGCGCCCCGATCAAAGGATTCAGCCCCTTGAAGTCGATATGATCGGTGATCGCCACAAGGCTGCTCGGCACAAGATTGGCGTTTACCGAAGTGGCGAGTGTCGTCGAAAGAATGCTGCGCACGCCAAGATGCGACAAGGTCTCGATGGCCCCGGCCATCTGGCTGGGATCGCCGGCTTCGTGGAAATTGGTGCGACCCTTCAGGATCAGCGCCGGCGTGCCCTCGATCGCGCAGATAATGACTTGGCCGTCCAATGTCGCGGCGGTCTGGGGAAAGCCAGGCAAATCGGCATAAGGCACTGACACCGCGTTCTCGGCGAGGTCGGCGACGCTATAAAAGTTGCGGCCGAGAATAACCGCCGCCTCTATGAAGCCAAGCGTATTGCGGGATTTGATTATTTCAGCCGCGTCTTGAGCGGTGTTGGTCATGTCTATGTCCCGGCGGCAGCGTGAATCATTCGCAGGCCAACAGTTTCGCAGCTGCGTCCGCCCCGAGCAAGCAGGGCATCAGAACGCGATTTAGAGAAACTGAACTAATTGTACTCAAGCCGCCTGACGCCTGCGAAGAGACAGCCGACCAGCGCTCCCTTCGTCGCGGAGACGCCAGCGCATCGTTCTCCCGTAATGTGCAGGCGCCCCGAAGCTGAGAGCGAGAGCCGCTTCTCCAAACGGGGCCTAACAGAATATTTTGCGCTAGTCTCGGATTACGACGCATTTTTGGGCGCCGGCGTCACGGGCGATAAATGCGATAGCCGCCCAAGACAGTCTCAAGACATTCGCTCGCCGCCATCCTTTGAACGTTCCCGTCGCGGCGGCGAGCATCGTTCAGCGCGTCGACCCCTGGCGGATCCGACGCTTCGCCGCGAACCTTACGGTCTTCCGTCAGGGGATGGAGACCACGGCTCCCGTCGCGGCGTCAAGGAACACGTCGCGGGCCTGGGCGTGATCACGGCGCTCGAAGTCGAACATATTGTTCAACGGACCGGCGATCGTGTCGAACGAGCCCCCCGGCTGGATGCGCGCGCCGGCGAGCCAATTATCTTCAATGAACCGCAGCACCGAACTTTGGTCGGTCAGCGTGTGGTCGACAAAGTTGACCTTGGCGAAGCGAGAAATCACCAGTAGCGGCACGCGCGTCCCGTAGCCGCAACGGCCTTGCGCCGGCAGGCCGAAGGCGCCGTTGAGCGGCGTCACTGCGACAGGCGCTCCCTGCTGTAAGCCGATCTTGCAAACTCCGGGGCCGTTCAGAGCGTCGGCGGCGGTGAACGAGGGATTGACGATGGGCGGCAGTTGGTGATCGTACCAACCGTCCGAGTCGTCGTAGGCGATGATTACCGCAGTGGTCGCCCATTCAGGATTCTTTTGCAGCGCGTTGATGACGTTCACAATGAAATTCTGCTCGTCGATTGGATTGGAATAGCCGGGATGTCCGTCCTGGTAGGCCGGCGCCTTCAGGAAACTCACCGCCGGAAAGACGCCCGCCTTGAGCGCGTCGAAAAAGTCATGAATGTCATAGGCGTGGTTCGCCGGGTCAATCTCTCCCGTGATCGGGTCGCGCGTATGGCCGACGGCCGCGGTCGATTTCGGACGCGCGTGATCGGCGTTGCGCGTCGTTGCGTAATATTGGAACCACGCGTGGTGCGGGATGTAATCGGGCTGCGGCTTCACGCCCGGGACCGCCGGAGCGCTTGAGCGTTTGCAAGGGTCCTTCTGATTGGGATCGGCGATCGTCAGATCGAATCCGCCCATGAAGGCCCCCCACGAGATATCCTTGGCGTTGAGCAGATCGCCAATGTTGGGGCCGTGCATGGTCACCTGGTCGGCGGCAGGGTCGGAGCACACGTCAGCCAAGGGATCGGCGTCGCCGATAACCGTGTAATTGCCGGCGCCGTCTTTGACTTCCTTGCTCGTATGAAGAAGATCGCCCGTTCCGTCGACAACGTTCAGCATGGCGTCGACGCCGTTGGTCTGTCCCGAGACCAGATTGAGCGCGCCGGGCGTAGACGGGCCAAATGTGCTCGTCCAACTATTGTCGTTCATCGCGAAATGCTGCGCGTAGGTCCACAGAGCCGTTACGGTGTCGCCGTCGTAATAGCCCATGACGATGTTTTTTCCGTAGCCCTTCGGCGCGCCGGCTCGGCCGGTGGAGCTCGGGAACGCGTCCATTTTTCCGTTGTCGTCGGCAAGCTGTTCGGCCAAATCCTCGTGATGCTGACTCGATGTGCGGGCCTCTCCGGGCGACAGACGAATTGGGTCGGAGGCGTCGCCGCCGTTTATCGCAGCCCCGCTTCCATGCGGACCATTAGGGTTCCGGCCCATCAGATCGACATCTTTAAGCGGCGCGAAATTGTCGTTCACGTCGAGCGGCGTGAGCAGGTTGTTGATGCTCTTGGGAGTAGTCTCCATCGCTGCGAACGGCGCCTTCCCGGACTCGTTCCGCGCTAGCGGATAAGAGCCGAAATAATGATCGAAGGACACATTCTCCTGAAAAATCACAATGAGATGTTTGATGGGCGTCGCAGTGTCAGCGCGATCCTCGGCGACGGCGCTTGCCGCGGCGGCCGTCAGCATGGCCGCGAGGCCGGCTGAGAAGATCCGATGTTTCATGGTCAACTCCCCAACGGCCAACGATGAGCGCGCGGACGCGAAAATGCGCCACCTCCGTGCAAGGCTTGCGAAGTAGCCCCAGGACGCAACAATGATGCAACAATAATGTAACGATCGCTTCATCGCCCCTCTCTCCGGCGTCGTCCGATGCGCTGCGAGAGAGCATGCGCCGACGAAGCGATAGCCGTCGATGCGCGACGGAACGCGAGCTAACCATATGCAGACCCGCGCCGCCAAGTCTCATATTAAAGACGCGAAGACTATTTCGCTCCGAAACAAAAGCTTCCAACTGTGGCAATATTGCAACGTCATCATTTATTCATACATATCCAAGTGTTATTCAATATATTTTTGCGTCGTGCGACGTTTTAATCGGCGTATTATGTCGGAAATCGGACAAATTCGGTCATTTTAATGAATCATTAAGCCCGCTTTCTCGCCGCGTCGTCAGTCGCGCCCGGCGACTGGACAGGGGGATCGTCGTCGCCATGCGGACCTGGCCAGAGCGTAAAAAGCGTCAAGCGCGCATCGAAATCATTCCGATGATCGATGTGATGATGTTTCTGCTGGTGTTCTTTGTGTTGATCAGCATCAACGTTCTGCCGGCGCTCGGCCTGAAGATCACGCCGCCAAGCTCCGTCTCGCCCGACAAAATGGTGGAGCGCACGCGCGCCGCCGTCGGAATCGACAAGGACGGCGGCGTTTTTCTCGACGGAAAGCCGGTCTCGCTCGCCGAACTGCCCGATCGGCTGCGGGCCATGAGCGTCGACGACAAGCCGCCCGCGGTGATCGTCAGCGGCGACGAAGGCGCGGCTCTGCAAAATCTCGTCAATGTCATCGACGCGCTGAAGGCAGCCAAAGTCACCAGCATGGCGATTGTGGCGAGGGCGAAGTAGTGCGCGCCGACAGGTTGAAAATCGACCACATCGATGTCTTCAGCAATTTTTGCGGGGCCGCCGGCGTGTTGGCGGCGCTTCTGGCGGCCTCGATGATCCATCTTCCGACGGCGCCTGAAGCGTCGCCGCCGACGCAAGAGATGGTCGAAATGACCCTAGAGGCGGGCGTAGAGCCGGCCGAAGCGCTCCCCGCCCCGCAAACGCCCGAGGAAATGTCGCCGACGGCGCCGCAGCCGCTGCTGGAGGCGCCGGCGAACGTCCCGACCCCTTCGGACATCGTCGCCGCGCCGCGGAAAGTTCAGGTTAAGCGCGAGAAGAAACCGGCGCCCCGGGTCGTCGAAGAAGGTGATCCGCGCCCGAAACATCGAGACAAGCCGAAAGAAAAGCCCGCCGCAAAGCCGGAGCGAGTCGAGCGCGTCCAAACGCGGGTCGGCCATAGCGGACGAGCCGAGCGCGCGACGCAGGATAGCGGGCGTCGCGAGGCGGCGGATCGCGGTGCAAGGTCGCCGCAATTCGCCCGGCCCAGCGGCAACGGCGCCGCCTATAACGCCTGTCTGCAATCGACGCCTTATCCCGCCGCCGCCATCCGGCAAGGCCGGCCGAGCTGCGCGGTTCGAGTGTCAAACGGCCATCTCGCCGGAGGCTGCGGCTCGGCCATTCTCGAATCGGCGGCGCAATCCGCCGTCGCACGCTGCACGGCGCTCTATGGACCGGCCAGCGGCACGCTCCAGCAGTTCTAAAAGTCATGTCCGCCCGAGGTTCATTCGATTTTTGGGGTTTTGAGGAGGTTTGGCGGGATGGTGAAGGTTGCGAGCGCTTGGAGGAGATCGGGCCAGGCGGGGAAGACGACGA
>Ga0265328_10000048_pt1 | contig 79730 bp, 72 predicted proteins | sample 41624metaG_FD_202086 | JGI IMG/M metagenome (GOLD analysis project Ga0265328, IMG submission 202086) | Rhizosphere microbial communities from Carex aquatilis grown in University of Washington, Seatle, WA, United States - 4-16-24 metaG | ecosystem: Host-associated > Plants > Roots > Rhizosphere...
CAAAAATCCGGTGTCCCGGTCAATCGTGCGGAAGTTGGCCATCGACACGCGCCCGTCGTCAGGTGAGAATCAGCGTGCTGATTCTAGCCCGGACGAGCGCGCGATGTTAAGTCCGACAGGCTGCTAGGTGTCGCGCGACCGCCCGCTTTCGCGTCGGCGCTCACCGGCGCTGGCGAAAGAAGTCGCGCAGCAGTCCGGCGGCTTCCGATTCCCGCAATCCGCCATAGACCTCCGGCGCATGATGGCAGCTCGGCTGCGCGAAGAAGCGCGGGCCGTGCTCCACCGCGCCGCCTTTCTCGTCGGCGGCGGCGAAATACAGCCGGCGTATCCTGGCGAAGGAAATCGCCCCGGCGCACATCGCGCAGGGTTCGAGCGTGACGTAAAGGTCGCAGCCGGTCAGCCGCGCGCTCCCCAGCGCCCGGCACGCCGCGCGTATCGCCAGCATCTCCGCGTGAGCGGTCGGATCGCGGTCGAGAATCGTGCGATTGCCGGCGACGGCGACGATTCTGCCGCCCAGCGTCGCCGCGGCGCCGACGGGCACCTCGCCCTGCGCCGCGGCCTTGCGGGCGGCGTCGAAAGCGGCTTCGAATGGGTCTTCCTTCACGGCGGGTTCTCGACTTTGCATTCTTTGCGCAAAGGCAATGCGCATCGCCCTTCCACAAACGCCCTTCCACTCTTGGGGCCTCGCCTGCTATCAACGCCCATGAGCGAAGATAAACCAAAAGGACCGCGCGCGCCGCGCAAAGAGGGCGATCGCCCGATGCGCCGCCGCGAAACGACTTCGACCCCCGCCGCGCGCGGCGAGGAGCGCAAGCCGCGCGCCGCGGCCGCCGGCCAAGGCGACCGGCCGAATCGCGCGCCGCGACAAGCCGATCGTCCGCGCGGCGAAGCCCCCAAAGGCGAAAAGAGCTTTCGGACGGAAGGGCGCGCCGACGCCGGACGTTCGGAACGCCCGTTCCGCGACGCCGGCCCGCGCGCCGAGAGAAAACCGCGCGAAGAAGCACGCGCCGCGCCCGTCGCAAAAAAACGCTGGAACCCGGAAGAAGCGCCGCCCGAGCGCAAGGCCCGCGGGCCCGGCCCGGGCGACGCGCCTTTGAAGCGCAAGCCTCGGCCCGACGCGCCGCGCAAGCCGGCGGCTTCGGCCGCGAGCGCCGCGCCGCACGAAAAAAACTTCGAGGGCGAGCGCGTCGCCAAGGTCATGGCGCGGGCGGGCGCCTGCTCCAGGCGCGACGCCGAGCAATGGATTTCGGAGGGACGCGTCGCCGTCAACGGCCGCGCGCTGACGAGCCCCGCCTTCAACGTGCGCGAGGGCGACCAGATCACCGTCGACGGCGCGCCGCTCGCCGAGCGCGAACGCACGCGGCTCTTCCTGTTCCACAAGCCCGCCGGCCTCGTCACCAGCGCCAAGGATCCGGAAGGGCGCGACACGGTCTTCGCCTATCTCGAACAAAAGCACCCGGATTTGCCGCGCGTCGTCAGCGTCGGGCGGCTCGACATCAACACGGAGGGGCTGCTGCTGCTCAGCAACGACGGCGGCCTGGCGCGCACGCTGGAGCTGCCGGCGACCGGCTGGACGCGGCGCTACCGCGTGCGCGTGCATGGCGAGGTCGACCAGGCGCAGCTCGACGCGCTCGCCGTCGGCGTCCACGTCGAGGGCGTCGACTATGCGCCGATCGAAGCCAAGCTCGACCGCGTGCAGGGCGCCAACGCCTGGATCACGATGACGCTCAGCGAGGGCAAGAATCGCGAGGTCAAGCGCGTGCTGGAGCATCTCGGCCTCGCCGTGAACCGGCTCATCCGCATCTCCTTCGGGCCGTTCCAGCTCGGCGAAATCGAAGAAGGCGCGGTCGAGGAAGTGCGGCTGAAAGTGCTGCGCGAGCAGCTCGGCAAGACGATCGCCGAATTCGCCGGCGTCGATTTCGCCTCGCCCTTGCGCGAAGCCCCGACCCCGGCGGAGGCGCAAGACAAGCGCAAGTCTCTGCAGAACCGTCCGCGCAAGCACGTCTCGACGCTGCGCAAGCAGCGCGACGAGCGCATGGAGACGGGCCCGCGCGCCCGCATCGAACGCGCCGTCACCGCCGACCGCAAGGGTCGCGCCGTGGCGGTGGAGCGCGTCGTGTCGAAAGAGGCGAAGCCGGTTCCCGAAAATCGCAACGCGCGGCGCTTCGCCGCCGAGCGGCGCGGCGACGAGCCCGTGCGCAAGGAGCGTCGCTTCGAACGGCCGCGTCCGGAGGGCGCGCGGGAGCAAGACCGCGATCGCGGCGGCGAACGCAAATTCGAGCGCGCCCCGCGCGCGGGCGCCGGCGCGCAAAAATTCGACGGGCCGCGCAAACCGCGCGGCGATGCTGCGGCGCCGGGCGAGCGGCGCTTCGACCGGCCGCGTCCGCCGCCGGGCGACAGGACGGAGGGGCGGCGTCCGCCGCGTGCGGAGGGCGCGGGGGAGCGCGGCCGCGAACGCAAATTCGAGGGCGGTCCGCGGCGCGACGGGGCCGCCAAGAAATTCGACGGGCCGCGCAAGCCGCGCAACGAGGGGTCGGCGCAGGGCGAGCGCCGCGCCGAACGGCCGCGCCAATCCGACCAGGCGCGTCCGCCGCGTCCGGAGGGAGTGCGGGAGCGGGGCCGCGAGCGCGGCGCGGAAGGCAAGACCGAGCGGGCCCCGCGGCGCGACGGCGCGGCCAAGAAATTCGACGGGTCGCGCAAGCCGCCCGGCGCGGGTCCGGCGCGCGGCGGCAAGCCGCCGAGCCGCGGGCCGCGCAAACCGCGCTGAGCCCATGCGGATCGTCGGCGGCGCGCTGCGCGGGCGCAAACTCGCCGCGCCGAAATCGCAGGCGGTGCGTCCGACGACGGACCGCCTGCGCGAATCGATCTTCGACGTTTTGCAGCACGCCTATTCCGGCGCGCTGGAGGACGCGGCGGCGCTCGACCTCTTCGCCGGCACGGGATCCCTTGGACTCGAGGCGCTGTCGCGTGGCGCGGCGCGGGCGCTGTTCGTCGACGACGGCGCCGAGGCGCGCGCGCTGCTGCGGCAGAACATCGAGAGTCTGGGGCTCGGCGGCGTCACGCGCGTCTTCCGCCGCGACGCGACGAGGCTCGGCACCGCGCCGGCGGGCGAGCGTTTTTCGCTGGCCTTTCTCGATCCGCCCTACGGCAAGGATCTCGCGCCGCGCGCGCTGCGACAACTGGCGCAGGGCGATTGGCTCGCGCCCGGCGCGCTGGTCGTCATAGAGGAGGCCGCCGATGCGGCGCTGGCGCTGCCCGAGGGCTATGCGCAGGAAGAGCTGCGCCGCTACGGCGACACGCAACTGATTTTCGCGCGCAGGGCGTAGCGGTTCCGCGCTCGGCCCCGAGCGCCCCTACCCCCGCCCGCCCTGCTTGGCGATCGGCTGATTCGGGTCGAGATAGAGCGCGCGCTGGTAGGATTCCTGCGCCTTCTGGCGGTTGCCGCTGCGGTCGTAGGCGAGGCCGAGCCAAGCCCAGGTCATCGCGCTCTTGGCGTCGACGTTCAGCGCCGCGTTGAAATCCTCGATCGCCTTGTCGTATTTGCCGAGGTTGACGAGGCTCTCGCCGCGCGCCTGATAGGGCGCCGCCGCGAAAGGATCGCGGTCGATGGCGTTGTCGAAATCGCTGACCGCGCGGGCGTTGTCGCCGAGCTTCTGATGGATCAGCCCGCGCGCGTGAAAAGCCTGGGCGTTTTCGGGATTGAGGCGGATCGCCGTGTCGAGGTCCGACTTGGCCTGATCGAGATTGCCCTGGGCGCGCAAAAGATTGGCGCGGCCGATGTAGGCCGGCGCGTGATTGGGATTGGCCGAAATCGCCCGGTCGAAATCGCTGCGGGCGAGATCGTTGCGGCTGATCTGGCGATAGGCCAGAGCGCGGTTGGTGTAGGCCGCGAAATTATTGGGATCGAGCTTGATCGCGGCGGTGAAGTCCTCCACCGCCTCCTGGAACCGGCCGATGCGGGCGTAGGCGACGCCGCGGGTGTTGTAGGCGTCGGGGCTCGACGGATTGCGCTTGATGACGTCCGTCAGCGAATCGATGTTGGCCGCGGCGGAGCGGGCGTCGGTCTCGGTCGTCTCGGCGATGCCGCGCCCCGTCGGCTTGATGATGCTGTCGCCGGTCACGCAGCCCGACACGAGCCCCGCAAGCAGCAAGGCCCCGCCGACACGCAAGGTTTTGGCGCTTCCGCCAGCACAAAGGGTCTCGCCCATCCTTCGGCTCCTCCCGAGAGCGTGTCGCCGCGTCGCCGCGAGTCCGGACGCCGTCAGCACCGTCCGCCAGCTCAACGGCATGGCGATCTTTGCGCTCGCCATGCTTAACGGATCGTCAACGGGCGGCGCCGAAAGCCGGCTTCGGCTTCATCGGCAGCAAACCTTCGCGCTGGAGCTTTTTCCTGGCCAGCTTGCGCGCGCGGCGCACGGCCTCGGCCTTTTCGCGGGCGCGCTTCTCGGACGGCTTCTCGTAATGTCCCCGCAACTTCATTTCGCGGAAAATGCCTTCGCGCTGCATCTTCTTCTTCAGCGCCTTAAGAGCTTGATCGACGTTGTTGTCGCGAACCAGAACTTGCACGAAGCCATCCTATCGTTTCGATTCTCCAGCCACGCTCGGGGGCGGAGAGGTTTGGGAATGGGAAATCGGGCGCTGACGGAGCGCCTGACCCGTGGAATCGGGATACCAGAGTCTCGCCGCCCTGTCCATGCGCAAACGCGGGGCGAGGCGCCCGAATCGCCCATTCGGGGGAGTGGGTCGGTTCGAATTTCCGCTTTGTCCCCAACCAGCCATCCGTCGTGGCGCAAGATCGGATGGCGATCATGAGGCTACGCTTCTCCTGCCGCACCCGACTCCCAGCGAAATCAGCCAACATGCTGCGGCGACCGAATTCCAGAACAGATTGACGAGCCGAGTAATGGCGACACCGAGATTTGCCTCGAGCCAGGCCGGCAGGCAATCGTTTCGATCGCTGCTCAATCATTGGCGCCGGCCAATTGCGATTGTTGCAGAAATACCACTCTCAAAAAAAAAATCATTGCGCATCGAGACGTTCTTAAGCCGAAGGCCTTGCACGATTATTTTCATTCCAAGTATTTTTTGATGTCCGATTCTCGTTGGGGCATTCGTGATGTCCGTCAAATTCAGGAAGATCACCGTTCGCACCGGACGCAGGCGACGTCTCGCCATCGCGCCGTTGCCGCTCGCCGCCGTCGCTCTGACCTCGCCGGCTCTGGCGCGCGACCTGACTTTTTACGGCAATGCGGAGAAGGTCCCGTCCTACACGCTGCATTGCCCTAAGGGCATGCAGGACGGCGTCACCGCCAGCGACACTTTCATCCTCAATCAGACAGGGTCTTTCACGGATCCGACGGCTTTCGTGCCCCCGCTGACAGGCGATGGCAATATGCTTGTCCGGCCCCCTTTGCCGGACGGACTCACGAAGGAGGACAATGTCGGAGTCAGCGGTGTTCCGCAGGGCTTCTTCACCGCCGTCGACGGCCCGGTGATTCCCGCAGCGAATGGCTGCGCCATTTCCGGTTCGAGCGGCGGCTTTTCCGGCAACGGCTTCAATGTCACGGGCGCCTCCGGAACGATCAACGGTCTGACGGTGGCCGGACCGGGAATGCTGGGCTTCGGCAATTTGACCGTGGTGGGCCAAACGGTCTTCGGCGCGTCGGGAAATTATCCCTTGGGCGCGTTCAATTTCGATTCCGGGCGCCCCGTCTTCAACCTGAACGGCGATCATGCGCCCGTCGCGCTGACCGTGACCGGCGGCGCGTTGACGAGCGGAACGCTGCAGCTCGTCGCCACGACGACGAACGCGGCGTTTCCCGGATCGCTCACCCTTTCGGGCGGCGTTTACACCGCCGACAAGACACAGGTCGCCGGGTCGTTCGGCGCGTTGCAAGACCCGCAAACCGGAATCGCGGGGCAAATCACGACGGCACAAACCGTCACGGTCAGCAACGGCGCGAAGCTCGTCGGGACGACGGAGCTCGACCTCGTCGGCATAAGTCGCGCCGCCGATCCGACGCATGTCGGAATGACGACGCTCAGCGTCATGGGCGCGACGGTGCAGGGCGGAATCATGGCGATCGCCGCCGGCGCCAATGGTTACGCCAGCGGTGCGGCCGACGCGGACGCAATGCTCAGTCTGGGCGCCGGGTCGAAACTCATCGCCGACACCAGTCTCTTGATCGGCGCGACGGGCAACGGCGCGCTCGATGTCGCCCCCGGCGCGACCGTAACCGATAGAGAGGCCTATCTCGGCTTCGCCACGGGCTCGAAGGGAAGCGCGACGATCTCGGGCGCTAGATGGGACAATGCGGGTTTTCTCGCCGTCGGCAACAACGGTTTAGGAACCCTCACGATCTCGAACGGCGCCACGGTCTATGACACCGGGCAGTTCGGAAACGGCTTCGTGGCGGGTCTGCAAGGTTCCGCCGGATCGTCGGCGACCATCACCGGACAAGGCTCGCTTTGGCAGGTCGATCGTTTTTTCCAGGTCGGCGGCGCAGACAACGGAACCCTCACGGTCACGCAGGGCGGCAAACTGGTGACTGGCGACAATCTGACCGTGGGACTTTCATCGACCGCAATCGGTCAACTCAACGTCACCCAGGGCGGTCAGGTCGTCGCAGACTCGCTCACCGGAATCGGAACGGCGTCGCTCATCTTGGGATCCGGCGCGTCGACGAGCGGAACGCTCGTCGTCGATGGCGCGGGGTCGTCGGTCACCTCCAAACAGTCCGCGATCGTCGGGTTGAACGGCGCCGGAAATTTGGAAGTTTCGAACGGCGCTACGCTGACCGTGGACGGCCAGCAATTCCGCGTCGGCCGCAACTCCGGCAGCTACGGACTCGTGACTCTCGTTGGCGCCGGGTCGCAGATCACGGCGGATAATGCGACGGCTTACGTCGGTTACCAGGGAAAGGGCGTTGTGACGATCGACAAGGGCGCCACGATGACCGCCGGAGCAATGGAAATCGGCAGTCTTTCGGGCGGCGACGGCCGGGTGGAAATCAAGGACGGCGGCGCGCTGAAGGTTTCCAACCTGAATGGCGCCTCTCTGACCCTCGGCTCCCAGAACGGCTCGCAAGGAGTGCTGTCGCTGACGGGCGCCGGAGCGAGCTTGAGCGTCGGGCCAAGAATCGTCATCGGCGACGCGGGTATTGGCACGATGACGGTGCAACAGGGCGCTGCGCTGGACCTCTCGCAAAAGATAGTCACCATCGGCAAATCCACGGGAGGGCTCGGACAGCTCACCATCGATTCGAGCGGCGGAACGACCAATGTGGCGCTCGGAAGCGTAATTGTCGGCGATGCCGGAAAGGGCTCCCTGAATATAATCGGAGACGCTTTCGGCGCTACGGGCGTGACGCTCACGGGCGCCAATGTTCGACTAGGTTCGCAAGCTGGCGGCGCCGGCGTCTTGACGATTGAAAACGCGCGGCTCGATCTCGGCGCCGACATCGTCGGCAGCGGGATTACCGTCGGCGACCAGGGAGACGGCACGTTCGTCGTCGGCAAGAACGCACAAGTCACGGCGAAAAACCTGTCGGTCGGCCTTGAGGCATCGGGGACTCACAGTTTCACCGTCGACGGCCAAGGCGCAAAGCTCGCCGTCGCGGACGCCATCAAGCTCGGAGTCGCCGAGGGCTCCCAAGCGGCGCTGACGGTCTTGGCCGGCGGGCAGGCGCAGGCGGACAGCATCGATTCGCAGGTACACGCGAGTTCGGTCGTGAAGATAACCGTTTCCGGCTCGGATGGCGGCGGCGGGGCCAGCAAGCTGACGGTCAAAAACATCCTGAGTCTCGCTGGAGGCGTCGTCGATTTGAGCGTGCTGAATGGCGGGCAACTCTCCGCCGAGACCATGCAATTTTCAGCCCTCAACGGCTTCAACGACGCCGGGCCGGCCCTTACGGTCGACGGCATGGGCTCCAAGGCCAGTTACGGTTTTGACCTCAAGCTTTTGACTTTCAACCCAGCGCGGGTTTCGAACGGGGGACAACTCGTTTGGAGCGGAGGGATTGCGGGCCTTCTTGCTACTGCGAGCATCTTCGACAGGTTGAGCGTGCTCAGCGGCGGCCGCTTCGAGGGCCCCGATACGACGATACATGACGGAGGCACGCTCTACGTCTCCGGAGATGGAAGCAGCGCCAAGACGATGGACTTGGACGTGCGTGAAGGTGGCGCGATTTCACTTTCTCAGAAGGGAACGCTCGAAGCCGACACGGTCACGATCGAAAAAAATGGCGCGCTGGCCATCGCCAGCGGGGCGACGGCGACGCTGAAGTCCCTGAACATCTCGGGGATTGTCTCCGCCAGCGGCGATGGCACGACGATCTCGCTCGGCGGCGCCGGCGGTGCGGATGTCACGGCTTTGGCTTCGAATTCGGGCCTTTTGGACATTAGCGCGGGCGCGCAAGTGACCGTGAACGGAGGGACGGACATCACCGGGTCCAATGGCGCTTTCAGCTTGAACGTGCATGACCAGGGCAGCCTGACCTTCGCGAGCAACAAGGGTATCCTCTACAACATCGTTACGCTGGACAACGCCAATCTATCGGTTTCCAACGGGAACATAGCTTTCACCGGAGGCGCCCTCAGCAGCTTCAACCTCATAGACGGCGCCGCCTTCACCGTCGATGGGCAGCAATCCTCGGTGAGCGGCCTACGCACCATCACGACATCCCCCGGCTCGACCATAACTGTCGGGAACGGAGCCCAATTGCCAGTCTTCAGAGGGATATCCATGTTCTCGACCTTCGTCGAGACGAGCACAGGCGTCCTGGCGCTCGGGACGCAGTTCGGCGCTCTCACGGGCAATCCGGGTGGGCTATTTGGATTTGGCGGCCAGACCATCGCCTTCCCGAACCCGGTCGGCAGCGGGCTCGTGACCTGGCAGCGTCAAACTGACGGTTACCTTCTGATCGGAGTAGACGGACTGCTTTTGGGCACCGGCACCGTCCACGGCGACGTGTTGAACCTTGGATTACTGCACCCCGGGCATTCTCCCGGCGTAATCACGATCAATGGCGACTATTTGCAACTTGCGCCCGGCCAGCTCGCGTTGAGCATCGGGCCGAACGATTATGGTCGACTCGTGGTGAATGGCTCCGCCACTTTCAACGGCGGCTCGATCGTGCTCGACAGCTATCAGGGAGCGCAGCCCAAGCTAGGCCAGACCTACACTTTCGTTCAGGCTTCCGGCGGCGTCTCGGGACATGTCGACAATGTGATCTCGCCGTTCCCTGGCATCACCTTCTCGACCACGATCAGCGGCGGCGCGCTCTCCGCGCAGCTTAGTCACGCTCCGAACTACTTCTCCATTTTCGCGCAAACCCACAATCAGCTTGCCGTCGCGCGCGCGCTGGACATGCTGGCGCTCGGCGCGCCGACGGGAGCGGCGGGCATACTTTCGAACAGCTTGAGTTATGCGAGCGCGACTGACCTCGCCGGCGCTTTCGATCAGCTGAGCGGCGAGGCTTACGCCTCGACGAAGGGCGTGTTGCTCGACGATTCGCGCTTCTCGCGCGGCGCGGCGCTCGATCGTCTGCGCGGCGCTTTCGGCGGCGTCGCCGCCCCCGCCGTGCCGTGGATGGCCCTGGCGCCCGGCGACAAGGCGCCGGCGATCGCGCCCGACTTCATCGATTTCGGCAAACTCGTCTTCTGGGGGCAGGGTTTCGACGCCTGGGGCAATGCGAATGGCGGAAGCGTCGGCGCGGCGAAACTCTCGCACGGGGCCAGCGGCTTCTTCCTCGGCGGCGACGCCCCGGCCTTCGGCGACTGGCGGTTCGGCGCCTATGGCGGATACAACGGCGCGAATTTGAGCGTCGGCGCGCGCGCCTCCTCCGGGAAGAGCGACGCCTTCCACGCCGGAGTTTACGCGGGCGCCCAATGGGGCGCGCTGGGGCTGCGCCTCGGCGCCGCTTACGCGGGTCAAGACATCGACATTCACCGCTCCGTGAGTTTTGCGGGTTTCGCCGATGCGCCTTACCGCCGCTACGGCGCCGGCGTGTTTCAGCTCTTCGGCGAGGCGGGGTACAAGCTCGACGCCGGTTTCGCCGCGCTGGAGCCCTTCGGCAATCTCGCGCTCGTGCGGCTGCACACCAACGGATTTTCGGAATTTGGCGACGCGGCGGCTCTCTCCACGCAAGGCGGCGACACCAATGCGGCCTTCGGCACATTGGGCCTTCGATTCGCCAAGAACCTGCCGATTTTCGGCGCGCCCTTGGCGCTCGACGGGATGGTGGGATGGCGCCACGCATTCGGCGACGTGACCCCATGGATGACGGCCTCTCTGGCCGGCGGGGATCGCTTTACGGTCGCCGGCGCGCCGATCGACCGGGACGCCTTGGTGATCGAACCCGGGCTCGATCTGGCGGTCATGCCCAATGCGACGCTCGGCGTGCATTACGCCGGACAGTTCGGCCCTCACGGCAACAGCCGGTCCATCAAAGGCGCTTTCAAGATCAATTTCTGACCGGAGGGACATGCGCCTTTGTGCAGCGCGCGACGTGCTCGCCGCCGTTCCCCTGACGATATTCCGCCAAGGTTCCGATGGGGTTCCGCAATGCTCCCTGTTCGGGTCGGGTGGAAACTCGACCCGACACCCGCCGGCCTCAGCGCGCAGGCCTCAGCGCGCAACTTTCCGCAAGGCGTGGAAGCGTCTATAGACCCCGCGTCGCAGCGCCGCGGGGAGCCCATGCCGTTTATTCTGTCGCAAATGATCGAGGCCTACCGCTGGATCGGCGCGCTGATCGTCATATCCGTGCATTCCACCAACACTTTCGTCAATCTCGCCGACATCATGACCGCGCCGCACGGGCCGCTCGTCTATGTCTGGTGGTTCGTCGTCAATTTCGGGCTTGGACATCAATTGGTGCTCGGATTCTTCGTCTTGTCCGGCTATCTCGTGGGCGGCGCGGTGCTGGCGAACATTCGTAAGCAAAAAGACTTCATCCGCGAATATTTGATCCATCGATTCGTCCGGATTTACATCGTCATCGTCCCGACCCTGCTGCTCACTGTCGTTCTCGACGGCGCCGGGCGGCAATTGCCCAATCCGATCTTCTACGACATCCCGGCCTTCAAGGGACATTTCACGGCGGCGGTGTTTCTGGCCAATCTCGCCAGCGTCCAGGAGATTCTCGCGCCGCCCTTCGGCACGAACAGCCCCTTGTGGTCGCTCGCCTGCGAATTCTGGTATTACATCTGCTTCCCGTTGCTGGCCCTGCCCCTGGCGCGCAATTACGACGCGCGGCTGCGCTATGGCGGCTTCACGCTCGGCGCGGCGATTTTCCTGTTTCTCGGCGCGGCCTCGCCCTGGTTCCGCTTCGGCTTTTTGCTCTGGGTCATCGGCGCGCTGGCCAGCCTTCCGGCCCGGCCGCTCATTGCGTCGCGCTGGACGTCCCTGGCGATCTATGTCGCCGCGCTGACGTTCATTCGTCTGGTCGTCCGCGGCCCCTTGCTCGAAGCGCATCCCTATTTGCAGGACGCGGCCGATCTCATCGGCGCGCTCGTGCTCGTCAATTTGCTGCTGACGGTGCGCCACGGCCCGCAGGAGGGCTGGGACGCGCTGCGCCCGAAATTTCACCATAGTTTCGCGGATTTCTCCTTTTCGATCTACAGCATCCACATGCCGATCCTGATCCTTTGCCGGGCGCTCGCCGATTCCTACCTCGGCGCGGGATGGGCGCAGCAGCTCGCCACGCCGGCGCATTGGTGGACGCTGGCGGGCGTCCTCGTGCTCATTGTTACGACATCTTACGGCTTTTCCCGCTTGACGGAGGCGAAGACGGGGGCCGGGCGGCGCTATTTGAGCGCCAAGCTGCCGCAACTGGCGCTGGCGACGCGCGGCGCGTGAGGCGTCCTTCGACCGACATCCTTCGACCGACACGCCAAAAGATCGGCGCGCAAGGTTGCAATCCGCGACGATTCGCCCCATCTTGAGGAAGTTGTTGCGAGCAGCCGAAACTGGCGAGAGGAACGCGACGCTGACCACGAGAGCAAGCGCATTGCGGAACGTCGTTTCGGCGAAATCCGCACCCCGGGCGAGCGCCGACGCGGCGTTGTCCGGCATCATGGACGCCATTTCCGCCAGTCTCGAAGACGCCAAGGCGGACGACGTCGTCGTCATCGACCTTCACGGCAAGACCGCCATCGCCGATCAAATGATCGTCGCCACGGGACGCTCGACCGTCCATGTCGGCGCCATTGCGGATCGCGTCATCAAGGCCTGCAAGGCGGCGGGGCTGGCGGCGCCGCGCGTCGAAGGCCTGCCGCAATGCGACTGGGTGCTCGTCGACGCCGGCGACGCGATCGTCCACATCTTCCGCCCGGAAGTGCGGCAATTCTACAATCTCGAAAAAATGTGGGGCGGCGACCGCCCGCGCGAGGCGCGGCTGGCCTGATCGCCTGACATGCGCCTCGGCCTTCTCTGCGTCGGCCGCCTGAAGGCGGGCCCCGAGCGCGAGATTTTCGCGCGCTACGCCGCGCGCATCGCGTCGATGCGGCATCTCGGGCTCGACGGTCTCGACGTCAAGGAAATCCCCGAAAGCCGCGCCCGCGCGGCGCCGGCGAAAATCGCCGAGGAAGGCGCGGCGCTGCTTGCCGCGCTGCCGGCGGAGGCGCGGCTCGCGGTCTTCGACGAGCGCGGCCCGGCCGCGAGCAGCGCGGATTTCGCCAAATTCGTGCAGCGCGAACGGGACGCCGGGCGCGGCGCCTTGTGGTTCGCGATCGGCGGCGCCGAGGGATTGGACGCCAGCCTGCGCAACCGCGCCGCGGCGATCTTCAGCTTCGGCGCGATGACCCTGCCGCACCAGATCGTGCGCATCCTCGCCGCCGAGCAGATTTATCGGGCGATGACGATCGTCTCGGGCCATCCCTATCATCGGGAGTGAGGCGATTCGGGCGCCGCATCGCGCTCCTCCCAGATTTTGCCGCGCCAAAGACGCGGCTCTTTCTCCACCGCGAACACGCCGCCCAGCCGATCCACCTGCAGCTTGCGAAAGCGCAACAGTTTGCGCGCGCCAATGCCGCGGCGGATCGCGGCCGCATTGGCGATTTCGCCGATCGACAGCGCGCCGGTGCCGCGGTCGAGGCCGCGGAAATAGCCGCGAATCGTCTCGCCGTCGGGCTTCGTCACCTCGATCAGGCTCATGGGATGCAGCGCCCAGAGGAACGCGTAACTTGCGTCGAGCCGCGGCCAATCGGCCTCGTCGCCGCAGCGCATCGCTTTCTCCGGCGGGGCTTTGGCGACGACGTCGTGCCGGTAGACCGGGACGAAATGATAGCGCCAGGCGCCGGCGGGGCCGGCTTTGCGAAACACGTCGACCCGCGCCATCTCGCCGCGGTTGGCGCTGGCGGGGCGGGCGGGATTGCCGGTCGAAATCGGCAGATTGACGCGCTCGGTCGTCGCGAGGCGCAGTTTGCGGATCGGATCGCCGCGCGGCGACCGCGGCGGCGCGGCGGCCGGTTTGCCGGCCTCGATCCAGGCGCGCAAAGTCGCGACGTAAGCGGCGTTGCGCTCGGGATCCTTGATGCGGTCCAAATCGTCGAGTTTGAGGTCGGCCACGTTCTTGCGCTCGTAGACGATCGTCTTGCCGTCCCGCACGGCGATTTGCAGCAGGGTCGCGTCATGCGCCTTGCCGCGCGCCCTCTTGCGCTCGGCTCTGGCGACGACGACTTGGTCGAGCGCGCGCAAGGCCGCCTCGCGAAAGCCCGGCCAGGGCAGGGAAAAACGGGGTCCGCCGCCGCCGTCCCGCTCCAGACGTTGCAGCAGGCGGGTCGCGCGTTGCAGCATGGCTTCGCTCGTCGCGGCGACGACGATCGCGTCGAGCGCATGATGACGGTCGTCGGCGCGGCGCGCGCCGTCCGGCGTCGTCTTGAAGCTTTGCAGGCCGAAGGCCCGGCGCAGCCTTGCGGTCAGCGCGCCGGGCCGCGCGAAGACGCGCCGAACGCCGACCGCCGCGCCGTCGCTTTCGGCCGGCGGATAGAGCGTTTGCAGCGCTTCGGCCAGCAACCGGCAGACCCAGCGCGTGTCGTTGAGGTTGCGCTCGCGAAATTTCGACGCGGTCGCATCCGCCTCGCCCAGCAGGAGGTTGCGCTTCTTCGCCGGTGTGAGATCGAGCGCGTTCACCCTGGCGGCGAAATCGCGCCATTCGGCGCAAGACTTCTCCCGCGCGAACCATTCGGCGGGCGTGAAATCGCGCTTGCAGTGGTTCGCGGCGGAAAGGCACAAGGTTTTGTTCGCGTAGGAATCGTCGCCGAATCGGCTCCACGGCAGAATATGGTCGATCTGAACGCGGTTGTTTCGATCGAGCAGCAGCGCCGCTTCGATGGGCGCATCGGTATAGAGACAACGGCCCTTTTGCTCGCGCCACAACTCGAAGCGCAGCATTTCCTCGGCGCCCGCGTCGCCGCCGCGCGGCGCGCGTCCGAAGATTTCTCGAAACAGCTCTCCCGACCGGGCTTCTTCGGCGGCGCGGCGCAGCGCGGCGTATTCGATGTCGCGGCGGGCCGCCGCCGATTTGCCGATTTCGCGCGCCATTTCGACATGGATCCGGTCGGGAACGCCATGGCGCTCGACGATGGCCTTCACCTGTTTGACGGCTTCGATCAACGCCTTGCGCGCCGTGGGACTGCCGACCAGCGCCTCCGATATGCGCTCTTGCGCGATGATCCGCCGCAGGGCCTCCTTGCCATGCGCGCCGACGTCGAAGGCCCGCCTTTCGCGGCTGCTGGCGGGATCGTAACCCGCCGCCCGGCAAGCCGCGTCGTAGCTCAGCCCTTGCCGCAATCCAGCAATGAGGTTGCGCGCCGCCTTCGCCGAAAGCCGTCCGGCGCCGGTGAAAACGTCCCAGACGCCCGCCTCGGCGGCGGTCAGCAGCGCTTGGGTCGATTGCTTCGTGAGGCCGATGACTTGCAGCGCGCCGCGGATCGACTCCGAGCTCGCGCGGAAGGTCAAGGCTTCCGCGACGGCGTCGAGCCGTTCGGGGGTCGCCAGCAACTCGGACCAAGCGCCCTCGCCGCCCGCCGCGCAAATTTCCCGCCGCAGCAGATGCGTCCCCGCCGCGGCGCCGCCTCTCGCGACGACGTCGCGCCGGGCTTCATCGGCGCGCGCGACGCCGGGAAATCCGGCGCCCTCGGCGAGGTCGAGAACGCGCCGCAGATCGGCGTAGGAGAGTCCCGGGGTCTCGCCGAACCCCTGCGTGGCCTTGGCTTTCTCTCGCGCCGTGAGGCGGCGGGGCGCGCCGCCGTCGTCGATCCCCAGCCGATCGAGCCGCGCCAGGCAACGGAAAAGCTCGAAGGAATAGCCGTGTTTGGAGGTTCGCCTCTGATCCGGCTCGAAAGGACAGGGCCCGAGATCCGCGAAACGATCGCCGAGCGGGCGCTGGAAAAAGGCGGCGCGCGAGAATGCCGCCTCGAGTTCCGCCGTCGCATGCGGGGCGTCGAGGCGCCTTTGGGCGCGAAAGAGCGCCCCGACTTCCTGGGCCAGATCGTCGCGATGCTGAAGCCGGGCAAAATCTCCGGCGCGGTTGCGAAACCGCCGCGCGGTCGAGCCGGGGACGCGAAAGCCTTCGTCCTCGGAGATCAGGCGCGCCGGCGTTTCGAAACGCGCGAGCTTGGCGCGCGAAGCCGAAAGGGCCTGCTTCATCTTCGAGGTTTCCTCGCAATCCCTTGGGCCGGCGACGGATTTGGCGTTGGATTTGAATCCCCGCCGGCGGGCGATGTGGCCGAGCGCGACGGCGAATTCCACTGGACTGAGCGGGCGCCCCAAGGCGCGCGTCCGCAGTTTCCAAGGATCGAGCCCCGGCCGATGCAAAGCGTTGCGGTTCGCCGCCGGCAGCAGCCCGTGCCGATGAAACAGCCGGCGGATTTCGTTCATGCGCTGCCGGCGCCGGCGTAGCGTTCTGCGCTGACTGCGCTGCGCGCGCCGCATCGCGGATTTCGATCGGCGCCCCCCGCGGGTCCGCTCCTCCGCCGGATCGAACATCCAAACTCCGGCCGCGACGATCGCGCCGCGCGCCGGCCGGGGCCCGTCCTCGGACTCCACCTCGAGGAGCGCCCAGCCGACGGACGCCACACCGGCGTCCAAACCCAATATCCGCATCGTTTGCTCCTTGCGCGGCAAAGGGATGGAGGTCGCCACAAATTCATTGACGACACGCAAGCGAGATGTTTGCATTTCGATGGGAAATCGGAAGGGAAGCCACGGCAAGGTGGCTCGAGGCTCGAGCCACCGCAGGATGACCCCCGTCGAGATTGCCGGCGGGGGGATTCCCCCAATCCTCGCCATTGCGCGGATTTCGGCGCGGTTTGGCAATCCTCCGCCGCGATCCGGACACATCCCAGCAACAAGCGCCTGCGAAAGGTTAAGGCGCATCAACCAGGAAGAGCGCGTTTGCCCGCGAAGGGCGCGAACGCCCGTCTTGGTTGCGATTTCGTCCGAATTGGCCGTTCGGCGAGGCCCCGCCCGGCGCAAGCTCGGAGCCTTCGCAGGGAGCGTCTCCCCCGATCTCCGCGCGGGTGGGAGGATCGCCCCTCCGGGCGCGGCCGAGGGGCAAGAGGCGAGGAGCAGGAGCTTTGGTTGCCGCGAACGATCGCATCGACGCCACGCGCCCTCCGGTCGAGCGGAGCCGCGAGCTTGGATAGTCTAGCGTTTCGGTCTAATGAAGACCGCCGATTCCGGAAGGGCCGGCCCCACGGGTTCCGGCGTCGCGGGGAGGCGAGCGCGCCTTCGCGCGCGAAGCCTTCAGCCTCGCCACGCCAATTGTAAATCGGGACGCATGATCCTGCGAAAGCCGTCACACACTCTCTTCGCGCGCGGACCACGCCGAGCGTCCCTCGCTCTCGCGGGGGCCTGCGCGCTCGCGTGCCTTGCAGGCTGCAACCTCGATTGGGAAAAACCGGACGCGAGCATCCCGCCGCCCGAGCGTTTCAATGAAGCGCGACCCAAATCGGCGCCCTCCATCGGCTCGGCGCGCGACTTCGCCGGGCGTTTCGGGTCGCGCGAGCTTTCCGACGCCGTGGATCATGCGCTGGAGGCCAACAACGATCTCGCCGCCGCCGTGGCGCGCATCGCCGAGGCGGACGCGCAGGCGCGCCTGTCCAGCGCCGCGCTTTGGCCGGTGCTGACCTCGAACGACTCGGTCCAGCGCACCCAGATTCCCGGCACGGCGACCAGCACCACGCCCAACTACAACCCCGAGCAGCAGTTTTTGTCGGCGGCGGGCAATCGGCAGGGCGCGGCGCTCGTGCAGAACCAGGGCGTGTTCAGCGCGGCGCGCAGCAATCTGTTCAAGCTCGGCCTCAACGCAAGCTACGAAATCGACTTTTGGGGCAAGAACGACGACGCCTCCAAGGCCGCGCGTCTGCTCGCCAACGCCAGCCGTTTCGACCGCAACGTCGTCGAGATCGCGACGGTCGCTTCGGTGCTCAACGCTTATTTTCAAGTGCTGAACGCGCAAGACGAACTGCGCATCGCGCATGAAAACGTGAGGATCGCCACCGAAGTCTACAAGGCGATCAAGGCGCGGCTCGACGTCGGCACGGCGACCGTGCTCGACGTTGCGCAACAGGAGACCGTGCTCGACAACCAGAAGGCCTCCATCCCGCCGCTCGAGCAGACGGTCCGCCAACAGCGCAATCTTCTCGCCGTCCTGCTCGGCCGCACGCCGGAAAGTTTTTCGCTGAAGGGCGGATCGCTGCGCGGTTTGCGCTATCCGAAGGTCGAACCGGGCCTGCCGTCCGAGATGTTGCTGCGGCGACCCGACGTCGCCGAGGCGGAAGCCAAGCTCGCTTCGCAGGAGTTCTCGGTGTTGCAGGCGCGGGCCAGCTTCTTCCCGTCCTTCACGTTGACCGGCCAATATGGCTTGCAGAGCCTCGTCTGGAAGAATCTGGCGCGGCCGGAGGCCATCGCTTGGCAGCTGCTCACCAATGCGGCGCAACCGCTCCTCGACGGCTATAGTCTGCAAGGCCAATATTCGTTGCAGCAAGGCAAATACGCCGAGAACGCCGCGCTCTACCGCAAGCAGGTGTTGACCGCGCTCGCCGATACGGAGAACGCGCTGATCGCCGTCGAGCAGACGCGACGCACGCTGAGCTTGCAGCTGGACGCGGTCAACGCCGCGCGGCGCGGCTTGGAGGCGGCGCAGGCGCGCCTGCGCGAGGGCACGATCGACATCGTCACGCTCTCGACCACCCAAATCTTGTATTTCCAGGCGCAGACCGCCGCGGAGCAGGATCGGCTCGCGCACTTCGAGGCTGCCACGAGTCTGTTTCAGGCGCTCGGCGGCGGCTGGTCGCCGACGACGCGCGAAGCGGAAATCGCGCGCGCCGACGCGGCCTATCAGGAGGACAAGGGCCCTTGGCCATGAAATGGATTTCCAAACCCCGCGGTCTGCTGATCGGCGCGGTCCTCGCGGCGTTGGCGCTCGGCGGCGCTTGGCGCGCCGGCTATCTCGGCGGCGCGCCGGCAGGGTCCGCCGCGGGAGACGACCGCGACGCGTCGGCGTCCGCGCGAGGCGATCGCGAGGGCGGCGGGCGCGGCGGCGGCGCGATTCCCGTGAGCGTGACGGCGGCGCGCATCCAAGACGTTCCGGTCACCCTCGACGCCGTCGGCACGGTGCAGGCCTACAACACCGCGACGATTCAGACGCAGGTCGACGGACGCCTCACCAGTCTGCCCTTCAAGGAAGGCGACGACGTGAAGAAAGGCGACATCGTCGCCACGATCGAACCCTATCTCTACCAGGCCGCCTACGATCAAACGGTCGCCAAGAAGGCGCAGGACGAAGCCAATCTCGCCAACGCCCGCATCGACCTCGGGCGCTATCAAAAGCTGGCCGCTAGCAATTACGGTTCGCAGCAACAATATACCACTCAGAAATATCTCGTGGCGCAGCTCGAGGCGCAAGTGAAGACCGACCAAGCGCTGATCGACAGCGCCAAGACGACGCTGGACTATTGCGTCATCCGTTCGCCGATCGACGGGCGCGCCGGCATACGGGCGGTCGACGTCGGCAATATTCTGCACGCCAGCGCGCAGAGCGGCACGGGCCAGATTCTCACAATCACCCAGATCAAGCCGATCTACGTTTTCTACACCATCCCGCAGCAGTCCTTGCCGGCGGTGCGACGGGCGCAAGCCGGCGGCAACTCGAAGGTGAGCGCGCTCGCGCCCGACAATTCCACGGTGATCGAGACCGGAGAAGTTTCGGTGATCGACAATCAGATCGACCAGACCACGGGAACCGCCCGCATCAAGGCGACTTTCGCCAATCCGGCGCTGCGCCTCTGGCCGGGAGAATTCGTCAATGTGCGGATGGTCGTCGACACGATCAAGAACGCCATCGTCGTGCCGAGCACGGCCGTGCAGCGCGGACCGAGCGGGGCTTACGTCTATGTTCTCGGCGAGGGCGACGTGGCCAAGCTGGCGAACGTGACGACGGGCTTCCAGGACGACAATGCGAACATGGCCGTCGTCAGTCAGGGCCTGCACGCGGGGGACACCGTCATCGCCACCGGCTTCGGCAGGCTTTCGGACGGCGCCATGGTGCGCGTCGTGACGCCAACGGCGAACGGCGCCGATCAAACGGCCGGAAGCCCGCCGCCAGCGGCGCCCGGTTCCGACGCCCTCGGCGAACGGCGCCGGCGTCGCGACGGGAGAAACGCCGGCGCGCCGCGCGCCGACGCGCCGGCGAAGCGCCCCGACCCATGAGATGAGCATCGACCCATGAGCATTTCGGCGCCCTTCATCCACCGGCCGGTGGCGACGACACTGCTCGCCTTCGCCGTGCTGCTCGCCGGCGTTCTGGGCTTCAACAACCTTTCCGTCTCGCCGCTGCCGCAGGTCGACTTCCCGACCATTCAGGTGACGACGCAGCTGCCGGGCGCCAACCCGGATACGATCGCCTCGCTGGTCACCGCATCGCTGGAGCGGCAATTCGGGCAAATTCCCTCGCTGGCGACGATGTCGTCGCAGAGCGCCTTCGGATTCTCGCAGATCACGCTGCAATTCGATCTCGACCGCGACATCGACGCGGCGGCGCAGGACGTGCAGTCGGCGATCAACGCGGCGGCCTCGACCCTGCCGCGCAACCTGCCCTATCCGCCGGTCTACGCGAAGGTCAATCCCGCCGACACGCCCATCGTGACTCTCACCTTGCGCTCCAAGACGGCGACGCTGCGCGACATGAGCGACCTCGCCGACACGCAGATCGCGCCCAAGCTGTCCGAGGTCTCCGGCGTCGGCCGCGTCCTCGTCGAAGGCGGCGTGCGCCCGGCGATCCGCATCCAGGCGGACCTCGCGCGCCTCGCCGCCAACCGCATGAGCATGGACGATCTGCGGCTCGCCATCGCCGGCGCGAACGTCGCGGGCGCCAAGGGGGCGATCGACGGCGCGCGCCAGTCCTACACGCTCGACGCCAACGACCAGATTTTGAAGGCCGCGCAGTACCGGACCATCGTCGTCAACTGGGTCAACGGGCGACCCTTGATGCTGTCGGACGTAGCCAACGTCGTCGATGGGCTGGAGAACAGCCGCGTCGGCGGCTGGTATCGCGGCGAGCCCGCGGTGATCCTCGACGTGTCGCGCCAGCCGGGCGCCAACATCATCGCCACAGTGGAGGCGCTGAAGAAGGAATTGCCGCAGTTGCGGCGGCAATTGCCGTCCGGGATGACGCTCGACATCGTCAACGACCGCACCGACACCATTCGCGCCTCGATCTCCGACGTCGAGCATACGCTGGTCATCGCCGTCGTGCTGGTCGTCATGGTGGTGTTTTTCTTCTTGCGCAGCGTGCGCGCGACGATCATCGCCGGCGTCAGCCTGCCCTTGTCGATCGTCGCGACCTTCGCGACCATGTGGGCCGCCGGCTTCTCGCTCGACAATCTGTCGCTGATGGCCCTCACCATCGGCACCGGCTTCGTCGTCGACGACGCCATCGTGATGATCGAGAACATCGTCCGCAACATGGAGAAGGGCAAGACGCCGCTCCAGGCGGCGCTCGACGGCGCGCGCGAAATCGGCTTCACCGTGGTCTCGCTCACCGTCTCGCTGATCGCGGTGTTCATTCCGCTGCTGTTCATGACCGGCATCGTCGGCCGCATGTTCCGCGAATTCGCCCTGACCTTGACGATGGCGGTCGTCGTGTCGGCCATCGTCTCCCTGACGTTGACGCCGATGCTGTGCGGACGCCTGCTGCGCCCCTTGAAGCACGCAGCAACTGGAGACGAAGAGGCCCCGACCGGGTGGCTCGACCGCTTCTACGCGTCGACGCTCGACTGGGCCTTGGCCCGCCAGCGCCTCATGCTGATCCTGACGGCGGCGACATTGGCGCTCACCGTCGCGCTCTATATATTCATTCCCAAAGGCTTCCTGCCGCGCCAAGACACCAGCCTGCTCACGGTCGTCATGGAGGCGGGGCCCGACGTTTCCTTCGATGCGATGAAGCGCATGCAGGACGAAGTGGGCAAGGTTTTCTCGGCCGACAAGGAAGTCACCGGGGTCGTCTCGGTGCTCGGGGTCGGCGCGCTCAATCCAACGACCAACGTCGGCCATTTCTCCTTGACCTTGCGCGATCGCGACCATCGCGCGGACAGCGCCGACCTCGTCGCCGATCGGCTCAAGGACGCCGGCGAAAAAATCCCGGGCGTCACGCTCTTCATCGAGCCGGTGCAGGACATTCAGATCACGACGCGCGCCAGCCGCTCGCAATATCAATATACGATCACGACGGCCGACAACGCCGAATTGTCGCGCTGGACCGATCGGCTGGTCGACGCGTTCGGCGACGAGCCGGCGCTGCGCAACGTCGCCGCCGAGACGCAGACGGGCGGCTTGCGCGACGTGGTGCGCGTCGATCGCGAGAGCATGGGCCGACTCGGCATCTCGATGCAGAACGTCGACGACGTGCTCAACGACGCTTTCTCGCAACGGCAGATTTCGACGATCTACACGCAGTCCAATCAGTATCGCGTCATTTTGGAGGCCGCGCCGCAATATCAGCGCGATCCGCACGCGCTGGAAAAGCTCTATGTCGCGCCGCCGGGCGGCGGCGTGCAGACGCCGCTCGGGACCTTCGTCAAGATCGACAAGGTCTCGGCGCCGCTCTCGGTCTCGCATCAGGAGCAGTTTCCCGCCTCGACCATCAGTTTCGACCTCGCGCCCGGCGCCTCGCTCGGCGACGCGTTGAAGAGCATCGCCAAGGTCGAAAAGGAGGTCAAACTGCCGTCGGCGATCGTCGCCTCTTTCAGCGGCGACGCCGCCGAGTTCAACAAGTCGCTGGCGAGCGAGCCTTACCTCATCCTCGCGGCGGTCATCGCCATCTATCTGGTGCTCGGCGTGCTCTACGAGAGCTTCGCGCATCCGTTCACCGTGTTGACCACTTTGCCTTCGGCCGGGGTCGGCGCGCTGCTCGCCTTGATCCTGTTTCGACTCGACATGTCGATCGTCGCCTTGATCGGCATCGTTCTGCTGATGGGCATCGTCAAGAAGAACGCCATCATGATGATCGACTTCGCGCTCGATTTCGAGCGCGACACGGGCGCCTCGCCGGAAGAGTCGATCGTGCGCGCCTGCCATTTGCGCTTTCGTCCGATCATGATGACGACGCTGGCCGCGCTGCTCGGCGCCTTGCCCTTGGCGCTCTCGCATGGCGCGGGCAGCGAATTGCGCATCCCGCTCGGCGTCTCGATCATCGGCGGCTTGCTGCTGTCGCAGGCGCTGACCCTCTATACGACGCCGGTCATCTATCTCGCCGTCGAACGTTTGCGTCGGCGACTGTTCGGCGGAGCGGTCGCGGAAGCGCCGGGCGGCGCGGCGCCGGCGCACGGCGCGGCGCCTCCGGCTCCCGTCCGCGAGGCGGCGCGCGGCGCGGCTTCGCCCCTTCCAAGAGGGGAGGCGGCGCCCGAGGGGGGCGCGCCATGAACATCGCCGAGCCCTTCGTCCGGCGTCCCGTCGGCACGACGCTGCTGGCGGTCGCGCTGTTCCTCATCGGCGCGGTCGCCTATTCCGTCTTGCCGGTCGCCAGCCTGCCGGCGGTGGATTTTCCGACCATCGGCATTTCCGCCGCGCGCCCCGGCGCCGATCCGCAGACCATGGCGGCTTCCGTCGCCGCGCCTTTGGAACGGCGGCTCGCCAACATCTCGGGGCTCGTCGAACTCACCTCGACGAGTTCGCTCGGCTCGACCAGCATCATCGCGCAATTCGACCTGTCGCGGAACATCGACGCGGCGGCGCGCGACGTGCAGGCGGCGATCAACGCCGCGGCGACCGATCTGCCCTCGGACCTCACCAGCCTCCCGACCTTCCGCAAAGCCAATTCGTCGATGGCGCCGATCATCGTGTTGGCGCTGACCTCCGACATCATGCCGACGAGCGCGATCTTCGACGCCACGGACACGGTGATCGCCCAGCGCATCTCGCAGGTCGGCGGCGTCGGCGGCGCCATCGTCGCCGGCGCGGAGCAGCCCGCCATACGCATCCAGGTCGATCCCTCGCGCCTCGCCGCCATGGGGCTGGGGCTCGACCAGGTCGCCAACGCGGTCGTCGGCGCCAACGTGCACGCGCCCACCGGCGCCTTCAGCGGCGACGGACAGGGCGTCACCATCGCCACGACGGATCAGCTCGACACGCCCGAGGATTATAAGGGGATCGTCGTCGCGTCGAAGAAGGGCGCCGTGGTGAAGCTCGGCGACGTGGCGACGGTGCGGCGCGGGGTGCGCAACCGCAACGCCGCCGGCTGGTACAACGGCAAGCCGGCGGTGATCCTCGTCGTGTTCAAGCAGCCGGGCGCGAACGTCATCGAAACCGTCGACAACATCCGCGCGCTGATGCCGCAGCTTCAGCAATGGATCCCGCAAGGCATCAAAATTTCCGTCCTGGCGGACCGCACGCAGACGATCCGCTCCAGCGTCGCCGACATTCAGCGCACCTTGCTCATCTCCATCTGCCTCGTCATGGCGGTCGTCTACGTGTTCCTGCGGCGCGCGTCGCCGGTCGTCGCGGCGGGCGTCACCGTGCCGCTGTCGCTCCTCGGCGCGACCGCCGCAATGTGGGTGGCGGGTTTTTCCATCGACAACATTTCGCTGATGGCGCTGACCATCTCGGTCGGTTTCGTCGTCGACGACGCGATCGTGATGATCGAGAACGTCGAATCCAACGTCGAACGCGGTATGGAACGCATGGAGGCCACTCTGCTCGGCGCGCGGCAGATCGGCTTCACCGTCGTCTCGATCTCGCTTTCGCTCGTCGCGGTCTTCATTCCGCTGCTGTTCCTGCCCGGCATCGCCGGCAAGCTGCTGCGCGAATTCGGCTGGACGCTGACCTTCACCATCGGCATTTCGATGATCGTGTCGCTGACCGTGACGCCGATGCTCTGCGCCTGGCTGCCGGCGCCAAAGCACGCGAAGCCGTCGCGCTTCGACCTCGTCTTCGAGGGCGCGCTCGGGCGAATCGTCGCCGGCTACGTGCGCACCTTGCGCCTCGCCATCGATCGTCCCTTCGCGACGCTGTTCTTCGGCATTTTGCCGACGGTGATCGGGACCGTGTGGCTCTACGTCCACATCCCCAAGGGCGGCATGCCGCAGGACGACATCGGCCTCATCAACGGCACGACGGAGGCTTCCGCCGACGTCTCCTTCGACGAGATGGTGCGCCTGCAAAAGCAGGCGATGGAGGTGCTGGCGAACGATCCGGACGTTCAGGAGGTCGGCTCCTTCATCGGCTCGGGCAATCTCACCGCCACCATCAACCAGGGTCGGCTCTTCGTCGCGCTGAAGCCCGCCTCGGAGCGGAAATCCTCCAGTTTCGAGGTGGTCGACCGTCTGCGGCCGCAATTCGCCAACATTCTGGGGCTCGAGGTGACCATGGTCCCCTCGCAGGATTTGCGCTCCGGCGGGCGCCTCAGCAAGGCGCAGTTTCAGTTCACGCTGTCGGACTCCTCGCTCGACGAACTCAACGAATATTATCCGCGGCTGCTCGAGCGGCTGAAGAAGATTCCCGAACTCGTCGACGTGTCGTCCGACCGCCAGCAAGGCGGGCTGCGCGCCAACATCGTGATCGATCGAAGCGCCGCCGCGCGGCTCGGCGTGTCCATTTCGAACTTGGACGCGGGGCTCAACAGCGGCTTCGGCCAGCGGCAGGACTCGATCATCTATACGCCGCGCAACAATTACCGCGTCGTCGTGGAGACGCCGCGCGCACGCCAGCGGGACGTGCGCGATCTTTCGGGCGTCTATGTCTCGACCGCCAGCGGCGGGCAGGTTCCGCTGACGGCGGTGGCGCGCATCGAGCGCGGCGCCAATCCGCTCGTCGTCAACCACCAGGTCGTGTCGCCGGCGGTCACCATCACCTTCAACACCGCCCCCGGCGCCTCGCTCGAGAAGGCGGTGAACGCCGTCGACGCGGCCGTGGCGGAAATGAACTTGCCGCCGGGGCTGAGAGCCGGCTTCGCCGGCGACGCGGCGGATTTTCGCAAGACAGCCGGCGGCATGGGGATCGCGATGCTCGCGGCGCTGATCTGCGTCTACATCATTCTCGGCGTGCTCTACGAAAGCTACGTCCATCCGATCACCATCATCTCGACGCTGCCCTCCGCCGGCCTCGGTGCGCTGTTGGCGCTCATCCTGTTCGACAAGGAGTTCACCGTCATCGCCTTCATCGGCATTTTGCTGCTGATCGGCATCGTCAAGAAGAACGGCATCATGCTGGTCGATTTCGCGCTGCACGCCGAGCGCGACCGCGGCCTCTCGCCGCATGACGCGGCGCTGGAGGCGGCGCGCGAGCGCTTCCGTCCGATCGTGATGACGACGCTCGCCGCGCTGTTCGGCGCGCTGCCGCTCGCCTTCGCCACCGGCGTCGGCGTCGAGATGCGCCGGCCGCTCGGCATCACCATCGTCGGCGGCCTGCTGCTCAGCCAATTGCTGACGCTCTATACGACGCCGGTGATCTATCTCCTGATGAGCAAATTGCGCCGCAAGAAGCCGGCGGCGGCGGTCGGAGCGGCCCCCACGGCGCTCGCGCCGGCCAGCCCGGCCGGCTCTTGACGAAACGCCCCGCGCGCACGTAAACGAGGGCCGGGTCCCGGGCGGCTAGCTCAGCGGGAGAGCACTCCCTTCACACGGGAGGGGTCGCAGGTTCAATCCCTGCGCCGCCCACCATTTTCCGCCTCACGGAGCGACAAGACGACGCGGCGGCCTTGAAATGGCCCCCGCGCTTTGGCATAGAGGCTCGCTGGCGCTTGCCGGCGCGATGCGGAGACGTGGCCGAGAGGCTGAAGGCGACGGTTTGCTAAATCGTTATAGGGGAAACCCTATCGTGGGTTCGAATCCCACCGTCTCCGCCAAAATTGCGCAATAAGAGACTGATTTCGCCGGATTTACGCCGCCGTACGCCGGACGGCCCGACGCTTTCTCTTGGTCTGGCGCGACGCTGGACGCAGCAGCCCCGACAGGTCCCCTCCCCGCGACCGTTCTTCAAAGCCGAGGCGACTGCGCACAGGGCGGCGTCGCGCAGCCGCGCGTCGCGATTTGTCGCCGATGCTCGTCGTGTGCGGTAGCGCACAGAGTTTGCCGAGTGGTTGCCCTCACATGGTTTTTCCTGATCCCGCTTGAACTTAGCGGGTGGCGCCGCAGAAGGCTGGACATGCTTCAACATCCCGAGCACGAAAAATCTCCGGTTTTTGGCAAGGCCGGTTGGAACGACAAGCGCAACAGCTTGCGGCGCCCAAAGCATGAGCCCGCAAAAATCGTCGTTGGCGGAAATCGTCTGATCGATTGCGTGCTGCAAAATTTGTCGGAGACCGGCGCTTGTCTCGAGGTTCCGAGCGTCGTCGGCATTCCGCAAGTTTTTCGCCTCATGATCAATGGCGAGAGCGCCCTGCGCACATGCGAATTCAGATGGGCGCTCGAGGGGCGTGTCGGAGTCAAATTCCTGCAGAGCGAGCCCGTGGTTTAGAATGCGGTCCCGCTGGGGCGCGGGAACGGAGACCTCTCTGCGCTCCGGAGACATGCAAGCCAAAGCCAAAGCCGCGCGTTCGCCGCGGCGATTTCTCCATGCCGGGACCGCGGCGGCCCGAAGTGACGGGCAAGCCCCGCTGCTCTCCCTTGGCCGCGGCGGCGCGTTTTTTCGCCAACACGGCGTTTCCGCTCGACGCGACACGCCCGCCGACGGCCGAAACCATCGGCGGCAAAAAACTCTTCGTCACCTTTCCGTCGTATTGTTCGCGACGCCTGCGGCTGCTAAGAGGCCGCGTGTTCGCAACCCGGGTGGCGCATGTCGGCGATGAAGCTTCTCAGCGGCAATTCCAACAGACCTCTCGCCGAAGCGATCGCCGCCCATCTCGGCGTTCCGCTGTGCCGCGCCGTCGTTCGCCGTTTCGCCGACCAGGAGATCTGGGTCGAAATATTGGAGAATGTGCGCGGGCAGGACGCATTCATCATCCAGTCCACCTCCGCGCCAGCCAACGATCATCTGATGGAGCTGCTCATCATGATCGACGCGCTGCGCCGGGCCTCGGCGCGCCGCATCACGGCGGTCATTCCCTATTTTGGCTATGCCCGCCAAGACAGGAAGCAGGGCCCGCGCACGCCGATCTCGGCGAAGCTCGTCGCCAATCTGATCACCAGAGCGGGCGCCGACCGCGTGCTGACCGTGGATTTGCACGCCGGCCAATTGCAGGGCTTCTTCGACATTCCGACCGACAATCTCTTCGCCGCGCCGGTGATGGTCGCCGACATCAAGTCGCGAACGAGGATCGAGAACGCCATGGTGGTCTCGCCGGACACCGGCGGCGTCGTGCGCGCGCGGGCCCTGGCGAAGCGCATCGACGCGCCGCTCGCCATCGTCGACAAGCGCCGCGAGCGCGCCGGCGAATCGGAGGTGATGAACATCATCGGCGACGTCGAGGGACGCAATTGCATATTGATCGACGACATCGTCGATTCGGGCGGCACGCTGTGCAACGCCGCCGAGGCGCTGCTGGCGGCGGGCGCCAAATCCGCTTCGGCCTACATCACCCACGGCGTGCTGTCGGGCAAGGCCGTCGAGCGCATCGTGAACTCCAAATTGCGGGAACTCGTCGTCAGCGACACGATTCTGCCGCGTCCGGAAGTCGTCGCGGCCCAAAACATCCGCGTGCTGCCCATCGGCCCGCTGATCGGCGAAGCCATCGCGCGGACGGCCAAGGAAGAGAGCGTGTCGAGTCTGTTCGATTGATTGTTGCGCTGCGCGCGTCAAAACGCCGCGCTCCCATGCCGCGAAGAAAAATCGATCCTAAAACGAACAACGCGGCGACCGGACTTGCCGATACGCCGCGTTTTGCATTCGCGTATAGCGCTTCGCCTTAGTCGGAGAAGATCCAACGCGCCGCGAAATAGGCCAGGCCCGCGATGACGACGATGCCGATCATGCCAACCGGGGTCGCGGCATAGGTGGTGAGTTCGAGAATAGCGCCCATTACTTCCTCCTTAGGTCATATAACGCGCCGGTCCAGCACCGCAGCCAACGCTTCAACACGCCGCTCTCAGGAGCGGCACTCGATTTTACGATCTGCGGTTAACTGGATCGCATCGGTTCTCATTTCGCGCAGCGCTTCTAAGACGGCTGTCCTTCGAAGAGACCGGAATACTCCCGCTGACCTTGTTCTTGGGTTTTCTTCCATGGGGATGAAACCCTATTACTCCACAGCTCGCGTCTGCGGTTTGGATCAGCAGTTGTCCTCGGCATTATTGTAACGCCCCATCTTTGTCAAGCGAAGGCTTGCCGGCATTCCGCGCAATACGGTTCCGCTTTCGATGTCGCGCGCGGGGCGTCGGCTTTGTCGACGCACGCGCGTGGCGAGGCTTTCCGGGGCTTTCCGGGGCGAGCGCGGCTTGCGCATGGACGCGATCGGGACGTCCGCCCGCGCGAGATCGATCACGCATCCTCGGTTTTTTCCGGCGATCCGGCAAGCGCGGCGCGGCGCAATTTTCGCGCGGATGCGCTTCGCCTCTGGAAGACGAAGGTCGACTTCGACGCGGACGGGGACGAAACGCGCGACACGCAACTCGTATTTCCGATGCCGCGCGACGCCGGCCGCCGCGCTTTTTCCGCTCCGGCCGCACGAGCGCCCGGAGAAATCGTGCCGCATCGCGGTTCGGCGAAAAAATGCCGCGCGCAGCCTGTTGCAAACCATTCGGCTTTGAGCCATAAAGCGCGCCACGCCGGGCGCGACGCCCCGACGTAAACGGATGCGGGTGTAGCTCAGGGGTAGAGCACAACCTTGCCAAGGTTGGGGTCGAGGGTTCGAATCCCTTCGCCCGCTCCAGTTTCTCCAAGCAAAATCTACAGAGTTACGAAGGGGCCGCCGCGAGGCGGCCCTCGTCGTTTGTGGCGTGGTGTCCACCCACTTCGTCGATGCGGTCCCGGAACGGGTTATAGGCGGCATCTCGGCGCTTCATCGAAGCGCGCCCTTCACCCCACCAGGCGCTTCGCCGCCCGCCCAATCGCCATCAGCGGAAAATACTGGCGGTAGAGATCCCAGCGCAGCATGAAGGCGCGAGAGAGTTCCGGGCCTTGCGCGAGGCGGGCTTGCAGCGTCTCGGCGTTCGCCTTCGCCGCCGCCCGCGCGGGGCCCTCGCGCAACTTCGCCGCCCGCCCCAGCGCCATCATCGGGAAATAATGGCGGTAGAGGTCGTAGCGCAGCATGAAGGCGCGCGAGAGTTCCGGGCCCTGCATCAGCCGCGCCGACAGCAGCGGGTCGCTCAGCTTGATCGTCTGGCCGACGCCATAGCCTGGGAAACCCGTGCCGGTATATTCGGTCTCGGTCCAAGTTCCTTCCGACTGGCGCTCGATCAGGAAGAGGCAGCCACGCTCGATCGCCTCCTCGTCCTGCGGACGGTTTGCGGCGAGCAGCGCCATCAGCGCCCAGGCGGTTTGCGACGGCGTCGCCGCGCCGCGCCCGGCCATCTCGACGTTCATGTAGGAGGCGCAGCTCTCGCCCCAGCCGCCGCTCGCCTGCTGGCGCTGGATCAGCCAGTCGCAGGCGCGGGAGACGTAGTCCTGGCTCATGTCCTCGCCGATCGCGGCGAGCGCCGGCAGCACGGCGCCGGCGCCGTAGACGTAATTGACGCCCCAGCGGCCGAACCAGGCGCCGTCGTCTTCCTGCTCGCGCCGCAAAAAGTCCAGCGCGCGGACCATCGCCGGATGCTCGCGCGAAATGCCGAGCTTGCCGAAGGCTTCGACGACATGCGCGGTCACGTCGACCGAGGGCGGATCGAGCGCCTCGCCGAAGTCGCAGAAGGGAATCTTGGTCAGGATTTGCTGGTTGTTGTCCTTGTCGAAGGCGCCCCAGCCGCCACTCGCGCTCTGCATGCCGATCAGCCAATCGACGCCGAGCCGGATCGCCTCCTCTATCCCCTTCGCTCGCCACGTCGGGTCGAGGCGGAAGGGGGCCAGCGCGATCAAGGCGACGGCGGTGTCGTCCGTGTCGGGATAGGCGTTGTTGGCGTATTCGAACGGCCAGCCGCCGGGCTTTACGTTGGGAAGTTTCACGGACCAGTCGCCGGGGACGCGCACCTGGCGCGCCAGCAGCCATTCCGCGGCCCTCTCCACCTCCTGCGGATAGTCGCCGAGAAGCTCGGCGTCGTCGAAGGCCAGCAGCGCCAGCATCGTGTCCCAGACGGGGCTGTTGGTCGCCTGAATCCAGCTGGCCTCGCCCTTGTCGACGCGCCAGCCGGGGCCGTTCAGCGCCGCGAGCCCCGCCGCCATCACCGGATGATCGAGCGCATAGCCCTCGTTGCGCAGCGCCATCAGGCTGTAGATCCATGGCGGCTGAATGCCGCCCCATCCGCCGTCGGCGTCCTGATGGCGAACGATCCACTCGGCCACATGGCGGATCGCCGCGCCGCGCTGCAGGCCGATCCCGAGCCTGTGGCCGAGGCCCTGCAACGCATGCAACACGACGTCCGCGCCGCGAAAAAAGCGGTCCCAGCCGCCGGCGCCGATCTTTTCGGGGAGGTCGTAATCGAATTTCCGCCGGCCTTGCGGGAACAGCGCGTCGAGCCGGTTTTGCGGCGGCAGCGGCCGGCTCGGGCGGCGGGCCGAGAGCAGCGCGATCGGCATCAGCGTCGCGCGCGCCCATTGCGCGAAATTATAGATGGAGAAGGGGGTCCACAGCGGAAACCAGACGATCTCCGGCGGAATGTTGGGCGTCTTCTCCCACGGCCATTCGCCGATCAAGGCCAACCAGTAACGGGTGAAGACGCGTATGTTGCGCAGGCCGCCCTTGGCCTCGATCCATTCCCGCGCCTTGGCGAGCGCCGGTTCGTCCTCGGCGTGGCCGAGCGAGCGCAGCGCCGCATAGGCCTCGACCGTGGCGTTGACGCAGCCGTTCGGCGCGCCGCGATAGACCTCCCAGGCGCCGTCCGGGCGCTGGGTCTCGAGCAAGGCGCGGCCGAGGCGCGGGCGCAGCGGATGGTCCTCCAGCCCGAGGAACCACAGCGCCAGACACCATTCCGCCTCCATGCAGGCGTTGGTTTCGTTGGGGCCGATCCAATGACCGTCGGGCTTTTGCGCGGCGATCAGCCAATCCGCGGCGGCGCGCGCGGCGGCGCGCAAAGCGGGGTCGAGATTATGGGCGCCGGCGTCGGGCTGGGGCTGGGTCGCGGTCATCGCAAAGGCTCCTTCGCGCCGTCATAGCCTCATGCCGCGCCGCGGTGAAGGGGGCCCAAGCGTCAATGCGGTTTTGGCCGCGCCTTCAGCTGCTGGAAGTAAGCCACGATCTTGTCGATCTGGAACTCGGCAAGCTGCGGATTGGGCATTTTGCCCGACCGGCCGAGATTGCCGTGCGGCGACGACAGAAAGGCGCGCAGCCAGGCCTCGTCGAATTCGCGGCGGGCTACGATCGAGGCGAAGCTTGGGGCCGGAGGCTTCAAGATCGGCGCCTGGCCCTTCTCGACCGTGTGGCAATTGCCGCAGACCTTGATCGCGAAATCCCGGCCGGATGCGGCGAGATCCTCCTTCGCCTCCTGCGCCAGGACGGCGGAGTTCGCCAGGAGCAGGCCGGCGAGCGACAGGAAGGCGAGCTTTCTCATGCGGTCCTCATTCGTAGCGCAGCGCTTGGATCGGATCGAGCCTCGCCGCCTTGCGCGCCGGATAATAGCCGAAAAATATCCCGACCGCGGCGGAGAAAGCGAAGCCGACGGCGATCGCCGTCAACGACACCGGCGAGGACCATTTCGAAAACAGCGCGACGATTTCCGAAATCGCGATTCCGGCGAGGATTCCGGCGATCCCGCCGGAGACGCTGATCAGCACCGCCTCGGCGAGAAACTGCATCAGAACATGGATGCGCGTCGCCCCGACCGCCATGCGCAGGCCGATCTCGCGCGTGCGCTCGGTCACCGAAACGAGCAGAATGTTCATGATGCCGATGCCGCCGACGAGGAGCGAGATCGAGGCGACGATGGCGAGCAGGATCGCCATCACTTTGCTGGAGCCCTCGGCGGTCTGCGCGATCAGGCTGAGATTGCGAATGTCGAAATCCTTGACGTCGGTCGGCTTGATGCGGTGCCGACGCATCAAGATGCGGTCGATCTCGTCGATCGCCGTCAGAACCTTGTCCTGCTGCGTCGCCTGCACGTAGATCGTGTTGACGTAGCCGGTGAGGCGCGGCTGCAGGTTGAAGGGATTGGGCGCCAAGGGATAGAGCGCCGTCAGATTCGTCGACGAATTGGGCGAGGCGACGCCGAGCACTTTCTCCTCGCCGGTCTTGAACGGGATCATCACGAGATCGTCCTGATCCTGTCCCCACATGCTCTGGCCCTTCGGCGTGAGCACGCCGACGATGCGCATCGGAAAACCCTTCACCAGAAGGGTGGCGCCGAGCACCGCCTCGCCGTGCTGGAAAAGCTGCTTTTGCACGCTGTGGCCGATCACGACGACGAGCGCCGCGGCGCGTTCGTCGTCCGCGCCGATCCCGCGCCCGCTCTCGATCGTCCAATTGGTGACGGGCGGATAATTCAGCGAAACCGCTTGAATGTTGGTGGTCCAGTTCTGATTGCCGAGCTGCACCTGCCCCATCTGCCGCATCAGATAGGCGACGAGAGCGACGCTCGGCGCCTCGCGGCGGATCGCCTGTGCGTCGGCGACGGTCAACGTCGAGGCGCTGCCGAAGCCGGCGCGCGCGCCGCCGGTCAGCACGGCGCCCGGCAGCACCACGGCGAGATTGGCGCCGAGACTTTCGATCTGCTTGCGCACGGCGGCGTTGGCGCCGTCGCCGACCGCCACCATGACGATCAGCGCGGCGACGCCGATGAACACGCCGAGCATCGTCAAGGCCGAGCGCAGCTTGTTGCGGGCGATGGCGGCGACGGCCGCCGAAACGATCATCGAGGCGAAGGCGAGCGAGGAGACGCGCGCGACGCCGGCCCCGCCCTCCTTGCGCGTCTTGAATATCTCGGCGGCCGACCCTTCCGCCGTGTCGGCGCTCGGCGCAACGGCTTTTTGCGCGTGTCTTTCGTCGGAAATGATTTGGCCGTCGCGCATGGTGACGACGCGCTTGGCGTATTCGGCGATGTCGGACTCATGCGTGACGAGGATGATGGTGACTCCCTGGTCGCGGTTGAGCGCGACCAGGGTCTCCATGATCTCGTGCGAGGTCTTGGTGTCGAGATTGCCGGTCGGCTCGTCCGCAAAGAGCACGCTCGGTCCGTTGATCAGCGCGCGCGCTATGGCGACGCGCTGCTGCTGGCCGCCGGACAGCTGCGCCGGCGTGTTGTTCTCGCGCTCGGCGAGGCCGAGCAGTTTCAGCGCCGCGCGGGCTTTGTCCAGCCGGCGCCGGCCGTCGCTGGCGCGGTCGGAATAGAACAAAGGCAGCGCGACGTTTTCGAGGGCGCTGGTGCGGGCGAGCAGATTGAAGCTCTGGAACACGAAGCCGAGACGCTCGCCGCGCAGCCGGGCGAGCTCCGGCTCGCTCAAACCGGCGACGTCGACGCCCTCGAGAAAGTAATGCCCGCCGCTTGGCGGGTCGAGACAGCCGAGAATGGCCATCAGGGTCGACTTGCCCGAGCCCGACGATCCCATGATCGCGACGAAGTCGCCGCGCTCGACGGCGAGATCCACGTCGCGCAACGCGTGCACCTCCACGTCGCCGACGACGAAGGTCCGCGTGAGGTTTCTAACGTCGATGACGCGGTCGGACATCGAGGCCTCTCATTGCCAACCTGGTCATGGGCTCGACCGCTTCGTCTCCTCGCCGACGACGACCTCGTCGCCTTCCTCGAGGTCGCCCTTGACGATTTCGGTAAAGCTATCGTCGTCGAGGCCGGGCGTGACGACGACGAGGCGCGGCGCGCCTTCGCGCATGACCCAGAGCTTCGCGCCGCCGGCCAGATCGGGCGTCGGTCCGCCCTGCAGCGCCGCCGTGGCGCTTTGCGCATAGCGCAGCGCGGCGTCCGGCGCGCGCAGGGCGTCGGCGCGCTCGTCGACGACGATGCGCGTCGTCGCGGTCATGCCGGGCTTGAGCGTGAGATCCTGGTTCGGCGCGCCGACGACGACGTCATAGGTGACGACGTTCTGTATCGTCTGCGGCGACTGCCGCACCTGTTTGACCGTCGCGCCATAGGTGCGATTGGGAAAAGACTCGACGGTGAAGGACGCCTTGTTCCCCAGCTTGATCGCGCCGACGTCGCTCTCCGAGACGTTGGTGTCGACCTGCATCGTCGTCAGATCGGTCCCGACCAGGAACAAGGTGGGCGTCTGAAAGCTCGCCGCGACGGTCTGGCCCATTTCGACGGCCCGCGTGACCACAGTGCCGTCGACCGGCGAGACGATGTCGGTATAGCCGAGATTGATTTCGGCGGCGTGCAGATTGGCTTCCTGCAACGCGATCGTCGCCTCGTCGAGCGCGACCTGCGCCACGCCCTGGTCATAGGCGCTCTTGGCGGCGTCCAACGCGTCTTTCGAGACCACCTTGCTCGGGGCCAGCCGCTGATTGCGCTCGTAGGCGGCCAGCGCATAGACGAGATTGGCCTTGTCCTTGAGCAGTTGCGCCTTGGCGACGCCGACGTTCGCCTTCGTCTGATCGACGATGACCTGGTAGGGCCGCGGATCGATCTTGGCGCAGACCTGCCCCTTTTTGACCGGCGTGTTGTAGTCGCAATAGCGCGCCACGATGACGCCGGAGACATAGGTCCCGACCGGCACGGTGATGACGGGATTGACGGTGCCGCTCGTCGTCACCGCGCGCACGATCGGGCCGCGCGTGAGTTTTTGCGTGACGAAGCCCAGGGCCTTCGGCCCGCGCGTCGTCCAATAGAGCGCCGCCGCCGCGGCGAGAAGGATCGCGGCGCCGACGGCGAGCGGGGCGACCCCGAGCGCGCGCGGTCTGGCCGGCGCCCGCGGAGTCGTCGCGGCCTCGGGTTTCGCCGTGATGGGCTGGGACAAGCCTTTGAAACTTTCTCGATTCGCGCGAAGGGCGCATAGGGCCGACCGCAGAAAGCGCTGCCCCTCCCGATGTGGGGCTGGCGACGCTCCACACAAGTGCGGGCGCAGCGCAAATCGGCGAACGCCTTGGCGTCGTTGCGCTCGGGAGTTCGGCGCTTCACCGCCAGCAAAACTCCCGGATGCGCTCCAGGCGCAGCGACAATTCGCCGTGCAGCACGGCGAGATCGAAGGCGGTGAAGCGCGTCGGCGGCGGGCTCATGGCGCGATCGCAGGCGGCCCAGTCGCTGAGCGCGCGCTCCAGCCGGTCGACGCGCCAGCGCTCGTCGTCGATGAGCCGCAGGCGGTCCTTTTGGTCGGCGACGCCGGCGAGATGCGCGTCGAGATTGGCGAGATAGGCTGAGATGACGGGCTTCATCGCGCCGCCTCCCGGCGCGATGAAGTGATTTGCGTTGCGTGCATGAGGGCGTTCCTCGAGGTGATGGACCCCGAGGAGCATATGATGTTTTTACATCTCGTCAAGAAATAAGATGTTTATAAATTTATAGGTGGCGATCATAAAAATGCAAAAACATCCGCCTTCAGTCCGCCCGATTTGCCGCGCGCGCTGGCGCAGCGGGCTCAAAGATCCAGCATCACCTTACGCACGCGGCCGACGACCGTGGGCGGGTGTTCCGGAAAAATCGTCTCGTAAGAAGGGTTGGTGGAATAGGGCTCCAGCCGGTCCGGCTTGTTCATCCAGCGCTTGAAGGTCGCCTCGGACTGGTCGTCCGTCGCGAAGACGTAGAAGCCGCGCGGCCGCAGCAGTTTGTCGGAGCGGTCCACGACGATGATCGACTGGTCCGGCGCGATCAGATTCATCGAATCGCCGACGACGCGCAACGCGATGTAGTCGCCGCGCGGCAGTCCCGGGGCCAGGATGCGCGGCATGTCGGCGGCGCCCTCGACCGCCGCGGAAAAGCCGGTGGCGGCGACCGACGAGACGATCGGCACGTTCCACGAGACCATGGGCACGTCGGCCACGTCGGCGTTGAGGTCGCGCTCCTCGACGAGCCGCGGCCCGAGGCCGGTCGTCACCCAATACATGCGCAAGCCCAGCGCGTCGCAGACGCGCTGCAGATTGTCGACGCGCGGCCAGCGCTGCGCGCTGCGGCGCAATTGACTGAGGAAGGTGCGCTCCAGGCCGGCGCGGCCGGAGGCCTCGTTCTCGGTCATTTTCAGCTCGGCGAGCCGCTCGGCGAGCCGCGTCAGGATTTGTTCGCGGGAGATGTCCATGTCGCGATTTTAAAATTTACGAGCGCGAAGCGTGAGTGGTATAAAAACATTGACAGGCTGTTTTAAAACATCATAATGGCCGGCGTGCTGCTCCTTGCGGCGCCTCCTATCCGCGCCAGGGCGCTTCCCTCCTCGCCCGCGCGGCGACTGCGGCCGGCCCCTCGAAAAGGCCGGCCGCCTTTTAGGCGCCGCGCGCGGCGCCGGTTTTCTTGCATCAGAAAGGGCGAGCACATGGCGCGCGGTCCGAAAGTTTCGATCGGAAGATATTCCCAGGCCCAAGGCTATCCCGGCCCGGACCTGCCGCGCGAGGGCCGCCGCGCCGGCGGCAAGATCGAAATCGTGCATGGCAGCGAACTCGACCCGTTTTTCGCGCATGATCTCGGAGGCGTCGCCGCCCCGGAAAAGACCCGCGCGCAGGGTCCGCGCCGCCAGCGCGTCGCGATCAACGCACGCATCGACATTCTCGAATACGAGCATCGCCGCGGCCGGCTGACGCCCGCGGCCTACGCCGCCGGCCGCTATGTCGACGCCGTGCTGGAGGCGGCGAGCGGGCGGCGCAGCGGGCTCGAATTCGGCGAGCGCAACCGCGCCGCTCTGTCGACGCTCGCCTTGCAGCATGCGATGGCGGCGCGCATCGACGCGGCGCGCGACGCCGGGCGCTTGAAGGACGCGATGACGCGCGAGATCGGGGCCGAGTCCGCCAGGGTGCTGGTGCTGACGATCGGCGAATGCCTCGGCTTTCGCGCCATCGCCCGCATAGACGCGATGCAGTCCGGCAAAAACCGCGAGGCCGCGCCGCTGTCCGGCAAGGGCCGCGATTGCGAACGCGCCGCGCGGCGGATCGGCGGACTGTTTCGCTCCGGGCTGGAAGATCTGGCGCTCGCCTGGGAGCGTCACGGGGCGCCGGGTTAGGCGCATAGTGCATCGATCAAATGATTGTCACGCCCCCGAGCCGGCTTCATATCAAGAGATCAGCGCAAGAGTCGGGGAAAGCGGGCTAAAAATTATTTTGGCAGCCCCGCCAAAAAGCGCCGCGAAGATCCGTCCGCAACCGGGCGGAGCGGTGCCACGTTTCTCGACGAAAGTCAACCCCCGCGCTATATTGCTTCAGAAGTTAAGTGCGAGACAGGCCCTGGGGGCAGAAAGAGACCGCCGATCTGGTTGCGCCGGCTCATCGGCAAGAAAGGCATCTGATGAAACGGAAGAATGGCCAGCGCAATTAAAAATTGGGCCCCGGACACGCGGGCATCGCGAAACTTAGCAAGGAGGCACGCTTTGCAATCGCCTAAAATGGCGGCGGGCAAGCGTTGAAGGCTGTGTCAGCTAGAAAAAAGCACAAGATATACGAAATGTCTCCTAATTACGACAAGATTAGGGAAGCGATTTTGTTCGTCATCATCAAGGCCGCGTCCCTGGACAAGCAAGTTACGCGGTATGATATTGTAAAGACTATATTTCTTGCGGATAGGGCTCATCTGAATAAGTACGGGCGCCCCATAACCTTTGATAATTATGTTGCCATGAAGCATGGCCCAGTTCCAAGCTTTTGCTATGATGCCCTCAAGGGTGACAAATCCGCCCTTGATAAGTGCGGCGGCGCATTGTGGTCGATGCAAGAGCATCGCGATACGCAAAACGTGTATTTTTTATATAATGAACCAAAGAGACAATACGATGAAAATATCTTGTCTGAAAGCGACGTAGAAGAACTTTCCGACGCGCTTGTTGTTGTAAAGGCTCTTGGTTTTGGTCAAATTCGTAAGCTAACACATGATGATCTTGCGTACGTTGATGCTTGGGAAGACAATGATTTGAGGAAACAATTCCCTATGAGTTACGCTCTTCTTTTTGACTCAATCAATGATGAAATGGCCGAACGAGTATCTTTCGCGTCTAAACATTTTTGAGGGCGCGTGTTTCAAGTTGGAGATATCGTGCAGATATTTACCCCTCTTACCGGGTATAAAAAATTCCATTTATGCATCGCGGTTGGGTCTGAAGATCAGGCAGAAAAGTTCCTTTTTCTTAATTCAGAAGATTGTTATATGGATACATATAGCGTTCCATGTTCACGAGTCCCATGCCTGCCTGCGTCCGATACCGGCGTAACCGCGTTTAGCTTCTCGATGATTCCTCGCTATTCATTCCAACAATTGAAGCTGTATCGCGCTCAAAAACTGGGATGCATCGAAAAAGATGTCGCATTTGAGCTTCTCCAATTTGCGCAAACCATAAAGTCTCTTGGACGGAGAGACAAGGAACTCGTTAAGTCGGCGCTCGCTGTGCTCATTTAACTTTTGCACTCTGAAAAAATACAAAGTATGCTGTTTGTTCTTTTGAACACGCTTCCTGCAGTCAATTACATCCAAATCCTCTCTCGCAGTATTTTTGGAACGACAGCTAGATGCGTAGTCACGAAAAATTGCGCGTCACGCCCGCAACGGGCTCAGGCATCACGCATCCGCTTTGGCCTGAGGAAGATATCATCGTATCAACGATGGGGGCGATACCTAATAATAGGCCCTCGCATAGAGCCAGGGCAAGGAGAATTCCAATTGACGCAATGCGGAGCGCGCGATTGCGCGGCTTCGCCCACTGCCCTAAGACAGGCGCGCAAAGAAGCCCTCGCCCAAGAGCCCCCCGTGTCCAACGCCCCCATCGACGCGCTCGGCGCGCTGCGCCAAGAGATCGACCGCATCGACCTCGAAATGCATCGCCTCCTGATCGCGCGCGGCGAGATCATCGACCGGCTGATCGAGGTCAAGCGCGCGCAAGGCGCGGGCTGCGCATTCCGTCCGGACCGCGAGGCGCAGATGATGCGTGCGCTGGTCGAGCGCCATCATGGGCTGCTGCCGCTCGACGCCGTCGAGGGCGTCTGGCGCGTCATCGTCTCGACCTTCACTTATGTCCAGGCGCCTTACGCCGCGCACGCCGACGATTCCGGCGGCGACGCGCAGATGCGCGACAGCGCGCGCTTCCATTTCGGCTTCACGGTTCCTTATGTGCCGCATCACGGGGCGCTGGCGGCGATCGCCGCGGTGGCGGCCTCCAAGGGCGATCTCGGCCTGCTGCGCTCGTCGGGCGGCAGCGGCGACGGGGCTTGGTGGCTCAAGCTCGTCGGCGAAAGCGCGCCAAAAATCATCGCGCGCCTGCCCTTCGTCGAGCGCCCGGATCATCCGGCCGGCCTGCCGGTCTTCGTGATCGCCAAGCCCGCGGCGGAGCTGGGCGCGCAGGAGATATCGCTCTTCGCTCTGACCGCGCCGCGCTGGACGCATGACGTGCCGGCGGCGCTGGGCGGCGCGAGCGGCGAGATTTTGGCGAGCGCGCCTTTGCCCGGCGGCGGCGGCCATGCGCTGCTGGTCGCGGCGCCCGCAGCGCGTGCCGATGCGTTGCGCGAAGCCTTGCCCGCGGCCGGCCTCGCCGACGCGACGCTCGAACCGGTCGGCGGCCATGCGACGCGTTTCGAAATGAACGAAGCCCGCGCCGGCGTCTTCGCGCCGAAGCTCTGATTTTTGGGAAATCGACGCATGTCCAAACCCGCGCCACGCTCCAGCGTGCTGGCCATCGATCCCTATGTTCCCGGCAAGAGCGCGGCGACCCGCGCCGACGGCGGGCCGGTGTTCAAGCTCTCGGCCAACGAGACGCCGCTGGGGCCTTCGCCACGCGCCATCGAGGCCGTGCGCAAGCACGCCGGCGGGATCGCCGAATATCCGGAAGGGTCGTCGCGCGCCCTGCGCGAGGCGATCGGCGCCGCCCACGGTCTCGACCCGGCGCGCATCATCGCCGGGGCGGGATCGGACCAGATCTTGGAGCTGCTGGCGCTCGCCTATCTGGGGCCGGGCGACGAGGCGATCTACAGCCAATACGGCTTCTTGGAATATCGCATCGTCACGCTCGCCGCCGGCGGAACGCCCGTCGTGGCGCCCGAGACAAACTACACCGCCAATGTCGACGCGTTGCTCGCCCCGGTGACGCCAAAGACCAAAATGGTTTTTCTCGCCAATCCGAACAATCCGACCGGAACCTTCCTGCATTGGCGGGAGATCGACCGCCTGGCTTACGGCCTGCCGGAGCACGCGATTCTGGTGCTCGACGCCGCCTATGCCGAATATGTGACGACGGAAGCCTACGATCCCGGCGTCAATATTTCGAGCGGGCGCGACAACGTCGTGATGACGCGCACTTTCTCGAAGATCTACGGGCTCGCCGGCTTGCGCCTCGGCTGGGGCTTCGGGCCGGCGCAGGTCATCGACGCGCTGAACCGTATCCGCTCGCCGTTCAACGTGTCGAGCGTCGCGGCGGCGGCGGGGATCGCCGCGCTCGAGGACGAGGCGCATCTGATGGCGGCGATCGAGCACAATGCGAAATGGCTGCCCCGGCTGTCGCAAAGCATCGCCAGCCTCGGGCTCGAGGTTCTGCCGAGCGTCGCCAATTTTCTGGCGATCCGCTTCCCGGACGCGGACGGCAAGCGCGCCGCCGACGCGGACAAATTTCTCTCCGAGCGCGGCCTGGTGCTGCGCGCCATCGGCGCATACGGCATGCCGGAGTTTTTGCGCCTGACTGTGGGGTCGCAGGAGGCCAACGAGCGCGTCGTCGCGGCGCTGGCCGAGTTCATGCGCCGATGACGGAAGAACCGCTCTTCAAGAAACTCGTGCTGATCGGCCTTGGCCTGATCGGCTCGTCCATCGCCCGCGCGGCGCGCAAACATGCGGCCGTGCGCGAAATCGCCGCGCTCGATTCGTCGCCCGATGTCTTGGCCCGCGTGCGGGCGCTAAACCTCGCCGACGACGCCGGCGGCGACATGCGGCGCGCGCTGCGAGGCGCCGATCTCGTGATCGTCTGCGCGCCGGTCGGGGCGAGCGGCGCCATCGCCAAGGAGATCGCGCCCTTTCTCGAACGCGGCGCCATTCTCTCGGACGTGGGTTCGGTCAAGGGCTCGGTCGTCGCGCAAGTCGCGCCGCATGTGCCGGAGGGCGTGCATTTCGTGCCGGCGCATCCGCTCGCCGGCACCGAATATTCCGGCCCGGACGCCGGCTTCGCCAGCCTGTTCGAAAACCGCTGGTGCATATTGACGCCGCCGCACGGCGAGAGCCAGGCCGTCGAAAGTAAAGCGGTCGAGGCGCTCGCGGAATTTTGGAAGCGGCTCGGCGCCAAGGTCGAGACGACGACGCCGGAGCATCACGATCTGGCGCTGGCCATCACCAGCCATCTGCCGCATCTCATCGCCTTCAACATCGTCGGCACGGCGGATCACCTCGAAAAGGTCTCGGAATCCGAGGTGATCAAATTCTCGGCCTCGGGCTTTCGCGACTTCACCCGCATCGCCGCCTCCGATCCCACCATGTGGCGCGACGTCTTCCTGCACAACAAGGACGCCGTGCTCGACATGCTGTCGCGCTTCAACGCGGATTTGCTGTCTTTGCAAAGGATGATCGAACGGGACGACGGGCAAGGGCTGTTCGACTTGTTTGCGCGCACGCGCGCGATACGGCGCGGGATCGTCGAACAGGGCCAGGACACGGCGGCGCCGGATTTTGGACGGCCGCATGGGGCGGGCGGATAGCCAAGGCGCGCCGCGGCGCAATCAATCTTTCGACAGGCGCAGCAACTGCTCGGTCAATGCGATCGCGCGCGACACTTCCGTGGCCGTTGGCGCCGGGTCGATCTGGCCATGCGCCAGAGCGTCGCGCCTTTTGCCGAGCTTTCTCAATTCGGCGCCCTCGGATTGGGACGGATGACCGTTCGAGACGAGCACGTCGGCCAGCGAGGGCGGCGAGAGAGGTGTGGCGGCGCGTTCGGGCTCCAGCACTCTGCCGGCGGCCTCCAGCGTCGACCAAGTCATCAGAAAGGCGGCGCCAGGCGCCTGCGCCGACAAAGTCCTTCTCGCGGATCCCTACCGATGCGAATGTACGCCACCGGCTCGTCGGCAGCCAACGCGGTCGCGAGACGAGTGGAGGGATCCTTGAGGAGGGGGTTATGCTCGAGTTCGAACTTCTGGACGACGAGGCGCTCCACGAGTTCGTCGTCGCGATAGACGCACTTCGACATGGCGTCGAAGATCGGCTTGACGCGATTGTCGATGTCGCCTTGGAATTTTCCATTCGGAAAGATGAAGATCGTCACGGCGAGTGGGGCCGTCAAAAGCCAATATCCCTCCGGCGGCGGCGCCTGAGCGGCGCGTCTCATCTCCGCCTTCCACGCCTCCTTCGACGGGCCGGAAGCTTGTTGGCTGAGCGCGTTTCCCTTGACGAGGAACTCGAAGGGCAATTCGGGTTATCTCCCACGTCACCAACCAGCAGGTCACGATCGTGACCGAAGCTCCTCCCCTTCGACCGAAGCTCCCTCTGGCCAACCCTCCCCCGCCGCTATAGTCTCGCCTTGCTCCTCCGAACGGGCCAAGCCGGCATGGCGCCAGACGCATCCGATCCAGAAACCATCATCAGGGCTCTGCCGATTTGGACGGGCGGGATCGACGTTCGGCCCTTACTCGGCGGCATCACCAATAAGAATTATCTCGTGACCGACGCCGCCCGCCGCGCCGTCGTGCGCTTTGGCGGCGACATTCCCGTGCATGGGGTGATGCGCTTCAACGAGCTGGCCGCGACCAGGGCCGCGGCGGCGGCGGGGATTTCGCCCAAAGTTCTGTATGCCGCGCCATCGGTTCTGGTCCTCGATTTCGTCGAGGGGCGCACCTATGGCGCGGAAGACGTGCGGCGCGAACTGCCGCGTTGCGTCGCCTTGCTCAAGCGCGTGCATCGCGACCTGCCAAAACATTTGCGCGGGCCGACGCTCGCCTTCAACGTTTTTCACGTCATTCGCGATTACGCCCATACGCTGGACGAGGACCAGAGCCGCATGGCGCCGCAACTGCCGGAGTTCCTCGCCGCCGCCGAAGAACTGGAGCGGGCGGTGGGGCCGATAGATCTCGTCTTCGGCCACAATGATCTCCTTGCGGCGAATTTCATCGACGACGGCCAGCGGCTGTGGCTGGTCGATTGGGATTACGCCGGCTGGACCACGCCATTGTTCGATCTCGGCGGCCTCGCCTCCAACAACGGTCTTGCCGACGCGGAACAAGAAGCGATGCTGGAGGCCTATTTCGAGGTGCCGGTCGGCGACGCGCTGCGGCGAAAATTCCAAGCGATGCTCACCGCCTCGCTGCTGCGCGAGGCGATGTGGAGCATGGTCTCGGAACATCGCTCGACGATCGACTTCGACTATGTCGCCTATACGGACGAAAATCTGCGGCGTTTCGGCGCCGCTTGGCGCGCCTTCCAGGAGATGGACTAAGGATGAACGAGCTTCCAAAAAGCGCGCAAACCGTCGTCGTGGGCGGCGGCATCATCGGCTGCTCGGTCGCCTATCACCTCGCCAAGCGCGGCGTCGAAGTGCTGCTGCTGGAGCGACATCAGCTCACCTCCGGTTCGACCTGGCACGCCGCCGGTCTCGTCGGGCAATTGCGCACCAGCGCCAACATCACCCGCCTGCTCGGCTATTCGGTCGAGCTTTACGAGAAGCTCGAAGCCGAGACCGGCTACGCCACCGGCTGGAAGCGCAATGGCGGGCTGCGCCTCGCCTGCAACGCCGATCGCTGGATCGAGGTGAAGCGCCAGGCGACCACCGCGCGCAGTTTCGGGCTCGACATGCAACTGCTCGGCCCCAAGGAGGCGCAGGCGCTGTGGCCGTTGATGAACGTCGACGACGTGGTCGGCGCGGCGTTCCTGCCTACCGACGGGCAGGCGAACCCTTCCGACATCACCCAGGCGCTGGCCAAGGGCGCGCGTCTCGCCGGGGCGAAATTCGCGGAACAGGTCGCGGTGAGCGAGGTGCTCGTCGAGGACGAACGCGTCAAGGGCGTCGTCACCGACAAGGGAACCGTCGCCTGCGAAAAACTCGTGCTGTGCTGCGGTCTGTGGACGCAGCGCCTCGCCGCGCGCGCCGGCGTCTGCGTGCCGCTCGCGCCGGTGCAGCATCAATATATTCTGACCGAGCGCATCGACGGCGTCACGCCCAATTTGCCGACGTTGCGCGATCCGGATCGCCTGACTTATTACAAGGAGGAAGTCGGCGGCCTCGTCATGGGGGGGTATGAGCCGAACCCCATTCCCTGGAGCGGCCGGGCCGTGCCGGAGGATTTCGCCTTCCGCCTGCTCTCCGACGACTGGGATCATTTCGAGCCGATCATGACCCTGGCGCTCGGCCGCGTGCCGGCGCTGGCGTCGGCCGGCGTCAAGCAGATGATCAACGGGCTCGAGAGCTTTACGCCAGACGGCAATTGGATGATCGGCGAGGCGCCGGAAGTGCGCAATTTCTTCGTCGGCGCCGGCTTCAACGCCTTCGGCATCGCCTCGGCCGGCGGCGCCGGCATGGCGCTGGCCGAATGGGTCGCCGACGGCGAACCGCCCTACGACCTCTGGCCGGTCGACATCCGCCGATTTGGCGCGGGCCACAGGGACCCGGCCTGGGTGCGCACGCGCACGCTGGAGGCCTATTCGCGCCATTACACCATCGCCTGGCCGGCGGAAGAATTCCACTCCGGCCGGCCGCTGCGCCGCTCGCCGCTCTATGAGCGCTTGAAGGCCAAGGGCGCCTGTTTCGGCGAGAAAATGGGGTTCGAGCGTCCGAATTGGTTCGCGGACCTCGCTTCGGGCGAAAGTCCCGAGGACCGATATTCTTTCACGAAACCCGGTTGGTTCGACGCGGTGGCGCGCGAGCATCGCGCCTGCCGCAACGCCGCGGCGCTGTTCGATCAGACGAGCTTCGCCAAGGCGCTCTTGGTCGGGCGCGACGCGGAAAGCGCGCTGTCCTGGATCGCCGCCAATGACGTGGCCAAGCCCGTCGGCAGCGTGATCTATACGCAAATGCTGAACCGCAAGGGCGGGATCGAATGCGATCTGACCGTCACGCGGCTGGCGCGCGAGCGTTTCTACATCGTCACCGGCACCGGTTTCGCGACGCATGATTTCGACTGGATCAGGCGCTCCATCCCCGAGAACATGAACGCCGCGCTGGTCGACGTCACCTCGTCAAACTGCGTGCTCGCGCTGATGGGGCCGCGCGCGCGCGACATTTTGCAAGCCTGCAGCGACGACGACGTTTCGAACGCCGCCTTTCCCTTCATGACCGCGCGCGAGATTCACATCGCTGGCGCGCCGGTGCTGGCGATCCGCGTCACCTATGTCGGCGAACTCGGCTGGGAGCTGCATGTTCCGGTCGAATTCGCCGTCGCCGTTTACGAGCGGCTGTGCGAAGGCGGCGCGCCGCTGGGTCTCGCCGACGCCGGCTATCGCGCCATCGAGACGCTGCGGCTGGAGAAGTTCTATCGCGCCTGGGGCGCCGACATCGGGCCGGACCACACGCCGCCGATGGCCGGGCTCGGCTGGGCGGTCAAGCTGAAATCCAGCCGGCCGTTCCAGGGACGCGAGGCGCTCGAACGGGCCGCCGCGCAGCCCTTGCCGCGCCTGCTCGCCGGTTTCTCGGTGGACGACCCGAGCGTCACGCTGCTGGGACGCGAGACGATCTATCGCGACGGCGAGCGCGTCGGCTGGCTTTCCAGCGGCGGTTTCGGTCACACCCTCGGCAAGCCCATCGGCTATGGCTATGTCCGCCACGCAGCCGGCGTCGACAAGGCCTTCGCGCTCGCCGGCCGCTACGAACTCGACGTCGCCGGCGGGCGCGTGGCGGCGAGCGTCTCCCTGGCGCCTTTTTACGATCCGACCGGCGCGCGGGTGCGCGCATAGCGGGACGCCCTCACAGCGTCGCCGCGATCAGATCGCGCAGCGCCGGCGTCGCCTCGGGCATCACGCCGAACCAGTCGCGAAACGCCGGCCGCGCCTGGTGGAGCAGCATGCCGAGGCCGTCGACCGTGACGAGACCGGCGCGGCGCGCCGCGGCGAGCAAGGGCGTCTCCAGCGGCGCATAGACGATGTCCGTCACCACGGCCGAGGAGGACAGCAGAGCGAGATCGATGTCGAGCGGCGGCTGGCCGATCATGCCCTGGCTCGTCGTATTGACCAGCAGCCCCGCGCCTTCCAGCCCGGCGCCGCGATCCTCCCAATCATAGGCGTCGACGGCGGCGCCGAAATCCTTTGCGAGCGCTTGCGCCCGCTCCAGCTTGCGGTTGAAGACGCGGATTTCCGTCGCGCCCGCGTCCACGAGGCCCGCGACGATGGCTCGGGCGCCACCGCCGGCGCCGATCACCACGGCCGGCGCCGCCTCGGCCCGCCACCCGGGCGCGCCGGCCCGCAGCGAATGGATGAAGCCGAAGCCGTCGTAATTTTTTCCCGTGAGCTGGCCGTCCGGCTCAACGACGACGCAATTGATCGCGCCGATGCGCGCCGCCCCGGGCTCGACCACGTCGACGAGTTTCAGCGCCGCCTCCTTATGCGGGATCGTCAGATTGACGCCGGAAAAACCCAGCGCCGGCAGCGCACGCAGCGCCGCGCCGAGCTTGCCGGGTTCGATGGCGAGCGGGACGTAGGCGCCTTCGATTCCCTGCAGCTTCAGCCAATGATTGTGGATTTTGGGCGACCGCGAATGGCCGATGGGCCAGCCCATGACCCCTGCGAGATGGAAGCGGTTGTGCATGGGAGTCGGCTCTCCAAACCCGCATGCGGGCTGGTCCAGGAAAATTCGACGCGCCCAGAGATGCGAGCCTGGAGGCTCGCGGTCCAAAGGCGCCCCTGGACCGCGAGCCTCCAAGCTCGCAATTCCGTCGTCAAGTCGGAAGCGTGTGTTCCGATCGCCCCGCCAGCGCCGCAAACAGCGCATCGTCTTCGTTCACGCCGGCATTGCCCGTCGTCAGCAGTTTCTCGCCGTAGAAGATGGAGTTCGCCCCGGCGACGAGACACAGGATCTGCGCCTCGCGCGACAGCGTGGAGCGGCCGGCCGACAGGCGCACGCGCGATTTCGGCATGACGATGCGGGTCGCGGCGATCATGCGCACGAGATCGAGCGGGTCGATCGGCGGGCGCGCGGCGAGCGGCGTGCCTTCCACCGCGACCAGCGCGTTGATCGGCACGCTCTCGGGATGGGGATCGAAGCTCGCCAGTGTCGCCAGCATGCCGGCGCGGTCGCGCAGGCTCTCGCCCATGCCGACGATGCCGCCGCAGCACATCTCCAGCCCGGCGGCGCGCACGGCCTTCAGCGTCTCCAGCCGGTCCTGGTACGTGCGGGTCGAAATGATCTCGCCATAGAAATCCGGGCCGGTGTCGAGATTGTGATTGTAGGCGGTCAGGCCCGCCTGCGCGAGGCGCCTGGCCTGCGCGGCGTCGAGCATGCCGAGCGTGACACAGGCTTCCATGCCGAGGTCGCGCACGCCGCGCACCATCTCGACGACGGCGTCGAAACGCGCGCCCTCGGGGGCGGAGCGCCAGGCGGCGCCCATGCAGAAACGGTCCGCGCCCGCCTCGCGCGCGGTCTTCGCCGCGCCGAGCACCTCGCCCACCGGCATCAGATCGACGCGGTCGAGCTTGACCTCGCGGTGATGCGCCGATTGCGGGCAGTAGGAGCAATCCTCGGGACAGCCGCCGGTCTTGATCGACAGCAGCGCCGCCTTCTGCACGTCGTGTCCGTCGAAATGCCGGCGATGCGTCGCGCTGGCTCTCGCGACGAGGTCGAGCAGCGGCGCCTCGAGGAGCGCGACGATCTCTTCGACCGTCCAGTCGAAGCGCAACGTCAAATCCACCGGAAGGTTCATGACGCCCGTTCCTTCCTGCTTTTGCGATTGGCGTTCGCCGGGGCGGGCGCCGGGGATTTCGCGCCGGCGCCGCGCCAGACGAGAAAGGCGAGATAAAACCCCAAGGCCAGGTCGAAGCCGGCGTTGGCGACGGCGATCGGGGCGGGCGTGAAGACGGAGCCGGCGCCGTGCAGATGGATGTAGAGCGCCCAGACCGGATGCAGCAGCAATCCGGCGACGACCAGCCAGGGCGTCGAAATCAGCGAGGCCAGGGCCGCCGAGCCGAACAGCGCGACGCCGGTCATTTCGACCGCGACCCAGCTGTTGGCCGATTCGGCCCCGAAGGCGAGGCCGACATAGATGAAGGAGACGGCGATCAGCGCATAGGCGCCGATGCGGACCGGGCTTTGCCCAGCCCAGCGCGCCAGGAAGGCGACGCCGACGGCGAAGACGACGCCGAGCGCCGCGAATGTGGCTATTTCGATCGGATCGAGCATGACGACGCTGCGGAGCCTTTGACCAAGCGATGTTTTCAGGCCAAGTCGGGCCTTCGCCCGCGTCTATATGACGCCCACGCGACGCGAACAAGTGCGCCCCCGAAACGGGGTCGAGCGGACCTCCCCGGCACGAGGGTCACCGCTTGACCTCCCATGTGGTCGTGCCGTCCTTATTGTCCTTCAGCGCGACGCCCATGGCGGCGAGTTCGTCGCGGATGCGGTCGGACTCTACCTCAACGCCTGACAAAGCCGCCTTTGCGTTGGCCATGGAAAGAGTCTTTCGAAGAAGAAAAACCCCACCCGTCGCGCTGCGCGCGCCACCCTCCCCGTAAAGGGGAGGGATTGGGGCTGCATGAACATGCGGAACTATTTCAAAGGTTCCGCCTTGCATCAATGTTGCAGAAAGAAGACGCACGCTGGGGCCGCCATCCCTCCCCCTTGCGGGGAGGGTGGCCCCGCGAAGCGGGGTCGGGTGGGGGGCTCGCGCAGCGCTCACCGCTCGATCTCCCGCTCAGTCGTGCCTTGCTTAGTGTCCTTCAGTTTTACGCCCTTTGCGGCAAGTTCGTTGCGGATGCGATCAGACTCGGCCCAGTCCTTCGCCGCACGAGCGCCGAGGCGTGCCTCGATAACGTTATTCGCACTCACCTCCTCAGGTGTAAGAATGGACAAATCGGCCTCCCCGCCTTGAAACGATATGCGACCCGGAGCCACCTCAAGAACGTAGACTTTCCGAAGACCCATCCCGATCAATTCTAACGACGCCCGCAGGCAAGCAGCGTCACCGATAGAGCGTAGTCGGTGCAATTCGGCGATCGCTTCGGTCGTATTCATGTCATCGCAAAGGGCTTCCACAAAAGCGGGCGAGGGCTGAGATGGTTCCTTGCAGGGAGTGTAGAGTTTTGCCCAGTCGCTGATTGTCGCCTCCGCCTCCTCCAGCGCCTTCACGGTAAAATCGATCGGCTGCCGATAATGCGTGCGCAGCATCGCCAACCGCAGCACCTCGCCCGGCCATTTCCGCCCCCCAAACTTCTCCGTATGCAGCAGCTCGTTTATCGTCACGAAATTCCCCAGGCTCTTGGACATCTTCTCGCCCTCGACCTGCAAGAATCCATTGTGCATCCAGACGTTCGCCATCACGCCCTGGTGAAAGGCGCAACGAGATTGCGCGATTTCGTTTTCGTGGTGGGGGAAGACCAAATCGATGCCGCCGCCGTGGATGTCGAAGGTTTCGCCGAGGTGCTTCCAGCTCATCGCCGAGCATTCGAGATGCCAACCCGGACGCCCACGTCCCCAAGGCGACTCCCAGCCGGGCTCGCTCTGCTTCGACGGCTTCCACAGCACGAAATCCATCTCGCCGCGCTTGTAGGGCGCGACGTCCACGCGCGCGCCGGCAATCATGTCGTCGAGCGAGCGGCGCGACAGGCGGCCGTAGTCTTGCATCGACGGCACGTCGAACAGCACATGGCCGTCGGCGGCATAGGCGTGGCCAGACGCGATCAGCCGTTCGACGAGGACGATCATCTCGGCGATGTGCTCGGTGGCGCGCGGTTGCACGTCGGGCTCCAGGCAGCCGAGCGCCTTCACGTCGGCCTGAAAGACCGCGTTGGTCTCTTCCGTCAAGTCGCGAATGGAGATGCCGCGCTCGGCGGCGCGCGCGTTGATCTTGTCGTCGACGTCGGTGATGTTGCGTACATAGCGCACATGCTCCGGCCCGTACATGTGCCTCAACAGCCGGTACAGCACGTCGAAGACGATGAAGGGCCGCGCATTGCCGATATGCGCATAGTCGTAGACCGTCGGCCCGCAGACGTACATGCGCACGTTCGATGGATCGATCGGCGCGAATTCGTCCTTGGAGCGCGTCAGCGTGTTGTAGAGTTTGAGCGGCATGGTTTCCCGAACCCTTCCCGGCCGGGGCGTCGCTTCATGTCGGGATGAGACGTGACGGCTCCGGCCAGCTGTTGGCTAGCTGATGATGATCCGGCTACAAAGGGCAGAGCGGAGCTTGAGCGTCATGCCGCGACCTTGCCCTTTGGCCGCGCCCCCGTCAAGCAAAAGCCGGCGCTTTGGCCCAAAACTCTTCTCACGCCCACGCCGCCGCAGTGCTAGTCTCGCGCCATGCGCGCGATGGTCTTGCGACATACCGGCGAGGGGCTGGCGATGGAGGAACGTCCGGACCCAACCCCGGGTCCGGGCGAAATTCTGCTGCGCGTCGAAGCCTGCGGCGTGTGCCGCACGGATTTGCATGTCGTCGACGGCGAGTTGCCCAACCCCGTTTTGCCGATCGTGCCGGGTCATGAAATCGTCGGGCGGGTCGCGGCGCTGGGCGCGGGCGTCACCCTGCGGCTCGGCGCCCGCGTCGGCGCGCCCTGGCTCGGCCACACTTGCGGCCATTGCCGCTATTGCGCCGGCGGCCAGGAAAACCTCTGCGACGCGCCGCTGTTCACCGGCTATACGCGCGACGGCGGCTTCGCGACGCATGCGATCGTCGACGCCGCCTACGCCTTTCCGCTGCCCGAGGATTTGGACCCCGTCGCCACTGCGCCCCTGCTCTGCGCCGGGCTGATCGGCTGGCGCTCGCTGAAGGCGGCGGGCGAAGCCGAGTGCGTCGGCCTTTACGGTTTCGGCGCGGCGGCGCACATCATTGCGCAAGTTTGCCGATGGCAGGGCCGGCGCGTCTTCGCTTTTACGCGCGCGGGCGACATGGCCTCGCAAAAATTTGCGCTGAACCTCGGTGCGGAATGGGCCGGCGCCTCGGATGCGGCGCCGCCTGAAGAACTGGACGCGGCGATCATCTTCGCCCCGGTCGGCGCGCTGGTTCCGCTGGCGTTGAACGCCGTGCGCAAGGGCGGCCGCGTCGTCTGCGCCGGCATTCACATGAGCGACATCCCGACGTTCCCCTACAGCCTGCTGTGGGGCGAGCGCAGTCTGGTCTCGGTCGCCAATCTGACCCGCGCCGACGGCTTGGAGTTTCTGGACATCGCCGCGCGGGCGAAAGTCAAGACGACGACCACCGCCTATCCGCTGGAGCGCGCGAACGAGGCGTTGGAGGATTTGCGCGCGGGGCGGCTGGAGGGGGCGGCGGTGTTGAGGCCTTAGTGGTCCTGGCGAGCGCGGCGCGGCCAGCTCTGCCGCCTCCGAAACGAGGAGAGTCGAATGCGAATCGTCCAAGCCATCTGGCTCGTCCTCGCGATGAGCTTCGCCGCTACTCCATCCGTTGCGGAAAATTCGAAATATGTCTTTCGGCCCGTTCGCGCCAGTCGTTTGTCCGACGAAGCGGTCGACGCCGGCGTGCAGGCGGCGACGCGGGCTTGCGATCCGGCGCAAAATCTCAGCTATGGTTCGAAGAAATTCAAAGGCTGTATGCGCAAATACGGCTACACGCTCGATCACGTCGAACGCGAGCCGGATGCGGCGGCAACGGCGGGCCGCTACATCGATCCGGACAGCGGCATGGACTGCCAAACCACGCCCCTCGGCGTCGCCGTCTGCGATCCGCCGCAGGGGACCGTGCATTACGTCAATCGCCACGGGCTCAACTGTCAGCGGACCGGCCTGGCCGCCTTCTGCACCAATTTTTGACGGCGCGAGACCGAGGCGCATTGCGCAGGGTCACTCCGTGTGCGGCCGTCACCCCCGCCCCAACGCCTTCTCCAACTCCAGCAGCCGCCGCGTCGTCGCCAGCACGCTGTCGGGATTGAGGCTGATCGAATCTATGCCGAGGCGCACCAGGAACTCGGCGAATTCGGGATAGTCCGACGGCGCCTGGCCGCAAATGCCGCAATGGCGGCCGTTGCGTTTGGCCCCCTCCACGGCGAGGCGGACGATCTCCTTCACGCCGGCGTCGCGTTCGTCGAAGTCGAAGGCGACGATCTCGGAGTCGCGATCGACGCCGAGAGTCAGCTGCGTCAGATCGTTGGAGCCGATCGAAAAGCCGTCGAAATGTTTCGAAAACTCGTCGATCAGCAGCACGTTGTTGGGGATTTCGCACATCACGTAGATTTCGAGGCCGTTCTGGCCACGGCCTAAGCCCATCTCGGCCATCGCCGCCAGCACGCGTTCGGCCTCGTCCACCCTGCGGCAGAAGGGGATCATCAGCTTCACGTTGACGAGACCCATCTCGTCGCGCACGCGCTTCATCGCCGCGCATTCGAGCGCGAAGCCTTCCCTGTAGGCGGGATGCGCATAGCGCGAGGCGCCGCGAAAGCCGATCATCGGATTGGCTTCAACGGGCTCGAAGGCGCGACCGCCGAGCAGCGAGGCGTATTCGTTGCTCTTGAAGTCCGACATGCGCACGACGACGGGCTTGGGATAAAAGGCCGCCGCGATGGTCGCGACGCCTTCGGAGAGGCGCTGCACGAAGAACTCCGAAGGGCTGGCGTAATTTTCCGTCAGCCGGGCGATCTCGGCGCGCGCCGCAGCGTCGGCGATCTTTTCGGGATGAATCAGCGCCATCGGATGCGCCTTGATCGACTCCGCGACGATGAACTCCATGCGCGCGAGGCCTACGCCGTCATTGGGCAGGCTGGCGAGGCCGAAGGCGAGTTCGGGATTGCCGACGTTCAGCATCACATGCGTCTTCGGACGCGCCAGCCGCGACAGATCGGTCTTCTCGACGCTGTAGTCGATCTCGCCCGCATAGACCTTGCCCACGTCGCCCTCGGCGCAGCAGACCGAGACGAGATCGCCGGTGCGCAGCATGCGCGTCGCCGCATCCGTGCCGACGATGGCGGGAATGCCCAATTCGCGCGCGACGATCGCCGCGTGACAGGTGCGCCCGCCGCGATTGGTGACGATGCCGGCGGCGGCCTTCATCACCGTGCCCCAATCGGGCGAGGTGGTGTCGGCGACGAGGATTTCGCCCGGAAGGAAGTGCGACAATTCGCTCAAATGCTCGACGACGCGCGCCCGGCCGACGGCGATTCGCGCGCCGACCGCCCTGCCCTCGACCAGCAACTCGCCATGCTTCTCGATGCGGAACGTCTCGAGCGCGTTGCGGTCCTTGCGCGAGGCCACGGTCTCGGGCCGCGCCTGCACGATGTAGAGCCGGCCGTCGAGCCCGTCCTTCGCCCATTCCACGTCCATCGGCCGCTTCTCGCCGGCGACGGCGCTGTAATGCTCCTCTATGGCGATGGCTTGTCCCGCGAGCGTCAGCACCTCCGCGTCGGACAGGCAGAATTTCGCTTGCTCCTTGGCGTCGGTCGGGATGTTGCGCGTCGTCGCGCGCACGCCCTCGGAGAAGATCATCTTCACCTTCTTAGCCCCGAGCGAGCGCTTCAACACGGCGCCCTTGCCCTGGCGAAAGGTCGGCTTGAACACGTAAAACTCGTCCGGATCGACCGCGCCCTGCACGACGTTCTCGCCAAGCCCATAGGCGCCCGTCAGAAACACGACGTCCTCGAAGCCCGTCTCCGTGTCGACCGTGAAGACGACGCCGGACGCGGCGATGTCCGAGCGCACCATCTTCATGACGCCGACGGAGTTGTAGACCTTGAAGTGATCGAAGCCATTGTCGACGCGATAGCTGATCGCCCGGTCGGTGAACAGGCTGGCGAAACATTGCGAGACGGCGTCGAGCACGGCGACCTCGCCGCGCACGTTGAGATAGCTTTCGTGCTGGCCGGCGAAACTGGCGGTCGGCAAATCCTCGGCCGTCGCCGAGGAGCGCACGGCGACCGAGAGCTCCGGCCCATATTCCTCGTAAAGCCGGGCCAGCGCGTCGCGGATTTGCTCTTGCAGCTCCTCGGGCAGCGCTGCGGCGCGCACGATCTCTCGGGCTCTCGCCGCGCGGCGCGCAAGATCCTCGACGTCGGCGACGACGAGACCGGCGAGGGCCTCCTCCAGCGCCGGCCAAGCCCCCGCCCGGTCGAGCGTGAAACGATAGGCCTCGGCGGTGACCGCGAAGCCGTTGGGGACGCGCACGCCCTTGGGCGTCAGTTGCCGAAACATCTCGCCGAGCGAGGCGTTCTTGCCGCCGACGAGCGGCACGTCCTCCATGCCGACCTCGCCAAAAAAACGAATGTATCGCATAGCCATGCCGCCGTCCCCCATCGCCGCCCCCACAACATAGGGACGCAAGGCGACGACGCAAAGGCGACAAGGCGACGCTTGCCGCCCGCGATCTCGCTTGGCGGCGGGCCCCAAACCTCTCCCCAAAGCGGCCGAATTGCGTTAGGATCGCTCCATGAACGCCCCCACGCTCGTCTTCGACAAGCTCTTCTATCTCGACCGGCTGAAAAGCGCCGGCGTGTCGGAGGAAGTGGCGCGCGCCCATGCCGACGGGCTCGACCAAGCGTTGCGCGAGTCCGTCGCGACGAAATCGGATGTCGAGGCGGTCGGCGCGGACGTGCAGGCGGTGAGGGCGGAGGTGCAGGCGGTCAAGACGGAACTGCAAGCCGTCAAGACGGAACTGCAAGCCGTCAAGACGGACGTGCAAGCCGTCAAAACGGAACTGCAAGCCGTCAAAACGGAACTGCAAGCCGTCAAGACGGACGTGCAGGCGGTCAGGGCGGAGGTGCTGGCGGTCAAGACGGAACTCGAAGCCAAGGTCGAGGGCGTCGAACTCAGGCTCGACGCCAAGATCGACACGACCGCCGCACGGCTCGAGACCAAGATCGCCGAGGCGCAGGTCGCGACGACGCGCTGGATGATCGGCAGTTTCGTCGCGATGACGGGGCTGTTCTGGGCGCTCGTCAAATATGCGCATTGACGAAGCCGCGCCCGCCACGGCGCAGGATTTTCAGGGCTCGCCCCCACGCCCAAGCGGAAGCCGTCGGCGTTTCGATTTTGGGCGTCCGCGAGGATTGCGCCAGCGTTGCGGCTGCGGCGCGCGCCGGGATAAATCAGCACTCTCGCGCGCACGCTGATAACACATTGGTTCTAAAAGATTTAATCGGCACGCGGTTTGCTTGGACCATTCGTTCGCCCCACTCTCGAATGCGAAGGAGAAAACCGATGGCCTCGCGCGAATTCCGCCAAATGATCGAAGGCTACGGCCTCACGACCGCGAATATCCTCTACCGCCTGCCCGACCACCCGGCGATCGTCCAATCCTATGTCTGGCAGGAATACGATTTGCACCCGCATTTTCCGGAGCTGCACAAATTTCTCGACTTCTGGACGCGGAGCCTCGAAGGCAAGCTCCACTCGGTGCTCGTCGCGCACGCAAGGCTCATTCGTCCGGCGGAAATTTCGATGGTCGACGCGGAGTTCAGGTTGAACTGACGCCCGCGCTTCGCAAGAAAGCCCGGACCATCGCGTCGTGATGTCGCCGCCATGAGAGCGGGCTATGCTTCGGCCCCGTCAAATCGCTCCGCCGAAGGCGGCGGGGTTCGCAACCGCCCAGCGGGGAGCCAAGCTTTGATCACGCTCGCAATTCAGCATAAGACCGTCTACCGCTACAACCGGCCGGTCAGCTTCGGGCCGCACCGCCTGATGCTTCGCCCGCGCGAGAGCCGCGACCTTCGAGTGATTTCCTGCACTGTCGCCGTGGCTCCCGCTGCGGTCGTGACCTGGGCGCAAGACGTCTTCGGCAACGCCGTCGCCATGGCCGCCTTCAACACCATGGCCGACACGCTCTCGATCGACAGCGTCGCGGAACTCACCCTCGAAGCCGCCGCTTGGCCGATCTTCGACATCGCCGCCGCCGCGATCTACTTTCCGTTCCAATATTCCGACGACGAATGGACCGACCTCGGCGCCCTGACGGTGCTGCAATATGCCGACCCGGCTGGACGGCTGCGCGCCTGGGCGCGCGGCTTCGTCCGCGGCGATCCGACGGACACGCTCGCCTTGCTCAAGGACCTCAGCGCCGGCGTCTCGGCATGGATCTCCTATCAGAGTCGAGACGACGAGGGCACGCAATCGCCGATCGAAACATTGGATCGCGGTTGGGGATCTTGCAGGGATTTTGCGGTGCTGTTCGTCGAAGCGGCGCGCAGCCTCGGATTTGGGGCGCGCATCGTCTCCGGCTATCTCTTCAACCCGGACAGCAGAATGCTGGGGACTTCGACTGCAGGGTCCACCCATGCCTGGGCGGAGGTCTATGCGCCGGGCGCCGGTTGGATCACTTTCGATCCGACCAATCGCGGCGTCGGCGGCTCCAATCTGATCCCCGTCGCCGTCGCGCGCAACATTCGCCAGGCGATGCCGGTCGCCGGGAATTTCACGGGCGCGTCCGACGCCTTTTTGGGAATGTCGGTGCAGGTGTCGGTCGCTTTGCTGAAAAGCGATGCGTGAAGAAGTCGGCGATTCCGACGCGCAATCCTGTTGCATCGGCCCATGAAGATTGGGCGTCCAAGCCTTGGAGGTCCAAGCCTTGGGCGCCCAAAATTTCCTAACGTCGCGGCGTCACGCTTTGGCGCCTTTCAACGTCAGGCCGACGCCGATCCAGGCGGCGCCCGTGAAGATCAGGTCCACGCCGAGAAACGCGCCGATCACCCAGAGGCTGGAGATCGGCCATTGCGCCAGGACGACCGCTCCCAGCAAGAGCGTGACCAGGCCGGACAGCCCGACCAATATTCTCGACGCATTGCGCGGCAGCTGGAAGGCCAGGAAGATTCGCAGCGTCCCGGCCACGACGAGTCCGCCGCCGAGCACCAGCGTCAAGAAGCCGGCAGCAAGCAGCGGATTCTCGAACACGGCGCAGCCGGCGACCACATACAAGACGCCGAGGAGGACAAAGAGGAAGAACTGCTTCCACGAGCGCATCGCGACGCCATAGACGATCTCCACGAAACCGCTGGCGATCATCGCGACGCCGACGAAGAGCACGCTGACGATCGTGGCGGAGACGACGCTGCCGAGAGCGATGAACCCCGCGAGTGCGAGAAGGGCGCCGAAGGCGACCGTCCAGCCCCAATTCTTACGCAAAGGAACCGTGTCCAACGCGCCGATGAGAAAGACATCCGATGTTGACGCGGACGACATGTTTTTTCTCCCTTAGCTCTTTCGAAGATCTGGAATTTTTGCCGCGACGACGCTTTGTCGCGACGCGGGCCTCACTCCTGGTGCGCGCCGCCATCTTCGTCGGAGTGCTCGTCGGGATGCACGCCCCAATGCGTATGATGCCCGTGATGCTTGAACACCTCGTGGAGAAGAACGCCAAAGCGTTGTTTCTGACCGTCGTCCAAACCGTCGTAGAGGGGTTTGGCCGCGTCGGCGATCTTTTCCAATTCGGCGCCGCGCGCGGAAAGGTGCTTCGCGCCGATCTTGAAGCCCTCGATCAAATCGTGCTTCTCGTGATGCTCCTTCGCCTTCTCGGCCCATTCGACTTCGCGTTCGGCGCGCTGTTTGGCGATGTCCCGCAGCGTCGTTTCGAAAGCCGGCCAATTTTTTTCCTGCGCCGGCGTCAGCCGCAGGCCGGCCTTCAGCGCGGCGATGCGCGCGTCGGTGAAAGCGGCGATCTGGTCGGCGGAAAGCTGATGGCGTTCGCTGGCCGTTTCCGCGCGCGCGCCGACGACGCCGGAAGCGAGGCCAGGCAGAAGCAGCGCCGCCGCGGCCGCGGCGATCAGAATGTGTTTTTTCATTTGGCTCTCGTGAAGTTGAGGAGGCGACGCCCTCCATCGCGCGGTCGACGGCCGACCCATCGGTCCGCATGGCGGCCCGATCACTTGCAATATAAGGGTCCAAACGCGCGTCGCGGCAGACTCGGAAACTACCCACGCCGGGCTTCGTCGTTCCAGGTCGCGCTCGGAGCGGACATCGTCGCGCCATGCTGAGTAGTTTCCGAGTCTGCCGTGGCGGGCGCCGCGCGTCCTAATGTCGCGTGCGTTGCCAAACGCAGCGATTCCACGGAGGAAAAACAATGCCCCAAGCTCACAATACGAAGGCCGCCGAACTTCACGAAGCCGCGGCTGTGTCGCATCGCGCCGCCGCGGAACATCATGGCAAGAAGGACGACGTCGCGGGCGCCGAGCATTGCGCCAAGGCTTGCTCTCACTCCGACGCGGCGCACAAGGCGTCGACGGACGCGCGCGGCAAGAGCGCCGCGCCCCACGCCAAGGCGTAACGCGAGTTGGCCGGGGCGAGAGATCGCCTCGGCCTAAAAATATGTCTGCAAACTGGCGGTCGCGAGCGCCGCGACGATCACTTCACTGCAAAATTCCGCTAGGCGGCGCCATTCGGCCGGATTCAAGGGGTTGCCGCCAGTCTGCGCGTCGAAGCGAGGCGCTCAACCATGGCTTCCCCGGCCGCCGCCGTGGCCGCCGAATCCGCCGCGCCCTCCGCCGAATCCGCCCCGACCGCCGCCGCCAAAGCCCCCGCCCCCGCCATATCCCGGCGAATAGCCATAATCATTCATGCCGCCATAGGAATAATTGGAGTAATTGTCGTAGCGGTTGGCGAGCGCCGCGGCGCCGAGCGCCGCGCCGAACAGTCCGATGATGGCCGACGGGCCGACGCGCGAGCCGCGGCGATAATGGCGCCTTGCGCTGCCGCGATGACGCGCGTCGGCGATCGCCGTTCGCGGCGCGACGATCGCCGCACCCGCGAGGCTCATTGGCGCGGCCATCGCCGCCTCGAGAGGGCAAAGCGCGAGCAGCGCCCCGGTCATCGCCATTGCGATGCGGGACTCTCTTGAAGGAAACATGATGGGAATTCTCCTGAGCGCCGTTTCATTCGGGCGACGACATGCGCAAACCGATCGAGCTTCGCGGCGACGAATCCGCGGCCCCGAGCGGCCGTTTCAAAAATCGGACGAACGTTCGTGCATGCGGAACACTCGATCCGCGCGCTTTTGCTGCGCCGGCGGCATGCTGGCGTAGAGCGCGTCGAAGGCGGGGATGAGTTTTCTCAAGCCATTGGCGTGTTCGTCGGCGATGATCTGAAAAGCTTTGAGGTCCTCGACCGCAGTGCTCGTATCGGGCCCCTTGGACCGAGCGGGCACATTGGCGCGAAACGCCGCCGCATTGTCTCGCATGATTTGCGCGACGCCGTTCCACGCGGCCTCCTGCGCCGGCGCAATCTCCAGTCGCTTACGCAACTGCGCGATCCTGCCTTCGCTGGCTTCGGCCTCTCGTCCCTCATGAGGCGCCTTGGCTTCCTCCGCCTGGGCGTCTCGTGGGACTCGGCCCCCGTGCAACGGGACGACCGAGAGAGATGCGCCGAGCAACATCGCGGCGACGAGCCCGCTCTTGGTTTGAAGATTGACTAAGGCCATTTGAATCCTCGTTTGGGCGGTTTTGCGGTTGGAAACATGCTTGAAGGGCGCCTCGCTCAAACCGCGTCGATCGACGAAGCCGAGTTTGCGGAGCCGTCACGACGACCTCATGGGGCGGGCCCTCCCACGCATTCGGCGGCGGCGTGAAGCGTGTCCGAGCGTTCGGGAAAACACATGGAGGCGGGGCGACGTCACCCGGTCATGCATGCGTAGAGGAAGGACCAACTCTTTCGCCCCGACAGCTTCCTTGCGGAGGATTTCGCCTTGCAACCCGTCCATTTCGCCTTGTCGTTCGACCATTCCGCGACCGCCTCGCTCCACTCCTTCTTGCTCCAATTTTCGACCTGGGTCGCGGCGGAAGGATCCCTGGCCTTCGACGTCGCCGCGGTTGGAGCAGGATCATTGACGGGCTTGGACGTTTCCGCGAAGGCCAGCGGGATGGCGACGACGCCAACGAGACTCAGGGCCGCCAGGGCGGCGCGAAAATGTTTCATCGTTCATTCTCCGAAGCCGTGCGGCGCGAGAGCGCCATGGGGATCGATGAGCGCTTGCCGCTCGAAGTCAGCGAACCAGCCCGAGCCCGAGTATCCCCGATATGATCAGGAAGATCGCGACGATGTAGTTGAGCAGTCGAGGCATGATCAAAATGAGGATGCCCGCGAGCAGCGATACGATGGGTTGCAGATGTGCGATGGACAGGGTCATGATCCGTGCGCTCCAGAATCAGGATTTCGGAAGGCCGCTGGTTTTCCGGGTTGGACTCGGCGCGCCAGCGGAGCGGCGCAGCGGAATCGGGATTCGCAATCCTTCGATTTCGCTGCGCCTATGGCGCCTGTGGCGCGAACCCGCCGGGTTCCGCCCGGTCCGATCAGGGCTTGTTGGCTTCCTTGACCGCGTCCTTCACCGAGTCTTTTGCGGTTCCGACCGCATCGCGCACTGCGCCGCCGAGCTGATCGGCCTTGCCACGAAGCTCAAGCTCCTTGTCGCCGAGCACCTTGCCGGCGACTTCCTCGATCTTGCCTTTGACGGTCTGGGCGGCGCCCTTGATGTTTTCTTTGTCCATGACACGATCTCCGTTTCGGTTGGTTATCACTCGAAACAGATAGTGGACATCGGCGGTGGAACGTAGAGTCGGAAACTACTCAGCCTGCGACGCTGGCGCGCAAGAGGGCGCGCGCATCCTTTGCAAAGCATGCGACCAAAAGAAACTCAATCCGCCGCGACGGCCAAGCGGATCAGCGCGGGAATGTTGCGCGATCCGGTTTTCCGCATGATCGCGGCGCGGTGGTTCTCCACCGTTCGCTGGCTGATGCCGAGATCCGCGGCGATGTTCTTGCTGGGATGGCCGGCGAGCACGAGATCTAGAATTTGCCGTTGCCGCGTCGTCAGACCTTGGAGATGCGCGGCGGCGGCCGTGCGCCGCTCTTGCGCGGGCCCGGACGACGGAAGATGCTCGAGCGCGCGCTGGATGCTCGCGACGAGCTCTTCTTGGCCGAAAGGCTTCTCGATGAAGTCGGAGGCCCCGGCCTGCATGGCCTTGACGGCCAAGGATACGTCGCCATGTCCGGTGATCATGATCGACGGCAGGGTCGTCTCGTCGGCTTTGAGCCGAGCCAGCAGCTCGAACCCCGTCATTCCCGGCAGCACGGCGTCGATCACGAGACAGCCGGTGCGTCCCGGGCGCAACGCCGCCAGGAAGGCCTCGCAGCTCTCGTAAGTCTCCACGTCCCATCCATGCGATTCGAGCGATTCCCGAACCGCATCGCGCACGCCGGGGTCGTCGTCGACGACGAAGATCGTCGTCGGCGACGACGCGCTCTCCGCCTGTGTCGCCGTTTCGAACTTCGTCGCCGGCGCCTGCGCCGCGAGCAGATTCGCAACGACGCCCAGAAGCTCGGCCGCCTCGACCGGCTTGTCGAGATGCGTGCAGCCTTGGCTGGCGATGGCGCGCAGGGTTTGCGTGGAAATATCGCCGGTCATGACGATGGCGGGAATTTCTCTTTCGAACTTCTCGCGCAGCGCGGCGATGACCTCGACGCCATTCGGCCCATTGGGCAGATTGAAATCGGCGACGACGAGATCGGGACGCTCGGTCGAAGCAAGCGCGACGACGCCGTCGGCGGCGGCGATCGGACGATGACCGGCGTCGCGCAGCAGCATTTCGAGAAGCTCGAGAATCGCCGGGTCGTCCTCGATCACGAGAATCGAGGCGCTTCCTTGCGCCGGCTCTCCGGCAGGCTTTCCGGGGGCGGCGGGCGAATCGCCGTGTGCGGGAGAGTCGATGGGCACGCGGATGCTGAACATCGAACCATGTCCAGGACGCGATTTCACATCGATGGCGTGACCCAGCAGATTGGCCAATCGCTCCACGATGGCGAGACCGAGGCCCAGCCCCTTGCTGCGCTCGCGCGCGGGGTTGTCGATCTGATGAAACTCCTCGAAGATCGTTTGTCGATCCGCGTCGGCGATTCCCGGACCCGTGTCCCAAACCTCGATGCGCATCGTATCGCCGCTGCGGCGACAACCGAGCAGAACCTTGCCGCGCGTCGTGAATTTCACGGCGTTGGAGAGCAGGTTGCGAAGAATCTGCTCCAGCAGTCTCGGATCGCTGCGCACGACGCATGTGCTGGAGACGACGCGCCAGTCGAGACCCTGCGCGCGCATGTGATAGCCGAAATCCGTGTCGAGATGTTCGAACAACTCGTTGAGCGGAAAGCTCTCGACATCCGCGTGGATGACGCCCGCTTCGAGCTGATTGATGTCGAGCAGCGTGTTCAGCATTCCCGACATCACGCCGACCGTTGCGTCGAGACGTTTCAAGAGCGTTTGCGATCCCGGGTCGGTGGACTTGTTGGCCAACAATCCCTGGAGCAGACGGATCGTTTGCAGGGGCTGGCGCAAATCATGGCTGGCGGCGGCGAGAAAGCGCGATTTGGCGACGCTTGCCTGTTCGGCGGCTTGCTTGGCGGCGTCGAGCGCCTCGGCCGTGCGCTTTTTTTCGGTGATGTTGGTGAAGGTGATGACGACGCCTTCGACGAGGCCGTCATGGGTTCTGTAGGGCAATATGAGCCGATTGAACCATACCCCATTCTGGGTTCTGACTTCGCGCTCGATGGTCCGATGTTCGTCGAGAACGATCGACGCGTCTTTAATCAGATCGCCGTCGTTCGCGAGCGACGTGAAATCGGCCAGAGGCCGACCGATGTCGGTGGAAATCACCCTGAACAACGACATGGCCGCCGGGGTGAAGAAGCGAATTTTGAGATCCTCGTCCAGGAAGATCGTGGCGATGCCCGAGCTCTCCAAAATGTTTTGCAGATCGTTCGAGGTGTTGCGTTGACGCTCCAGCGTCTCGTGGAGCTGCCCGTTCAACGCCGTCAGCTCCTCGTTCACCGATTGCAGCTCTTCCTTCGACGTGACCAGCTCTTCATTGGTGGATTGCGCCTCCTCGTTCAGGGACATGGCTTGCTCGCCAATGCGCTTTTGCTCTTCTTTCGCGGCGTCGAGATCGCAAATCGCGCTTGCGAGCTCGGCGGTGACCTCCGCGAGCCGACGCTCCAATTCGGCGACGGGGGCGCCGCCCGCCGTCGGCGGTCCCGCCGCTCGATCCGCGCCCGGTTTCGCGAAGGAGCCGTCGAGGAAGCTGACCAGCAACATCCCTTCGTCATGCGACTCGCCTGGCTCCACCGGTTCGACCGCGATGCAAATCGTCGAGGGATCGCGATCCTTCTCCAACCGTGCGTCGGTCACGATCACGCGCGCCCGATCGCGCTTGGCGCGCTCTATGGCGGCGCGCAGCTTGGGACGCAGACCGTCCCGGACCATGACCAACAGATCCTTGCTGGCGGCTCCCAAGGGCACCCGGAGATATCTATCGGCCGTCCCCGTGATGTGGAGGCATTCCTGACCTTCGTCGATCAGCACGGAACACAAGGAAAAGCTTTCGCTCATAGCCCGCCGAGACAGAGCCTCTAAGTCGTAGGCTTGTTCGGTTGGAGGCTTCGCGGCGAGCGCCCAGGGCCCTCGCTCGCCGGTCTTGGCGCCCGCCGGAAACGCGACCTCGCCGGGTCGGCTGCGGCCGACATGTCGATAAACGCGATGCTTCTTCGAAATGGACTCGAACCGCTCTCCAGAGCCGACAGCCTCGGAGCCCCCGAGGAACAGAACGCCGCCGTCGCGCAGAGCGTAATGAAAAAACGACAGAATTTTATGCTGCGCTTCCGGTTGCAGATAGATGAGGAGATTGCGGCAGCAGACGAGATCGATGTTCGAAAAAGGCGCGTCCGCCAAAATGTCGTGAACCGTGAACACGACGCAATCTCGCAGTTCCCGCGCAACCCGATAGTGGAGATCTTCCTTGGTGAAGAATCGCGCCAGCCGATCCGGCGCCACATCCGTCTCGATGGTTTTAGGATAGAGCCCGTCGCGCGCGACCGCCACGGCGTCGGCATTGATGTCCGACGCGAAAATTTGCAGCCGAAATGGCCGTTTCAGCTCTTCAACCGCCTCGAGAAACAGCATGGCGAGCGAATAGGGCTCTTCCCCGGTGCTGCAGCCGGGACACCAAATGCGGATTCCGCGTTCGTCCTTTTGCCGATTGACGAGGTTGGGGATGATTTCGTTCGACAGGAATTCGAAAGCCGAGCGACCACGGAAAAATTGCGTGACGCCGATCAAGAGATCCTTGCGCAACGACTCGGCCTCCGAGGGCCTTGAGCTTAGAAACTCGAGATATGACGCCTCGGTCTCGGCACGGACCGCGGTCATCCGATGTTCCAGACGTCGCTGCAAGGTGCCTGGCTTGTAGGCGCTGAAGTCGAGCCCCGTCTTGGCTCGAAGCAGTTCGATGATCCTTGCGAAAGCGTCGGAAGCGGGAGCGGCGAGGGATTTCGTGGCGTCCTCGGCCCCGGACTTGGTTCCGCTGAGCTTCGCGAGAATGATTTCGGGAATGTCCGCGACCGAGGCGACGACATCGACGCCGCCGGTCGCGATCGCGCTGCGCGGCATGCCATCGAACTCGGCTTCCTCCGGATCTTGGGCGATCACGAGACCGCCTCTTTCCTTGATCGAGCGAAGCCCGACGCTGCCATCCGAGCCGCTGCCCGACAGGACGACACAGACGGCCTGCTCGCCACAAGCTGCTGCAAGCGACGTGAGGAAAAAGTCGAAGGGCAGTCGCGCGCCTCGCTGCTCCGTCGGTTTCGACAATCTCAGCACGCCGTCTTGCACGCCGAGGTAAGCGCCGGGGGGGATGAGATAGACGTGATTGCGTTCGAGCGGCGCGCCGTTCACCGCTTGGGTGAGAGACATGCTGGTGTGCGCGGAGAGCAATTCCTGCATGAGACTGGGATGCGTGGGATCCAAATGCTGGATCATCACGAAGGCCATGCCGCTCTTGGGATTCTGCGCGTCGAGGAAACTGCGAAACGCCTCCAGGCCACCCGCCGAAGCGCCGATGGCGACGATCGGAAACGCGCAGCGCTTGGCCGATTTCCCGCCGCCGAGAGCAAGAGCGTTCTTGGGCTTGGCCGTCTCGCTTCTCGCGGAGGCTGCGGTGGTCATCAGCTCTACCTGACCTTCCCGGTCTTGTCGTTCTGGCTTGCGTCTTCGCGCATCGACTGTTCATGTTAGCACTTTGTCGCTGACTCCACCCAAAAAATTTCCTCGGCGCCTTCGCGGCGCCGAGGCGAAGCAGGAAAGATTCGAGACGCGTTGGCTTTGCAACCCTCTATGCGTCGGCGGGAACCTCGCGCAGGAGGTGTCCCACCTGATCGCTGATGACGCAGACATTGGCCTTATGATCGTGAAAGGCCATGTTTCGCATCGTCGCCTTTCCGAAGGCGTCGGCCAGCGCGCCCGTCTTGACGCGATGTTTCGACGCGCCGAGCAGCAAGCGGTGGCCGGCGGGTTCGACCGCGAAAAACTCGAACATGTAAACCATTTGGTTGTCCTCCTGTTTTGAGTCGAGCATGACGGGCGTGTGCGACCGGCGTGTGAACCGTCGAGGCGTTACAGTTTCAAATCAAGAAATTTCGCTGATGGCGATCGCATGACGTCGCGGCTCGACCATTTGAGTAGATTCCGACGCTACCCAGGATTTTTCTCGGGGAGCATGATCCAAAAGTCGATTTGGCGAAGCCAAGCGCGAAGGGGCGCCGCCCAGCCGCCGGCCCGAAGTCTTCAAATGCGAGTTCGGCCTCATGACCAATCATTATAATGCGATCGTGTGGATCGATCACCGTGAGGCGAAGGTCTTCCACTTCAACGGGACCGGAGTCGATCGCATGATCCTCCACCCCCACCGTCCGACGCGACAGATTCATCGCAACGCCATACCGACCGAGGGTTGCGAATCCTTTTTGGACGACGGCTTCTACGAGCGCGTGTGCGATGCGATCGCCAATGCGAAAGCGATCCTGATCACCGGCCCGGCCGGCGCCAAATCGGAACTCGCGACTCATCTGACCCGGCATCATCCGCAGTCGCCAGCCGCATCGTCGGCGTGGAGACGATCGATCATCCGAGCGACGGCGCCTTGGTCGCCGTCGCCCGGCTCCACTTTGACGCCAAGGACGGTTCGCCGGCGAAAAGCCCGCAAATCGATCTTGCTCTTTAGCGCATCAAGAAAGGCAAACCCATGTCGCTCGGAACGATCCTCCTCGTCATTCTCATCCTGCTGCTCGTCGGAGCTTTCCCGTCGTGGCCTCACAGCGCCGGCTGGGGCTATTTCCCGTCCGGCGCCCTCGGCACGATCCTGATCATCGTGCTCATCCTCGTCTTGATGGGGCGAATATAGACGCCCTCGCGTCGTCGCGCGCTTCGTGAAGTCGGCGCGAAACGCAGCCGCTCGATGGGATGAGTAGTTTCCGACTCTCCCGGCGTTGGGCGTTCAAGCTTACGATTGGGTGTGAAGGAGCGCCGTGTGCATCGGCGGGGCGCAAGAAGACGTTCCACGCCGCGCGCGATTGCGGCATCCCGACAACTGAACCGATGGAGCCCAAAATGCTAGGTTTTCATGAGGCGCGGGCGTGCGAGTCTCGCTTGCGCGTCGTTTTCGAGGACGACGAAGTTTCGTTCGGCTTTCCAACCATGGCGACGCTCGGCGACGTCGCCGACTGGGTGGCGGGACTGGCCAAATTCCATGACGGCGCTCTCGTCGCCGTGGACGTCAAGATGCCGAGACGAGCGGCGTCATCCATCGCTTCGACAGGGGTCTCCCATGGAACGCACTGACATTTCGATCGCACGCTTCTCCGACCACAGCCAGGCGGAGACGGCGGTCAAGGCCTTGGCGCAAGGCGGCGTCGACATGAAGCAGTTGAGCATCGTCGGCCGCGGCTATCACACCGAGGAACACGTCGTCGGCTTTTACAACGCCGGCGAGCGAATCCGCTTCTGGGGAAAATACGGCGCCTTTTGGGGCAGTCTCTGGGGGCTTTTCGGGGCGGGGATATTCCTCGTATCGCCGATGACCGGCCCCGTGATGGCGCTTGGCGCTCTCGTCGCCACCATCGTCTCCGCGGTCGAAGGCGCCATCGCTTTCGGCGGCTCCAGCGCGATCGGCGCCGCGATCTTCAGCATGGGCGTCCCAAAGGACAGCGTTCTCGAATACGAGCGCGCCCTCAAGGCCGACTCCTTCCTGATCTTGGTGCATGGAACGGCGGGCGACGTGGCGCGCGCAAAATCGATCCTGGCGAGCGTCAAACCGACGCATCTCGACGTGCACGAAGGCGTGGCCCTGCCGGGAGCGCAGCCGACGATCGAGCACGTGGCGGCCTGACGCCGACCCGCCTCGCGTACTCGCCCAAACGGGCGAGCTTTTTTGGCGGTCTTGATGATCGAGACCGTCCCCCGCCGTCGACGCGCAAGCGTCACCCAGGAGATGCGACCATGCAGCCCACACACAACACATTGTCCGAGAACATTCGCGGTCAGTCGGTCGAATTGCTGAACCGGCATTTGGCGGCGGCGATCGACCTACACGCGCAACTCAAGCAGGCGCATTGGAACGTGCGCGGCGCCGGATTCATCGCGATCCATGAGCTTTTCGACAGCGTCGCCACCGCGGTCGAAGACTACTCGGACATGTTCGCGGAACGCGCCGGCGCTTTGGGCGGCGCCGCGCAGGGAACCGTCCAGGTCGCCGCCGAGCAATCCTTCCTCATTCCCTATCCGTTGCGCATCGCCGACTGCAACGAACATGTCTTCGCCGTTTCCAGCGCTCTCGCCGCTTTCGGCCAGTCGGCGCGCGACGCGATCGGCCTGGCCACGAGCTATGCCGACGCGGACACGGCCGACTTGTTCACGCAGGTATCGCGCGGCATCGATCGGCACCTTTGGTTCGTCGAATCGCATCGAACGCCGCAATGAACCAGCGCGTCAAAGAGTTTGCCGCGACCCAGGACAACGTCGCCGCGCGTCGCCCGCAAAATTCTTCGCGCGCGCAGACCATGCGGGGCCGCGTGGCCGCTTGGGTGAACGAAGGCGGCGCAGGTGGAGACGACGAGAGCCAAACGCTGACGACGAGGCGAGACTCTCGGCGACGCTCCCAGAATTTGGCGCATGAGTAGATTCCGAGGCTGGCTCCTGATCGAGGGATGCCGTTACGTGGGAGGAGTTCGTCGAGCGCCTCCCCCTCGGCGATTTCTCCCGGACTACCGAGACTTCCAGACGTCTCGCGCGCGCGTTCAACTCCCCGCCTGAACGCGACGATGTGCCGAGGAGAACCCGGCTCCGGGTCCATGCGGACGCGGAGCCGGGAACTTTTTTTGATCGTGTGTTTCGGAAGAGCAGCGCGAGGCCGTTTGAAATTTCCGCGGCGCCCGGGATTGAACCGAACGTCGCGGGGTTGACGGCGGATGGCTCACTGAAACACCGATTCCAGCGCCTTCAGTCCGACCTTCGGATCCATCAGACCGTCATAAATTGGCGGAATGGGCTCATCGACGCCAAAGAGCCGGTAGACCGCTTGCATGGCGCCATGCACCGAATATTCGACCGTGAAAACCACGTCGCCCGGCAATTCGGTGAATTGTCCGAGAAAGGCGAAATTCAGCGCGCCGGCCGGAACCACGAGAGGCCGGTCCTCTGGAAGCCGGCGGCTGAACACGACCGAGGCGTAGGGCATCATCACGGTCGTTACGTCGGTGCTGGCCAGCGTCTCCTCCAAAATGTCGTCGAAGCCGAGTTGATGAACGAGCTCCGAAAGGATTTCCTTGCCGGTGCATTGCGCCATCGGCTTGCGGACGTAATCGCCGAGCGCGTCGACGAACAGCCCATAACCCCACAATGTGTAGGTGTCGGGCGGAAGATCGAGGAAATGCGGTTGGTGCGGAACCGCGATCGACATCAGCCAGCCGGATTGGAAAAAGGTCATCAGCCCTCCGGTTCCCGGCTGATTGTTCGAAAACGCCACGATGCGCTTCAGCAAGGCGTCGCCATGCATCGTCAGCGTGAAGGATTCCCATTTGTTTTCGTCGATGTTGCCGAAGAATGTGTTGGGCCGGCCGAAGTCCTTGGCCTTCTTCGAGATGTTGTCCCAGAGCGACCAGCCGCCGTCGCGCCGGTCGCGGATGAGTTCGGGGATCGTGTCGTTGCCGCCATAGGTGGAATCCGCGGTGATGGAGCCCAGCGTAATGAAGGCGGTGTCGTCGTCGGCCAAGGCGATGACGCTGGGGCCCGACTTGCCTTGCACATGCAGGCGCGCGACGCGGCGCGCGGCGCCGACGTCGGCGAAATCGACGTCCGTCACGCGCGTCGCAAAGCGAACGTCGACGCCGCGTTCATACATCCACTTCTGCAACGGCCGCACGATCGAATCATATTGATTGTATTTGGTGCGCCTTATTCCCGCGAGCGTATGGATGCGCGGGAATTCCTGCACGAAGCGCAGGACGTAGCGCTTCATCTCGATCGCGCCATGCCACTGCTGAAAGGCGAACATGGTGCGCCACATCTGCCAGAAATTCGTCTGGAAGAAATGTTCCGAAAACAATTCGTCGATCCGGCGCGCGCCCAACAGGCGCTCCGGCGTCGCCAGCAGACGCACCAGCTCCAAGCGATCGGCGCCGTTGAAGCCATAGGCGGAAGCGTCGACGATACGATGGTCCTTGTCGATCAGGCGCGCATGGGCGTCGGATTTGATCCGCGCATTGAACTCCAGGATTTCTCGATAGACGCTGATCGACGCGTCTTCGAGAGAGGGAATCGAATCCAAAAGGTTCCAGAGAGTCCGATAGGCTTCGTATTCCAGCTCGCGACCGCCGCGCGTGACGTTTCCGGTCTGCGCCGGCGACGGGCCGCCGTCGAGCGAGCCCCCCTCTATGTCCAATTGCTCGAGTATGTGGATCGCTTCGCCCGGAACGCCGGCGTCGCGGATCAGGAACACGGCTGCGGCCATGGAGGCGACGCCGCCGCCCACCAGCCAAATCTGGCCTTTCTTCGGGTCGAACATGAGTGTTCCGATCTGTCGCTTTCGCAACCTGAGATTTGCGTTCTGCTCGACGGGAGCGCGGCGCAAGCTCGAACCCGGCGAGGAACCGTTCGCCCCGCGTCGATCCGCGGCGCGCCGAGCGCCGCGCGCAACTGCGCGCAACTGATCGCGCACTCTAGACGGCCGGATCGCATCGTCATGTAATCGGCCGCGACCACTCGAAGATAGCTTCGGAAACTACTCACGCCCGATCGACGAGCCCGGACTGGGGCCACGACCCTGTCATGGGCGCGACGAACCGTGCGATCAATTTGTCGGTCCCATGTTTCAGCCCCGTCGCGCTTTACGAGAGCGCTTCGCGACAGGGTCGTTGGTCTCGCGGCGCGACGGCGCGGGCGCTTCGTCCGTCGGCTGCAAATCATGCAGCGGAGGCACGACTCTTGCGCGAGGAAGGCGCGAAGGCGGCGCGGCGTTCCAACGATTGCGGCACGGCAAGTTTGAGTATTTTCCGATCCTACCTTTCATGGCTTCTCGCCGCATATGTCTCGTTCATGCGGACTCGACGTCCGAGAAATTTGCAGGAGAGCGCCATGAGACGTTTGATCGTTGGGGCTGCGGCCTTGGCGCTGTTCGCCGGCTTCGCCGCCAGCGCGCCGGCAGAGGCGCGAGGATCGCGTGGCGGCGGCGTCCGTGGCGGCGGCGGAGGCCTCCACAGCGCCCACTTCGCGGGTTCCGGCGGCGGGCGTCGCGCCCTGTTCGCCGGAGCTTGGCGCGGCGGCGTCCATCGCGGCGCGAGCCATGGCTACGGGGCGCGTGGCTATGCGGGATATGACCAGGCTTATGGCTGGGGTGGATATGACGATGGCGCGTGGTCGGGACCCGCAGCGGCCGGCTACGTCGACGTTGCGCTCGGGGGCTACTGCGCGACGCCGGCGCGCACTTGCGCGTTGTATTCGCCGGCCCAGCTGGGAGCCGATTGCTCCTGCAGAGTCCCGGGCGGACACGCGCATGGCGCCGTCGAGTAACGACGCCTGACGCAAAAAGGCGAGAGACGCTCCATGCGAGGTTGCGCCGTCTGGTCTCCGTCGCTTCGCCAAATCATCGCGACGCGCGTCGCAACGTCGCGTTCCGGGCTCTCATCTCAGAAACGCCGGTTCCGGCGCGCGGCGCCTCGCTACTTCAAAGGGCGTCGTCGCGGCGTGCCCATGCCGCGGCGCAACGCCGCCAACTTCAGGAGGACGCCATGAACGGCATCATCTATCTCGTCGGTCTCGTCGTGGTCATCATGGCCATTCTCTCTTTCCTCGGCTTGCGCTGAGCGGAACGAAAAGGAGATTTTCGCCATGACCGATACGATGACCGACACGACACGAACGCCCATCGGCGCGCCGGGGTCGTCCTACGTCGAATGGTCCGCGATTATCGCGGGAGCCGTCGTCGCCTCCGCGATCATCGTGCTGATGACGGCCTTTGGCTCCGCCATCGGCCTCTCGCTGGTCTCCCCATATCACGGGTCTTCGCCTGCATTGTTTTACGTCGCGCTCGCGCTCTGGTTCACCTGGATCACGGTCTCGAGTTTCGTCGCGGGCGGCTATCTCGCGGGCCGCTTGCGTCGCCCCATCGACGGCGCGACGCAGCATGAGGTTCATGTCCGGGATGGCGCGCATGGGCTCGTCGTCTGGGCGCTCGCGGTCGTCGTTGGAACGTCGCTTGCGACCTTCTCTCTGTCGTCCGCGGTCACGACGCTGTCGCTTTCCTCCGCGGCAAAAGGCGGCGCAGACGTTGCAAAGCCCAGCGCCGCCGGCATGGCGCCGAATGCGGGGCTGAGCCTCGATCCGATGGGCTATGAGATCGACGCCTTGTTTCGCAGCGATGCCGCGCTCGCGCCGCCCCGGAGCGCGCCCACCGGTAAAAACGCTTCCGCAGGCGGCGGCGCGGCGACGACCGGCGGCGCCGCGCTCGAGACGCCGCGCGAAGAAGTCTCGCGAATTTTGGCGATGACGGCGGCCAATGGCGCGCTGAGCAAAGAGGATCGCGCCTATTTGGCGCATGTTCTCGCCTCTCGCGCCGGCCTTTCGCAGGCCGATGCGGAAAAGCGGCTCGATGCGCTTTCCGAACGGATGAACGCATCCGCCGAAAAAATCCGGGCGGCGACCGAAATCGCACGCAAATCCGGAATCCTTCTCGCTTTTTTGGCGACCGCTTCGATGGTTCTCGGCGCCGCCGCGGCCTGGTGGGGCGCCGGCGTCGGCGGGCGTCATCGCGACGAGAATTTCGACGCGAGTCATCTGACGCGCTGGTGAACCAAAACCGACGAGGAAAAAGAGATCATGGGACGTTCTATTCTGCTTTGGATGCTCGGCGTTCCCTTGCCGATCATCATTCTTCTGGCGCTGATCCAGCGTTAGCGCCCGACTATCCGCAGCCGAGGGTAGAGCCGCTTCGGTTCGATGCGGGCGCCGACACGCTGTTTGCGGTCGTCTCGCCAGGCCGGGGGCGCGGACTGGACACGTCAGCCAGAGAGATAAGGCTTGAACCAGGATCCCGCCCGGCGGCGCTCGCGAAGTTGGCGCGGCTCGCGTTGGACATGGACGCCGCGAAGCGCGCCGAGCGGCGGCGACCGGAAGTTTTGCGACTCCGGCACGCCGAGCCCATCCCTCGACCAGGCGAACGGCTGCACGAAAACCGTCCGCCGCGAAGCGGCGCGGCTTAGGCTGAACCCCGGGTCGTCAAGCGTTTCCGACAGCCCGCGGGGATCCACGGCTTAGTCGGAGTTACCGGATTTTCGTAAAACTGTGATTTATGGCGCGCCCGAAAGGATTCGAACCTCTGACCCCCAGATTCGTAGTTTGACGGTCGGCTTTTTCTGGCGCTTTCCACAAATTCCATTGCGCCATAACCTCACTGCTTTTTATGGCTTTAATGTTTCCTCTTGCATTCTGGTAAGCGATGGGGTTTTCTCGTTTCTGCTTACCGGCTGCTTACCGGAATGAATTGGAGGCGCGGGCCATGCCGCAAGGGCGGATCACAAAGCGGGCGGTTGACGCGCTCCAATGCCAAGCCGGAAAAGATCGGGGCTTCCTGTGGGATGACGCGCTCGCAGGCTTCGGCGTCGCCGCGTTCCCGACCGGGCGCAAGGTCTACGTCGCGCAATATCGCCAGAATGGGCGTTCGCGCCGCGTCACCATCGGCGAGCATGGGCGATTGACGCCAGACGAGGCCCGCTCGCAAGCCAAGACGATCTTGGGCGCCGTCGAGACGGGAGCAGACCCTATCGAGGAACGCCGCGCGGCGCGCGCCGTGCGGACCTTCCGGGAACTGGCGGGCGATTTCATGCGCCTGCATGTCGCCACGAAGCGCAAGACTCGCACGGGGCAGGAATATCAACGCTTGCTGGACCTGCATGTGCTTCCCGCGGTCGGCGGGCGACGCCTCCTTGATATTCGGCGCGCGGACGTGGCCCGGCTGCATGGCGCAATGTCCGCGACGCCGCGCGCCGCCAATCACGCCTTGGCGCTGGTCTCCGCCGTGTGGAATTGGGCGGCGCGACGTGACGAGGTTGCCGCCGCCGACAATCCCGCCAAGGGTATCGAGCGCTATCCCGAGCAAGGGCGCGAGCGCTTCCTGACTTCGGACGAATTGGCGCGGCTCGGCGACGCCTTGCGCGACGGCGAAGCCGATGGCCTGCCCTATGCGATCGACGAAACGAAGCCCAACGCCAAGCACGCTCCCAAAGCGGAAAGCCGCCTCGTAAAGCTGGACCCCTTCGCTGTCGCCGCCATCCGTCTGCTGATTCTGACCGGCGCCCGACTTCGCGAAATTCTCGACGCGCAATGGTCGCAAGTCGATTTCGAGCGGGGAATCCTTTTCCTCGCCGACTCCAAAACCGGCAAGAAGCCGGTTTACCTGAGCGCCGCTGCGCGCGCCGTGCTGGCGGCTCTCCCGCGCATCGCAGGCAACCCGCACATCATCGCAGGGGCGAAGGATGGCGCGCCGCGTGCGGACCTCAATCGACCTTGGGCGGCCGTCCGACGCGCAGCCGGTCTTGAGGGGGTGCGGCTGCACGATCTTCGCCATTCCTTCGCCAGCATCGGCGCGGGCGCGTCAATGGGCTTGCCGATCATCGGCAAGCTGTTGGGGCATTCGCAGGCCGCGACGACAGCGCGGTATGCGCATCTCGACGCGGACCCGCTGCGGCGCGCCGTCGACACGATCGGCGCAACAATTACGGCCGCGATGGATGGGAACAAGGGCGGCGAGGTGGTGACGCTGAGGCAGGAGCAGACGAAATGATCGATTGCGATATCGACGGCGAAATTGCGGGCGATCCGCGCATAATCGAGGCGAAAGAGCTGAGCCAATCAGATTGGGAGCCGCCGGAAGGTCTCACGCTGGCGGCGGTCACGAAATTCAATTGCCACAAACTGCCGTTGAATGTAGCTTTAAATATTCTCGCTTTTGGAGCGAATGACTCCAAAATATATTTAGAGAACAACGACCGGCTAACGCAGATTGCGCTCAAAACGCGAGCTTGGAGGCATCTCTGGAAAGCGGGCCGAAGCGGGTGCGTTCATTTGTATAAAAGTGGTAGCAAGGCAACACGCATAAACGCTAAATTTTTCGATGCGGAATACTCACTTGTAGCAGACGAAGACAATGCTATAGAGCCAGACATTGGGTATCTGACAAATAACCAGTTTTCCGCACTTTTTAGTGACAGGCCACGCAATCAAATCCATGGCGTGTCGGTCAATACGGAGACTTTCTGTAAGTGGTTAGGCGAACAGTTGCCGACGACCAATTTGGAGCGGAAGCTGAAAATCTCACTCCAAGAGGCGATCAACAAAAAAGACTCCCCGATAACACAGTCTGAGGCGCAAGAAATTGCGTCAAAACTCGGCGTGAAGCCAGCACAGAAAAAATCTCGTCTTGTTTTGAAAGAGCTGCAAGGCCAGCAAAAACCAGGGCCTCGCGGACCTCGAAAGAAAAAAATAATCGCGTCAAACCACGACGTAATTTGACGCGATTACACATTTCGACAAACGCAGAAATGTGCGCAAATTCCTATGTCATTCCAACCTCAATGGGGGATGACAGATGCGAGACGCTTCCTTCCTTCGGCGAAAAGACGCCGCTGAATATCTCACCAAGACGTATGGCTTCGGCGCCGAGCGCACGCTCGCCAAGGGCGTCGTTACCGGCGACACGCCTGAATATCGGAAGGCCGGTCGGATTGTGCTCTATACGCGCGAGGCGCTAGACAATTGGGCGCGCAGCAAGATCGGCGAACCGCAGCGCAGCACTTCCGACGCGAAGGCCGCGTGATCGGTGGCGGCGCCCTCGGAACGGCGGGGGCCGCCTAGCCTGCGCGATGCGGCTGGCGACCCCCAAAATTTTGCGATGCTTGGCGGCTCGCTCCTTACTCCAAACGGCCTCGACGAACAAGGCGAAGCATCGATCGATCCGCGCTGGCTCGGGTTCGATTTGAACGCCTGCGAACGGGCGCTGAATGAATTCGGTTGGCCGGCCGTGTTGCACCCGCTTTGGTCGGACCTTCGCCGGCTCGGGATTCGGGACGACCACGCAAGCGGGCGGTTCCTCGACGCGCTCGCCGGCGCAGACGTGAACCCGTTGCCCGGCCGGCGCTTCGACTTCGCGGCCGAAGTCGGCTTGATGCGCGGGACCGTCGCGGCGCTCGTCTTTCCGGTCTTCGACGAATTCGGCGAGATTATCGACGTTGCCGCCTGGAATCCCAACGGCGGCGCGCTGGCCCTCTGGCGCGGCGCGGCGTGCATGCTCGGCGAGCAAAACATCCGCGCCCCGCGCATCGAGCACGATGGTTTGACCGTCCATCGCGACGCGCTGGCTTGGCTTCGCGCCGGTCGGCGTGGCGTCGTCGTCATCGACCCGCAGCGCGCCCGCTGGCTCTTGGCTGAGGAGCAGCTTGTGGTCGACGACGCGGGCTTCGGGCGCCGCCTTCGCGACGCCTTGCGCCTGCCCATGCCGCAAGTCTTCATGTTGACCAGTGACGCGAGGCGGGCCGCATGAGCAGCAATCGCCCTCGCATCGTCTCAATCGAGGAAATCGAGGCAGACGGGCCGCGCGACGGGTACAACCCGCCGGGCGCGCCCGCGACGCCTCCCCGACCGAAGTTCGCGCTTGAGCATTGGCCCGATATTGCCTTCGTCGCGTGGGCCGAATGGCTCATCAAGCACGTCTTGCCTAGGCAGGGACTCGCGGCGATCTACGGCAAGCCCGGGAGCTTCAAGAGCTTCGTCGCCTTCCATGTCGCGCTTTGCGTCGCCTTGGGCCGCACATGGGGCGGCCGGCGCGTCACACAGGCCCCCGTGATCTACATCGCGGCGGAAGGCGCTGCGGGGCTCCGCAAGCGCAAGGCGGGCTATCAAATCGCCGAACCGGACGTACCCGCCGACCTTCCCTTCGCGCTCATAGCGACGGCGCCGAACCTCGGAAGCGAGAAAGGCGACCTTCCCGCGCTCATTGCCGCGATTGAAGCGGCGGGCCTCAAACCGGGCTTGATCGTCGTCGACACGCTGGCCCGCACGATGGGCCCCGGAGACGAAAACGGCGCGGGCATGGGAGCTTTCATCGCCAATGCCGGCGCTCTCGCCGACCGCTTCAAGGCGCTCGTCTTGGTCCTGCACCACAGCGGCCTCGTCGACGACAAGCGACTGCGCGGGCATTCCAGCCTCAATGGCGCACTCGATGCGCAAATCCTTTGCGAGCGCGCCGAGGGCGAGCTGGCGGCGACGCTGACTCTCCAAAAATTGAAGGACGACGCCAGCGACGTGCGCATGACGGCGCGGCTTTCCCGCGTGGTTCTCGATCTCGACGAAGACGGCGACGAAATCTCGACGCTGGTAGTCGACGCAATCGAAGACGCCGAGCCGATGGCGAACGCGCCACGCGCCAGAAGCATTCCGCCGGGGCAACGGCTGCTGATGACGGTGATTGCCGAGGCGATCGATGAAGCCGGCGAGTCGTTCCGTCCTTTTGGCGCGAGCGGGCCGCTCGTCCGCGCCGTCGCGGATGGCGTTGTGCGGGTGCGATACTACGCCCGGATTGCCGAGCAAGCGGGGCCGGGCGAAGACCAGAAAACGCTCGGCGAGCGTCAACGCCGAGCCTTCAATCGGGGGATCGCCGACGCCATCAAGGCGCAGCGACTTGTCGCCACCGAACACAAAGGGGGGCGCGTCCTATGGCTTCCGTGATTCTGAAATCGACCATCGGGCGGGACGGGACATCCGGGACACCCCTAAAGGGGTGTTGTCCCGTTTGTCCCGCTATCCCCCTTCCGTATATGGCGGGACACAGTGGGACGTTTGTCCCGGCTTGTCCCGTTTGTCCCGCTGGTGAAAGGGGCCGGCCATGAGAACTCGTCTCCCCAATCGCCGAGCGAGCGAAACCATCGGTTTCAAATTCCGGGGCGCACCTTACGCGGTGACGTTCTCTCGCTTCGCCGATGGCCAGCTTGGCGAAGTTTTCGTCGACGCCGAGAAGCAGGGCGTCGACTCTGCCAACGACGCCCGCGACCTCGCGCTGTGTCTGTCCATCGGCCTTCAGCATGGCGTCGACCTCGACACGCTGCGACATGCGGCGCTGCGCGATGCTTCCGGTGTTCCGCAAGGTTTGCTCGGCGCCGTGTGCGACGCGCTCGCCTATCTCGAACAGGAGCAAGCGGCGTGACGAACATCATCGGAATCGACATTGGCTCGAAAGGCGCGCTGGCGCTGCTGTCGCCCGAGGGCGAACTGATCGCGGTCGAAGATATGCCGATCTTGCGCGACGGCCCGGCCAATCGCCCGAACGTCAATGCTCCCCTACTCGCCGAGATCGTCTATCGCTGGCAGGCGACACAGGCCTTCGTCGAATTCGTGGCTTCGCGCCCAGGCGAAGGCCCTACGGGCGCGTTTGCCTTCGGACGGTCGAAGGGCGTCGTCGAAGGCGTTTGCGCCGCCGCTGGCCTTCCTGTGGCGTTCCTGACGCCCGCTTTGTGGAAGAGAACCGTTGGCATTGCGCCCGGCTCGTCCGGGGCGAAAGACGCGGCCCGATCGGAAGCAATTCGGAGATGGCCGGATAAGGCCGGGCTCTTCGCGAGGGTCAAAGACGACGGCCGCGCCGAAAGCGCGCTGATTGCCGTCGCCGGCCTCATGCGGAACGGCGGCGCGAAATGACTGACAAGCCGCGTAAAAACGAGCGGAAAACGCGGGGCAAGCCCTTTGAGCCCGGCAACCCTGGCAAGCCCAAAGGCGCGCGCCACAAGACCACGTTGCTCGCCGAAAGGCTCATGCAAGAGGACGCCGAAGAAGTCGTCAAAGCCGTTGTTTCTGCGGCCAAGGGCGGCGACATGACGGCGGCCCGGCTCGTTCTCGACCGCATCGCGCCGGCGCGTCGCGATAACCCCGTGAGTTTTGCACTTCCGAACATTGAAACCGCAGCGGATGCGGCAAAGGCGATGGCGGCGGTTCTCTCGGCTGTCGCTGATGGTTCGTTGACGCCCGCCGAGGCCGATCAAATCGCGGAGATCGTCGGAATGTTCATATCGACGCTTGAGGCGTTTGAATTCGAGGCGCGGTTGCGCGCTCTTGAGGCCAGGGATTCGAAGCAATGAAGCAAGCCATCGTAACTCGACTCGCTCGCCTTGAAGATCGCGACACGCCGTCCTCTGCGCTCGTCATCGTGCGGCAAATCGTCAGGCCGGACGGCAAAATAATTCGCCCCGAATGCCTGAAATCCAGTGACGGCCGTGTGTGGTGGCGCGAGAGCGACGAAGCGCCAGAAGCCTTTCAGGCTCGCGCCATCGAGGAAGCCCGGCAGGGAGCACAGGGGCGGCCCGTTTCGCTCCGTCCCGATTTCGAAACCCGAGGAGAATGAGCAAACCAACATGAGCATTCCGCCGGCTCCAAAATGGAAACGGCGTCACGACAGAAGTCAGGATAGGCGACAAGAGCGCTCTCCACAACGAAAGCAAAAGGAGACACAGACATGAGCATATGGGGCGGAAACACAGGGGGCTCTCAAGCCGCCACGCAAGCCGCGCTGCTACAGCAGATCGCGACACAGCAAGCAAACGACACGCTCAGCAAGCAATACGGCGCGGCCAAGGGCGAATACGGGACGAATTATCCTAAAAACCGCAGTTGAGATTTTGCGGACGGCCTGGAATCGCGCATTCTGGGGGCATGACGCGCGATTCCTCTCCTTTGTCCGCTCACCCATCGGGTGATCAACCCCTGGTTGTCGGAAGCGAG